>JAEEGL011353483.1_pt1 | contig 19607 bp, 25 predicted proteins | sample 9134231 | NCBI WGS metagenome assembly JAEEGL01 (sample SAMN16246548, study PRJNA631951) | gut metagenome | biome: gut microbiome; feature: rumen; material: fiber-attached | host: Bos | place: Iran: Karaj | collected 2018-10 | reverse complement strand
TGAAGATGCAGGATTCTGATTTTAATAAATGTATCGCACTTCATACAGATAAGAAGAATCAGATCAAGGCGGGACTGGGTTCTGCTGAGAAGGAGATCAAGAAGACAGAGGTTCGACTCAGAGAGATCGAGGAGCTGCTGCATTACACAGACAGGGTTATCGCTCAGAATCATATCGACATAACCAATCTGGATGCGCCTCAGGACTTCGACCTGGATGGAGATATCACAGGAATCTATGATGACCTGCTTATGAAGTACGACAGAACCTCCAAGGATATTGACAGAAGTAAGAATGACATATTGAAGGTGAAGCTGAAGGTTGTTGAGTCTCTTGGCACTGTAGGGGCTGACGAGCTGGCGGCTTCTATCAGGGATGATGTAAATGTGCCGGAGAATGCAGAGGATGCATCGAAGCTTCTAGAGAGACTTAAGGGCGTGCTGGAGATCATTGCTCTGGAGAAGGACAGAGTTGAGAAGAGTCTTGTGAGCATGGAGAAGCTGAAGGACAGCTTCATAGATCAGTGCCTGGAGAGATGTCTCGATGTTAAGACAGAGATAAGCAAACTAGCACATTTATCAGAAATAACTATTGGTGATGAGAAGATACAGATGATCAAGCTCAGCATCCCATATGTTAAGGATGAGTTCATGAAGGACAGAATGTCGGAATATATCGACAGGCTGGTGGCTGAGATGGACAACAGAAGTACGGAAAGTGACGTGCTGAAGTTCCTGAACCAGAGCCTGTCCATGAAGAAGCTGTTCTCTGTGATCGTTACCGATATGTCTAAGATCAAGCTGATGCTCTATAAGAGGGAGCGTATAGTTGAGCAGAGCAGGTATCTGAGATACGAAGAGGCTGTAGGTAGTACAGGTCAGTCCCAGGGTATCTATATTCAGTTCCTGATCTCGATAATCAATTATATCTCGGGAATGTATGCTATCACTGACAGCATCGGCAGAGCTAAGACGCTGTTTATAGATAACCCATTCGGTGCGGCCAAGGATATCTATATCTGGGAGCCTATCTTCAGGCTGCTGGAGGAGAACCATGTACAGCTTATAGTACCTGCCCGTGGCGCGACTCCTGAGATAACTGGTAGATTTGATGTTAATTATGTACTGGGCCAGCAGATGGTTGGCAACCGTACAACAACAGTAGTAGTGAATTATACAAGTAAGACCAAAGGGGAAGAACTGGAGTACAAGGAGCTGGATACAGAACAGATGTCCTTCGACTTCATTTAAAGTGAAATGTACATTTACGAATCTAAAACAATTCTGACGCCTCAAAATGGATTAAATGTATATAGAGGCAGGACGGAAAGTACAATTACATTAAGGGATGTGACGGGACCGGATGCGCTGGACATAGGCGTTAAGACTGATGCGGCCGAGCTCCTGAACGGAGTTCTGAAGAAGCGCAGAGGTAAGGGCATAATCCTTATGGGCAATCTGGGTGATCCATATAATGGCCTTGAAGAGGAATATCGTATAGTGAGACACTGCCTTCAGGTTATAGAAAATATGGACTACGGTGTTGTGATCAGTACCAGAAGCTCTCTTATAATGAGAGACATGGACATCCTGAGAAATATCAACCATAAGACCAGAGTCATAGTTGAGATACCTTTCCCTACAGCAAAGAAGAAGGTCTTCGATAAGCTGGAAGGAATCGGGGAGCGTAGTGATATCTATCGTACCACCGGTTTGGCGGAGAGAATAAAGCTGATAGAGGGACTGATCTCGGAGGGCATAGATGTGATAGTGGACATCACACCGCTGATACCATTTATAAATGATTCGGAAGATGATGTGTATAAGACCCTGGAGGTGCTGAAGGATGCGGGAGTCACCATGATCGATCCCGGCGACCTGAAGCTTATCATCAAGAAGTCCGGGTATGACTATTTCACTGGAGAATTCAGAGCACGTTTCCCTAAGGAGTTTGAAGCCTTCAGCAAAGACTATGACGGAGCTACAGAGCTCATTCCTCAGAATCAGGATGTGCTTCGCAAGATGCTTACATCTTATTGTAATGAATGTGGAATAGAATGTGATAAGAATAAGATAAAAGGTATAAGGCGTCAGTATGTTAATAAGACAATGGGAGAACAGATGTCACTGTTCTAACTTGTATTTTGACAGGTATGCTATTATATTATATTGAAGAAAAATTGCCACACCCCGTGATCTTAAGTTCTGGGTCAGGCGTAGTATAAATAGATAGGAGTTAATACAATGAACTACAACGAATTAAGCTTAATCATGCATGAGAAAAATCAGGGAAAGATGGAATGCGTATCTAAGGTTCCGATTGAGACTAAGGAAGATCTCTCCACTGCTTATACACCAGGTGTTGCAGAACCTTGTCGCAAGATCCATGAGAATCCTGCAGATGCATACAAGTATACACTCAAAGCAAATACAGTTGCAGTAGTATCTGATGGTACAGCTGTTCTGGGTCTTGGAGATATAGGACCTCTTGCTGCTATTCCTGTTATGGAAGGTAAGTCTGTACTGTTTAAGAGATTCGGTAATGTAGATGCATTTCCTATCTGCCTTGATACAAAGGATACTGAAGAAATCATAGAGACTGTTAAGAGACTTGCACCATCCTTCGGTGGTATCAACCTGGAGGATATAGCAGCTCCTAGATGTTTTGAGATAGAGAGAAGACTTAAGGAAGAACTTGATATTCCAGTATTCCATGATGATCAGCATGGTACTGCTATCGTAGTTGCAGCTGGTCTGACAAATGCACTTAAGATAGTAGGAAAGAAGTGGGAGGACATCAGCGCTGTTATAAGTGGTGCAGGTGCCGCAGGTGTTTCTATCTGCAAACTGCTTCAGGCATTTGGAATTGGAAATGTAGTTCTTGTTGATTCACAGGGTGCTCTTGTGGATGGTGATCCAAGACTTAACTCTGCTAAGCAGGAGATAGCTGCTGTAACTAACAAGAACAAGGAGACAGGAAGCCTGGCCGATGTTATAAAGGGCAAGGATGTATTCATCGGTGTTTCTGCACCTGGAATTGTCAGCACAGAAATGGTTAAGACAATGGCTGCTGATCCAATCATCTTTGCTATGGCTAATCCAACTCCTGAGATCATGCCTGATGAGGCTAAGGCCGGTGGAGCAAGGATCATTGCAACGGGAAGAAGTGATTTCCCAAATCAGATAAATAACGTACTTGTATTCCCTGGTATCTTCAGGGGTGCACTTGATGCTCATGCAACTGCTATCACAGAGCCTATGAAGGAGGCTGCAGCAAGAGCAATCGCTTCTATAGTTACAGATGATGAATTATCTGAAGAATACATTATACCTGATGCATTTAATGAAAATGTAGCGAAGGTAGTTGCCAAGGCTGTTGCAGACGAGGCAAGAAGATCAGGAATATGTAAGTAGTACATTTTACCAGTTGAGAAAGTGGTATTGTTGTAAATAGTTATACGGGGTGTTAGCAATCAGTTAGGAGATCATATGGCTCAGAACGATTATGAAAAAGCTAAGAAGCTTGGAGAGAAAGCGTACAAGCTGGCTCTCTTTAAAGGACAACATCCATATCTTCCTGTATTAGATGATATTATAGAGAAGGAATCGGTGCAGGGCGAAGTGTCCCTGGGTCTTGTTGACGTGCCTCTGGATCGGGTTATCGGTACAAGCACAGCGGGTAGGACACAGGCTTTTGCCAACAACTTCATGCCGATCCTTGATGAGAAGACGGAGTTTGGTGCCAAGTGGGCCAAGCTATGCGAAGCGCATATAGAAGAGGGTATCCACGATCCGGTAAAGGTTTATGAATACCTGAATTATTTCTATGTAATAGAGGGTAACAAACGTGTCAGCGTGCTGAAGTACTTCGGTGCCGACAGCATCCCTGCATTTGTGACCCGAAAGATTCCTAAGTACACAGACGATAAGGAAATTCACGTTTACTATGAATTCATGGATTTCAATAAGAGTACGGGAGTTAATTATATATGGCTTTCTGAGGAAGGCGCTTATAACGAGCTTATTGATATTGTTTCCAGAAGCAAGAAGAATAAGCATAAGAATGATGATAATATAACGACTGCAGTGGGAACTGTTTCTGATTCTATGGATGGTTCCGGAACTGTATTCAGGTCACAGGCTGCGAAGGTTTGGTCGGATGACACTCTTCTGGAATTCAGATCAGCTTATTACAGATTCAGTAAGGTATATAAAGAAGAGGGTGGCGACAAGCTTGAGAATATAACCACCGGTGATGCATTTCTCGTAATGCTGAAGCTGACGGATTTTGATACCATCTGCGAATTGGATAACAGTGAAATGCACAATATGGTGGATTCTATGTTCCAGGAATTCCTGCTGGCAAATGGCAAGGAAGCTCCTGAGATATCTCTTGATCCGCCAGAACAGAAACGTTCGATCATATCGCATATCCTGCCTCAGTATTCTGCGTCGAAGCCTCTGAAGATAGGTTTTATCTTCGACAGGGAACCGGTTCAGTCCAGCTGGCTCTATGCTCATGAACTGGGACGTAATTATATTAAGGAGAATTTTGGCGATAAAGTAAATACTCTGAAGATCACAACTGCAACTAATGAACAGGAGACCATGGACGCTATCTCGGATCTCGTAAATTCGCAGGGAACAGAAGTGATCTTTACTACAACTTCAAAAATGATAGATGCCAGTGTTAAGAGTGCCATAAAGTATCCGAATGTCAAGATACTCAACTGCTCCCTTAATACAAGTCATAGATATATTAGAACTTACTATGCCCGTCTATACGAATCGAAATTCCTGGCCGGCATGGTGGCAGGTTCGCTTACAGAAACTAACAAGATAGGTTATATCGAGAACTATCCTATAGTTGGCGTTATGGCTAACATCAATGCATTTGCCCTGGGTGCCAAGCTGGTCAACCCGAAGGCGAAGGTAATGCTTAAATGGGCTTCTGCCAAGGAATACCAGAGCCGCGAGGAGATATACAATATATATCGTGCAGAGGGTGTTGATTACGTATCCGACCAGGATATGATAACGCCGAATAAAGCTTCAAGAAATTTCGGAATGTACAAGCTTACAGATGATGAGCCGATAAATATGACAATGACGGTTTATGACTGGGGCGTTTTGTACGATAAGATTCTGAATATAATACTTAACGGTAACTGGAACAGTACCGATACGGATCAGGACAACAAGGCCCTCAACTACTGGTGGGGAATGTCGGCAGGAGTTGTGGATATCATCATTTCCGATAAGGTTCCTGTTGATACCAGAAGACTTGTGAATATATTCAGACAGATGATAATTGACGACAAATATTCACCTTTCATAGGCGAGATAGTCGATCAGAATGGGGAAATAATCAGCAAAGAGGGAGAACTACTGCCTACAGATGATATCATTACAATGGATTGGCTGGTAGACAATGTTGACGGATACATCCCAAGTATGGATGAATTGAAGGAGAAGGCGCGCCCGATAGTTGAGATAAAGGGTGTGAAGAAAATGTCAAATGAAGATACTAACGATAGCGGACGAGGAATCTAAATATTATTGGGATTTTTTTGAGAAGAGCAAACTGGAGGGGATCGACATGATCCTCTCTGCAGGGGATCTTGCGCCTCAGTATCTGGAATTTCTGGCTACTTATTCCAAGGCACCTATCATTTATGTTCATGGTAATCATGATAAATGTTACGACGACACTCCGCCTCTTGGCTGTATATGTGCGGATGATACCATTGTCACTCATAACGGCATAAGGATACTGGGACTTGGTGGAAGCATGAAATATAGCGGCGGCAATTATCAGTATACTGAGGGTGAGATGAGAATGCGTTATATGAAGCTCATGCCGAAGATCATAATAAACCGAGGCTTTGATATACTTCTGACACATTCTCCTGCCAAAGGATTAAATGATGGACAGGATCTGCCACACCAGGGCTTTGAATGTTTTAATTTCCTGATGGACAGATACAAGCCGAAATATTTTATACATGGTCACGTACATTTAAATTACGATAGAAAGCTAAAGCGTGAAACGATGTATAATGGTACCAAGGTGGTCAATGCTTATATTAAACATATAATAGATTATGATGGTGGAGATGATGTATCGCCTATAGATGAAAAGGTGGAGACATCTGGCACCGAGAATCTGAAAGTGATAGATTTTGAAAGTAGAAAAGAACAGTAAAATGTAATGAATGCTGCTTTAACAGATGGCAGGATATTCCGTGGAGAGTAATTATGGAAAACTGGAATAAATATGAAGAATTAATTGAAAAATATAATGCGCTGTGTGGTGATTCCGGAATCATTGATCAGTCCCTTTATAAAGAATTTGATGTAAAGAGGGGACTTAGAGATTCTGACGGTAAGGGTGTTCTTACTGGTCTTACCGAGATATCTGACGTAGTAGGTTTTAAGACTGAGAATGGAAAGAGAACTCCTATTCCTGGAGAGCTGTATTTCCAGGGCTATAATGTTATGGATCTTGTTAAGGGTTTCCATGGCAGCAAGCATGGATTTGAAGAGACAACATTCCTGCTTCTCTTCGGAGAACTTCCAACAGAAACTGAACTGGAAGAGTTTATGCACTTGATGGGAGACCTCAGACCTCTTCCTGAAAACTTCAACAGAGATGTTATCATGAAGGCTCCAAGCAGAAGTATCATGAATGTTCTGGAGAGATGTGTGTTGACGCTTTACTCCTATGATGATGATCCGGATAATAATGAGGTTAAGCATGTATTGGCACAGTCACTGTCTCTCATATCCAGATTCCCTGTAATAGCAGCGTACGGATATCAGAGTTACAGACATAAATATATGGATTCCAGCCTGGTAATCCACAGGCCGAAGCCAGAACTGTCCACGGCGGAGAACATTTTACGATTACTCAGACCTGATCCTAAGTTTACTGAACTTGAGGCACAGGTTCTGGATATATGCCTCGTGCTCCACGCAGAACACGGTGGTGGTAACAACTCTACATTTACAACTCACGTTATATCATCAACGGATACTGACACCTATTCAACGGTGGCTGGTTCGCTGGGTTCTCTTAAAGGACCTAGACACGGTGGTGCTAACCTGAAGGTTCAGCAGATGTTTGCTGATCTTAAGAGTGAGATATCTGACTGGGAAAGTGATGCACAGATAAGAGCTTATCTGAGAGGCATTCTTAATAAGGAAAAATTTGACCGTTCGGGGCTTATATACGGACTGGGACACGCGGTTTATAGTATTTCAGATCCTAGAGCCGTAATCCTTAAGGACTATGCAAGACGCCTTTCTGTTGAAGAAGGCTTTGAGAAGGAGTTTGAACTCTATGACAGAGTTGAGCGTATAGGTAAGGAACTGATCATGAAGAACCGCGACATCCAGAAGCCTGTATGTGCAAATGTGGATATGTACAGTGGCCTTGTTTATACAATGCTACGAATTCCGATGGAACTCTTTACACCAATGTTTGCTATTGCACGTATATCAGGATGGTCAGCTCACAGAATAGAGGAACTGGTCAACAGAGGCAAGATAATCCGTCCTGCTTACAAGTACGTCGGCGAGCACAGAGATTATCTGTCTATAGAGGAAAGAATCTGGTAACAAGTGAAGGTAAGGAATCTTTACGTATTGGAGGGGTTAATATATGTATTGTAGAAAATGTGGTGCACAACTTTCTGATTCCAGCAAATTTTGTATGACCTGTGGAAGTCCTGTAAAACCAATTCCATATAATGAACAGGACCAGTACAGCCAGGGCCAGAGTAGAAGAAGCTCGGAATATGGTCAGGGCGGTCAGCATAGATCACAAGGCCAGGGCGGCCAGCATAGACCACAGGGTCAGGGTCAGCATAGACCACAGGGCCAGGGACAGCATAGACCACAGGGCCAGGGTCAGCATAGACCACAAGGCCAGGACGGTCAACACAGACCACAGGGTCAGGGTCAGCATAGACCACAAGGCCAGGGCGGCCAGTACAGACCACAGGGTCAGCAGAGCTCCGGCGGCGGAAGCGGCAAGACAATTGCTATCGTGGGTGCCATAATAGGAATCGTTGTCCTTCTTGGCGCAGCTCTCATTGTGTTCACATTATTCAACAAACCAAAAGTAAATCTCAATGATTATATGAAGATAGAAGTAAACGGTGCTTATCCAAAGGCAGAGCTTAAAGCTGTATTTGATAAGGAAAAGTTTGATGATGATTGGAGAGGCAAACTTAAATTCAAGGATGACAGCACCGATGTGGCCCAGATATATGGCAAAGATGGAGCAGTAGATGCACTTTATGATTCAATCATGATCTCGCAGTATTTCGTAAATGAAACACCTATTAAGAATGGTGATCAGGTAACTTACTGCTTTGGCCTTAATGAAGATGAACTTGAAAATAGATTTTCAAATAAGATTGAATTTGAAGATATAACATTTACCGTAAATGGACTCAGCGAGTATTCTTCTGTTGATGCATTTAAGGATATAGAGATTCAGTTCACAGGCGACGGTTCAGATATAACAGCAACAGTGATCAACAATTCCAACCAGTCACCTATGGCTTACTGGGATTATGTCCCTGACAGAACCACAGGACTTAAAGAAGGCGACACCATCACAGTAACTATCGAGCCTGATAATCCAACTGCATATGATGAATGTGCTTCCACATATGGTTTTGTTCCTGAAACCATGACAAAACAGTACACAGTTGGAAATGTATCTTTTAGCTCGGGTGATACTGATTCCACAACTGAAGCAACTACAGAGGCAACAACAGAAGCACCTAAGTCATCAGATGGCCAGGTGTTCTCAGACAGCAGCTCCAGACTCCTTACAGAAGCAGAAGTAAAGGCTCTATCTAAGGATGAAGTCCAGACTGCCATCAACGAGATATATGCAAGACACGGCTATAGATTTGAAACAGACAGTATTAGAAAGCATTTTGAACAGTACGACTGGTACAATCCTACAGTCAGCCCTGATGATTTCAGCGAATCATCTTTCAGTAGTACTGAAAAAGCTAACATAGATCTGCTCCGTTCATATAGATAATGTATGATGTGCGGCGTGTGATGCATGATGGGCGTGGTGTATGATGTATGATGGGCGTGGTGTGATACGTGATGGCATACGATGTATGGCGGCGTGTGATGCATGATGATGTGCACCTTGCTTTGTAGGGTAAGGAGCAGGAAGAGGTAAGATTAATAATGAATGACAATATGAACAGAAAGAAATCTCTGATCCTGGCACTCATATTAGGAATGGTAATAGCACTAGGAGGTTGCGGTAAAAAAGAAGAGGAACATATCAGTATAGTAGAATACGTTTCTCAACAGACAGTTACCGATGCCACTGCTATGGATGCGGATGAAGCATCTCTGTCAGATGCAAGTGCAACAAATGCGTCGGAATCAGATGCCAGCGCCACTGATGCCAGCTCTACTGATGCAGATGTCCCTGCTGGAAACGGCAAGGTTATAGTTTTGGATCCGGGACACTCGTCCAAAGTATCAGGTGAAATGGAACCTGTAGGACCTGGTTCTAGTGAAATGAAAGCTAAGGATGTAACTGGAACTTCAGGTAGAACATCCGGACTCATGGAATATGAGCTCGCATTACAGACTTCTTTTAAGATGAAGGAAGAGCTGGAACGTCGTGGATATACAGTATATTTGACTAGATATGATAACGAAGTAATGTTATCCTGTTCTGAAAGAGCTGAGATAGCAAATAATTATAATGCAGATGCATTTATCAGAGTGCATGCAGATGGTGTAGACGATAGTTCCGCCAGCGGAGCCATGACTATATGTATCACACCATCAAATCCGTATGTACCTGAAATGTATCAGGACTCACGCAGACTTTCCGAAGATATAATCAGTGAGTACTGCAAAGAGACAGGACTTGGCCAGCGCAGCATCTGGGAGACAGATACTATGACCGGTAACAACTGGAGCAAGGTTCCAACTACACTTCTTGAGATGGGATTTATGACTAATCCTAATGAGGATGCGCTGATGGCTGATCCTGCATTTCAGGATAAGATAGCTTCCGGAGTTGCAAATGGACTGGATAAGTTCTTTGGATTTGAATAAATAAAATAATGAGTTTGAATAAGCTTATAGATTTGTATCAACGAGATGATAAGGAGATATGGCATGTGGATTGCTGACAGATGGAAAGATTATAGCGTGCTTGACACCTCTGAGGGTGAGAAGCTTGAGAGATGGGGTAAGTATATCCTTCTGAGACCAGATCCTCAGGTTATATGGTCAACACCTAAAACTATTCCTGAATGGAAAAAGCTTAATGGCCATTACTTCCGTAGCAACAAGGGCGGCGGTGAATGGGAATTCCATAATCTTCCTGAAGAGTGGAAGATAAGCTACTTGCTCTCAGGATCAAATGGGGACAGTAATTCTGAATCGGAATCTGATACATATAAGCTTACATTTAATCTGAAGCCATTTTCCTTTAAACATACAGGGCTCTTCCCTGAACAGGCTGCAAACTGGGACTGGTCTTATAGACTTATCCGTAATGCAGTAAAGTCAGGCAGAGAAGTGAAAGTCTTGAACTTGTTTGCATACACAGGTGGAGCAACACTTGCTGCAGCTGCAGCAGGAGCAAAGGTTACTCATGTAGATGCTTCCAAGGGAATGGTTATCTGGGCAAAAGAGAATGCAGTCCTTTCAGGACTTGGTGATGCTCCAATCCGCTGGCTGGTAGATGACTGCGTTAAGTTCGTAGAACGTGAGATAAGACGCGGAAACACCTATGATGCCATCATCATGGATCCACCATCATATGGCCGTGGCCCCAAAGGAGAATTATGGAAGATAGAAGAAAGTATCTATCCGCTCATCCAGCTGACACAGCAGCTAATGAGTGATAAACCACTTTTCTACCTTATTAATTCATACACAACTGGACTTGCACCTGCAGTCCTTACCTATATGATAGGAAGTACGATCCAGAAAGACCACGGCGGATATGTCGAGTCACAGGAACTCGGACTTCCTGTAGAACACTCAGGTCTGAATCTTCCTTGCGGAGCGTCAGGAAGATGGGTATCTTATAAGGATTGAATATAACAATCGTTCATGCTATGAGAAACTTCTGGGAGGCAGAATTTTATGAATTATAAAAGAATAGTATTTATAAGCATGGTAGCTATACTACTTGGAGTATTGATAACCGGATGCTCAAAGAGTGAAGCAGAACCGGAGCAGGATATCATTGGTATCATTGGTGCAATGGATTCTGAGGTAGACACTCTGAAAGAAAAAACAACTGATAAAAAAACAACAACGGTTGCCGGAATGGAGTTTGTTGAGGGAACGCTTAAAGGCAAATCAGTTGTAATTGTAAAGTGCGGAGTGGGCAAGGTTAATGCCGGCATATGTGCGGACCTTCTTATCAATCATTTTGGTTGTGACAAAATAATAAACACAGGAGTTGCAGGCTCCCTTGATAATGATATCAATATTGGCGATATCGTAGTATCTGTTGATGCAGTTCAACATGATCTTGATGCTACAGCTTTAGGTTTTGAAAAGGGTCAGATACCTTATACTGATATGTGCGTATATAATGCTGATGAATCGCTTAGACAGGCAGCAGTCAGTGCCGTTAAGGAATCAGCCCCTGAGATAAATGTATTCGAAGGAAGAATCTGTTCAGGAGATCAGTTTATATCCACGCCTGAACAAAAAGAAAAGATAATAACAGATTTCAATGGTATGTGCAGTGAGATGGAGGGCGGTGCTATAGCGCAGGCCTGCGATCTGAATGATACACCATTTGTAATCATTCGTGCTATCTCCGATAAAGAGGATGGATCACAGCAAGTCGAGTTTGAGACATTTCAAGAAGAGGCGGCAAAGAACTGTGCCAATATAGTAGTATATATGATTGAAAAAATGGAATAGTTAATGTACATATAAATATAGGGGAAATCATGAAATAAAGAATAGAATTTATAGTACATGAAGATGGAAAAGAATCATTCCTTGTTCCTGCAGGTAATGCGGCATTCTCTGGACTAGTAAAGGGGAACAAAACATTTGGCGCAATCCTAGAGCTTCTTAAGGAAGATACTACTAAGGAAGAGATAATTGCTGCCATGACAGAAGATTAATAGTCATATTATTGATAAAAAAAACTAAAAAATATACTTGCATTACAAATCTCATTGAGGTATAATGGCTTTTGCTGTGACGTTGATAGCGTGGAAACGGAAGTTGCTGCAAGCAGGAGCAGGTAATTTCGTGGAGCGAATGTCATGTTCAGAGAAACTGGCGACAAGTCACTGTACCATATAACCATCTGGACGTTGCCCAGAGATGACGGATGTATTTTTTATTTTGACCCAAAATAGGAAACACCCGGGAGAGTTGTACAGTCACCGCTTGTTGCACAATTAATAAAGTGCGAAAAGGAGGCGGCTTTTTTTATGGCTAATCAAGTAATGAGAATCACATTAAAGGCATATGATCATAATCTTATAGATCAGGCAGCAAAGGAAATAGTAGAAGCTGTTAAGAGTTCCGGTGCAAAGGTAAGTGGTCCGGTTCCAATGCCAACAAAGGTTGAGAAGGTAACTATTCTTAGAGCAGTACATAAGTATAAGGATAGTAGAGAGCAGTTTGAGCAGAGAACTCATAAGAGACTCATCGATGTTATAGCTCCTAACCAGAAGACAATTGATATTCTTCGTAAGATTGATATCTCAGCCGGTGTTTACATCGAAACAAAGATGGTATAAACCATAAAGAAAACTAAGTACAGTACCTAATTAGCTAAGAGCTAAAAAACCTGCATCACTTGCTCGAGGCACATTTAGAATGATTCCTACTATATTATGAAGGAATCCGCTGTAAATTATTTAGGAGGAAAGAAAAATGAAAAAGGCAATACTTGCAGAGAAAGTCGGAATGACTCAGATCTGGAGTGAACAGGGTCAGTTAATTCCTGTAACAGTTTTAAAGGCTGGACCTTGTGATGTATTACAGGTAAAGACAGTAGAGAACGACGGTTATGAAGCAGTTCAGGTTGGATTCGGTGTCGTTAAGGAGAGAGTTGTTTCTCACGACGGAACTGGTAAGAAGGTTATCCGCAATCCACACGGAGCTACAAAGGCAGAAGTTGGACATGCAAAGAAGGTTGGTGTTGAACCTAAGAAGTATGTAAAAGAGTTCAAGTTCGATGACGTTGCTTCATTCGTTCCTGGCGAGACAGTTATCAAGGCTGACATCTTCGCTGAGGGAGATAAGGTTGATGCAACAGCTACTTCAAAGGGTAAAGGATACGCTGGTGGTATCAAGAGACATGGTCTTAAGTCTGGTCCTTCAGGACACGGTTCAAAGTACCATCGTCACGCAGGTTCAAACGGTGCAGCATCTGATCCAAGTAAGGTTATGAAAGGTAAGAAGATGCCAGGACATATGGGTAGCGTACAGGTAACTGTTCAGAACCTTGAAGTAGTTAAGATAGATGTAGATAATGACGTAATTCTTGTAAGAGGTGCTGTTCCAGGACCTAAGAAGTCATTGGTTGTACTGACTGAGTCAGTAAAGGCTGGAAAGTAAGCACATTTTACGGAAGGAGGAATTAATAATGGCTAAGGTATCAGTTTATAACACCGAAGGAAAAGAAGTTGAGAAGATTGACATCAGCGATGATATATTCGGCGTTGAGATAAATGAAACAGTAGTCCATAAGGCAGTTGTTGCACACCTTGCAAATAAGCGTCAGGGAACACAGAGTGCACTGACAAGATCAGAGGTTCGCGGCGGCGGAAGAAAGCCATGGAGACAGAAGGGAACAGGTCATGCTAGACAGGGTTCTATCAGAGCTCCACAGTGGACAGGTGGTGGTGTAGTATTTGCACCAAAGCCAAGAGATTATTCACAGAAGATCAACAAGAGAGAGAAGCAGATAGCTCTGTTCTCAGCTCTTTCAGCAAAGGTACAGGATGGCAAGTTCATCGTAGTTGACAAGTTCGATTTAGAGCAGCCAAAGACAGCAGAGTTTGTTAAGATCCTTGGAAACCTTAAGGCTGATAAGGCTCTTGTAGTAACAAATGAGAAGAACGACAATCTTGTTCTTTCAGCTAGAAACATTCCAACTGTTAAGACATTGGATAGAGTAGCAATCAATGTTTATGACATCCTTAAGTATGATTCACTTGTGATCACAAAGGATGCTGTTAAAGCAATCGAGGAGGTATATGCATAATGGCAGATATTAAGTATTATGACGTAATCTTAAAGCCTGTTCTTACAGAGAAGAGTATGAACGCTATGGCAGAGAAGAAGTACACATTCCTCGTACATCCAGATGCTAACAAGTCACAGATTAAGGAAGCTGTTGAGAAGATGTTTGAAGGTACAAAGGTACAGACAGTTAATACCATCAACTATGACGGCAAGGTTAAGAGACGTGGAATGACTTACGGAAGAACATCAAAGAGCAAGAAGGCATATGTACAGCTTACAGCTGACAGCGCTGATATCGAGCTTTTTGAGGGTCTGTAAAAAGAGGTAGTTTGAAAGGAGAAACAAGATGGGAATTAAAGTATATAATCCATATACACCTTCGCGTAGAAATATGACCGGTCTTGATTTTGACGTAATTACTACTGATAAGCCTGAGAAGTCACTTCTTCAGTCAAAGAAGAAGACAGCAGGTCGTAACAATCAGGGTAAGATAACTGTCAGACATCACGGCGGCGGAAATAAGCAGAAGTATAGAGTTATCGATTTCAAGCGTAACAAGGATGATATCCCTGCTACAGTTAAGACAATCGAGTATGATCCAAACAGAACAGCTAATATAGCTCTTATCGTTTATGCAGACGGTACAAAATCATATATACTTGCTCCAGCCGGACTTAAGGTTGGTGAGACACTTATGAACGGTGCTAATGCTGAGGTTAAGGTTGGTAACTGCCTTCCACTCGCATACATCCCTGTAGGTACAGAAGTACACAACATCGAGCTTACACCTGGTAAGGGTGGACAGCTTGTTCGTTCAGCAGGTAACACAGCACAGCTCATGGCTAAGGAAGGTAAGTATGCAACACTTCGTCTTCCATCAGGCGAGATGAGATATGTACCTGTTATGTCAAGAGCAACAGTTGGTACTGTTGGTAATATAGAGCACGGCCTTGTAAATATTGGTAAGGCCGGACGTAAGCGCCATATGGGTGTTCGTCCTACAGTTCGTGGTTCTGTTATGAACCCTAATGACCATCCACACGGTGGTGGTGAGGGTAGAGCTCCTATCGGTAGATCAGGACCATCTACACCTTGGGGTAAACCAGCACTTGGCTATAAGACACGTAAGCCAAAGAACAGAACTAACAAGATGATCATCAGAACAAGATCTGGTAAGAACGTAAAGTAAGGAGGAATATTCATGGCTCGTTCATTAAAAAAAGGACCTTTTGCAGATGAAAGCTTATTAAAGAAGATTGATGAACTTAACAAGAAGAATGAACATGAAGTTATAAAGACATGGTCACGTCGTTCAACAATTTTCCCTTCATTCGTAGGTCATACAATTGCAGTGTATGATGGAAGAAAGCATGTTCCTGTATACGTAACAGAAGATATGGTTGGTCACAAGCTCGGTGAGTTTGTTATGACTAGAACATACAAGGGACATGGCAAGGACGAGAAGAAAGGCTAAGGAGGAAGTAAGAAATGGCAAAAGGACATAGATCTCAAGTCAAGAGACAGAGAAATGAGAATAAAGATACAAGACCTTCAGCTAAGATTTCTTACGCTAGGGTTTCAGTTACTAAGGCATGCTATGTATTAGATGCCATTAGAGGTAAGGATGTTAATACAGCTCTTGCTATTCTTCAGTACAACAATCGTAATGCTTCAAGAATTATCTACAAGCTGCTTCAGTCAGCAGTAGCTAATGCTGAGAACAACAATGGCTTAAAGGCTGAGAATCTCTACGTTGCAGAGTGCTATGCAAACAAGGGACCAACAATGAAGAGAATCCATCCTAGAGCACAGGGTAGAGCTTATAGAATTGAGAAGAGAACTAGTCATATCACTGTAGTTCTCGACGAAAGATAGGAGGAGCAGTATGGGACAGAAAGTTAATCCACATGGTTTAAGAGTCGGAGTTATCAAGGATTGGGACTCAAAGTGGTATGCTGATACAAAGGGCGATGAGTTCGCTAACAACCTTGTAGAAGACTACAACATCAGAAAGTATCTCAAGAAGAGACTTTATGATGCAAATGTTTCAAAGATAGACATTGAAAGAACCAGAGATAAGGTAAAGATAAGCGTTTATACTGCTAAGCCTGGACTTATAATCGGTAAGGGTGGTGCAGAGATCGAAAAGCTTAAGACTGATGTACAGAAGCTTACATCAAAGAGGCTTTTCATAGATGTTAAGGAAATTAAGAAGCCGGACATCGATGCTCAGCTCGTTGCAGAGAACATTGCAAAGCAGCTTGAGGACCGTGTAACATTCCGTAGAGCTATGAAGTCATGTATGGGTCGTGCTATGAAGGCCGGAGCACTTGGAATCAAGACATCTGTTTCAGGACGTCTCGGTGGTGCTGATATGGCAAGAAAGGAAACATACAGCGAGGGTACAATTCCTCTTCAGACACTTCGTGCAAATATCGACTACGGTTTTGCTGAGGCTAATACAACATATGGTAAGGTCGGAGTTAAGACTTGGATCTATCATGGTGAGGTACTTCCTACTAAAGGAAAGAAGGAAGGAGGCAATAAGTAATTATGTTAATGCCAAAGAGAACAAAATATCGTAAGCAGCAGCGTGGCTCTATGAAGGGTATCGCTACAAGAGGTAACAAGATCAACAGAGGTGAGTATGGTATCGTTGCTCTTGAGCCAGCTTGGATAAAGTCAAATCAGATAGAGGCTGCCCGTGTTGCCATCAACCGTTACCTTCGCCGTGAAGGAAAAGTATGGATTGATATGTTCCCTGACAAGCCTGTTACATCAAAGCCTATTGGTGTACGTATGGGATCTGGTAAGGGTGCTGTAGAATACTGGGTAGCAGTAGTTAAGCCAGGACGTGTACTTTTCGAAGTAGCAGGAGTTCCTGAGGAAAAGGCAAGAGAAGCTCTTAGACTTGCAACACATAAGCTTCCACTTAAGTGTAAGATAGTTTCTAAGGCTGATTTAGAACAGGAGGTATAGGCAGTGAAGACTAAGGAATATTTAGACGAATTAAAGGCTAAGTCTGTTGATGAGTTAAATGTTGATCTGGATGCTGCCAAGAAGGAACTGTTCAATCTTAGATTCCAGAATGCAACAAATCAGCTCGAGAACACAAGCCGTATTAAAGAAGTTAGAAGAAACATAGCGAGAATTCAGACACTTATTACTGAAAAGGCTAATGCTTAAGTCGAGAGGAGATAAACAATGGAAAGAAATTTACGTAAAACACGTGTAGGTCTTGTCACAAGTGCCAAGATGGATAAAACTATTGTTGTTTCAATCATCGACAACGTTAAGCATCCACTTTATGGCAAGATTGTAAAGAGAACATACAAGCTCAAGGCACACGATGAGAACAACGAGTGCAAGAAGGGCGATAGAGTTAGAGTTATGGAGACAAGACCTCTGTCAAAGGATAAGAGATGGAGACTTGTTGAGATTATTGAGAGAGCTAAGTAAGGAGGCGACGAAATGATACAACAGGAAAGTAGACTTAAGGTTGCCGACAATACAGGTGCTAAGGAACTTCTCTGCATCAGAGTACTTGGCGGCTCCACAAGAAGATATGCATCAATCGGTGATATCATCGTTGCTACTGTTAAGGATGCAACACCGGGTGGTGTAGTAAAGAAGGGTGACGTAGTTAAGGCAGTAGTTGTCCGCACAAAGAAGGGCGCTCATCGTAAGGATGGTTCATACATCAGATTCGACGAGAATGCTGCTGTAATTATCAAGGATGATAATAACCCAAGAGGAACTCGTATATTTGGACCAGTTGCAAGAGAGCTTCGTGAGAAGAAGTTCATGAAGATCATCTCACTTGCACCTGAAGTACTGTAAGGAGGTATTGACTCGTGGCAACATCTAAGATAAAGAAGGGCGACCTCGTAAAGGTAGTCGCTGGTAAGGACAACGGTAAAGAAGGTAAGGTTCTTTCAGTTGATACAAAGAATCATAAGGTTATCGTAGAAGGCGTTAACATGGTATTCAAGCACAGCAAGCCAAGCATGGCTAATCAGCAGGGCGGTATCATCGAGAAGGAAGCTCCTATCGATATATCAAATGTAATGTATCTTTACAAGGGAACACCTGTTCGTGTAGGTTTCCAGGGTGAAGGTAAGGACAAGAAGAGAGTCGCTAAGGTTGGCGGCAAGCTCGAGAATATAGATTAATCTTGGAAGGAGGAAATAGACGTTGAATAGATTAAGAGAGAAATACAATGCCGAGATTATGGCAGCTATGACTGAGAAGTTTGGTTATAAGAACGTTATGCAGGTTCCAAGATTAGAGAAGATAGTAATCAACATGGGTGTTGGTGAAGCTAAGGAAAACAGTAAGATAATCGAGTCAGCCGTTAAGGATATGACAGAAATCTCTGGACAGAAGCCTGTAGTAACAAAGGCAAAGAAGTCAGTAGCTAACTTCAAGTTACGTGAGGGTATGCCTATCGGATGTAAGGTTACTCTTCGTGGTGAGAGAATGTATGATTTTGCAGACAGACTTGTAAATCTTGCACTTCCACGTGTTCGTGACTTCAGAGGTGTCAGCCCTGATTCCTTCGATGGAAGAGGAAATTATGCACTTGGTATCAAGGAGCAGATCATCTTCCCTGAAATAGAGTATGATAAGGTAGACAAGGTTCGTGGTATGGATATTATATTCGTAACAACCGCTAAAACAGACGAAGAGGCAAGAGAGCTTCTTAGACTCTTCGGTATGCCGTTCAGAAAGTAAGGAGGAAAGATTATGGCTAAGACAGCTATGAAGGTAAAGCAGCAGAGAAAACAGAAGTTCTCTACAAGAGAATATTCACGTTGCAAGATCTGTGGTAGACCACATGCATATCTCAGAAAGTATGGTATATGCAGAGTATGCTTTAGAGAACTGGCATACAAGGGTGAGATACCTGGCGTAAAGAAGAGTAGTTGGTAGGAGGTAATAATAATGGCAACAAGCGATCCAATTGCAGATATGCTCACAAGAATTCGTAATGCAAATACTGCAAAACATGATACAGTTGATATACCTGCATCTAAGATGAAGCAGGCGATTGCAGATATTCTTCTTAGAGAAGGATATATAAGTGCCGTTGATACTATAGAGGAAGGTGGATTCAAGACAATGAGAATCACCTTAAAGTATGGCAAGGATAAGAATGAGAAGGTTATAAAGGGCCTTAAGAGAATCTCTAAGCCTGGTCTTCGTATCTATGCAGATACAGAGAACCTTCCAAAGGTACTTGGTGGTATGGGTATTGCTATTATATCTACCAACAAGGGTGTTATAACAGATAAGGAAGCACGTAAGCTTAACGTTGGTGGCGAAGTACTTGCATTTATCTGGTAAAAAAGAGATTGTTTAATTATATAT
>JAEEGL010384205.1_pt1 | contig 19607 bp, 17 predicted proteins | sample 9134231 | NCBI WGS metagenome assembly JAEEGL01 (sample SAMN16246548, study PRJNA631951) | gut metagenome | biome: gut microbiome; feature: rumen; material: fiber-attached | host: Bos | place: Iran: Karaj | collected 2018-10 | reverse complement strand
CATGGAGGGCGGATTATCCCCGGAGATCGCTTATCCTCTGGGGGATTCCTACATTCAAACAGCGGAGGATTGCCGGGATTCCGGCGAGCTGAATTCTCTGGCGCATGCCATGTATCATGATTTTATCTACCGGGTGCATCAATTGCGGGCGAATCCGCATTGTTCCCATGCCATCCAGAAATGCTGTGATTACATCGAATTATCTTTGGATCGTAAGATTCGTGCCAAGGATTTGGCTGTCCTGGTCGGCTATACCGAATACTACCTGACTGAAAAATTTAAAAACGAAACCGGACTGTCTGTCAGCGATTATGTCAGAAACGCAAAAATCAACCGCGCGAAAATGCTGCTGCAATCTACTGACCTGAGCGTCAGCGAAATCGCGGATCGGCTGACCTTCAATTCGGCTAATTACCTGATTCGCGTGTTCAAAGAACTGGAAGGCTGCACGCCCGCAGCCTTCAGGGAGAAGCTGAAGGCAGAACTGCATTAATAATTCACACCGGCATTTCCATAAATTCATCAATGGCCTTCAAGACCGGTACCGCATACTCATCGTCTCCGAAGAGCCATTGCTCATGCTGCATATCAAATTCACGGATGTCCGGATCAGCGAAGTATTTTTTGTAACGCTTTAAATACTTCTCCCCCATCTTATTGGCATAGATGAAGTGGACTTTCGTATGTTCCACCTGTATGTTGTCCCGGAGATAAGTCAGGAGATCCGTATAGAATTCATTTTTGATGGATTCCGGACGAAACCTGGAAAAGCTTGCCACAAACTGCTCTGCAGTTTCTTCGTTCATCTGCATTCTCGCCATAAGAAGTTCCACAGTTTTCCGCCGCTTCTTCTCCCCTTTGGTGGCGCTTGTGAGGAACGGCACCACCAGCATGGAATACAGCTTGGCGGGAATTAACCCGCACTGATCCAGATCCGGGCTGCCACAGATCCCATGATCGATATGGACATTCTGCCGCTGGATCAACTGCCCCACAAAGGTGGAACCCAGGGAAGAACCCAAGGCCGCATCCAGCCGCCCGCCATGCTTCTCCTGTATGTACTGTTCTATCTTCGCTGTGACTGTGAGCATATCCGGAAAGATCAGATCACTTCCGTCAAATCCGTCATAGTTCACACAGATCAGATGATACTTCTCTTCCAGCCTCGAAAAGACATTCCGGAAATTAATCTGCCAGTCGCAGCAGGTCCCCGGCAAAAGCATCATCGTTTTTTCGTGTTCCGTTCCAAACTCTTCGAATGTCATCTCATGCCTCCTGTCCATTGATATGCGATCCGCGGCTGTCCGTTCAGCAGATAGATGATCCCGCATCGCGAAAAGCCATGTTTCCTCAAAACATGCTGCATCACCTTGTTATCTTCATGGGTGTCAAGACTTCGTTACTTTCAGTTTACCACTTTTCTGGCGAGCATCAATCACACGAGAACCGGTTTCAGATACTTGTCACGGAATTTGGTCCACTTCTCTCTGGCCACCTTGGACCTCTCTCAACTTTTTTCTATCAATGTCAGCCATTCCCCAAGGAATCCCTTCAAAGCAGAATAATCCTCATTAGGGGTTCCGTCCGCCTCCATGTACAGTTTCCTGTTTATTTCTATCATGATTGATGACACTCTCGGGTCTATTTTGTAATGCTTCATCGGTACCATAGTTCCTGCAAATGGGGCATTAATGGCAACGCGAAACCCTTTCTTCGAGAAAAAGTCCATAGTTTGCCGCACCATCTTCTCCGCAGTATGGAAAGCATCTGTTCCGATACATATATCCGGCCGGTTCGGATTTTGGTCATATTCATAGGGAAGGGGTACAGCAGGGAAAGAATGGCCGTCAATAATCATGCACCTGCCAAGTTGTCCGAGCTTTTCTTCAACCGCAAGCGTTAATGCCCGGTGGTAAGTATCATAATAGGTCTGTAAGATTTCCTCCCGGTGTTCAAATGTAAGTTGACGGAGCGGTGTCAGATCTGAGCATGCTACATAACAAGCCCCCATACCTTTTTTAGCCATAATTTCATTCTCGTCATCTCTGAAGCGCTCAAAATCACAAACCAGACGTGAGACCGGAAATCGGATCATTTCATACCCATGGCCAAATAGATCGTCACAAAAATGATCTGTCATGGCCAACAATTCGTGCGTGAGCTTTCCCTCATCAAAGAAGCGCCGTTCTTCTTCCGGAATGAAAGCGGATGCATGTGGTACGTTGATTACAATGTGTGAATGAGTTTTCATGGTTGCCTCCTTGGGTTGGTCTATAAAGAGGCGTCCATTGACATCCTGCGACGGCTTCTCCATTTCCGGATCGATTTTTTAGAATCGATACTCCGGAAATAGAAAAAGACCCATCGTCTCGATGAGTCTTCCTATTCGGTTTCCCCATCGATCAAGCTTTGGCACCTTACTGTTTCCAGCAGGTTGTCGTGCGGTCACAGGGCTTGTCCCTCGCGCACTCTTCATAGGTTCATATGTGGTTTTTGTTTCGTTTAGCTTCTTACAATATAACCATCATCATTAATCATATATCATTTTGTCAGAAACTACTACAGGTATTGTTTCCAGACGATTGACCGCTATCCTCAGTGCCAATATGGCTTCTGGTCCTTATACGTGTAGCCTTTAAGTTTCGCCTGATAGGTTCCAAGCAAGGACTCATATACCGGAACTTCCTTCTCTTTCAGGTGTGAGTTCGCATTATACTCCGCGAATGTTGTCTCGAACTTCCGCAGGTTCGACTGAGCGACATCCTTGTAATTGTTGGCCATGTTCATTTCGATTCTGGATATCAGCGCATCCAGTTCTTGGGCTGCATTTGACTTGAAAAGACCCATTTGTTATTACCTCGCAATCAAAGGACTTTGCTTCTTCGTCTGGCCATGTTGCCACCTCTGATCAGTCATCTGTAGGACTCAGGTCCTGTGCATCTTGTTTCGAGTAGCTTTTTTCACCTCATTGCAGTCACAGCAAAAACAGTAATTCGGATGCTCCTCACAGGTATAATATGCCTTATGCAGAGGTACTCTGTTCCCGCATTTTTTACAGATATAGAGTTTGTGGTTCAACTTATCAAATAATTCTTCTTCATTGAAAGGAACCCCATTCTTTTCCAAATCTGACAGGAACTGGTCCCATTTTTCCCGCCTTCTTTCCGTCTCCTGTTTTCTCTTTAGTTCTTCAGCCTCAGCTCTTGCCCTTTCAGCTTCTTGTGCTGCCTTTTCCTGTTGGATTCTGCGTCTTTCAGCCGCTTCCTCGTTTTCTATTCGTATCCTCTCTGCAGCCTCTAATGCCGCTTTTTCCTTTGCAGCCTTCTCGTCAGCTTGCTTCTTCAGGTACGCCGAGACAACTGCATCTCGTAATGCAATAATAGGTTCACCTTTAAAGTAGATACTCTCTGCTGTAATCGAATAATCATCTAACCTGCCATCAGCAAGGAGTAGGCTAGTCCAAAAGCCAGTCTCTGTCCTGATGTAATAAAGAGCCTGCATCGTGCATTCTTGATATCCTCGCTCAATATCCGGGTACAAGAACAAGCAATATCCCTGTGTATCCTGAACTTTTGACATATGCTCCTGATACTGCCAGGTATCTAAAAAGTTATCCGCATCCACGATTGCAGCGATATTGGTTCTCCCCTCATATTGCTTCATCAAAACAAGTTTCTCCGGGGATATGTTTTCCCGTTTATATGCGTATACGATGCCGATCTTCTGGTCTCTTGATAGAAAGGTATATTCAAACCGCCGGGAACTGTCGCTGATATCCATCATCGGGACACGCTCATCAATTTCAGAACTTCCCAGATTTCGTGACAGCCACTTTTTTAAAAGCAATTTCGAAAACAGACCGACCATCCCATCACTTTCAATACAGGATTCCGGATGAACTTCACCATGAAGTCTTCTAAAATGAGGAGAGAATTTTCCTTCCTCACTTACATAAAGCTGCATCTTCGCCCCGCTTCCGTCAGGGCAAGTAAGCCTCCCCTCACGACCATATTGGTGCACAGCCTCAACAACTCCCTTTTTATTTACCTTCAACCCACCTACAAGTTCATAAACGGATTGGATTCCATATATCTCTCCATCTAGAAGAACAAATGGATACTCAAGGTCTTTGCTCATATGCTCGATTCACCTCTCGAAAATAATTCTTGAATAAAGATCAAACGCAATCAGCGTTTCTTCCCATGTCCACTTTTTGCCATCGTTTTCTATTTCATTTTACAAATAGTCCCTTTTTGAAATCCATCCCAAAAAATTCTTTTGACGAATCCAGATTCATTACAATCCATTCTCTGGATTTATGCGCCTCCAAGTTCTCTGGCAGTTCCTTCATAATCCGATCCGCTTCATATGTCGCCCCGGCATTGTATCGCAGCTCGTTCCCTCTTCTCATAACCTTGAAGGATTCCTTGCTTGTCTTCCAGGCATTACGAATTGTCTTAATGGCATATTTTCCGGTAACTTGCTCGCTAAAATAATTCTCCAAGGAAAGCTCACTAACATACTCGGGAACTTCATCTGCATATTCACGAATAATATCTCCGATAACTTGCGAAGAACTTTTTAATATATCCGGCGCACTTTCTGCGTCTTCCTTTTTCAATTCCTCAATTAGATCCTGGACAATGACAATCATGCGCCGCAAGTACTCATGGTAAAATGCAGTCCCGATTTTCTGTTGTACAGTACGAACGACATTGTCTTTCATAACCTCTGTATTGGTAAGCCCCGCTTCTACTCTACATATTACAGTTCTGCGAATTACTTCTGGTGCTACTGCCTTCACATCTTCATTCGCGCTTATAACTACTGCAGAATAATTCACTAAATGCTCAGCCACACCAAAATCATCGTTTTTGATGGTTTCGATAGCATGCTGCGAGAACCGGGTATTAGTCAAATCATCCACTATGATGGGGGCTCCCATTACGGTATGCTTTAACCCTTCGATATGTGTTCTAGTGAAATCCGGAGCTGACAGCTTCGGCTTCTGCCCGATCATCATCTTCAATAGTGTTTCAAGATAGGTAGTCTTCCCAGCTTTACTTTGCCCATATAAAAGTCCAAAAACCGGATATGGCAATCTATTCTGATCATACCTGGCTGCCATATCTCTCATGATCGCCATAAACGGGGAGCAAAAGAACCAATTTGCAAACTCGTAGTACCTATGCTGTAATCCATAAACATCACCATGAAATTTGGAATAACCTGCCATATACTTCAGGAATAAATCCACATCGTTCTTTATATTTTCCGGGGATGGAGTCAAGTCTACTTCCGCACCATTTAATGTCACAGCACCTTTCAGGACATCCACTACCAATTGAGGATACTCGCTTCGAAGATCTCTCTCCTTATCTCTTTCTTCGATCAAATGCCTACGTAACTTTGTGATAACATCCGGACTAATAATCGTTCTGCGAGTTTTCTTTTCCGGTTTAGGCATAAGAGGGGCAAGCTTGTCTGCCTTTTTACTGACACCAAGAATGAATTTAATAGTTTCATCTGGCTTCTCTATAATTTCAACCACATGGCTTGTCTTAATTCTCTCGGCAAATGGCAGAGAATCTATGTTATCTTCAAGATTCGCATTTTGTAATGCCTTCTCACTGATCTCATCAACACTATCTTGTTTTAAGCTTTGATAAACATCCCAATAATACTCATATGCCTCTGCGGAATCCATATATGTAATGTTCTCACGCTGTCTACCGCCAAACGCATTAAGTGACATATTGGCCGATCCCATAATTACCCTTGACCGGCCGTCATCTGCTTTTAGCAGATAGATTTTTTCATGGGACAATGCCTTCTCGGCAACATAAAAGTGCGCAGTGTTATTCCGAACGCGCTCGATCACCTTACTCATCAATCCAGATTTGCTATTCCGTATCTCTTCGATCAGAGTATCCTGATACGCCATGATCTCCTTCATCCCCATGGACATTACAGATTCACATCCGAAAATTATTTCAACATACTCAAATAGCTCCATCAAATCTGACACAAAGTTCAATCCAGAGGAAAATGTGATCGCGTATAAGGAATTAAAACCCTCGAACAACTCTCTCCAAGTTTTCAAATCGCTCCCCAGATACTGAACCTTTACAACCTCAAGTCTAGGAGAATGATCAATTTTTTGCTCATCAAGGTACTCAAAAAGATTCATCGTAGACTCATCCGCGTTCTTCATATGCACGTCACCCCTCTTCTTCGTCCATATAAAACATTTCCTCAAAATTACAGTTGAAAGCCCTACATAACAGATAAGCTAAGTAGGCTGTCGGACAAAACTTCCCATTCTCAATGGAATTTATTGTGTTCCTTGAGGATCCAACGAACTCGGCTAATTCCGCTTGGGTCCACCCTTTCTCCATTCGAAACTCCCTAAGATGATTCTTTAATTCCAAATGCGATTTATTCATGCCTCAAACGTCTCCGCAATAAAATATATAACTGCCATAATAGCGGCCGCCAAATATACAATTCCTAACAGGAACTTTCGCTTCTGTCCTTCTCTAATTCCCTCATGAATCTCCTGCACTCCAAATATAAGAAAAATAATGGAGCCGATTCCAGCCTCTATTGACTTGTCCACAATCCATTTCAGCAGTATCAAGATAACTCCAAGGAAAGCCCCTGCATAAAGAGCTAAGCTGTCCCCTTTAAGAAGGGTTTCACGCTCATGTTCCCTACCTCGCTTCTTATTATTTCTAGCCAGTTCGAATAATCTATCGTCGTCCATATATACGTCCTCCCAGAAGACAAGTTTTATTTACATTTATAGTATGCGTGACAAGTTTTATTGTCAAGCATACTATAAATGTAAACCACTTATTGAAGAGTTGTCCATCAGCACATCTCCCATCCAGGGAGAAGTGCCGGGCCATAATCTCTTGTCCCTTACACTCCTCCCATATCAGCGTAGTAATTCGCCAGATCTTCCCGCAACTGTTCCTCGATTCTCGCAAAATCCTCTTTGCCAAGTTTGCTAAACAGCGCATGATTCATGGAAATAATGCTCAAGTCCTTCGAGTAGTAGAGAAACCTCTTTCTCTCTCACAACCTCATCTTTCGTAAGTCCCTTATTATCCCAAAACATTCCCTGACCATGTTGTTAGGCAGATACCAAGGAACAGTATATGCTGCAATGCCACAAACCTCATCATCAGTAAGCTTCTTTGCCAGATGTACTCCACGAAATACATGGAAATTGTTGGTCACAACACCTATCCGAAGCTTGTTGTCAGAGCCTGCTGCCCGCTTCATGATATCAAGGGAATACTGGATATTCTCATTTGTATCCATGGCCTTGGTCTCTGCAATAATTCTGTCCGAAGCTATGCCTCTTGAAACAAGATATTCTTTTCCGCCATCACCTTCGCTGACAGATTCATTTGCTCCCTGTCCCCCGGAAACAATGCAGATAGTATCCGGATTCTCAGAAAGATATTCATAAGCAGCATCCAGCCTGTACTTAAAAATAATACTTGGACCATAATCTCTCATCTGGGCACCAAGTACTATGATGTAATCAAGATCTTTTTCGCCTTTATCCCCAAAGTGACTTGTCATAGCAATTGTGCATATGATAAGCACCAACAATACCAGTGCAATAAGGCTATAGCTGATTGTCCTAAGTGCCACCGACACTTTTTGCCATCGTCCCTTTCCAGCAAGAAAAAAAGCCAGCCCGAAAAAAGCTGTACCTGCAATCCATATCACAAAAGAAAAGGTTCCGCTTCCGACCATATATATGCTCACGGAATATACCAGGCAGATAACCATGAGTACAATAAATAATAATCTCACATATTTCATCAGTTCTCCCCTTTGGTGGCGCTTGTGAGCAGCGGCACCACCAGCATGGACAGCAGCTTGGCAGGAACATTCCGGAAATTAATCTGCCAGTCGCAGCAGGTCCCCGGCAAAAGCATCATCGTTTTTTCGTGTTCCGTTCCAAACTCTTCGAATGTCATCGCGTGCCTCCTGTCCATTGATATGCGATCCGCGGCTGTCCGTTCAGCAGATAGATGATCCCGCATCGCGAAAAGCCATGCTTGCTCAAAACATGCTGCATCACCTTGTTATCTTCATGGGTGTCGATCCGGATATTTCCCGTAATGTTTTTACAGTAATCCATGGCGCAGGTGAAAATGCCATGCACCTTCCGGTCTCCGGCAATCCGATGGATGGTCACATAGGGCCAGTCGTTGAGCCAGGCTCCATCCTCGATCTTCCGGTAGGTCGGGTCTTCGCCCCTGCACAGGGCAAATATCCCATGAATGCCTGTGTCATCACAGATCACGTGGCAAATCCCCCGGCGGATGTCCTCCAGGATCAGCTCCCGGGCAGGATGCTCATGCCTCCATTGATTGGGGTTGCCCGTCTCTATCATAAAATCCTGGGCGATGCGATAGATTGCCATGATGGTGTCCAAGTCTTCGATTGTGGCGGGGCGGATGTGCAACATAGATCCCATTATTATTCCTTCCGATTTCTCTCTCCAGCTTCTCCTGTATCAATCTCAGCAAGTCGTTCTTGCGCTTTATAGTAGAGGCCATCAAAGATCCGAAATATCCGATACCAAACCAAACACATTTACTGCTTCAACCAGTTCGGAAATGGTCTGAAAACAAGCATCAACATCATATTCATCATTCTCTTCGAAAGGGCTTTGCATATTCAACTTTGGAACCCTTACTCGCAGGGCTCCAGCTTTACCAGTTACCACGGCACTGACACCTTCAAACCCATGATGCCTAAGCCAGTCTGCAACCACTTCCAGCTTATCCATATAACCGGCAGCATTATTAAATGTAAGATCAACCTTCCCATCGCCGATCTTATGATAGAGATAGACACTGCCGAATCGTGTTGTATAGTGGGCCCAGTATCCGTTGGATTCCCTCTTTGTTCGAAGATTTAGGCGAGGGTACTTTTCTTCCTGATAATCCGCATACTTCCGGAAGAATCGATTAGCATTCTCGTCAATCTCAACCTTGGGAGGCTTCTTCGCCTTTTCAATAGCCTGTGAAATCTGCTGATAATAGAGCATACCTTGGGGATCTGTTTTACCTTGGAAGTAATCTCTTATCTCTTCATACTTGACAGCGTATGGATATCTCCGAGCCGCTTCATTGGATTTATAATATTTCTCCGGGCAAACAATAAAGCTGTAGAAGGATTGATAATCCCCATTCTTTACACCGGTTTCTCCCCGCCGCAGGTACCTCTCCGGCTGATCCGGCATATCTATGGCATCGATTTTGTCCTCAATCAAGATCCCGATTCTCTCGCCGTCTGCTTCTATCACAACTGTGATATCCGACTCGCCATCTTTATCTGCCTTGGACAGATAGATTTCCTTGACATCATAATCAGCTCTAGCGAGATTTAGCTGGTCGGTGAAAAGGCGCAAGAAATCCTTATCACTGCCAAAGGCATTCAAAAAGAGCAGATCCATATCACGTTCACTGACTGATCCAAAATCAAACTTCATAAGCTTTCCTTCTAACTCATATCGCATACGGGTTTCTCAGTTCGGCCTTTTCCATAACCTGTATCTATCCCCTGACTCGCTTCGCTACCAAATTTAGCGTTACAACGACATTAATTACACATCAATAGCCCAGCCCTCGAGTTATTCATGTTTTTGAGGAATCGATTTAGTAGAAGTCCTTTTCGATTCCTGCTTCACGTCATACCAGGTAGTCAGAATATTGGAACTCAATTTCTGCATCTTTTTGATTTCTCTAGATGCCACATACATGTCTGTATCTAGATATGTCCTGGGCAGTACAGCGACATTAGATTCCGCCTCCTTTGCAAGAGCAACAATCCCCTTCGATTTGCCTTGTATCTGTTTTTGATATTTAGCATACATAGCCGGACGCTGCGCCTCTAAGAGAGCCGGTATACTTGGATAAACCTTTTTATGCACAATATCTGCTGCCCAGTATCCTGTAATTTTCATATCGATTGGGTTCACATAAATGTGGTTATACCAATCAATATCTATAATACAACCGTGGATCCTTCCGTCCCCACCAAGTTTTCGAACTTCAGATGCAATCTTTTCCTGAAACTTAGTGTACTTATCAAGCGGGGATTTTATCATTGCTACCATCCGATCCATGTTGTCGTAATAATATTGAATAGGATGTTTGTCTATTTTCTTTAATGATCCTCCATTCAGTATCGTCAGTGTGCCATTCTTTGACTGATGAATAAAACAGTAATAGCCATTCTTCTTTAACATATAAAGAATATTCACATCCCGATTAAAATTACAGCGGATGTTTTTTCCAAAATAGAAACTCTGATACTGATCTCCAGTTATCTGATATATCCCATCCTCATAGTCGTAAAAATAATCATAGTCCGCATCCACATCAAACCATTTTAAATGGATTTCATTCTTTCCATATCCAATCTGATTATCTGCATATATTCTTACCTCACCGTCATCATTGAAATAATTTCTATGAGTATGACCGCTCACATAAATATATCCCTGATGATAATCTACCTGCTTCCTCCAACAATCCATCGGCATATGAGTAAATACTATAATCTCCCGATTCGGTACTGTAGATAGCACTTTGTCATATAGCTCCTCGAAAGACCTGCTTTCTTCCTGTTCCTGATCTTCTCCCAAAACATCCCGATAGATGCCATTTTTTGCATTGAACTCCTGATTATATCCAGAAAATCCCATCCCACCAAAGAACACAATGCTTGCCTCCCTCAACACATCTCGTAACTGTTGTGTTCCCATTGAGATTAACTCATCAGTTTTAATGCCATGCCATAATCTTCTCGCGTCCATATACAGGAGTGAATTCTGAATAAGATACATTCCATTTTCGGCCAGCAGTTTTTCATACCTTTTCACAATCTCACCAACTGGCTTTTGGGAAAAGCTCCATAATTCATGGTTCCCAAGGACAAAAATTACCGTTGTATTCTTTCTTCTCCTACCTATTTCATCGTGTAAAACCCATACAAACAATTCAAATATGGCGAAATCAGATGCAACATCGCCCCCGATCAATAGAATCTCAGCACATTCGTCTGCAATTCTTCCGGCAATTTTTTCAACGTAATATGCCACATCGGCTCGTGACTTTGGCATAAGGCGCTGCAACTTATGCATCAGGTGTAAATCAGACACATAAGATACTCTATAATTGGAATCTAAATAATCCCATTCGTTTTTCCTGGTGGGTACTATTTTCCTCTCAGATTGCAGTTCTATCTGTGTTTCTTCTTCATTGATTTCTGAAATCGAAAAACTATCTATCGCATCAGTATTGATTTCGTAATCGCGGTATTGGATTCCCAGTTTTTCACAAACTGGACTTGTTAGGATAGCTCCCTCAAAATTTAATCCAGACGTGTCGCGCAAATTGATCAACCCATCGCATGCCAACAGATTCGCCTCAGATAGATCGCCCTTCAAAAAGGTTATAAAATCGAAAAAATAGTCGAATTTATGCGTAACCTGCTTGACTTCGATATTATTCTCATCGTACCACGCCTGGCGAACCACATACTTCCCATCAACGTACTTTTTAGTAAGCGCATATCTATAGTTGATTCTTGTGTTGACCGGCAATTTCGTAGTGCTATCGACTTTATACTTTGAATAATCACATGAGAGGTCAATTGCGCACGACAAGTCAGTCTCGGTAAGGTCGCCTTGTCTATACCGGACAAATTCTTCAAACGTCTCAAAAAACCTATAGGTATACATAGATTTTCCGATACCGTTACTCACCCATTGATATAATGTCCGCTCACAATAATAGTGAGTTATGCTATCATAAAAAGCCTTTTTGGATACAACCATCTGCCCCTTGTCTAAAGCCGATATAAGTTTCTTTAATCTTTTTGTTTTTACCGCATCCCATCCCTTCGAAAACAATTCAACCGGATTATAGTGGTCCATCACAACTTTAGGTCCAAATATAGCAGTAACAAAAGGCAATAAATCTCGACCAATATAGGTCTTGGAAATGAATTCCATTAACAAAGCGAACTTCGTTTCGTCCCCTTCAGCATCAAAAACAGAAAACCAAAGGATAAAAAATTTATATGCGTAGTCATAGTGGTATTCATTGAAACCGTCGGACATCAAGTACGTAAACAATTGAGTCCCTTGAAAAGCACTATAAACCTCCTCTAATTCCTCCCATGTCTTAACTCTTCTACATTTATCTATCCATTCTTTGTATTGTTGCTTTCTCTCCTCCCCTTTCTGAAACGCGCTTATTTCATCATCGGAAACTGCTAATGTAAAATCATCGATCGTCTCATTTATAAACGATTGATTCATAGTTACTCGTTTCAGATCTATATCCCGACTGATAGAAGTTAAATCGCACTGAAAGTAACTTGCATTTTCATAGATTTCACCATCAAGATAGCTATAATAACTATCAAAATCTCCAAATTCTGTAGTTTCGACTTTCCACACTTCTTCCTTGCTATATGGATTATAGTCAAGCACATTTTCACGGACAAAGTATATCTGTCGAATAACATCATAACCTTTTCGATCTACGATTCTTTTCCCAGCTTTTCGCTCTGCATTGATGATTTCCTTATCATTTTTGTAAATCTCAGGAATAGTATTGTGATATATTCTACGTCTCCTGTCCTTCGACAAAATACGCTCAATAACCGTCAACTTATCAATTTTATGCATTGTCCCCACTTACTCTCCGTCATATCTTTCGCGAGTCTGGATATATCTTTCTTTACACTCCTTTTGCCTCATTTATTATTCCGTCACAAAGTCTTCTTCTCGGATATCGAAGAACCGACCGTATCCCTCGCTGTCCAAAATCATATCTTTTGTTAATCTGAATTCACCGACTCCGACAAATCGAACAATGATCATGTCCCACTCGTCATCGTTTTTATACTGTTCTAGAAAATCGTCAGCAAACACGACCGTAGAATTATATGCGTTCTGTTCGTCTGTCAAATTTGCATGCAACATCGGGAGCTTTTGGAATTCCACTATAAGATTCACCCCATCTTTGCTGACAGTATAGTCGGAGAACGCTCTATTACTCAGAATACTGGACACTGCATCCTCTATAGATTCCTCCGACTTCACCACCGCGGTATCACGATCCGTTGTCAATTTCTCATACTCACCGGTGTCTTTATTTATCACATAGGTGCTATAGAGCATTCCACCAAATAAATCTTTTGCGTCATTTTCCTCCCCATCCACGTATTCATAAACTACCGCTATCAGGTCTACCCCAGAAACACTCAATTTTGTTGTTGTCTTCAGGAACAGATTGATTACCGCATGGGTCTCATCATCACTTTCAAAGTAAGCGCGGTAGTAGTCATGCGCATACGGGATGAAATCTTGGTTTGAATAGATAAGACATTTTCGCCATTTTCCGGTGACGTCATGAGGAATCGTTTTACTAAACAGTGCCCCCGAATCACCAATTTCTGTCTTAAATATCTCTATATAATCAATCTCGTCTTCGGCAGTAGCTTTCACCATGACTGTTGAGTTCGTATCTTCTGATTCCGGCAGGGGAGCGCCCGCCACCATATAGATGAAAGACACTAGTATGTAGAACCACAGGATGAATATCAGGAGTCCTTTTACAACTTTTTTCAGGCGATTGCTTCTAACAATGATTGCCGTTAATGGAATCGGGAAGAACAGAATCCATCCGACCACCCACACCCAAGTTTTTACTTTTCGCTTTTTCTTCGTCGTTTCCATCTTTAACCTAGTCCTCAAACCACTTATTGAAGAGTTGTCCCTCAGCACATCTCCCATCCAGGGAGAAGTGCCGGGCCATAATCTCTTATCCCTTACACTCCTCCCATATCAGCGTAATAATTCTCCAGATCTTCCCGCAACTGCTCCTCGATTTTCGCAAAATCCTCCTTGCCAAGTTTGCTAAACAGCGCATGATTCATGGAAATAATGCTCAAGTCCTTCGAGTAGTAGAGAAACCTCTTTCTCTCGAACTTTTCAAAAGGATTCGTAAGCATATTTCTCCGAATTGCGCTTCGGTCTGACAGCATTGTCATATTATAAGGGCAAGTCTTGCGATCCACGGGCAATCCCCGGTCGAGCCTTGACCGGTAGTAAGCGATATAATCATCGAGGACATCTTCGATCTGTGCATCGCCAATGGAATTCATATGCTTTAGCAGGCCCAACATAAAAGGCATCTTGTAGGATAGGGAATAGTCTCTCTCCTCAAGGAATTCAAAGAAGTCTTCTTTGATCGTCTCGTCGCTGTGTTCTTTGATATCCAATTCTTTTCGATACTTCTCAACATCCTCAGGACTGAAAAGATAGATGGACTTGCTACCGAATTTATATTCCACCGAAGGTTGGATCTTGCCCTTTTTGATCCATCCGGTTATGGTTCCGGTACTGACGAAATACTCTCTGGCGACCTGCTCCTGGCTGAGGTAATTACCGTACTTATCCTCAAAGGAGTTGATGTCCACCTCCATGATCCGCTCAATCCGCTCCTCGATTCCATCGATGACGATCAGATCCCCGCTCTTGTAATCGGTCTTTGTGATATCCCCAAAAGGGACATAGTATGGATTCGAAAAGATTGTGTGCATGTTGCAGGCCTTGACCATTGCACCGTACTCGTCCACCACATCTATGACGATCACATTGTCCTTCCGGTCTGTTTTTCTCAGCCCTCTTCCTACCTGCTGCAAATACAACACCTTCGACAGTGTCGGCCTCGCCATGACCAAAATGCCGAGTTCGGGATAATCCCAGCCTTCCGAGATCATATTGCAGGAGCACAGAAAGCGTACTTCCTTGTCCTTGAATCTTCGCATGATCTCTTCCGGGTGTGCAGACTGCCCCGTGTAGCTAAGAGCCGAAATCCCCGCTTCATTCAGCAGTTTCGACATCTCATTGGCGTGATTGATATTCACGCAGAAGATCACGCCTTGCCGCTTCCCGGCCTCTCCATCGGTAAAATAATCCTTGAGAACACTGACGATCAGCTCATTTCTGGATGTTACCCGAATGCTCTTTTCCAGGTCGGCATTCACATAGTCCTTGCCGTTAAATCTCACTTTTGAAAGGTCGATGTTTGTTTCGATCCGATATACATTGGCTTTGGCAACGATTCCCTTTTCCATCGCCTCTTTCAGCGACAGAGAGGATGTGTAGGTTCCAAATACGGTCTCCAGCTTCTTTTTGTCGGGACGCTGATCCGTAGCGGTAAGCCCTATTGTGAAGTCTGTCTCAAAATACTGAATAACCCTTTTCAGGATCGGAGCCACCGCATGATGCGCTTCATCAACCGCCATGTAGCTATAGAAGTCAGGAGATTTCTCCGTGTAATGTCTCGCCATATAGGCATATGTACACACGTCTATTTTTTCCAGAAGTTCCGGCATCGACGCCCGGATTCTGGCTTTCCAATCAGCCTGAGTGTCCTTTCCGGGAACCAGGATCAGCCCTCTGAAATTCGGCTTTCCTTTGGCAAAGTCGAGAATGTCTTCCTCTACGATCCTGGATTTTCCGGAAGCAGTGGGCAGTACCACCAGAAAAGCTCTGATTCCCGCTGCTCTCCGGCTCTGTATCTCCTTCAAGCTGATAGACTGGTGCTCGTACAGTTCAACCTTGCGATCGAGCTTTAACCCCTCGTCAACGAAGCAGGATGCCGTGTCCCCCATATAGTGCTTGATATCATCTTCGATACGGCTGTCAAAGGCGCAGTCTTCCGTCGAAAAGCGAAACAGTTTGATTCCCCACAGCGCACAGGTATTCTGTTTCCGTAGCTGATCTCTGTATCTGTCTTCGCCGATGATCTGGGGATGATGGTAATTCACACCGTTCTCTTCCACTGCAAACTTACGATCCGTTGTTCGCACCAGATAATCCAGGAAATAGCTTTTCCCACGCTCATCGCAGATTCCATACTCTCTGTTCAAAAAACGCAGAGAATTTCCACCGTATACATTGGCGAAATTCTTCTCGAAGTGAAATTCCAGAGGGGAGGCATCAGCCTGGTTTCCCCGGTCTATGGCTGTAAAATGATAATCACCGAGACGCCCTATTTCATCCGATTTCAGGTAACTGTCCACTTCTTCTCTCTCGTATCCCAGGAAGCGAAATAAGCGCTTAAACTCATGCATGTAAGCGTTCTGCTTATCGGTGATCAGCATGTAAGAGAAGACCGGTGTGCCCGGTTCATGATGGCAGATTCCCTCATCTATGACGACCATATCCGTCCCATCATCATAAAAGCCGGAGGTGCCACCGTTGGGATAATGAACTATTTCCCTCAGAGAGAATTTAGTATGATCAATCAGGAATTGGTCTTTTGCAGTATCAGATTTAACCACTTTTCATCCTCTCTTCCTGGCCTCACATCTCCTGTGATCCAGTATTCTTTCATGTCGAGAGTTCTTATGTCGCTGATAAAGGCCTCAAAATCCTCTATCGTAAAATCTGTAAAATACCGTCCGTTTCGCTCTCCTTCAAAGGATCCGTACTTAAAGGAAGTATAGATGATTCCATTACCGGTCAAGGCTTCTGACATTTTTGTCATAACTGTTTTCAGTTCTGCTTTCGGAAGATGCAGGATCGACGAACATGCCCAGATTCCGTCATAGACTTCTTTTTCATCTAACTCCTGAAACAACATCTGCTTTACCGCGATCCCGGTATAGAGGCTGGCCGCCTTGCAGAGTTCTAAAGAGCCATCTATAGCTGTAACCTCATAACCCTTTTCAAGAAAGTATTTCGTATCTCTGCCAGAGCCACAGCCGAAATCCAGGATTCTCTTGCCTGATAGATGGGATAGAAAACGATTCTGAGTGTCTCTGAAATCAACAGAGATGGTACCACTAATAAAATTTTCTGCGTTTGTGTCGTAATAATTCAAGGTGGAATCATTCATTGTCTCGTCCTCGTCACAGTTATAGCCCTGCTTTTGTTTTCCTCTCGAATTAAAGCCAGCTACTTCTGTATGTACCTGCACTTCGGAAAGTTACTACACCCATAAAACTGATTCCCCGCATTGCTCCCCTTCTTTGCAGTTCGAAGAACCAATTTACCTCCACATTTGGGGCAAATCAAAGAAGTTTCCGTCACAGACTCTTCTATTACCGTGTTCGCTTCCTCGACTATGTTTGCATCCGCTAGCGGTTCCGTTCGACTATCCTTCTCTGCTTCCGCTTCTTCCGGACCCTTCTTGTATTTCCTCTCAATATTCTCAATATGCGCAGCCTTAGTAGCAGCATCTACATTAGTCAGCTCTTTAAGCTTCTCATAAAGTTCACTGATCTTCTCTTCCGAAAGTGCATCCGGAGTGTTTTCCCAAATGTCCCTTACCGTTGCATAGGTCCGATCTCGCTGGATTACCTTTACATCCCCGGAATAAACAGTCACTTTCTTTAGCTCGCATCGCTCCGAAAAGACGATAATGGAAAACAGTGGAACATCCTCACCAACGAAGTTTCGCATCCACTTCATATGTGTCCGATTCTGCATCACCGGGTTGTAAAACTGATTCTTTTGACCATTGGGAAGCGAAACAGTCCAGTTTTTGTTCTTCTCATCCCCGAAAATCCAGCCGGAATAGTTCTTGCTTTCAAATACAAAGATGCCCTTCTGAGTGATGAAGATGACATCCACCTCAGAGGTTTCACCATTCTCTTTTGGAAGGTAAACATTCTTTAGTGTCTTCCCCTTCCGGCCGAATAACTGAACCAACTTCAGTTCCCGCTCAGTCAACCTTTCACCGTATTTTCCGAGCCATTTTTCATCAAAAATATTGTCGATCAATTTATCCAAAAAGCTCTTAGACATATACCCTCCGTAAAAAAGTCACTAACTTTTTTACTGTTCTTAATAGTTCTCGATACAAGGCCGATCTCCACGAATTGATATCATACTCACCTCTACTCATCCATAGACCGGACGAAATCTTCTAAGTCATCAAAATCCAGATCGTATCTGTCCTCAAGGTATTCGAGCACTTTAAATAAGGCATGTCCAATGTATAGCTGATTTGCGCCCATCTCATATCGCATCGTTCCAAGTTCTACCGCTTCGGGCTTTGGTATCTTATTCTTGCACTCGTAATCTGTTCCGTTCTTAATGTATTTGACTGGATACCTAAAATAAAAGCCACCTCGCTTCTGCTTATTATGATAACAATTAGCAACTATACATTCCAATTCAGAAATCAGCTTCATTACATTCTCTGACTTATACATATGGCCTCTCCATTATCTCAAGTTATTGAAGTGCACCTGAGAAAAACAGGTACACTTCAATTTTGTATACATTTATAGGTGTTACTCACTCTATCAGCCCATGTTTCCTGAGTCTTGCGCGAATTGCTCCATTCGTACGATCGTGAATCTTCTCCAGCTCCGAAATCTTCATGCCAGAATTAAACTCTTCATCAAGCTGTTTATCCTCTTCTTCTGACCAGGAGGCACCAGCTCCGTCAGGTCTGTTCATCTTACGATTATATGCAGCACGGTCAAAAGATACTTTTTCTACCCCCTCTTCTTCATCATCCTCAGTGGCAGCCTGATCGCGAATTTCTATATAATGCTCAACTATTTCTTTCTGAACCGCCTGGGGATACTTCAGCACGGTATATACCGTGCCTATTTTGCTGGTCTGTTCAACAACAACAATGCCTCTGGACTGTCCGGTCTCCGTCGGAACCTGCACAAATCTGCCATCGACATTCCTTTCTTCCACATACCTTTTTTCTATAAGGAACCTATATATATCCGTTCCAAATATGTGTTTAACATTATTCCCGGTAGTAATCCGATTCAGTTCGTCCTTAATCTCACCTAAAAGATAGAGATCACTGTATTCAAACTTTTCCTCATCCTGAGGATTAAGATAAAAAGGTCCTTTGCGACTCTTACGCTTCCTTGTGGGCTTAACCTTTACGTCTGCAGCATCGTCATCATCTTTAATACTTGTGACCGCTTCAGGATTCTCATCCATAAAGGCCGTTATAGCCTCAATAAACCTCTCACCGTATTTATCAAACTTGGCTTCACCAACTCCTGATACTCCCAGCATAGAAGATCTGTCGTGAGGGGCTTTCACACTCATGTCTATCAATGTTTTATCACTGAAGACAATGTATGGTGGCATTCCCTCTTCTCTTGCAATAGTCAGTCTCAACTGGCGGAGAATCTCAAATAACTCGTATCCGGCTTTAGTAAGAGAATCTGTACTTCTCCTGCTACGGCTTCTAGTCTGTCTTTCAAGTTCTCTGTCTTCGTATGTTCTGATAAGGACACGTGCACCCGCTTCCTTAAGAGGATCTATATTTCCTAAGCGGATCACACTATATTTATCTGCAGTCTGGCAAAGATATCCATCCAAAAGTAGCTGGCTGATAAGGAGCCTCAGCTCAGATTCAGATCGACTCCTTAACGCACCGTATGTCTTGTATTCAGTGGTTCCAAGTTCTTTTAATCTGGCTCTATTCGCGCCAAGGAGAGTTCCAAGGATTATATTCAATCCATATCTGCCCTTTGTTTCCCATACACAATTGATGACCAGCTTG
>JAEEGL012745965.1_pt1 | contig 19608 bp, 15 predicted proteins | sample 9134231 | NCBI WGS metagenome assembly JAEEGL01 (sample SAMN16246548, study PRJNA631951) | gut metagenome | biome: gut microbiome; feature: rumen; material: fiber-attached | host: Bos | place: Iran: Karaj | collected 2018-10 | reverse complement strand
TATGTTTAGTTTTATAATTCTACATTACAAAAATATTGATGAAACAATTAATTGTTTAGAAAGTTTATCAAACTATAAAGATTCTCACTTTATAGTTGTTGATAATGCATCACTTACAAATGATGAAGAAAAACAAATTTCTAAGTATACTAGAGATGGTATTAAATTGGAAAAGAATTTAGGATTTGCTAAAGCAAATAATATTGCAATTAAATATGCATATGATAAATATAAATCTGATTTTTATATTGTTATCAATAATGATGTAGAAATTAATCAAATAGATTTTGTAGATATAATTAAAAATGATTATAAAAAATATAAATTTGATATGTTAGGTCCATGGATTGATACTCCTGGTAATTCAGTAAATCCATTTAATGTTTATACAACTAAAGAACAAGTTGAAGAAGAAATAAAAAAGAGTGAAAAGCTTGTAAGTATTTGTTCTTCAAGTATTAAATATAATTTACTTATGAGTGGAGTAAAAGTAAAAGGATTATTAAAGAGTAAAAAGAAACCTGAGAATAGTAAAGAATTAAAAGATGGAGTAGCATTACATGGATGTGCAATCATATTCTCAAAAAAATATATTGAGAAATATGATTATCCATTCTTTAATGAAACTTTCCTTTTTCATGAAGAAGATTTTCTTTATCAAAGAGTACTTAAAGATAAGTTAGTTTCAATTTATGATCCTTCATTAAAAGTATTTCATAAAGAAGGGTCAACAATGAATAAAGTGTCTCAAAGTGATCGTTTAAAGAGAAAGTTTAGAGAAGAAGAAAGAATTAAATCACTTAAATTATTATTAAAAGAAATGTAGGTGTTTAACATGAAAGAAGAATTAATATCTGTAGTAGTTCCTATTTACAATGTTGAAAAGTATTTAAGTAAATGTGTTGATAGTTTATTAAATCAAACATATAAAAATCTAGAAATAATTTTAGTAAATGATTGTTCAAAAGATAATTCTGGCGAAATAGCTAAAGATTATGCTAAAAATCATAAGAATATTACATTTATTCAAAATGAAAAGAATAGTGGACTTGCATTTACTAGAAATGCTGGTATGAAAATTGCTAAAGGTGATTATATAGGATTTATTGATAGCGATGACTATGTTGATAAAGATTTTTATGAAAAACTAATGGATGCTATGAAAACTAAAAATGCTGAAGTAGCAATGTGCGATATGAAATTAGTTTATGAAAATGAAAACAATAGAGAAGTAGTTTGTCCTTCATGTGATGGAAAGTTTAACCTAATTAATGTTATTAATAATGGTTTAGTAGCATCTGCTTGTAATAGACTTTTTAAAAAAGATTTAGTATCTAAATACGAATTTGCAGTTGGTAAAGTAAATGAAGACATTGCTGTTGTTATCCCAGCACTTGTAAATGCTAAAAAAATAGCATATGCAAGAGAAACATATTACAACTACGTACAAAGAGAAAATTCTATTCAAAATTCAAAATTTTCTGAAAAGAGATTTGATATTATTGAAGCTGTTGATACTACATTAGAAAGAATTAAAGATCATCCAGATTTTGAAGATTTAAAAGAAGCATTAATCTTTAATCAAATAATAGTATTATTCATTTATGTTATTCCAAAGGATAATAGATTCTTCTATAGACATAAAGTATTAAGAAAGTTTAATAAATTAACTAAAAAATATAATATAAGATCGAATAAATATTTCTGGATGTTTATGAATGGTCAAAGTAGAAAGAATAAATTATACTTTAAAACTTTATTCAAATCAGAATGTACTGGATTATATTTATTTACTGATTTATTAATTTCATTTTATAGAACTTATTCTAAGTTTAGTAAAAAAAGTGTTATTAAAAAAGATGCTGATATGAATGATTTAATTGAAGCAGCAAAGAAACAACAAAACTTAAAAGAAGTTAATAAAACAGTTTCAGTAGTTGTTCCAAATTATAATTATGAAAGATTTATGTATCAAAGATTATATAGTATTTTAAATCAATCATATAAAATTAATGAAATAATAATTTTAGATGATTGTTCAAAAGATAATTCAAGAAAATTAATTGATAAGATAATAAAAGAGTTAAAACCATATATTGATATTAAAAGAGACTTTAATGAAAAAAATAGTGGTACAACTTTTAAACAATGGGAAAAAGGTTTCAAATTAGCTAAAAGTGATTATGTATGGATTGCAGAAGCAGATGATTATTGTGAAAGTAATTTACTTAAAGAGTTAATGAAACCAGTTTTATCTAATGAAAATGTAAGAATTAGTTATTCTGATACAGCATTTGTAGATGTTGATGGAGTTATTAAAATGAGATCGGTTAGACCATTAATAGACATTATGCAAACTGGTCATTGGAATGATTCATATGTTAATGATGGACTAGATGAAATTAAAAACTATACATTCTTAAATTGTACAATTGCTAATGTATCTAGTTGCGTTATTAAAAATGATGATTATTCTAAATACTTAAAGATATCTTGCGATTATAGACAAGCAGGTGACTGGATATTCTATGCAAATGTTATGAGTGAAGGTAAAGTTGCTTATACAAATAAAAGATTAAATTATTATAGAGAACATGGTACTAATGTAAGTAGTACATTTAAAAGACAAAATCATTTAGATGAAATTAAAAACATTCATGCTTATTATGAAAAAACATTTGGTTTAAACAAAAAACAAAAGGAAGAAATAGAAAAAAGATATGAATTCCTTATTGAAGCATGGAATTTAAACGAAGATGATGAGTAATAAGGAGGATTAAATGAATTTTAATGAATATGAAGAAATAGTAAAAAAAGATAAAAAACTATTAAAAGAATTAAAATTATCCAAAGAACAAGAAAATGAAATTAATAAAATGTTTGATGAGTTAAGTTTTCATTATAATAGAATAAAAAGATATAATGAATTAAATACAAAGGTTTATGAAGAAGAACATGAAATATTAATTCAGAATTTCATAAAAATGTGTGACGCTAATGAAGAATTAACAAATCAAAGTATTTTTAAAACTATGTACAGAAAAATACGTTCATTTGGTGGAAAAGTTTTAAGAAAGTTGAGGCTAAAGTAATATGAAGAGAAAGAAAATTGCACTTGTAGTAGATTCAGACAACTGGGCTTTTGCAAATATTGCTAATGCCATTGTTAAATATGTTGATAAATATGAATTTGAAATTTTCCCTTTATCATATTTTAATAACAATTTATTAAAACTATATATTGCAGCTAAAGATTGTGATTTAATTCATTTCTTTTGGAGAGAAAGCGTTATAAAATTTGATGATAGTGAAGATTATGAATGGTATGCTAGACAACTGGGTTATTCTAAATTAGAAGAATTCAAGAGAAAATATGTTAATGACAAAATAATTTCTACAGCAGTATATGATCATATGTTTACTGAAACAGAACAAGAAAAAACTAAAGAGATTTTTTCTAAATGTCCAAACTATTATGTTTCAAGTCAAATATTGAAAGATATTTATGATAATATGGATCTTAAATACAAACCTAAATGTGTTATTACAGATGGGGTCAATTTAGATGAATTTTATCCTAAGAATGAAGAAAGATTTAAAAACATTAAAAAGAGAAATCTTGTTATTGGATGGGTAGGAAATTCCGAATGGAATGCTGATAAAGAAGACTTTAAAGGTGTTAATACAATTTTAAAACCAGCGATTAAAGAACTTCAAAAAGAAGGATATCCAATTGAAATGTATTTTGCAGATCGTAAGGAAAGAATGATTCCTCATGATCAAATGATAGATTATTACTCAAGAATTGATGTGTTAATTTGTACTTCTAAAAATGAAGGAACTCCAAATCCAGTTATGGAGGCTATGGCTTGTGGTGTACCTTTCATTTCAACAAGAGTTGGTATAGTACCTGAAGTAAGTGGTAAAAAACAAAGCGAGTATATTCTTGAAGAAAGAACTAAAGAATGTTTAAAGGATAATATAATTAAATATTTAAAAAATCTTGATTCGATTGAAGAACTTAGAAAAGAGAATGATAAACAAATAAAGAATTGGTCATGGCAAAAAATTACAAAAAAATTTGAAGATTATTTTGATAAATGCTTTTGATAGGAGTAAGGCTTTATGATAGATAATAAGAGAAAAAAGAGTAAAAGGGAAGAAACAAAAAAAAATAAGAATTTTAATAATATTCTAATAAATTTTATTAAAAAATTAAGTATTTATAGTGTATATAATAATATAGTATTTTTTGTAATTTTGATTAGCAGTTGTTTTGTATTCTTGAAGTATCCAGTACAGTTTTTTCCTGACAGCGAAACTTACTATGTTAATGCAAAAATCATTCTAGGATTGATGCCATTTTCCGAATGGTTTTCTGTTAGAGGTTATGGATTTCCATTAGTTATTGCATCATGGATTAAAATGTTTGGAGATAATCATAATGCATTTATATATGGTTCTCTATTTATTTATTTAATATTTATTTTCTTAGTTGGGAGAATTGTTCAACATTATATAAAAAAGAATCAAGTAAGAAATTATAGTTTATTTGTTATTTTATATGTTTTATTAATACAATTTAACACATTAATATTGGGTTATAATCATACTTTATTAACAGAATCTATAATGCCACTTCTTTTCTTATTATTTGTTTTGAATTGTATGTCTTGGTATAACAAAACTTTCGAATCTAATAAAAAGAGTATTATTATTAATAATGTTTTTTTTAACGTATTAACAATTTTTATATGGTTTGTTAAACAACCTTATATTCCTGCTGTATTAGCAACTTATTTAGTAACAGCAGTAATTAGTGGACTATATTTTAAAAGCAAAAAAGTTCTTCTACAAAAATTGTCGTCTTTTGCAATTTGTTTTGTTGTTTTAATTATATCTATTAATATATGGAATGTATTTCTTTTTGCCATGAGCGGAAAATCTTCAAATGATACAAACAATATTTATATGTCTAGTGCTTTATTAGGCGGAATAAATGTTTATTATTATGGATTGGATAAAGATGTATATTGTAATAATAGTTTTATCAATGAATCAAATTTGAAAAAAAATGATAAAAAAATGTTAAATAATTATATCCAAAAAAATGAAAATGATTGGTGTGATGATGTAGTTATATTTGATATAAAAGACAATTTATCAAATCATATATCATATGATTATATAATTACTAAAAATGGAAAAATTGGAATTATGAATTCAGCTAGTTTTTTAATAAAGCAATTCTTAACTCATCCAAGTTTAGTTATTAAGTCATATTTTTACAATTATTTAGCAATTGCTGACATACAAGAGAGATATGTTGATAATGGGTATAGATCATCTACTGTCTTTAGTTCATCGGTTGTAGGTGAGAATTTGACGAATGGAACAATAGCATTCGTATCTAATCATAATAATATTCTACTCAATGGAAATTATGATAATGTTGTTAGTTGGGGTGGAGAACATAAAATAATAACTCCATTATTGAATATTAACCTTTCATTATGTTTTTACTTATTTAAAGTTCTAACTGTTATTATCATATATATTTTTATAAAGTATTTAATACTATTTATTCGAAATAAAAAAAGTATAGATTTATTTATTGCATTGCTATCATCAGTACATGTTTTTAATACTTTATTCCATGTTGTTGTTGGAGCAATAATCGATAGATATATTTATTCATCTTACACTCTAGCTGTAATAGCTTTGATTTTAATACTTATAAATTTAAGTAATTGTGGGGGAAAAAAATATGAAAGAAAAAGTACTATTCGTAATTCCAGCATATAATGAGGCTGAAAATATAGAAAAAGTTTTAAAAGATATAAAAAAGAACTTTAAAAATGCTGATATATTAGTTATTAATGACTGTTCGACAGATAATACAGGTGAAATAGTTAAGAAAAATAAAGTAAAATGTATTACCAATGTTTTTAACATGAGATATGCATGGGCAGTTCAAGTTGGAATTAAATATGCTAGAGATAATAACTATGATTATGTTATTCAAATGGATGCTGATGGTAAGCATATTGATTCTGAAGAAAAAAAATTATATAAAGAGGCAAGCAAAAATAAAGTTGATATAGTAATAGGTTCTAGATATTTAAATGATATGGGATACCCATGTCCATTTTTTAGGAGAATTGGAACTAAATTCTTTGAATTTATTATTAAATTATTTACTGGAAAGAAAATAGCAGATCCTTTATCAGGTTTTCAATGTTTAAATAAGGATGTTATCAATTATTATGCTGGATGTGGTAATTATCCTGAATACCCAGATGCCAACTTAATTATAGAAATGTTATTAAAAGGGTATAATATTTCTGAAATACCGGTAAAAATGAAATTAAGAGAAAATGGTGAATCAATGCACTCTGGTATATGGAAACCAATAAAATATATGATTACTCAGTTTTATACTTGTATTGTTATGGTTGTAAAATATGCAGGTAAGAGGAGGGTAAAATAATGAAGAATGTTTTTTTCATAATTGCTGCTTTTTTAGTAATGCTATATATGTTTATATCTATTAGAAAAAATAAATTAAGTATAACAAATTCTTTTGTATGGATTATGTTTTGTATAGGGTTACTAATTTTATCAGTTTTCCCAAAATCATTGGACTGGTTAGCTTCTGCTTTAGGTATAGTTTATCCACCAGCATTATTTTTAACTGTAGCATGTGTTATATTATTTATAATGGTTTTTATTCAATCTAAAAAAATTGAAGAATTACATAAGAAGGTAATAGATTTAGGACAAGAATTAAGTATAGTTAAAGGAAAACAAAATGAAAAAAAATGATAAAAAGAATTTTATTTGGAATGCTATAGGATTAAGCGCATATAGCTTTGTATCTTTATTTCTTTTAGTTATCGTTAAGCTTATTAATGGTATTGATATTGCTGGAGTTTTTACATATGCTTTTGCAATTACAACATTGTTCTTTTATTTTTCTTTATACTATAATCGAAGCTATCAAATAGCAAATTATAGCAAAAATAACTTTGATCATTTTTTATCAACAAGAATACTAACATCCGTGTGTAGTTTCTTGTTTATGATGTTGTTTTCAGTTGTTAGTGGATTTGGTTTATATAAGATAGTTGTTATATGTATGTTAATGATTTTTAGAACTATTGATTCAATTAGTGATTGTTTTTATGGATATTTACAATCTAAAGAAAAATTGTATCAAGTTGGTATTTCTTATTCTTTAAAATCTATTATAGGGATTTTAATGTTTTCTATAGTTGACTATTTTACAAAAAATCTAATATTATCATTAATAGTATTTATATTTGTAAATATACTGCTTTTACTTTTTTATGACTTTAAATCGTTTTCTATTACTTCATCTAAAAAAGTAACTATTAATTTTAAACGTACTAAAAAAATATTAATTGAATCTTTACCTATTTTTATATTTTCTTTTTTGGCCGTCTATTTGGCTAATTGTCAAAAATATGTAATAACATATATTAGTTCTAATGAATTACAAACTATATTTAGTATTTTAATTATGCCGGCAACTGTTATAACTCTATTGGGAAATTATTTAATTCATCCTTTTATTAATAAATTTAATACTTATTATAAGAATAAAAAATATAAAAAGTTTAATCATTTATTACTAAAAATTTTATCGTATTTATTATTAATTGGATTTTTGATTATTCTTGTTTCTTGGTTAATTGGTATTGAATTATTAAATTTTGTTTATCAAATTAGTTTAAATAAATATAGATTATATTTAATTGTTGTTTTAACTGCTTCAATTTTATATACAATATCAATGATTTTATCTAGTTTGTTAACTCTTATGAATATTAATAAATCTCAAGTTATTTGTTATATAATTAGTTCTTTAATTGCAACAATATCATGTTATTTATTAGCAAAAGAGGATGTAATAATGGGTGCTGTTTTATCCTATATCATTGCAGCGTTTATAAATTTATTATTGTTTTTAATTATATATATTAGACATGTCATTTTTAAAAGAATGGAGTGTGCAAAGTGAAAAAGTTTTCAGTAGTTATTGCGTTCTATAATCAAATGGATTATATCGAAGAAACTTTAAAATCCGTTTTTGAACAAACATATGATAATGTTGAGGTTATTTTAGCTGATGATTCATCATCAGATTTTAATGAAAAAATTATCAAGAGAATTGTTAAAAAATATAATAAAAAATCATTTGATTTCCAAATAGTTAGGAACGCTTCAAATCAAGGTATTGTGAAGAATTGTAATAATGGATTGAAAAATATATCTGGTGAATATGTATTGTGTTTTGCTGGTGACGATAAATTATATGATTCTAAAGTATTAAGTAATTTTGCAAATGCTTTTAAGAAAAACAAAAATATAAATGTTATTACTTCACAAAGTTTATCAATGGATGTAAAGTTACAAGAATTAAAAGATGGTGTTTTTGTAAATTCTATTTTCGCTGAGAAAATGAATAAATCTTCAAATAAAGAAGTCTATTTTGAAATGTGTAAGAATTGTTTTTATGCTATAGGTGCTACTGCATTTCGTAGAGAAGTATTCAAAAAGTATGGTTTATTTGATGAAAAATACAAATATGTTGAAGATTGGCCTTACTATTTAAAATTATTAAGGAATGGCGAAAAAATATTATATGTAGATTTCTTTACATTATTACATCGTGATGGTGGTATAGCTCATAATGATAGTATTAATCCTCCTAAACATGTATTAGAGTATTATAAAGATATGAAAAAAGTATATATAGAAGAAATATTTAAACATCTTTTATATCTTAATCCTATAAGAATTGTTTGTTTGTTATTCTATATATTTAAAAAATATATTTCAAAATCATTTAGAATTAAAAATAATTATAATGATCACACTTTTGTTATTTGTGCATATAAAGAATCTAAATTTTTAGAAGATTGTGTAAGATCGTTGGTCTCACAAAATGTAAAGTCTAGAGTCCTTATTTCAACTTCAACGCCAAATGATTATATATACAGTATTGCTGATAAGTATAAGATAAAAGTTGTGATTAATAATTGGAAGAAAGGACATTCAAACGATTTTAGATTTGCATATAGACAAGCAAAAACTAAATATGTAACTTTATGTCATCAAGATGACGTTTATTTACCAAATTTTTCTAAAGAAACAATAAAGGCACTTAATAAATGTAAAAATCCAATTATAGCTTTTACAGACTATTATGAATTAAGAAATGATAATTTGGTTAAATATAATAAATTATTAATCGTAAAAAGAATTATTAATTTTCCTTTGATTTTTTTTAAAAAATCAAAAAGAGTTAGATTATTTACTTTATCAGTTGGCAATGCAATATGTGCTCCTACGTTAACATATAATAAAGAAATGGTAGAAAAACCGGTAATCGATACAAATTTCAAGTCAAATATTGATTGGATATCATATATCGATTTTGCGAAAAAAAATGGAGAATTTGTTTATGTTAGAAAACAATTACTTGCAAGACGAATTCACGAGGAATCTTTAACTACTCAAGTTATTGAGAATAACATTAAACATCAAGAAGATTATGAAATATTTAAAATGTTTTGGAGTGAAAAAATAGCAAAAAGAATATTGAGTTTATATTCAAAATCCGAGGAATCAAATAAAATCGATAAATAAATTATTAAATGATGCTATAATAATTAAGGGAGGAAAAAGTTATGATAGAAAATGATAATATGAATTATGGAAAGAATGTTTTTGTACATCCGACAGCAATTGTTTATCCTAATGTAATATTACATGATAATGTTTATGTTGGACCTTATTGTATTATTGGAGAACCAACTGCTTCGTTTTATAATGAAAGGGATAATCATTGTTTTAAAAATACAGAAATTGGAGAAAATAGTATTTTACGATCTAATACTATTATTTATGAAGGAAGTAACATTGGAAAAAATTTTCAATGCGGACATCATGTAACAATTAGAGAGGATAGTATTATTGGTCATAATTGTTCTGTTGGTACTCTAAGTGATATACAAGGTAAAGTAAAAATAGGAGACTTTGTAAGAATGCATTCTAATGTTCATATAGGACAATTAACAGAAATTGATGACTATGCATGGATTTTCCCATATGTAGTAACAACAAATGATATGTATCCACCTATGGATAAACTTAAAGGATGTAAAATAGGAAAATATGCAATTGTAACAACTGGATCTATTTTATTACCAGGTGTTGTAATTGGTGAAAATACACTTGTTGCAGCAGGTGCTGTGGTAAGTAAGGATGTTCAAGCTGGTAGAGTAGTACGAGGAGTTCCAGCTAGAGATGTTGGTAATATAGAAGATATAAGAGATGAAGAGGGTGAACAAATTTATCCATGGAAGGAATATTTAGATGAATATCGAGGATATCCATGGCAAGATGAAGAAAAATTTTTAAGAAGAAGGTAAGCTTATGTATAATTGTGGATTATTAAGATTTAGAAAAATCGGTTCTGTATCTAATGAACAATTTGGTTATTTAACCCCAATTGAATTTGGTGCAGAAATACCATTTGACGTAAAAAGATTATATTACATTTATAATGTTGCTGATGATCAAATAAGAGGTAAACATTCTCATAAAAAATTACATCAAGTATTAATATGTGTTCATGGTAGTGTAGATGTAAATTTAAAAAATTATTTTGGAGAAGAAACTTATACTTTGGATGATCCTTCTGTTGGTTTATATGTAGGACCTGATAATTGGAGAGAAATGTCCAATTTTACAGATGATGCTGTATTATTTGTTTTAGCCTCTGAAAAATATGATGAAGATGATTATATAAGAGATTATGATTCATTCATTAATTATAGCGAAAAAAAATATCAATTAAAAAAGAAAACTTTAAAAAAATAATAGTTATAATAAAATAACAGTATTAAATGTTATAAAATAACGGATAAATTTAGTATTGTATATTTATAATTCGTTATTTGATAATATAACTAAGAATTGTAACTTTAATATATATTCTTAATAATATTAAAGTTAACGAGAGGATATGATAACATGATGAAAATACCATTTGCATCTTTTAGAACTTTAGAAGAAGAAATAAAAGAAGAAATATATGATTCATTCAAAGCAGTATATGAGTCAAGCTGGTATATCAATGGACCACATGTAAAAAAATTTGAAGAAAATTTTGCAAATTATTGTGGTGCTAAATATGCTGTAGGTTGTTCTAATGGACTTGAAGCAATTGAGTTAATATTAAAAGGATATGGTATAAAAGAAGGCGATGAAGTAATAGTTTGTTCTCATACTTTTATAGCTAGTGCACTAGCTATATCAAAAACAGGAGCCACTCCTGTATTTGTTGAACCAGAGATGAGTTATTATTTAATTGATCCAGATAAAATTGAAGAAAAAATAACTAATAAAACAAAAGCAATAATTACAGTTCAATTATATGGACAACCATGTGAAATGGATAGAATAAATAAATTAGCCAAAAAGAATAACTTAAAAGTTATTGAAGATGCAGCTCAAGCCCATGGAGCAGAATATAAAGGCAAAAAAGTTGGTTCTTTAGCAGATGCTGCTGCTTTTAGTTTCTATCCAGGAAAAAATTTGGGGGCTTTGGGTGATGCCGGTGCAGTTGTTACTAATGATGAGGAATTAGCTAAGAGGGTGAGAGAAATAGCTAATTATGGTGCTTTTGTTAAATATCATCATAATGTTAAAGGTACTAATTCAAGATTAGATGAAATGCAAGCCGCATTTTTAGATGTAAAGCTTAAATATTTAGATAAAACAAACGAATATCGAAGAAATGTTGCTGATAGATATTTAAATGAAATAAAAAATCCTAAGGTTGTTTTACCAAAGGTTGCAAATTACAATACACATGTATGGCACTTATTTGTGGTTAGAACCGAAAATAGAGATGATTTTCAAAAGTATTTAGCAAAAAATGGTATAGAAACTGTAATTCATTATCCGATTGCGATATTTAAACAAAAAGCTTATGAAGAAATGAATAATTTGGATTTACATAATGCAGAGGAATTAGCAAATACTGTTCTTTCTTTACCTATGTATTATGGTATTACCAATGATGAAGTTAGTTATGTAATAGATACGATTAATAAGTATAAGTAGTTTTTATTAATTAATTAATTGTAAGATTTTAAAGAAAAGTGGATAAATTCAAAAGAAAATCCACTTTTTATTTGTAATTAAATAATAAAAAAATTTTTATATATGTTATAATTTGAATAAGGTGATAATAATGTTTAAGAATGAAAGTAAGAAAATACTATTAGTGTTTTTTATAATGTTTATATTTGTATTATTTCAACATCATTTCATGTGGTTATATCATGACGATTATGGATATGCATCATTAAGTTATGTTGGAGATGTATATAAAACAAATCCTGATGGATATCACACAACTTTATTAAATATAATTAAATTTTGCCAATTTCATTATAATAACTGGGGTGGAAGAGTATTATATTTCTTTTTCGAATGTAATATTATGAGACTTGGAATTCATGGCTATCGAATCATTCAAAGTGTTGTAATAGTTTTTATTTTCTATTATATATATAGAATTCTATCATATATATTTAAGAAAGAAGATTTTAAATTAGCAGTATTTATTGCATTTTTATACGGTGTTTTTGAAATAATGTTATTTAGAGATGGTATATTTTGGTTTACTGCATCAATTCTTTATATTTTCCCATTATTACCATTTTTAATGTTTATTTATTATTATGTTTTAAAAGAAAAAAATAAAAAAGTAACTGAAATTATATTAGCAACATTATTAGTTTTATTAGCATCATTCTCACAAGAACAAATATCAGCTATGGTAGTAAGTTTTGTTGGATTATATGAAATTGTAAAAATATGTAAAAATAGGAAATTTGATTTTAAAGATTTGCCTATAATAATAGCTGCTTTGTTTGGTTTCTGTTTATTGTTATTTTGCTCTGGTAGCAAAGTAAGAATGGGAATGACATCTGATTTTTATAATTTATCTATATTAGGAAAACTTAAACTTAATATTCCAAATATAATTGAGAATAACTTTGGGACATATACTAAGATATTTAGTTTATTATTCTTTAGTACATTATCTTATATTTCATATGATAACTATAAAAATGAAAAAGAAAAATTTAATATCATAAATGTATTATCATTTATATCTAATATGATTATTCTTTTCTTTATGATGACAAGAGTTGAAGGATATTTTTCATACTTCAGATGTTTAAAGTCTAATCATATTTATTTAGCATTATATTATTTGATAATAGCTATACAATTTGCATTAATAATGTATTCTGTAGTTGTTTATTTTGTTAGAAAAAAACAAGTTTTATTTATTCAATTATTTATATCTGGAATTGCAACACAAGTTGTAATGTTAATTGCGCCATACTTCCCATTAAGATCTGCAATGATTATGCAATTTGTTTATTTCTTAATTATTGGATATGTTGCTTATGAGTTAATTAAAAAGCATGGTTTATTATTATTCATTCCGTTATTTGCTGTGTTATTTATAAATTATTCAACAATAACATATGGTTATATAGGAAATGATAAAAATAATCAATACAATCATAATGAGTTAATTAAAGCTAGTAAAGAAATTAAAAAAGGTCAAACTGTTGAAAGAATAAAATTAAAAAGATTAAATGACAGTTTATATGCATCTAATATGCCATATGATGAAAATTATGATTACATTAATATTTATATTAGAGCATATTATCAATTGCCTGAAGACCTGGTGATAGAGTATGAATAAACTTAATAAGTTTTTCTATATCATAATAGGTGTTTTCTTTTCTATATTATTAATTAATATTACATTTAGGGATGTTTCCAATGTTTATAAATTAAATAATTTGATATTTATATTATTAAGTATAATTGTAATAATTGCCTGGTATTTGTTATATAGAATAATTAATAAATATAATAAATATAGTAGATTAATATCAATAATACTATTTCTTGTAATAGCTGTTATTGAATTGTTTATATATTATAAATTTGAAATTCCATATGGATGGGATTTTGAGTATGTAACAAAGCAAGCATATGATTATGCTTATAAACAATTACTACCAATACAGTCATCCGTTCCATGGTATTTACAACATTTTCCAAATAATATGTTTTTATATATTTCGGAAATAATATTTTTTAAATCAACTATAATACTTCATGTGAGTGATCCATTTTCATTGTTAAAATTTGTAAATGGTATACTAATATACATTACTATATTATTGAATTATTTATATATCAAAAAAAAATTTGGAGAAGTGAAGGCATGCTTTAGTTTAATAGTTACTTTATTCTTTTTACCACTATTTTTATATATACCAATAATATATTCCGATACATTATCTATTATTTTTATTCCATTATTGTTATATCTATCATCCTTTTTTAAAGACGAGAATAAAAAGAAGAGAATAATATCAGTAATTTTGTTTGTATTGTTTACTTTTATTGGATGCAAAATAAAAATGACTGTAATATTTATTCCTATGAGTATTATAGTAATGAATATATTAAAAAAAGAATATAAAATTGGAACTACGTTAACGATAAGTTTGTTAGTAGGTTATATGTTGTTATCTAGCATGTTTAACTATATAGCATTTAACAATGATAGATTTAATATTAAATATAACGATTATGGTGCAATACCTACAACTCATTGGATAATGATGGGAATAGATAATCCTGATGTAGATGATATAAAAACTACATATGGTGGATATTCTGGAGAAGATTATGTATTTACTGAATCTTTTAAAAACGGAGAAGAAGCAAAGAAGGCTAATATAAAGGAAATTAAAAGAAGAATTAATAAATATGGACTAATAGGTTATCTAAACTTTTTATCTAAAAAAGCAGTAAATTGTTGGGGTGATGGATCATATTTTGTTCCTATTAAATTACATTGGATGAATAAGTATAATATGGAAAATTATAAATTATTTCTATCAGGTAATAATAAAAAACATGAAATGTTATATTTTATGTGCGCAGTTCAATTTGCATTAATCATTTTAATTATTGGTAATGTTATAAAAAGTATTAAGAATAATAATTATAATTCTAATGTTTATTTGTTTAGTATAACTTTATTACTTTTGTTCTTACTAATATGGGAAAATAGATCTAGATATTTATATAATTACATTCCAATTTTTATTCTTATAATTAGTATTACAATTGATGATATAATAATAAAAACAAAGAAGATTACAAATAATAGGAGGAACTATGGAAAAAAGAGGAAATAAATTATTTGTAGTAATACCTTGTTATAATGAAGAAGAGGTATTAGAAGAAACAACTAAAAGATTAAAAGAAAAATTTGAAGACTTAATTAAAAAGAAAGTAATATCAAAGGATTCAAGAGTAATGTATATAAATGATGGTTCTAAAGATAATACATGGAATTTAATTAAAGAAATCTCAAAGAAAGAATCATTATTTACTGGTATTACATTATCAAGAAATAGAGGTCATCAAAATGCTTTAGTTGCTGGTTTATTAACTGCTAAAAATTATGCTGATGTAGTAATTAGTATGGATGCTGATTTACAAGATGATATTAATGCTATTGATGCGATGATGGAAGATTATAATAATGGTTGTGATATCGTATATGGTGTTAGATCAGCTAGAAAAAAAGACACATTCTTTAAAAGATTTACTGCTGAAGGATTCTATAAGTTTATGTCTATGATGGGTGTTGATATTGTTTATAATCATGCAGACTATAGATTGACATCAAAAAGAGTATTAGAAGAATTTAAAGAATATAAAGAAGTTAATTTATTCTTAAGAGGTATCTTCCCATTAATTGGTTTTAAAACTGATATAGTATATTATGAAAGAGCAGAAAGATTTGCGGGTGAATCTAAATATCCATTAAAGAAAATGTTAAATTTTGCATGGGATGGAATAACATCATTTAGTGTTAAACCATTAAGAATGATAGCAACTTTAGGTTTCGTAATTCTATTTATTTCATTTGTAATTATGATTTATACATTAGTAAGAAAAGTAATGGGTAATACAGTTGATGGATGGGCATTCTTGAACATTTCCATTTGGTTTATTGGTGGATTACAAATGTTATCTCTTGGTATTATTGGTGAATATGTTGGAAAAATGTACAATGAAACAAAAGCTAGACCAAGATTTATAGTAAGTGAAAACTTATATGATGAAAAATAATAATTTATTGGGGGTAAAATGAAAAAGGATTGTTTGTATATAGTGATGCCTGCATATAACGAGGAAGGTAATATAGAAAAAGTCGTTAAAGAATGGTATCCAATTTTAAAATTTGGAAATGAAAAATCTAGACTTGTTATTGCTGATGCAGGAAGCGTAGATAAAACACATGATATATTATTAAAATTAAAAAAGAAATATCCTAAATTAGAAATAATATCTGATTGTTTAAAACAACATGGACCAAAACTTATATACATGTATAAGTATGCAATAAAAAATGGTGCAGACTGGATATTTCAAACTGATTCTGATGGTCAAACTAACCCAAAAGAGTTTGAAGAATTTTGGAAGCAAAGAAATAAATATGATTGTTTATTAGGAAATAGAACTAAAAGAGGCGATGGAAAAGCTAGAGCTTTTGTTGAAAAAGTTGTATGTCTTTTACTGAGAATTATATTTGGTGTAAAAGTAAAAGATGCTAATGCACCATTTAGATTAATGAAATCAAAAGTTGTTAATAAATATATTGATAATTTTAAAGAAGATTATAATTTACCAAATATCATGTTAACAACATATTTTTCTTATAATAAAGAAAAATTAGTTTTCAAAGAAATATCATTTAAACCTAGACAAGCTGGAGTTAATTCAATTAATCTTAAGAAAATCTTTAAGATAGGATGGAATGCACTTTTTGATTTTTATAATTTTAGAAAAGATATGATTAAAAATAAAAAACATAAATTGCTAATACCAATTGTATTATTTGTAATGAGTTTTGTATTTTTGATGAATAGTCCATTAAATCCATTTTCTATATTAGAAAGTGGAAAAGATTCAAGTGTATTTAGAACTGTGTCGATGATGATGCATAATGGATATATGCCATATGTTGATACATTTGATCATAAAGGTCCTATTATTTATATCTTAAATTATGCTGGAGATATAATATCCAAAAATAAGGGAATTTGGATTATAGAATTAATATCATTATTTGTTTCTGTAGTATATTTATATAAAATAGCTAGATTAAAATTAGATAAGAAAACTTCATTATTTACAGTTTTATTATCATTAACATGTTTATCTTATTATTTTGAAGGTGGTAATCTAGTTGAAGAATATGCTTTACCATTTATTGCGTCATCATTATTTATTTTCTTAGACTATTTTATTAATAATAGAGTTAACAATAAAAGATTAGTTTTGTTAGGATTTGGCTTTGGTGCTACTTTATTATTAAGACCTAATATGGCAATTACATGGCCTTTATTCTGTCTAGTTATTTTATTTGATTTATTAAAGAATAAGAATTATAAAACTTTATTGAATTATATATTATATTTTTTTATTGGAGTTCTTATAATAACACTTCCAATTATTGTATGGTTATTTGTTAATCATGCTTTTGATGATTTTGTATTTGCATATTTAAAATTCAATTCAAGTTATTCTTCTTCTGGAAAAACGCTTAATAGGTTAGCAATGATTTGGAAAACAATATTTAATTATATTAATTATCCAATAATTATTATTTCATTATTAGTATTACTCCTAAAAAAGGATAAAATTAATAAAATATATATTTGGTATTATTTATTATCATTAATTCTATTATCTATGTCTGGAAGATCATATCTTCATTATATGATTGTTATTATACCAACACTTGTTTATCCTTTTGCATTATTATTTGATTATATTAAAACAAAGGATAATGTTACTAAAAGTGTATTGATTATTTTTCTTATTGCTACTGTTGTTTATCCAGTGTGGAATCCAGTTATTAGTGAATTACCTAATAATGTAATAAATAGACATGAAGTAAAATATGATAAAGAAAACATAGAAATAAGAAATATAATTATTTCGAATACAAATGAAAATAATAAGATTACAGTTTATGGTAATAAAGATATTTATTATTTATTAAGTAATAGATTACCATGTTCTAAATATTCATATCAATTTCCAATTTCGGAGATTGATTCAAATATTTTAAATCTATATTTTAATGATTTAGAAAAAGAACAACCAAAAGTAGTAGTTGTTGAATATAATCATTTAGATTCAAATATACAAGAATATTTAAGCAGAAATAATTACAAATTAGAATATTATAACGAATCAGATAACTATAAATCAGATTATATTTATTTAAAAAAGGAGAATAAAGTATAACTTTATTCTTTTTGTTTGGCTAAAATATAAATGTGTGTGTTATAATCAAATTGTTTAATTATATTAGTTTTCAGATAAAAATATAATGAAAGGGATCAATCGAAGAATTATTGGTTGTGTTTTATAATATGTTAAAGAAAGATAGTAAAAGAGTAATAATTGTTTTTCTGTTTTTTTTCCTTATATTATGTTTTCAAAATCACTTTATGTGGTTATACCATGATGATTATGGATATGCTGCATTAAGTTATACTGGAGACATATTTAAATTACATAATAATGGCTTTAATACTTCATTAGTGGATTTATATAACTTTTGTATATATCATTATAACAATTGGGGTGGAAGAGTATTATATTTCTTCATTGAAGGAATAATAATGCACTTTGGTGTATATGGATTTAGATTATTTCAAAGTTTTACCTTCACATTAATATTCTATTATTTATATAAGATATTATCTTTTATATTAAAAAAAGATGATTATAAACTTGCAATATTTGTTTCAAGTTTATATGGAGTATTTGAACTTGAACTAATAAGAGATGGGGTTCTTTGGTTTACTGCATCTATTCTATATATTATCCCATTATTACCGTTCTTAATATTTGTCTATAGATATGTATTAAAAGAAAAGAATAAAAGTATTAAAGATATTATAATTGCATTTTTACTTGTTTTCTTAGCGTCATTTTCACAAGAACAAATATCTTCAATGGTTGTAGCATTTATTATTCTTTATAATCTTGATAAAATTATAAAAAATAAAAAGTTTGAACTAAAAGAAATACCAGTTATAGTTTTTTCATTAATCGGATTTGTAATACTACTATTATGTCCTGGTAATAAAGTAAGAATGGGTGGATCAAACGATTTTTATCAATTATCTATATTTGCAAGATTAGCTAAAACTATACCAGATGCACTAATGAGTAACTTCGGTGGAGATACGAGAATATTTACATTTTTATTTATGACATCAATTGCATTTCTTGCATATGAAAACATTAATAATATAAAGAATAAGAAATTTAATATATTTAATATTATATCTTTTGTTTCTGCATCATTAATAATGATTGTATCTGTATTTAATAGTTCAGGTTACTTTAGATATTTATTATATATGAGTG
>JAEEGL012069676.1_pt1 | contig 19608 bp, 16 predicted proteins | sample 9134231 | NCBI WGS metagenome assembly JAEEGL01 (sample SAMN16246548, study PRJNA631951) | gut metagenome | biome: gut microbiome; feature: rumen; material: fiber-attached | host: Bos | place: Iran: Karaj | collected 2018-10 | reverse complement strand
TTTGGTTTTGAGGTTTTGAGGTCGCTACGCTTATAGGTTTTAAGGTGATATATGTATGGATAACGACATTTTTGGGCAAATCTCACCTCAGAACCTAGAAGTTGAGGACTTGCGAAACTTACGGCAGGTGAAGCCACGAGGTCAAGCCCTATATAATTGCCTTTTGCTTTAGCATCCCATAACTCAAGTTGGATTCGTGACAAAAGACAATTAAATGCGGTCATAAGGCAGATTTATTCGTGATTCTTGTTTTTTTTATGTAATTTTGCCAACAAATATTGTGAAAAACGGATAAAGACAAACGGTAATGAATGACGAGAAAATCTTGCAAAAGAGCACATTGAGAATAAGCAAAGTCGTTCTCATGATAATAGCATTAGGAACCTGCCTAAAGATGTCGGGCACAGAAATAATACAGACAGAACATCTTACATTTTACTATCCCCATTTCACTTCCATCGACCTGTCATTGGGAAATATGCCCACCCCAAGCGACTCCCGAGTGGATTTCTGCTGCGAGGCAGCATTCACGGGCCAACGTCTGCCGTCATTCAGCCACTCAAATGTCGCCGACAACCATGTGAGTGGTGGAAAATGGCACAAAGGATATAACTGTCGTGACAACACGGGAGCATTCGTGTGGTATCAAGGCAAATGGGAATTTATGGTGAAAAAGAGATTCCTCACCGAAAAGCCCAACTGTCAGATGGCCTTCTGTCAGCATTTGCTTATCCTCAATGGAAAACAAACACCTATGTGGGAGCGGATGCGCAAAAACCGTACCCGCTACAGAGCACTGTGTGAGAAAGACGGTCGTCTTTGCCTTGTTGAGTCGAGAAAAGTCATCACATTAGAGTTTTTCATCAGATGTCTGATGGAAAATCAAATCACCAATGCCATCTACTTAGACATGGGGGCAGGATGGAACTACGCCTGGTACCGTGATGTCAATGGTACCACCTGCGAGTTGTTCCCAGAAAGCAAGAATGCCGCCGACTACCAATATCGCACCAACTGGGTGACATTCTATCGGTAGAAACAGATAGTCCCCACACTATCTGATGACAATTAACCATAATCAAAACGACACAAACAAAATGAAAGAGAGAATTGCATTTGTAGATTATATACGTGTAGTGGCTTGTTTCTTGGTGATGATAGTACACGCCAGCGAGAATTTTTATGTTCATCACGACAACATATCATTGGTGGCCAATGAGAGCAACCGACTTTGGGTGTCATTCTACGATGGAGCATTAGGCCGTATATCCGTTCCATTGTTCATGATTGTCTCTGCATTTCTTCTCGTTCCCATGAAACAAGACATGACCATGAGCCAATTCTATCGCCGTCGTTTCATGAGCATCCTGCCGCCATTCGTTCTCTTCCTCATACTCTATGCCCTTCTACCAATGGTATGGAATGGCAGCACATGGGAACAAGCTATGACCGACTTACGGATGCTGCCTTTCAACTTCCCAGCCTGGGGTGGTCATCTGTGGTTTATGTATCCACTCATCAGTCTCTACCTCATCATTCCAATAGTTTCTCCGTGGCTGCAACAGGCCAGTGCAAAAGACGAGCTCATTTTTCTTGGTATCTTCCTTGTCTCTACCCTCATGCCATGGCTTCATCGTTTCGTTTCCCCTGAATTATGGGGTGAGTGTTTCTGGAATCAGTTCTCCGCCTTATGGTATTGCTCTGGTTTCTTAGGCTATCTGGTATTAGCACATTTCATTCGTGTACATATCCATTGGTCGAATGCCAAACGTCTGAAAGTCGGCACAGCATGCTTCCTGATAGGTGCCGCCTTTACGGCATGGAGTTTCTGGTGGAAAGGTGTGCCAGGTGAGATGATGGAGACACCTATGCTGGAATGGTCGTGGGAGTTTTGCACCCCCAATATCGTATTGGCAACCTTCGGTGTATTCCTATTGTTCACCTGTATCAAGAAAGCACCCACATGGATCAACAACTTGGCGAAACTGACCTTCGGCATGTACCTGATGCACATATTCTTCCTTTATCACATTTCCCAGTGGTTGATCGGTGATGATGTGGCAAATCCACTACTACCTGTTTGGCTCGTCATACCCCTCATTGGGCTGATAACATATATATGTTGTGCAATAACCACCAAACTGCTGTCACTGCTTCCAGATAGTAAATATATCGTTGGATGCTAAGTCTGTATAAGTCAGAGGGGAAGCACTACTTAGCGTATTTATAGTAATACCAATAGGTGTTACCATAAGTACGCCGGATATAGTTGGCAACGGTGTTCTTAGGGTAGGTTTTCTCCATCTCACAAAATTCCTTGAAATCAGTTTCAAGTACGGGGTCGTGTCCTTCGGCGTATGGTTTTCCAGTCTGATAGTTGTGCAGTATGATAGCCTCGGCATAATGTCGGGGCATAACAGAATCGGGATATACTTTATAGATGACATTTGTAAAATCCACGAGTTTTCTGTCAAGGAGATACCCAGCCAATCGATAGTCCATTTTGGCACTGTCGGTAGCGGCAAAAGCTAAGATGACTGAGTCGGGAAGCAACATAGTACGCGAAGCGTCACCATCTGGCAAGAGTGCTTTTGCCCCCCCTGAGAGCGGATAATGGAACAGTCTGTCGCCCAATGTTCCCACCTTTGTAAGGGCATGCACTCGGAGCATGGTGAGCGAGGGGTCTGTTGCGAGCGATTTTTCTCCCACTTTCAATGCCTTTCTGTACTCCCCCTTGGCGATAAGCCTCTCCATGCGCACCCGATAATGGAAAATATCGTTTCCATTGCTGAACAGTCCCACAATTACGAACATCACCGCCATGGTCATGAGATTTATCCACACAGTGCGTGCGAAGATACTCCGGCTGCGGTCCTCGGGCTCGTAGGGCTGTATCTTTCTAAGCCAAATCACCAATGCCACGAATGCGAGAATCAATAATGGAAAAGCTATCAGCCAACCTCCAAAAGAGAAATGCTTGTCGATATTAGGACTGACATCCGTGATGACAGTGAGGATAAGTAGCGAGGGAAAATAAGTGAAAGCATGAGCCCTTCGCCTTAGTTTTGCAACATACATGACAGCACATTGCAACAAATATAGGGTGAGGGTGATAAGAATGGCTCCCACCATATTTCCATAATGTGTTTTGCCGCCTGAGAGCACAAATTGCGCTACTGCAAGCAATTCCCCCTGATAGTAATAGAGATAAACAAAAGAGAATACACAGAAGGCGATAGCACACGCCATCTGTGTATAAAACTCTATCGTATCTTTTCTACTATGTCCTCCTATCAGATATAGCATCTGTTTTTATTATCTGGAGTTTTAAGAGGAGTTTAAAGGGGAGTTATAGAGGTGTTACAGAGGTGTTATAAGGGAGTTAAAGGGACAAATGCCCAAATGATTTGAGATTCTCACATCCCTCAACTTCAACTCCTAACTTCTAACTCCTAACTTCTAACTCCTAACTTCTAACTCCTAACTATTAGTTCTTTCTCAGTACGACTGCAGAGCGTGCAGGGATGTAGAGTTTAAGCCACTCTTTGTGGTCTCCTACATACAAAGGATCGAAGTTGGTGAAGTGCATCACAGAGTCATCGGCCAGTCCATTGCCACCAAACACCTTCGCATCGGTGTTGAGCACAACCTCGTAAGCCCCTGCTGGCACAAGGAATCCATAGTCGGTGAAGGAGCGTGTAGGACTGAAATTGAACACGAATACCAAGTCGCCACGCATGAAAGCGAGCACCTGGTCGCCATCGTTATGCCAGATTTCCTGAACGGGAGTCTTCTGGAAATTCTTCTGACTCTTGATAACTTCCAACATCTTCTGGTCGAAGTCACCCAACCAGTGATAGCAAAGGTCGTGATTATCAACAAGGTTCCATTGGCGGCGAGCATACTTGTGACTCCATCCGTTTCCCTCGCGTGGGAAGTCTATCCACTCGGGATGTCCAAACTCATTGCCCATGAAGTTGAGGTAGCCACCATTGATAGCAGCAGCCGTTACCAATCGTATCATCTTATGCAGTGCGATACCACGGTGTGCCATGTCATTCTCATCACCTTTCTTGAAATGCCAGTACATATCGGCATCGATAAGACGGAAGATGATGGTCTTGTCGCCCACGAGTGCCTGGTCATGGCTCTCGCAGTAACTGATAGTCTTCTCATCTGGCCGGCGGTTTTTGACCTCCCAGAAGATAGAACTTGGTTTCCAGTTCTCGTCACTTAGTTCCTTGATGGTCTTTATCCAATAGTCGGGGATATTCATGGCCATACGGTAGTCGAAGCCGAATCCACCATCTTCAAACTTCGCCGCCAAGCCAGGCATGCCGCTCACCTCCTCAGCGATGGTGATGGCATTCTTGTTGATCTCGTGGATGAGCAGGTTTGCCAGGGTGAGGTAACAGATGGCGTTATCATCCTCATGGCCATTGAAATAGTCGGCATAGTTGGTGAAGGCCTCACCCAGTCCGTGGCTGTAGTAGAGCATGGAGGTGACGCCGTCGAAACGGAAGCCGTCGAAATGGAATTCCCGCATCCAGTACTTACAGTTGGAGAGCAGGAAATGGAGCACATCGTCTTTGCCGTAGTCGAAACACAGGCTATCCCATGCCGGGTGTTCCCGACGGTCGCCGGGATAGAAATACTGGTTGGGATCGCCGGCAAGGTTACCCAGTCCTTCCATCTCATTCTTCACGGCATGTGAGTGTACGATATCCATGATCACGGCGATACCCTGCTGATGGGCAGCATCGATCAGTTCCTTGAGTTCTTCGGGTGTACCGAAACGGCTGGAAGGAGCAAAGAAGTTACTCACATGATAGCCGAACGACCCATAGTAAGGATGTTCCTGGATAGCCATGATCTGTATGCAGTTGTAGCCATCGGCGATGATACGTGGGAGCACTTTCTCACGGAACTCACTGTAGGTACCCACCTTCTCCGCATCCTGGGCCATACCGATATGGCACTCATAGATAAGCAGCGGGTTCTTGTTCGGGCGGAAGGTTTTCTTCTTCCACACATAAGGAGTAGCGGGGTTCCACACCTGGGCGGAGAAGATCTTGGTCTTCTCATCCTGGACGACACGGCGGACCCATGCGGGGATACGCTCCCCTTCTCCACCTTCCCAATGCACGCGCATCTTATAAAGGTCACCATGTTTCATGGCCCTCTCAGGAAGTTTCAGTTCCCAGTTGCCGGTATCTTTCACACGTTTGGCCCGGTAGGGTTCCACCTCCTGCCAACCGTTGAAATCACCAACCAGATAGAGATCCTTCGCATTGGGAGCCCACTCTCTGAACACCCATCCCTTGGCGGTCTTATGCAGTCCGTAATAGTCGTATCCACTGGCGAAATCCTCCAGTGAGATCTTTCCGTTCTTTGTCAGCTGATCACGTTTCCATGCTGCATGATCATGTCTTCCCCGGATAGCATCCTCATACGGTTCGAGGTAACCGTCTTTCTTTACCAGTCCGATATGCTGGGGCTTCACTGTTTTCTTTGTCTTTGCAGAAGTCATATATGCTGATTGATGATTAAGATGTTTAATATTTCACTTTAAAGATAGCCTTACGGAATGTCTCTTGGTTGCTGATGCATGGGGCATGTCCGTCTTGCGGGAAGAAGATAGCGAACTCACCGGGCTGTACATCGAAATAAGTCTCTGCCGGCTGGTAGTATTTGATCACATCCTTGTCTTTGTCGTATTCGAGGTCAGGGAGTTTGCAGAGGGGTGTCCATCCGAATTGCTCTTTCGTCGATAACGGGATCTGGATATCGATCATCTTACGATGGGTCTCCAGGAAAGCGTCTTTGCGGAGCTTACCCTTAGCCACCTGGATATTGACGAACAGCTCACCTTCTTTGATGATATGCTTGCCTTCTTCCAGTGTATTCAGATCGTTTTCCTTGAGAAATGCGATGACATCCTTAAATAAAGGATTCAGTTGCTCATACATACCGAGCTTGTCTAATGTATCTACTATCATAACAAATATTTTTTGATTATTTTATTTCGATTCCTGTCTGTGACCGTTGGTATAAGTGCCTATGGCCGTGATCTTTCCATTGCGGTCTTTCTCCACAAACTTTCCGTCACGCACATCATTCTTATAGGACCCTTCGAAACGCTTGCCATCCTTGTCAACCTCTATGGCAGCCCCGTTACGTTGGCCGTTCTTGTAAGTGCCCTTGAACTTACTGCCGTCGTGGAAATGGATGATCACCTCACCGTCGACAGCCCCCTGTGTGAAGTTTCCTTCAAAGATGTCGCCCGACTTCTTGGTGAGTTTTCCATGGCCATTCTGCTTGTCACCTTTCCACGAGCCCATATACACATCGCCGTTCTTCCAGGTGAACTGCCCGTTACCATCCTTGTCGCCTTCCTTGAAATGACCTATGTACATGTCGCCGTTAGCATATTTGAAGATACCCTCGCCGGTACGCTCACCTTGCTGATAGTCACCCTCATAACGGTCACCGTTCATAAACTTATAGATGCCTTTGCCATTCTGGATATCCTCACGCCAATAGCCTTCGTACACATCGCCATCCGCATATTTGTAGGTACCCTTGCCGGAACGCTGATTGTTCACCCATGAGCCTTTATACGATGAGCCGTCGGCCCACTGGAAGAAACCCTCGCCATGTTTCTTATCTTCTTTCCAGTCACCCTGGTAGTAAGCCCCGTTGGCATAGGTATATTTACCTTTTCCCTGGCGTTTGTCCTGATTCCAGTTGCCATCATACACATCACCATTATAATAATACATAATGCCGTGACCCTGCTGATAGTCGCGGAACCACAATCCGTCATAACGGTTGTTGTCCATGAAATAATAGATGCCCTTACCATGTTGCTGATCCTGGAACCACTGGCCTTCGTATTTCTCACCGTCGGAGAAGGTATATACGCCATAACCCTGGCGCTTGCCCTTGACATACTCACCTTCGTAGATGTCACCATTCTTATACAGAGCACTACCTTTTCCCTGCGGTTTTCCCGCCATCATCTCACCTTTATACTGTCCTCCATCCTTAGTGACACAGGAGCCCAGCGTAATCTTCTGAGCCATGCTGTGAAGAGGAGTCAGACATAACAAAACTGCTAATATATTATACTTACTTATAGTCATATTTTCATTTTTAAAGTCCAAAAATAAAAAAAATCTTTCGGATAACAAAAGAATTTTATAAAATTTGGTATTTCTCAATGTTTAAACGGAAATAATTAGAAAAAATTGAGTTTTTGGAATATTCATTTAGAAATAATCTGTATCTTTGCAAGAAAGAATAAATAAGTATTGGATATGAGATTTATTGGAGTTATTCCGGCACGCTATGCCTCATCACGCTTCCCAGGAAAGCCTCTGGCCATCCTCGGGGGAAAACCTATGATACAGAGAGTCTATGAACAGGTTGCTCAGGTGCTTGACGATGTCTATGTGGCTACTGACGACCAGCGAATCTTCGACACGGTGACAGCTTTTGGCGGACAGGTGGTGATGACCTCTCCCGACCATAAGAGTGGTACTGACCGTATTCAGGAGGCAGTGACGACGATTGGCGGAGATTTTGATGTGGTGGTGAACATCCAAGGGGATGAGCCGTTCATCCAACGGTCACAGATAGAGACTGTCTGTCGTTGTTTCGAGGATCCTCAGACACAGATTGCAACCCTGGGAAAACCGTTTACCGTGGAGATGGGTATTGAGGCGTTGGAAAACCCCAACTCTCCGAAGGTAGTCCTCGACAATCAGGGATATGCCATGTATTTCTCCCGAAGCATTATCCCTTTCATCCGTGGCAAGGAAAAAGTTGAATGGCCGGGACGCTATCCCTTCTTAAAACATATCGGACTCTATGCCTATCGTACGGAAGTACTGGCTGAGATAACCCGTCTGCCACAGTCATCCTTGGAGATTGCCGAAAGTCTTGAGCAACTCCGCTGGTTGCAGAATGGCTATAAGATAAAGGTGGGTACTACGGATGTGGAGACGATAGGTATTGACACCCCTGCCGACTTAGCACGTGCTGAGGAATTTCTTAAGACGATTGCTTAAGAAGCCAGCTGCATAGACAGTTTCCCGTTGAACGATATCGTTATCTCAACAACATAACTGGTCATACTATCGGGCACATAGAGTTGTGCCTGATAGTGTACGCCTGCCGCGTCAGTCTTCAGGAAGGTCATATCACTGAGGATACTCTGTCGTAAGAAACTCTCAGGTATCAGGCTCTTGAAGTCTTTCTTATAGAAATCATGGGAATAAACCCTGGAAGTGCCTTGGAAGACAGCCAGGTGGATGGTATTGTCGTAATAGATATTATCCACCTCTACCCCATCATCATTGAACGAGGGCTTGATCACTTTGTAAGTAGTCGGGTTAACCTGTACATAACAGTGGTATCTCTGCCCGTCATGCACAATGATCGTATCACGCTTGATCAACTGATTCTGATTGAGGACCACCGGTGATTGGTTCTCAAAGAACATCTCATCATCAGCATCCTCACTCTTCGTCAACCGTATGGTCTCACCATTCTGATTGATGAATTCGAAGAGATGGGCTGACTGTCGTACGATGGGGTATTTGGTGACGGTGGATCCCTCCAGGATCAGCGTATCCTGAATCACTTTGAAACCTACCGGCAGACTCGTACTGTCAGGATAGAAGATGGTGTCTCCCTTTACCTGAAAGAAAGGATCACCCTCATCAGCTCCCAACCAGATACCCTGCAACAGTTGTTTTGCATGACGATCCTCCTGAGGAGCATCTGAAGGAGCCTCAGCAGAACGTTTACAACCGGCCAATACAAGGGTCAGCAATACGAAATATATGATCGAGCGTTTCATTTACCTATACAATGATATTCAAAGCCCAACTCCAGTAACTCTTCAGAGTCGAGAATATTTCTTCCGTCGATGACAAGGGGACGGCGCATCACCTTATGGATGACCTCCCAGCTGGGCAGACGGAATTCTTTCCACTCAGTAAGCAACAGCAATGCGTCAGCATCTGATACCGCATCATATTTGTCTTTGCAATAGATGACTTTATCACCGTATCGACGCTGACATTCTTTCATTGCCACGGGATCATAAGCCCTGATGGTAATGCCGGCCTGTAAAAGTAAGTCGATCATCACCAAGGCCGTGGACTCACGCATATCATCCGTCTCGGGCTTGAAGGACAATCCCCAAAGAGCAATGGTCTTCCCACGGAGAGGTTCTCCTCTATAGGCCTTCTGCAACTTACGAAAGAGGATGCTCTTCTGGTATTCGTTGACACGATCGACGGCCTTGATGACTTCCATGGAATACCCTACCTTATCAGCTGTCTGTATCAATGCTTTCACATCTTTCGGGAAACAACTGCCGCCATAACCGCATCCGGCATAGAGGAACTTCCTGCCGATACGAGTGTCAGAACCGATACCCGCGCGTACCATATTAACATCTGCCCCCACAAGCTCACACAAATTAGCGATGTCGTTCATGAAGGAGATACGGGTAGCCAACATAGAGTTAGCGGCGTATTTCGTCATCTCAGCACTGGGGATATCCATGAAAATCACACGGAAATTATTCGTGAGGAAGGGTTTGTACAGACGAGTGAGTAACTTCTTCGCTTTCTCACTCTCCACACCAACCACCACACGGTCAGGACTCATGAAGTCCTTGATAGCACTTCCCTCCTTGAGAAACTCAGGGTTGCTGGCAATATCAAAGGGTATCTCCACCCCACGACGATCCAACTCTGCCTGAATCGTCTCTTTCACCTTTTGAGCTGTTCCCACAGGGACTGTACTCTTAGTAACCACGACGATGTATTTCTGCATATGCTCACCGATGGTCTTAGCCACCTGTAAGACATATTTCAGATCAGCACTGCCATCCTCATCAGGAGGAGTACCCACAGCCGTAAATACCAATTGCTGTTCATTGAGAATCTCCGGCAGTGACGTGGAGAACTTCAGACGTCCTGCCTTCACATTCTTATCTACCAAGGCATCCAACCCCGGCTCATAGATAGGTATATCGCCGTTACGCAGGGAGGCAATCTTCTTCTCATCGACATCAACACAAGTAACATTAGCACCCGTATCGGCAAAACAAGCTCCCGTTACCAGTCCTACATATCCTGTTCCAACAATTGCTATATTCATAATTACTCAAATAATTCCGCTTCCTTAAATGCTACATTCCTTTTGTCTTTCTCACTGACAATCACATCCTTGAGATCGACAGGCCATGGAATACCGATCTCGGGATCATCGTAAGCAATGCCAGCTTCCGCCTGTGGGGCATATACATTATCTACCTTGTAGGTAAAGATAGCCTCATCGCTGATCACCAGAAAACCATGGGCAAAGCCACGGGGGATAAACAGCTGTCGCTTGTTTTCCTCACTTAACTCCACCAGGAGATATTTGCCGAACGTTGGAGAACTCTTACGTAAATCGACAGCCACATCCAGGACACACCCTTTGATTACACGGACCAGCTTGGCCTGAGAATATGCCCCTTTCTGATAGTGAAGCCCTCGAAGCACTCCACGACAACTCTTCGATTCATTGTCTTGTACAAACCGTATTTCACCTATATGAGCATCAAAGTCTTCCTGACGAAAGGTTTCAAAGAAATACCCTCTCTGATCCGAAAAAACCCTCGGCTCTAAGATATACACACCTGCGATTTCAGTCTGCTTATATTCCATACATGCAAAAGTAAGAATAATATTCGGATAAATAGGAATTATTTTATTTATTTTATATATTTATGAAAAATTTTATTTGGAGTTTTCGGTGAAATAACGTAATTTTGCATCGTGATTGAATTAGAAAGACATATAGAAATATTACTTCTCGATAATGATTGTGTCATAGTGCCTGGTTTAGGAGGTTTTATGGCTCATCATGTCGATGCGCACTACGATGAGGAAGAGCAGCTCTTTTTCCCACCGTTGCGTTCTCTTGGATTCAATCCCAAACTGCAGATCAACGACTTCCTGCTGGCCCAGTCGTATATCGAGGCCTACGACATCAGTTATCCCGAGGCTGTCAACCGTATCAACGATGAGGTGAACGAGTTGAAGCAACATCTTGAGAATGAGGGCTTTTATGAGTTGAACGACATCGGTTTACTATCACTGAACGAGGATGGTAACTATGAATTCACGCCCTGTGAAGCAGGCATGCTTACGCCCTACCTCTATGGCTTAAGTTCTTTTGAGGTTGACAAGATTGCTGTTCCTGAAATAGCTGTGGCAGAACAAAAGACTGAGGAGGAAAGCGAGGTAAAGGCTACTGAGCAGGAAGAGAAGAAAACGCTGGAATATTATCTGACGCCGCAGGAAGAGGAAGAGTCTTCACATATTAAGATTCGTATCAGCACACTTCGTAATGCCATTGCCATTGCAGCTGTGGTATTAGCCTTCTTCCTTATCTCCACCCCATTGGGCGACAGTAATGGAAAAGGCACGAACATGAGTAATGTCAACACGTCTCTGTTGCAGAAGATTATGCCCAAAGAGATTGTTACCGGCAACGAGACGACGAGTGACATTCAACTGAAAAAAGTTGAGACACCTGTTCAGGAAGTTCCTGTTACTGAAGAGAAACAAGAAACGCCCCAACAGGAGAACCACTATAGTCTTGTCTTAGCCAGTTGTGTCTCCAATCATAATGCCAAAGCTTTTGTGGAACAGCTGAAGAAAGACGGTTATGAGCAAGTGGAAATCATACACCGTAAGAATGGGGCTAAGGTTATCTATGGTAACTACAAGAGTGAGCGTGAGGCATATACAGCATTGAAAGAACTACACACTCAAGAACCCTTCAAAGAAGCCTGGGTTTACTACGTAAAGCGATGAAACGAGTAAGATGTCCCAAATGTGATTCCTATATCACTTTTGATGAGAAACAATATACCGACGGTCAACGTCTGGTATTTGTATGTCCCGACTGTAACAAACAGTTTGGCATTCGTATTGGTGTGTCGAAACTGAGGGAAAGACAGAAAGATGAGAATCCTGATGAGATGGCTAACGAAAAAGGGTTCGGCTCTATCGTGGTCATCGAGAACGTCTTCCATTTCAAACAGGTCATCCCATTACAATGGGGAGATAATGTCATCGGAAGATACCAGAAAGGTAACCCTATCAATACACCGATAGAGACCGTTGATCCCAGTGTGGATAATACCCATTGTGTCATTAATGTCTCGAAAGACAAAAAAGGAAATCTGAAATATACCTTACGTGACGGTCCCAGCAACACAGGTACTTTTGTGGATAATGTCCTTCTCGGTGACCGGGAACGCCGTATCATCACAAATGGGACCCTTTTCACGATCGGGGCAACCAGTATTATTCTTCGAACTTCCGAAGAATAGAGTTTCCAGACAACTGCGATATAATTCCCTATTTTATCATCTTCGCCGATATAAATATGCCACAATAGCACCTGAGATATTATGCCAAACACTGAATAAAGCACCGGGGATAGTAGCCAACGGATAAGCCGCAAAATGTATGGTCGCCAGACTGCTTGCCAGTCCGGAGTTCTGCATACCGACCTCAATGGATATCGCTCTTTTCATTGGCTCGGAAAAACCTAACAGCCGTCCAATCATAAAACCTAAACTCAAGCCGCAGATATTGTGAAGTATGACCACAATGATTATCAACAGACCGCCTGCCAACAGCCTGCCTGCATTTGCAGAGATGACGATAGCAACGATAAGGGCAATGGCAATAGAAGAAAATGCTGGGAGGTAGTCTGTTACTCTCTCCGTAAACTTCGGCCACATCCATTTGAGCAACAAGCCGATAACGATTGGCAAGATAACCACCCAGAGGATACTTAGGAACATACTCGCCACATCCACATCAACAGTCTTTCCCGCCAATGCCCATGTAAGTAACGGCGTTAGGAAAGGAGCCAGCAAAGTGGAAACACCGGTCATTCCAACAGACAGAGCCAAGTCGCCTTTTGCCAGATAAGTAATGACATTAGAGGCAGTGCCTCCCGGGCAACACCCTACCAATACCACTCCAAGGGCAAGAGCCTCATCAAGTCGGAATAAACAGGTAAGTCCCCAGGCAAGGAGTGGCATGATGGTAAACTGTGCCAGACAACCGATGATAACATCCTTAGGACGACTGAAGACAATCTTGAAATCATGTAACTTCAACGTCAAACCCATGCCGAACATGACCAGCCCCAGCAGATAGTTGATGACTGTGGGACGCACTCGTGACAGTGCTTCGGGACATGCCAATGCCATCAAAGCGGCGGCAAGCACTAGTATTCCCATATATTCTGATATGTAGTGGCAAATTTTTCTCATCTCTTTTTATCTGTTCCTGTTATTGCCTCAACTATGAATTTAAAAAGAACTGTTCTCTATACGTAGGGCAAAAACGATCTAATTATATAAGGGCAGACGTGATGTCTGCCCTTATAGATCAGTTTATGCTACATTATTAAATAAATGCCACGGTAAGACCTGCCATCACGATGCTTACCATGCTCATCAACTTAATTAGGATATTCAGCGACGGACCAGATGTGTCTTTGAAAGGATCACCGACAGTATCACCTACAATAGTAGCCTTATGGGCAAAAGAACCCTTACCGCCGAAGTTACCTTCCTCGATATTCTTCTTTGCATTGTCCCAAGCTCCTCCGGCATTCGCCATAAACACAGCCAAGGTAAAGCCACCGGCAAGTCCTCCGACAAGCAAGCCTAATACACCGGCAACGCCAAGTACACATCCCACAACAATTGGAATGACGATGGCAAGGATACTCGGGAAGATCATCTCTTTCTGAGCAGCACGGGTAGAAATCTCCACACAACGACCATAGTCGGGAGTGCCTGTGCCCTCTAAGATGCCTGCTATCTCCTTAAACTGTCGGCGTACCTCCAATACCATCTTCTGAGCAGCACGTCCCACAGCCTCCATGGTAAGACCACAGAAGAGGAATGCAGCCATAGCGCCTATAAATGCACCTACCAACACTTTAGGATTCATCAGGTTCACCTGGAAGAAATTCATAAAGTCAGGGATGGTTGCTTCAGCGGCATTGATAACATCACCTTGTAAGTTGGTTAACGTCACATCAGCACGTGCCATGGCAATCTTGATCTCTTCAATATAGGAAGCCAACAATGCCAATGCCGTAAGAGCGGCAGAACCGATAGCAAAACCCTTACCAGTAGCGGCTGTGGTATTACCCAGGGCATCAAGGGCATCTGTACGATGACGGATATCCTCACCTAACTGGCTCATCTCAGCATTACCACCGGCATTATCAGCTATAGGTCCGTAAGCATCTGTAGCGAGTGTGATTCCCAATGTCGACAACATACCCACAGCAGCAATACCGATACCATAGAGTCCGTGAGAAAGACTTGCTGAGGACATAGAGAGATCGAAGCCATTGGCAAAAAGATAACTGAGTAAGATAGCGACACCGATGGTCAACACAGGAATACATGTAGAGATCATTCCAGTACCTATACCTTTTATAATAACAGTAGCTGCACCCGTAAGACCAGCTTCTGAAATCTTTTGTGTCGGCTTATACGAATGTGATGTATAGTACTCTGTTGCTTGTCCGATAATCACTCCGGCTGCCAAACCAGTGATTACAGAGAATGAAAGGCCCAACCAATTCTCTATACCTAATAAATAGAGAATGACAAAGGTGGCAACAGCAATAAGGACTGCACTTACATTTGTACCTAAAGAAAGTGATTTGAGCAGGTCACGCATCGTTGCACCTTCCTTTGTACGTACCAGATAGATACCGAAGATACTGAGGAACACACCTACAGCTGCAATAAGCATAGGAGCGATGACTGCACGCAACTGCATACCATCTACCTGGCTGGCAGCAAAGGCAGATGCGCCAAGAGCAGCCGTAGAAAGAATACTACCACAGTAACTCTCATAAAGATCAGCGCCCATACCGGCAACATCACCCACATTGTCACCCACGTTATCAGCAATAGTGGCAGGATTACGAGGATCATCCTCAGGGATGTCAGCCTCTACCTTACCCACGATGTCTGCACCCACATCGGCAGCCTTCGTATAAATACCTCCACCCACACGGGCAAAGAGAGCCTGCGTGGAAGCACCCATACCGAAAGTAAGCATCGTCGTAGTAATGGCGATAAGACCGTCGCTGGTGAGCCAGTTAAGCACAACAAACCAAATAGCGATGTCGAGCAATCCCAAGCCTACCACGGTAAGACCCATCACAGCTCCCGAACGGAAAGCGATCTTCAATCCCGCATCAAGACTCTTACGGGCTGCATTAGCTGTTCGTCCTGAAGCATAAGTAGCGGTCTTCATACCGAAGAAACCAGCCAAACCCGAGAAGAATCCACCTGTCAGGAAGGCAAACGGAACCCATGGGTTTTGCACATGGAGCACATAAGCCATGAAAGCAAACAATGCGGCTAAAACGATAAAGACGTAAAGCACTACTTTGTATTGCTGTTTCAGATATGCCATAGCGCCATCACGGACATACTTGGCAATTTCTTTCATACGAGGTGTTCCTTCGTCAGCTGTCATCATCTGACGGAAGAAATACCATGCCATGCTCAGGGCAATGATCGATGCCACTGGCACGAGCCAAAATACTAACGGAATGTTCATAATTATATAACTGTATGTAATATTTAATAATGTAAGGAGCATGACAGGTACTTATATGTATCATCGTCATACTCCCTCAAAAACAATATCAGTTCTAATAATGCATATAGAATTACATGCTTAGAAACGGAAATCGAGCTCTGCAGTGATCATGTTGTAGCTTTGATTGCCGCTAGCAATGGTCTTGTCGTTTATACGAGCATACTCAGCATGAAGTTCCAGGTTCTTCGTGAAGAAATAGTTTACACCGCATTCGTATGATGTCTTTGCAGAGTTTCCATCCTTTGCTACACGATAAGTCTGATAACGGGCTTTTGCATGCAGTTTCGACTTGATGACGGGCACGATGCCGAATACATACCAACCATCAGCCTTGTCACCGTAAGCCTCACTTTTACCCAAACCTTGTGAATGAAGATACTCTGTGCGGAAGGTGAATTCATCCTTGTCATATTCTGCAGAGAGACAATAGCGGTTGTTCCTGACGCTCTCCAATGTGACTGTTCTACCATCTAATAGTGTCATATTCATGCTTCCATGCGTACCAGTCCATCCAAAAGCACCTATTCGTACTCCCTGGATAGGCATCACCCACAAGCCGCCGATGAGATCCTTCTTATTGTCTGCGTCTTTCTTATTGACTCCCTCACCGTTATATACACCTACTTGATAATGGAGTAGCTTACGACCGCTGGCGTTAGGCAGGACATCACCGGAAACCTGGATACCAATGTCGCGGCCTCCACTGGACTTCTCGCCAGTTCTGTCACCAAATCCAGAAAGGTTGTTGATTACGTCAGCATAGGCACGCCAGCCCTGAGTGATAGGATGGGTGGGGTTCTCAAACGTGAAGCAACGCTTGAACTGTCCGACGCGAACCTTAAACTCAGGATATTTCCTCCACTCTGCATAGAGGTCTACGATCTGCACAGTAGGTTCAGCCGGACCCTTTAGGTTTGTTCCTTGAATCTGGGCACGCCAGTCGAAGTCCCCGATCTTACCGTCGAGTATGAAACGCGCCAATCGCAGATTGAAGGTATTCGACTCTTTATCTTCCTGATCCTGACCTTGATACTGTAGCATACCATAGCCACTGAACTTGATGTTGTCATACCACTTTTGTGGTTTCTCCTGTGCACTCACGGAAATAGCTACAAAGGTTAGTGCAAACACCAAAAATAATTTTCTCTTCATAATAGATTTGTTATTAGGTTAATAATAATATAAATCAACGGATCTGTAAAACTGCCACATTCTCCACATGTGGAGTGTATGGGAACATATCTACCGGTTGTACGGCCACCACCTTGTATTTTTCATCAAGCAACTGCAAGTCTCGAGCCTGAGTGGCAGGATTACAACTCACATAGACAATACGTTTGGGGGCTGCTCGTAAAATAGTGTTAATCACATCCTGATGCATACCGGCTCGCGGCGGATCGGTGATAATCACATCTGGACGACCATGTTTTGCTATAAAATCTTCCGTAAGGATATCTTTCATGTCACCGGCAAAAAACTCGGTATTATCGAAACCATTGATCTGTGAGTTGATCCTCGCATCGGCAATAGCCTCTTCCACATATTCAATACCTATCACCTTACCGGCTTTTCGAGCTACGAAGTTAGCAATGGTACCTGTACCTGTATATAGATCGTAAACCAATGGTTTCTCAGGCAATTCATCCAGCCAACTGTCTTCTCTGAATGCATAATCTCTCACAACCTTATACAAGACATAAGCCTGCTCGGTGTTTGTCTGATAGAAACTCTTGGGGCCAACTTTGAAACGCAGTCCTTCCATCTCCTCGAAAATATGGTCGTTACCCTTATACACAAAGATTTCCTGGTCACCGATTGTATCATTGCACTTTTGGTTATCCAACCATAATAATGAGGTAATCTGTGGAAATGTATCTGCTATATACTGTAATAAGGTGTTGGCCTGTTCCTTTTCTTTTTGGTAATCCTGATCATGCGAGAAATGAAACATCACGATAATCATCCATTCACCCGTATTTGAGTTTCTCATGATGATATCACGAAGCAATCCTACCTGTGCACGAAGATCAAAGAATGTGATACCCAACTCTAGTGCCTTTGCATAAAAACCGTTGCGAATGTCGTTATGCAAACGATCCATCAACCAGCATTCTTCTATCGGTAATACTTTGTCGAAAGCTCCCGTTATATGGAATCCTATGGAAGGAACATTCTTTGCGCTGGCAATCTCTCCTTGATCCAGGCTCATCCTAGGAAGCGTGGCAATCTCTTCTTTGGTAAGAAAACGACGATTTGAACAAGCATAATCCATCTTGTTACGGTACTCCCTATTCTTCTCACTGCCGATAATAGGCTGAAACTTCGGTAACTTAATCTTGGCAATGCGTATCAGTTGATCCACCACCTGCTGATGCTTCATCTTTAGTTGCTCCTCATAAGGGATCATCTGCCACTTACATCCACCACAGATGCCGAAATGCTTACAGAAAGGCTCTTGACGCCTCTCGCTATATTCGATGAAACGATGCACCTGTGCCTCCATATAACTGTGTTTCTTTCTGAACACCTGCAAATCTACAACATCACCGGGAACGGCGAAGGGTACAAAAACCACCATATTATCTACGCGTGCAATCGACTTTCCGTCAGCCGCATAGTCGGTTATTGTAACATTCTCTAAAATCGGTAAAGGTTTCTTCTTTCTTGCCATTATAGATACTTATAAATGCAAAGATAATGAAAATTTTCTTTAACTGATTAAAAATACTAAGTTTTTTTATTCGAAAATGATAGTTTTATATTTACAATAGGAAAAAAGATGTTGTTTTTAAATAAATTCTACGATATTTCCTGCATAAAACAAGAGTATCCAAAGTAATTGTTTTGTTAAGGTACACATGGCCGTGTCGTACAACTCTCATTGTTTTCCTTGCGGCATCATTCAATATAAATAATTAGTTGTCTTCCATTGGAAACTTTAAAGACACTAATAACTAGAAGTGACAAACTAATAAAACTTATTAATTTTTTGGTAGTTCACAAAAAATAGTATATCTTTGCATGATATAAAATTAAATTTTCATTTAATCAATAAATAACAACGTATTTTTATGAGCGAAAAGAGAGTTTATCTGTTCGGTAACGGAAAAGCCGAAGGTAATGCTAAGATGCGTGAGGAACTCGGCGGTAAGGGTGCTAACCTCGCTGAGATGAATTTGATTGGTGTACCTGTTCCTCCGGGATTTACCATCACAACCGACTGCTGTAACGAATACTACAAAGTTGGTCAGACAAAGATTATGGAAATCCTCAATGAGGACGTAACCAATGCAGTAAAGCACATTGAAGTGCTGATGAACAGCAAGTTCGGTGACGCTGAGAACCCACTGCTTGTCAGTGTTCGTTCAGGTGCACGTGCTTCTATGCCCGGTATGATGGATACCATCCTGAACCTTGGCTTGAACGACGAGGTTGCTGAGGGTATGGTAAAGAAGACTAACAATCCTCATTTCGTATATGACAGCTACCGTCGTTTCGTACAGATGTACGGTGACGTAGTGCTTGAGATGAAGCCTGTCAACAAGGAAGATATCGATCCGTTTGAGGAGATCATTGAGAAAGTTAAAGAGCGCCGCGGTGTCAAACTTGACAAAGACCTCTCTGTTGAGGAGTTGAAAGACTTGGTACAGTTGTTCAAGGCTGCTATCAAAGAGCGTACAGGTAAAGACTTCCCAAACGATCCTATCGAGCAGTTGTGGGGCGCTATCTGCGCAGTGTTCCGTTCTTGGATGAACGAGCGTGCCATCCTCTATCGTAAGATGGAAGGTATTCCTGATGAGTGGGGAACCGCTGTATCAGTGATGGCTATGGTATTCGGTAACATGGGTGATACCTCTGCTACTGGTGTATGCTTCAG
>JAEEGL010582134.1_pt1 | contig 19608 bp, 14 predicted proteins | sample 9134231 | NCBI WGS metagenome assembly JAEEGL01 (sample SAMN16246548, study PRJNA631951) | gut metagenome | biome: gut microbiome; feature: rumen; material: fiber-attached | host: Bos | place: Iran: Karaj | collected 2018-10 | reverse complement strand
CATCGGTCTGGATCCGGAATCCAAACTTGTGGATAGCGGCGAAGCGGATCTCAACATCATGATACACCCGGAATGTTCAAGAAGGACCGCTGAATGGTACTGTGATAATCTGGGCATCCCGTGTCTTGAGCCCTCCGATGGTGCACCTATCGGGTATGAATCCATCAGGAGTTTCATCGATGAGGTATCCAAAGAATTGGATCTTTCACCCGATACCGCACTGAAATCGTTGGATGATGATGAAAGGAGTATGATGAAGGTTCTCCGCAACTACGACAAGTTCTCCGGAGACCTGAGGTGCGGAGGCATAGGTTTTGAAGGCATGCCTTCGGACATCCTGCCTGTGATGAAGTGGATGTATAATGTTTTCTCTCTCGTCCCCGAATACATTGATGTCCGCAGAACAAATGACAGAAGGGAGATGAAAGGTCTAAACAGATTCCTTGCGGAGATAGACTGTCTCGATGCGCTGGAAGTGGGTGAACCTTCCCCTGACCTCAAGGTCATGTTCACCGACGGTCTTTCCGCACAATACTACAAGTACGATCACCCTAAGATGTCCGTAATCGGTTTTGAGATGCCTTTCGGCAGGATAAGCGGATTGATGGACCGCAGTCTGATGTGCATCAATGGTTGCCATGTAATTTTGGATGGTGTGATCAATGGCATCGGATCGTTCAAATGCGGTCAGCCCACTGTAATCGATTTCCGGTAAGCACCTACAACAAAACAGTTGATTTGTAATTTGGTAAATTATAATCAACATTATCAAACATGATTTCCCCGCAAAAATTAGTGAATATTCACTAAATTATTACGAAAATCGCTTCAATTTTGGAATTCAGAAGGAATATGCATAAATACTAATCAACCATAAAATGAGTTGGATTATAAATCCAAGTGATTAAATGGATAAGAAAGTCGCGATTTTGGCCGTACTTGTTGTGGCCATAGTGATCGGTTCCGTGGTCGGAGTCGTCATGATGGGACAGAGTAACGGCAAGAAGACCTCATGGGACCTCGACGATATCGCGAATGCCGAACAGAACACCAAGATCAACGGAAAGGCAGGATGCTATGACAAGTATCCTTCCGAGGTCGGCAGTCTGCTCGTCATTTACGGTAACGTGAACAACGACATGAGCATAGACAACAACGATGTTATCGCTCTGAAGAAAGTCATCCAGAACGGATGGAACAAGAATGTAAACCCATTCGCTGACGTCAACCTTGACAACAAGGTCAATGACGATGATGTCACCGCTCTTCAGAAGATCATCAACAAGGAAGATACACTTCTGTATTACGTCAACTCCAACGGATACCCGGACTATGTCCACTATCCAGTATCCGGTAACATCGGTATCGATTACGACTACGGATACATGTGCGCACAGATCCTCGGAATCTATGACAGGATCACCGCCGGTATCGACAGATGGGTCGGAGAGAAGGTCACTGATACGATGTATCCCGGTGTCCACGATCTCTACAACATGGGAACCGAGAAGACCGTTGAGGCCGCTCTCGCTGCATACCAGAAGGCAGGGGTCACCATCAACATGGGAACTGGAAGCGACTATGACATCAATGAAAAGATGCATGAATCAGGCTACAAGATCGATTACCTGAACCTCAGATTCGATCAGTGCTACAACCTTTCGGGCGTACAACCCATCGGCAGACTGATCACCGGAGGATTCATCTTCGACAGAATGGATCAGGCAATGGAGTTCTACAACTGGTGGACCGACCTTGACTACAAGATTGCAAAGACCTTCCAGGACGCAGGACTCACACCCAAGAGCTGTATCGTCCCCTACAACACAAACCAGGCAGTTGAGACATCAGTCGATGATGCCCTCGCTAACGGCAGGACGATGGGAGACTACACCAATGTCTTCGACAACCTTCCGATGACACCTGGTCTCGCACCTGCATCTGATCCGGGAATCACCTCACCCTGTTACAAGGTCACAATCGAGTACCTTCTGACAGTTAACCCTGATGTACTCATCATCAGTATGTGGGGATCGCTGACGGATCAGACCTCGTATGACGATGCTTACAAAGTCTTCAAGGAAAAGGCCGAATACTTCAAGAACTTCAAGGCCTACGCCGCTAAGGACGTATACGGAGTATGTTACGAGACATTCGGTACCTTTGCCGGAGTTGCAGCTCTCTACCTCCTTTCTTCATACATCTACCCGACACTCTTCTCCGAAGATGACGGATGGAAATACCTCGAAGAGTACTTCGACAAGTTCACACTGTTGAAGGACGGAACGGACCTGAAGAATGCCGGAGGACTGATTGTCTTCAAGCTCGACAAGACATCGCCCTAAACCCTAACCCCGCCCTTCGGGGCGGGCCCCTTTAGGAGCATCATGACATGACCGAAGCAGAATACAAGACAGTCTCATCACCGGAAAGAGAACGTTTTCTCTCGGAGACGGATGACCCTTTGATCAGCAAAAAGACGATCAGGGCGCTGAGAAAATGGACCAATGAACGCGAACCTACAGATGCGGACAGGGAATCCTACAGGCAGTATGATGCCTATGTGTGGCGCAAATGGGTCTTCATGTTCTGCTGTGTCCTTGTGATGTTCGTTACAGCGGGACTCGCATGTACAATAGGGCCGATGGATATCACATTCATGGAGACCTACGAGACCATCTGGAACCATATTACGAACAATATACAGAATGCAGTTTACGATTACACCATTATTGATCTGCGTACCCCGCGTATCGTGATGGCCATCGCTGCAGGCGCAGGACTTGCCATATGCGGCGCATGTATGCAGAGCACACTGATGAATCCCCTTGCTGACCCATATACCACTGGTGTTTCTTCAGGTGCATCCTTCGGAGCCACGATGGCAATGCTTGCTGGAGTGACCATACTGGGCGGAAAATACTCCATCGTCGGCAACGCTTTCATCTTCTCTCTGATACCCACAGCCCTCATTGTCGGTCTGGCAAAGATCAAGAAATCATCACCTACGACAATGATCATGGCCGGTATCGCTGTGATGTACATATTCAATGCTTTTACCACAGTCATGATGCTCATGGCGGATCCGAACGATCTGCAGGCCGTTTATGAGTGGCAGGTCGGATCGGTCGCGAAGGCATCATGGGATGATATCTTCGTTTCGTGCTGTTTCGTTATTCCCGGATCCATAATAGTAATGCTTTTGTCAAAGAAACTCAACGTCCTTTCTACGGGTGATGATATGGCATCATCACTGGGAGTGGATGCATCGAGACTCAGGACATTCATGATGATCCTTGTCGCATTGATAACTGCAAGTATCGTCAGTTTCGTAGGACTCATCGGTTTCGTAGGATTGGTCGCACCGCACATGGTCAGACTGTTCCTGGGTGCAGATAACAGGTATCTTGTCCCTGCATCGGCGATGTTCGGAGCTGCACTCTTGGTAGTATCGGATCTCGTCGGCAGAGTCATCATCCAGCCGGCCGTACTTCAGGTAGGAGTCATCACTGCATTCATCGGCGGTCCTGTATTCCTGTGGCTGCTGCTGAGAAAGAACTCCAATGTCTGGTGATCTCATGAAGTATGAAGTCAGAAACTTAGATTTCGGATACAGGACCCATCATGTCCTCACCGACATCAACCTGAAGTTCGACAAACCCGGCCTGGTGTGCATCATCGGACCGAATGGAGTGGGAAAGTCGACTCTTGTGAAATGTATGAACCGCATCAACAAGAGATACTCCGGAGAGATCCTGATAGATGATGTCAACATCAAGGATATGACGAAGAAAGAAATCTCCATGAAGGTCGGATTCGTTCCTGCCGGAACACAGGACATCTTCACTATGACCGTTATAGATACGGTACTCATAGGGAGGCACAACATCCAGGGGTGGAGGACCACCCACAAGGACCTGGATGTGGTCAGAAGAGCATTGGAGATGCTCTCTCTTGAGGACCTTGCGATGAGGAACTTCAACGAGCTTTCCGCCGGACAGCATCAGAGAGTCGCCCTGGCCAGAGGTATCGTTCAGGAGACCCCCTGTCTGATACTTGATGAGCCGACATCGAATCTTGATGTGAAGCACCAGGTATTCGTTGCTGAACTGTTGCGTGCACTGGCGGTGATGGACAATAAACTCGTGATAATGATCTGCCATGATCTGAATATCGCTGCTCGTTATTCCCATGAGATCGTGGTGATGAAGGAACCCGGAGTCATCTACAAAGTGGGAAAACCGGTGGATGTCATCACACCTGAGCTTGTCAAGGATGTGTACGGAATCAACTGTGATGTCACATTGGTCGACGGCAGTCCTCACGTCATCCTGAAAGAGACTGTGGACGACGACGAATAAACACATTGGCGGCCCTGCCGCCATTTTTTGTCTTTTGAACAAGGATTCAATTGTCTTCAGAGAGAATCTTTAGAACCGTCGGTTTCTTTGTTCTCCCCCATCAACTTCTTAAGATAATGGAATGAAACGAATAGGATTATGGTCATGGCCAGGATGTTTGTCAGATCCAAGGACCAGTAGATCGCTTCCATAGATATCCTGGAAGCGACCCAGTAGAATGAAAGGAAGAATATCTCTCTCATGAAAGACAGTGCGGAGGAGACCACGGCCTTCCTCATGGCCTGCAGAACTGAGATTCCGATGCGCATCATACCGTTGGTGACAGGGACTACAGAATAGATCCTCAGTGCCAGCACCATCTCGTCATGGAGAGGTGCCATGCCTTCCGAGTATGTGTATAGGTTGATGAGCTGTTCTGCGAATATAAAGAGTATCACTCCGAGGATTGCTTCGATAAGGAAAATCACCTTGGCAGAATAGATGATGGATGAATTCACCTTATCCGAATCCTCCTGGCCGATCTGCGCAGATATGACTGGAATCAACGCCGCCCCTATGGCAGTCGAAGGTATCATCACAAGGGCAACGTACTTGAAAGCGTTGACATAGACAACGAGACCGTCAGATCCCCCGCATGTGGTGACCAGATACTGTTCCGGAGCTACCATCAGACTCATGAGGACGATCTCGATAGCATAAGGGATGGCGACAACACCGATCTCCTTCAGCAGCACGGGGTCGAATCTGAATCCTTTGAAAGGAGGTGCAAGATAGGTCTCGCCTTTGGCGTAGAATGAGATTCCCAGGAATAAGGCAAAGATGAACGAAATGCATGTTGCCCATGCAGCACCTGCAACACCAAGATCCAGAACGTAGATCATTATCGGGTCGAGTATCATGTTGATGATGGATGCGGATATGCTGACAACGGTTGATTTCTTGGCAGCACCTTCTGCACGGAGCAACCCCGTTATCAATCCATATGAGACCAGAGGAAGAGTGCAGAACAAGTAGGGCCTCATATACTCCATCGTTATATCGACATTATATCCGCCCCCAGATACCCTAACGAGAGGTTCGGTGCAGAAGAACATTATGAACATGACAAAGAAAGAAGCTATGACAGTAACAATGACTGATTGTGAGGCCAATCTCTCTGCCTTGGTTTTGTTACCGGCTCCAATCGCTCGTGCTATGGATGCTGTCGAACCGACACCCATGGCCATACCGATGGCCATTATTATCTGGTACGCGGGACCTCCTATCGATATCGCTGAAAGCTGATCGGGCCCCAATCCGGAACACCAGACGCCGTCGATGAAATTCTGAAGAGTACCTATCAGAAATGAGAAGAACAAAGGAACGGACATGTACAGAATGGACTTCTTAGGGTTTCCAAGAAGTACTTCGACATCCTTCGAACTCTTCTCCATGATGACCAATTAACTGTTGAGCATTTACTATGATATAAAAGAGCGTTTTTAGAATGTGCCAACAGCTCGAAAATCGGTTATGAATGAGCGATAACAATCGATTTTTTTGAAAATGATCCCTATAGAAATCAGTACCTGCGTAGCAGGTACTGCAGACATTTATTATCTTGAATGACATGGACAAACGTTTGACGTCTTAACGGTCAAAAACGGAATCGGAGATGGTTGATTGATACTGAAATATCTCGGTAAGAAGGAGTGGGGCTTGTTCCTCATCAGTATCGTAACCATCGTTGTGCAGGTGTTCTTCGATCTGCAGATTCCCGGTTATATGAACGACATCACCCTTTCCATAGAGAACGGTGCTTCGCTCGATACCGTTACCGAATATGGTTGGTTGATGCTGATATGCGCATTCGCAAGTCTGATATCCTCTGTTGTGACAGGTGTCCTCATAGCCTATATCGCGGCATCGCTGAGCAGGAAACTCCGTGTCCTGATGTTCGACAAGGTCACCGATCTCACACCCGGGGATATGGAGAAATTCTCCGTAGCTTCACTTGTAACCAGAAGCACCAATGATATCAATCAGATCCAGAACTTCATTGGCCGTGCGATGCAGATCGTCGTCAAATCCCCCATCATGGCCGTCTGGGCCATAGTAAAGATATCAGGAGGCTGCTGGGAATGGACGGCGATAACGATCGCAGGTGTCCTGGTCCTGGTGACGATCATCGTATCCGTGATGTGGTACACGATGAAGTTCTTCAAGCGCATACAGGTACTCACCGACGGTGTGAATGCCAACGCGAGGGAGAGCATTGTCGGAATGAGGACCATAAGGGCCTACAACGCCGACGAATTCCAGGCAGAGAGATATAACAGAGCTTCCAACGATCTTCTGAGGAACAATCTCTCTGTGTGGAGAGCGATGGTGCCGATGTTCTCGGCAACGAATGCCATATCGAACTTCCTGACAGTTGCGATCTACTGGACAGGTGCATTACTGATCTCCTCTGCCGCCGATACAGAATCACAGATGGTGCTGTTCTCGAACATGATCGTGTTCTCATCCTATGCCATACAGGTGCTCATGGCCTTCATGATGATGACCGACATTATACGCGGTTATCCAAGAGCCTCGGTTTGTTCAAGACGTGTCGAGGAGATACTCGATATGGAAAGGACTGTCGCAGAAGGGGACTTCGATTCCGAAACCAAGGACAGAGGGACCGTTCGTTTCAATAACGTATCATTCTGTTATCCCGGATCCCCGATGGATTGTATCACCGACATCAGTTTTGAAATTGAAAAGAGCCAGACAGTGGCAATTGTCGGACCTACGGGATGCGGTAAGTCTACAATAGCCAAACTCATGGTAAGGATGTTCGATATCAGTGAAGGTTCTATCGAAGTAGACGGTATCGATGTGAGAAGATACCGTTCCGATGCTCTGTACTCGAGGATCTCCTATGTTCCCCAGATACCCATCATCTTCAAGAGTTCTGTCCGTGACAATGTGAACTACGGCGAGAACAGCGATTCTCATGATGATGCCGATGTTTGGAGAGCACTGAGGATTGCTCAGATCGAGGATTTCGTGAAATCCCTCCCTGAAGGGCTCGATGACATACTCATGCAGCAGGGAAGGAACATATCCGGCGGGCAGAAACAGAGGATATCCATAGCCAGGGGCATATGCCATGATCCGGAGATACTGATTCTCGATGATTCCTTCTCTGCATTGGATTTCAACACAGAGCTCATGCTGAGGGAATCAATAAGAAAGGAACTGAATGACATAACGAAGATAATCATCACACAAAGAGCAGGCGTCACCAAGGAGGCCGATCTGATCCTTGTCATGGAGGATGGTAAGCTCATTGACCAGGGAAGACACGAGGAACTCATTGAAAGATGTCAGACCTACCGTGAGATAATGAATCTTCAGATTCCGGAGGATGGCCTATGAGTCCCCCAGGGCCTGTCCCCCCATGGGCAAATGCCCAGAAACCGCAGAATCTGTGGAAGACCATGTTCAGGCTGTACAGGTACATCGGAAAATACCGTCTTCACATATTCGCAGGAATCCTTTTCTCACTGATCTCTTCAATAATCACCCTCATCGCACCGTTGTATCTGAATGAGATAGTCGATCTCATATCCGCTGCTATAGGGACATCCGTCGAGATGGAAATCGAAAGAATACTGTATCTGGTATGGATACTCGTCGGACTCTACATCCTTGCAGCGCTCTTCCGTGCGGTGTCGGGATATATCACCCCGTCAGCATCGGAATTCAACGGCAACGTCATGCGTATAGATCTTAACAAGAAGATCACCAGACTGCCGTTGAAGATCATCGATCGTATGAACATCGGCGACATAATGAGCAGGTTCACCAATGATACTGACAACATCCGCAACCAGTCCGCCGAGTGCATATCACATACTATAATCTCGCTGACGATGGTCATCGGTTCATTCATCATGATGTGCTTCTTGGAATGGCGTCTGGCACTTGTATCGATCGCACCCGCTTTCCTGGGTCTTATCCTTGTATTCTTTGTCATCAACCGCTCTCAGCCCCTGTTCAAGGACCTATCGGTCGAAACAGGAAAGATAAACGGACTTGTGGAAGAGACGTATTACGGTCTGGATACCGTCAACCTGTATAACGGGAGGCGCAAGGTCAGAGGAAGGTTCAGAGAGATAAACGACAGACTGTTCAACATTACCTGCATAACCAGGACCATATCGTCATCGATGCCTAACATAATCGGCTTCATCAGCAATCTGAGCTACGTATTTGTATGCATTGCAGGCTCCATGATGATAGTTGAAGGATACATCGGATTCGGAGTGGTCGTTGCTTTCTTCATCTACGTAAAGAACTTCTCAGAACCCATGGGGCGTCTGTCCAATTCCCTTGCTGCAATGCAGACCGTTTCTGCATCGTCGGAGAGGGTCTTTGAATTCCTTGATCTTCCGGAGATGGTTCCTGAAGATGATTGTAAGGAACCCCCGAAGAGGGCTTCAGGAAGCGTTGTATTCGAGGATGTGTGCTTCTCATATAACGAGGGTAGAGAGGTCATACATAAACTGAACCTGGACATCAAACCCGGACAGAAGATCGCCATAGTCGGCCCCACCGGTTCCGGAAAGACCACCATCGCCAACTTGCTCATGAGATTCTATGAACTGGACTCAGGCAGGATCCTGATCGACGGTATCGACATCAAAGAACTGAAGAGGGAGGATGTCCACAGGATATTCTGTATGATACTCCAGGATTCGTGGATGTTCGAAGGCAGCATTCGTCAGAATCTTACTTTCGGCGAGGACATTGATGATGAAACGCTGCTTTCAGCCTGCGAATCCGTCGGAATGGAGAGATACATAGAATCTCTGCCGAACAGATTGGATACAGTCATCGACGATACTATGTCCATATCCGTTGGACAAAGGCAGCAGATAAACATCGCCAGGGCGATAATCAGGGACTCCCCCATTCTCATATTGGATGAGGCGACTAGCGCGGTCGATCCCTTCACGGAAAGAAAGATACAGAAGGCTATGGATGAGATCATGAAGACACACACCTCCTTCGTCATCGCACACAGGCTCTCCACCATAGAGGATGCAGATGTCATCCTCGTATTGAAGGACGGGAGCATAATAGAGAAGGGAAAGCATGAAGAGCTTCTGGCCAAGGACGGATTCTATCACCAACTGTACGAAAGTCAGTTCGAAAACTGCGAATGATCACGTTCTCAGCGTCATGATGTTATTCATGACAGTATCGCACATGATCTTTATCGAACCCAGAGGGGCGCCCCTCTGCAGTGAGCAGGAGCAGCTGAAGATGGATCTCCTGTTAGAACAGGCATTCAGGAACTTGTTCGTCTCATCGATTATCTCCTTGTTCGCATCCCAGTATCCGTTGAGGTTGAAGTTCACGCGGACCCCGGACTTGCTGAAGGACATTACCTCCTCTCTCTGCGTAGGGTGTTCGATAGGCTGAGCGACTTGGCCGAACGCCTTCTGGACGTCGGCTCTCATGTTGTTTGCTGTTGACTCCATGGTATATCTCCTGGTAGTATTGGTTAAATGGTTTGGTTAAACGGTTTGACCACAGACCGCTTATGGACAACAGTAAATTGCACCCGTCACCACAACTCTTATAAGAGGTTGTAGGATGAAATCAAAAACACACCACTATTGGCAGTACTAACGACATGGGATATAGTGGAAAACTAAGCGAATCCTGACGACCTATCTGGCCACAAGACTCGCTGAGGTTCCCCCTCCGCGCCATTCCGATTCTTCATTCATCCTTCTCGAAACGCTCTCCGATAGATCCCTTCGGAACGTTGTCCTCGAACTTGTTCCCTTTGATGTCGTCCTCGAACGCATCCGAGCCCTCGGACTTCACGATGTTGCCCCAGAGGGCGAACCTGATCCACGACCTGATCGGCGGTGTGTCGTAGCCTGCAGGCGTGTAGAACTTCCTGATGCCGTATGATACGATCATCATAAGCAGCACATCATACAGTATCGCGGTGGTGATGTAAACGTTGAAGTCGAAGATGTGCGAGAGACCTGTGGAATTGGTGATGAACGCGGAGATCCAGAGAGGAATGACGAATGTCACACAGCTCCTCACGACCTTCTTCCATGCCGCAGCTTTCCTGGAGGCGATGCTCAGGATCGAATCTATCATGCCCATCATGAAGAACAGATCCAGCACTATCAGCAGTGTGTTCAGGAACACTGTCATCGGGACATCCCGTATCGTATCGATGGTGAATCTGTATAGATCGATATCATCGGTCATCACGCATTCCAATGCTATCATCTTAAGAATGTAATTGGCACAAAGCACGATGAGGAACAGCTCGGCGATGAAGAGAACACCGGGCATCGCGTTCTCGTTGAGGACCTTGGACCTCATCTTCCTTGCGAACTTCTTCCTGCTCATCTTCTTCTTTGCGCCCTTCTTCTTCCTGTCGGGGGACATCTCGAACAGCATGCTGTCGAATCCCTCCGCACCGTCGCTCTCCACGGCCTTCAGTACCTCTGCCTCATAGAACCATTCGTTCATCAGGTGGTTGTTCATGTTCCTGAACATTTTGAGGACCATGAACGGGTACCAGATTCCCAGAGTGATGAAGAGCATGAACAGATTCAGGATGATGCTCATGTTCTTCACTATGGGTGTCATGGGCATCACCTTCACACCGACCTGGTGCAGAGAATTGGCGAGATGTCTCGAGAAGGTGACCTGTCTCACCTCATGTGCGTACGGGAACTTCGCCAGCGGGATGAAGACGACGACCATCATCGCGAAGGTCGGGAACATCCCTGCCATCAGCGCTATGTACACGATATCGATGGCAAAGACAGATTCACCGTTGATCATCAGATTGAAGAGTTCGTTGCCGCCCTCTAGACTGCTTATTGCAGGTGTCGCATACAGAAGTACCCAGGACATGAAGACGAACATCACGATCAACAGGAATTTCGGGATGAATCTGAATGTGAACCTCTCCCTCTTTCTGGTCTTCCTGATGGTCTTCTCCATATCCTTGGTGTATCCGCCCTTGGAACGGGCGTATACCAGCAGCGACTGCATCCAGATCAGATCACGTTTGGAGTGCTTGATCAGCCTCGTGTAAAGCTTGTACACGATGACCATTATGACGAACAATTCAACGGCGATACAGACGACGACGGCCTTCTCCCAGTAGTCGGAGAGGATACCGTACATCATGTCCGATTGGCTGAGGAGATATACTATAAGCAGGACCAGCATCGGTGTGAGCAGCACCAATGCCGAGGCATGACCGTTCATGACCAGATCGGTCTGGTATCTCAGGTCGACGCACTGCCTGAAGGTCGGGATCTCCTTCTTCTTTTTCGCCATCAGAGCTTCCTCCCGATTCCCATGACCGCGGCGATTATCGCCAACAATGTGCCTGCAGCTGCTATCACTAACGCTATGATCTCCGCATTCTCGATGGCGGAACTGTCGTTGAATCCGTATGTGTAATAACCGGGCAGGGTGGTCTCCGCTACCGCACCTGTCGTGGCCCTGCTGATCACATTGACGTCAGTGGAATTGCCGTCAGCGGATATGTTGTAGATGTGCAAGTTGCTTGCCCTGTATTTGATCGCATAGAACGTGACGGTGACAGGATTGCTGTATGAGGTCAGTCCGCCGATGTCGATCCTGTAGATCCTGTAGTCCCCGGCGACATACTTTACCTCATCTGGCACATCTTTGGTCTCCTCGAAGATTATCGAGAACGGCGCCGTTCCTTCCGGCAGAGATTCCTTGGGGATCTTCAGCACCCCTGCGGCGAATCCCCATTCCATCTCCGTCCTGATGAAGGTGCTCGGAATGACGATCTCCTTCACGCTCGTATATACAGGGAAATCTGCCGCGATCACACCCTCGGGTATCTCAAGTTTATCATCGGAATAACCCGCCGGGCAGACGATTATCCTTTCCTTCGGCAGATCGTAGAGGATACCGCCCTGGGTGGTGTACATGATGCTTGTTCCGGTTATCTTCTGAAGGTAAGTGTTGGTCTTGAAACCCGAATCCGCATAGATCTCATCCATGGAGATGGGTATATTGAATGAGGTCGAGGTCTTCCCTGCAGGGTATACTAACAGTGTCTTCTTCATCTTGTCGAAGAGCACCCCGTCAACGGACGCGAACGTATCGTTATCCACGATATTGATTGCCTCGAGTGTTTCGATCTTACAGAGTTTCTGATAATCCGATATTGCGGTATCGTATCCTCTGATTGTGATGGTCTTCAGAAACTGGCAGCCGCCCATGTTGCTCGAGTTGACGATCACTACCTTCGTTCCGTAGGTTATATGCTCGACCATGTACATGTTGCTGAAGAAGATCTCACAATAGGTAACTGGAACTCCATTGATATAATCCTGGATGACTACGTTGGTCCTGCTGAGATCGCAGCTGGTCGCAGTTGCCACGCCCTGAGAGATGGAATAGGTTACACCGTCCACCTTCACGGTTTCGGATGTGGCGCGGTATTCAGAAGCGGCCTCGGATTCATCGGATACCATCGGCACGATGCAAATCAACGCTACGACTGCTATCACCGCAAATACTGCAGGCAGAATATGTCTGACAGCATGACGACCGCTGATACCATCCATAGGGGGTTAACCGATTATCCTCTATTAATATTAAAACGATTGACCCGTCATTTTTTGTGAATTATCTCTGAATTAATCGTCGAGACATCGAAGATGCATTATCGATTGTTTGAGTTAAAACAGAAATAATTAATATAATAGTCATACAATAATCACTCGTGCAAAGGCCTCTCTCTCAGGTGCGAGCCTGGGTGTCCTCCTCAAGCTGCCTTTGCACTCTCCTCTATCTCTCAGCGGGCTGGAGGTTGCGAGCCAGTCCGCACATTTCTTTGATGGATTGCAAAGGTGTGTTCCTCTGCAGTGCACAGGAACAGGTGAAGATGTATCTTGATCCGTTGAAGACATCTAGATATCTCTTGGTCTCCGAGCGGATCTCTTCCGGAGTCCCTGAATAAAGGGTGGGGATGATGTCCGTACCGCCCATTACGATGCATCTGTCACCGATGAGCCCTCTGATGATCCGGGGATCGTTGTTCTCCCCGAACTGGAAACAATCGATGCCTGTAGCGACTGCAGGATCCATCACCGCTTTGTCGGTATAGTCCCCATGGGGGTGGTATATCGCATACTTGCCCATGGAATGGATGAAATCAACCATATCTTTCAGGAACGGAATTGTGACCGTATTCACGATATCATTGCCGAACAGCGACGGATTATCGGATGCAGATGCGAGGAACACGGCATCGATATCGTCGCGGATCATCTCAAGATATGACTTCGTGGATTCGGTCCCGATGCGGATGACATCCTTGACGAAACCGATGTCATCATTAAGTGCCAGTGACAGAATATTCATGTCCATAAGGACGGATGCCTTGGTCAGAGGTCCGGTGATGTTCCCCAGGATCGCAAGGTCCGTTCCTGCCTTGGCGGTGATGTGATAGGCCTCGACTGCATCCAATGCCTTCCCTTTGATTGCAGTATCTGCAGAATCCAATTTGGATGGCGAAGTGAAAGGATGTTCCAAAGGAGTGGGTACACCCCAATCGGTATATCTCATGACGCCTCCGAACTGCTCGACGATGAATGCCGGGGAATGCACACAGCCTATGACGGCATCCTGTCCCGTCATCTTCGCGAATGAGAGAACGGATCTCGATGCCAATTCGGAATCGTACCTTTCCCCGAAGAGGTCGGTGCTCATACAATCCAGGACATCCAATCCGAGAGTGAAGTCCCTCAGGAACAGCGGCAGCATATCCGGTGTGCCGCCTTCGAAATATGAAAGGAACCTCTCTCTGTGATCCATAGTCCGTGATGATGATTATCCGTTAAGATAATTGCCTACGGCGATCAGGATCTCCTCAGATGCCCTGTCCTTGTCCATGCAGTCGACGATGACGGTATCCTTCTGATGTCTGAACCAAGTGCTCTGCCTCACGGCGTAATGGTGGGTGTTGCTCTTGATAAGACGTTTCGCCTCATCGAGCGGTATATCTCCTGTAATATATCTGGCGATCTCCTTGTACCCTATTCCGTTCATGGATGTGCAATCGGAATCCACACCCTTTGAGATCAGACCGCGGACCTCTTCCACCAGTCCGTCCGAGATCATCCTGTCGATGCGTTCGTCCATACGCTTGTAGAGGATGGAACGATCGCATTCGAGGACGAACATCTTCGCCCCGTACATCGGTTCGGGGAGTTCAACAGAATCACAGTATTCCGAATACCTCAGACCCGTTGAGTGATTGTATTCCAACGCTCTGATGATGCGTGCACGGTTGTTCCTGTCTATCCTTCTCGCTGCCTCGGGGTCGATCTCGGACAGTTCCCCATAGAGTCCGCTCAGACCCTCACTGTTCGCACGTTCTCTGAGCAGATTCTTGTAGTCTGGGTCTTTACCAGGGTCGCCTGAGTCCCCCGTATACAACAGTGACCTGATGTAGAAACCCGTACCGCCTACCACAATGGGCAATTTACCCCTCGAGAGAATGTCATCGATGGCTTTCCGGGCCATGTCCACGAACATGGACACGTTGTAATCATCGGTAGGCTCTATGACATCGATGAGATGGTGAGGTATCCCTCTCATCTCATTCTTCGACAGTTTCCCGGTACCGATGTCCATCCCTTTGTAGACCTGCATGGAATCGGCGCTGATTATCTCACCGCCGAACCTTTCGGCGACATTCAACGCTATCTCGCTCTTTCCCGAGGATGTTGGGCCAGAGATGATCAGCACCCTGTCCTTCATGTCAGAGTGTAGGGCGCTCGGATATTACACTATTACGACTCCCGTCCGAGTGTTCCAAAAGTGTATACGACAGAGTCTAAATGGTTGTTTATTGACATAATGTCTGACTTAAGACATATTTGTCATGATACCTTTATGTGAGCATCAATCGATTGCCAGGACCGAGTATTGATATCATGGCTACAGGAACAGTTAAAGTACTTGCTATCGTGGCCGTCTCTGTTATCGTTCTCGCTGGTGTCGTAGGCGCCGCGATGTTATTGATGAAAGATGATGACTCGAACAAGATTACAGTAGCAACCAGCCCTGATTTCCCCAACTACGAATACATGTACGGAAAGGAATTCAGCGGAATAGATATGGACATCATGCGTGCCATCGCAAAGGACAACGGATACGATATCGAATTCAAGAATGTCAACTTCGATTCGATACTTGCATCTATCCAGGGTGAAAAGTACAACATCGGTGCCTCGGGAATCACGATAAGTGAGGACAGAGCCAAGAAGGTCCTCTTCTCCGACCCCTACATCGTCGCGAAGCAGGTTGTCCTTTCGAAGAGCGGCGTTGCCGATGAGGCCACCCTGTTGACTCTCAAGGTAGGTGTCCAGACAGGAACCACAGGTGACCTTTACGTTACCGATAAGTTCCCTGAGTCGCAGATCAACCGTTACACCACATACTCCACAGCAGTGCTCGACCTCAAGAACGGAAAGATCGATGCGATGGTCCTCGATGACGGACCTGCGAAGGCATTCGCCAACAAGGAATCGCTCACGATATCCGAAATCGACCTTGGACTCGCCAACGAAGAGTACGGATTCATCTTCAGCCTCAACAACACGGAGCTGAGGGATAAGGTCAATGCCTCCATCGCCAAACTGAAGGCGGACGGTACCATCGATGCGATCATCGCATACTACTCCGACGCTAACGGCGACAAGCCTTCCTACTACTCTCAATCGAGCCGAATTGGAAGCGCCATTGCGGGCATCACAGGCAACTCAAACATCACAGAGGGGGTAGCCCCCTCCACTTTTTCCCCACAATCAGCTGAGGCTGCATCCGAGAAGACCGGCAATCTGATTGACGATTTCGAGGATGCGTTCATCAAGAACGACCGTTTCGAATACATCATCACCGGTCTTCAGAACACAATCATCATCACGATCATCGCATTGGTCCTTGGACTTCTCTTGGGCATAGTGATAGCCGTCATCAGAAGCGTCCACGACATGCTTGGCAAACTGAAGATACTGAACATCATCTGCAAGACATACATCACGATAATCCGCGGAACGCCTGCGGTCGTCCAGTTGATGATCATCTACTTCATCATATTCGCCACTTCATCATTAAATTCCATCATCATCGCGGCCATCGCATTCGGAATCAACTCGGCCGCATATGTCGCAGAGATCGTACGTGCAGGTATCAATGCCGTACCCAGAGGACAGCTTGAAGCGGGATCCAGTCTCGGTCTCCCGTTCTCATCCGCCATGATGCTGGTCATCCTCCCTCAGGCCATAAGGAACATCCTCCCTGCATTGTGCAATGAAGGGATCACACTCCTGAAGGAGACCTCGATCAGCGGTTACATCGGTATCACCGACCTTACAAGGGCAGGAGACATCATCAGATCCCAGACATTCGATGCCGTCGTTCCGCTCCTGGGTGTCGCACTGATCTATCTGGTCATAGTTATGTTCCTTACCTATCTCGTCAGCAGACTCGAAAGGAGGTTGAACGCAAATGCCATCTGATAAGGTGCTGATAGAGATCGATGGACTCGAGAAATCATTCGGGGACCATCATGTGTTGAGGGGACTCAGCACGAAGATCCACGAAGGGGAGGTCGTTGCAGTCATCGGACCTTCCGGTTGCGGCAAATCGACATTCCTCCGTTCGATCAATCTCCTGGAGAAACCGACCGGCGGAACGATCAAGTTCGAGGGCGTCGTCACCACCCAGAAGGGTGTCAACGTGAACCAACTGAGGGAGAAGATCGGTATGGTCTTCCAGCAGTTCAATCTCTTCCCGAACATGACGGTGAAGAAGAACATCATGCTCGCTCCCGTAGAACTGGGGAAGAAATCCAAGGAGGAGGCCGCCAAGAGGGCCGATGAACTCCTTCAGAGGATCGGTCTTGCGGACAAGGCCGAAATGCACCCCCAAAGGCTGTCAGGAGGACAACAGCAGCGTGTCGCCATCATCAGAGCTTTGGCCATGGATCCCGATGTGATGCTATTCGACGAACCCACATCTGCTCTCGACCCTGAGATGGTCGGTGAGGTGCTCAGTCTGATCAAGGATCTTGCGAAGACAGGAATGACCATGGTTATCGTCACTCACGAGATGGCGTTCGCGAGGGAGATTGCGGACCGTGTCTGCTTCATCGACGAAGGTGTCATCAAAGAGGAGGGGAAACCTGAGGATGTGTTCAGCAACCCCAAGGACCAGCGTCTCAAGGACTTCCTCTCGAAGATGCTTTGAAACCTTTTCCACAATTCATTTTTTTAAGTACCGGAAATGGAAGTTAAGAAGTTTCAGGGGCACTGGGCCCCTGTGTTTTACTCTTCCTTCCGTTCAGACTCTTCATTCTGAGCGGTTCCGTAATCCGTGCTTCCCGGATGTATCTTCTCGAAGAACTTCTCGATGATATAGGGCTCCACCTTACTGATCATGAGGTTCGTAACGATACCGACGACGAGGGCGCTTGCGATGGAGGTCACTGTGACCCTGTCGAAAGTCAATCCCGCTCCGCCCGTTGCGAGCTCTATACCGAGACCGACGATGAATATCGAAGCGACGACGAAGAGGTTCTTCGAATCGTTGAGATCCACGTCCTTGAACATCCTGAGTCCTGAGACCGAGATGTATCCGTACAGGGCGATGGAGATACCGCCGACGACACAGCTGGGGATGGTCTCCAGGAAGGCGACGAACGGATAGAGGAACGCTATACCCACACAGATGATCGCAGCGAACAGGATGGTCCATGTGGATGCATTCCTGGACAATGCGACACAACCGATGGATTCACCGTATGTGGTGTTGGGACATCCTCCGAAGAACGCACCGACCATCGAACCGACTCCGTCACCGAGAAGCGTCTTGTCGAGACCAGGGTCCTTGATCAGATCCCTTCCGATGATGGAACCGAGGTTCTTGTGGTCGGCTATGTGCTCTGCGAACACGATGAATGCGATGGGCATGAAGAGGATCGCGATCGTAGCATAATCCTCCGCATTGGTGATGAGCGATGTACCCTCATCGAATGCACCTACGAAGGTCAGCTTCGGAACCCAGTTGTTCAGGTCGGACATCTGGTCGAAGGGTGCGAAGTCCATTATCTGCATCTCGGCGATGTCCAGGACGTTACCGATTCCCGTAACGGCGCAAGTGAGGATGTATCCGAAGATTATGGCGATAATGAAAGGATACAGTTTGAGTCTCTTCGAACCCCTTGTGGATGCGAACACCACACAAAGGAATGTGGCCACACCGATGATGATCGTCCATCTGTTGGCAATTCCGTCACCGCCGCCCACCAGACTGCCGAGGGCGGAACCTGCGAGGGTGAATCCGATCAATGCCACGGTGGGTCCGATGATGATCGGGGGCAGATACTTGTCCACCCATGCGGTACCCCAGAGCTTGATCATTACAGAGAACAGGACGTAGACCAATCCTGCCAACACGGCTCCGACGATGATACCGAAGTATCCGAACACGACCGCACCGCACAGTGCGGGGATGAATGCGAACGAACTGCCCAGGAACACGGGGCTCTTCATCCTCGTGAATCCCAGATACACGAGGGTACCGGCACCGGCACCGATGAGCGCGGCGGACTGACTGAGATATGTCGTTCCGGTGGAACCGTTGACGATCGCAGGTACAAGGATGGTGGCGGCGATGATGGCGAGGAACTGCTGCAGTGCGAACACTATGTTCTTCCCGATCGGCGGCCTGTCCTCTACGTCATAGACGAGATTTTTGTTTTCATTGGCCATTTTATAACCTCATTCATTTGGTTCCGAAGATCCTGTCTCCGGCGTCCCCAAGTCCGGGGATGATGTAACCGATGTCGTTGAGACACCTGTCCATAGTTGAAATGTATATCTCCACGTCAGGGTGGTCAGATGCGACCTTCTCCACACCCTCTGGTGCGGCGATGATAGACATGAGCTTGATCCTCTTGCATCCGCGCTTCTTCAGCATGGTTATCGCCGCAGATGAACTGCCTCCTGTGGCAAGCATCGGATCGAGGACCATGACGACCTTGTTCTCGATGTCCTTCGGCAGTTTGCAGTAGTACTCCACGGGTTCCAGGGTCTCCTCGTTACGATACAATCCAATGTGACCTACCTTGGCGGTCGGGAACAGTGCGAACACGCCGTCGACCATGCCCAGT
>JAEEGL017407203.1_pt1 | contig 19609 bp, 17 predicted proteins | sample 9134231 | NCBI WGS metagenome assembly JAEEGL01 (sample SAMN16246548, study PRJNA631951) | gut metagenome | biome: gut microbiome; feature: rumen; material: fiber-attached | host: Bos | place: Iran: Karaj | collected 2018-10 | reverse complement strand
TTTTAATAAACACACAAGATTTTAATAAACACACAATTAAGTCCGTTGCGTCTTCCTATTCCGCCACAACCGCATATATAAACGGCATATTTTCCCCATATGCCAGAGGGAATAATTTATCCATCTAATTATTAAGGGCATTGATTTCACCTCAATGCTTAAAGTGTTGTTTGCACCATAAACATGACAGTTAAATAAGTTATGTCAAACGAAAGGAGATTGGCAGGGGTACCTGGATTCGAACCAGGGAATGCAGGAGTCAAATTCCTGTGCCTTACCGCTTGGCAATACCCCTATATAATAAATGAGCCTTAAAAATAATAAAGTATAATTGATGGGCTTTTATTCCCCCTACATTTAATTATCTTCAACTATATTCAGTCACTACCAGTAGACTATGAGCAAGAGTAGCTAATTCTTACTTTTTCTACTCCCAACTAATCATTGGGCTGTTGAGTAGACAGGATTGATTACCTGCACCTTTCACTCACAATTCATTACGGATAAGCTTTAATAGCATATTTAAAATCTTCCCGTGCTGGACATTGGCGATTTGAGCTACTTGGAGTTGTCATACAAATCTTATACTTTCATTTCTGAATATCACCGCCAAGTGGATTGTTGGTAATTCCCAAGGTTTGTAACAGCACCACCTGACAATACCTAACTTGGGTTGGGCCGAGTTTATTCGCTCAAGCTTTCTATTATTCCACCGATTTGTATTCTACCTTTAGTTGCGATAATCAATGCACAATGGCTTAATGTTGAGGTCCCACCTCTTCACAATAATATTCACATATTATTGATAGTACCTGTGTATGTAAGTATCCTTGCATACACACACTAATTTTTCACCATTTCTCAGCATACACAGTTTATGTATTCTGCACTGAGTTATCAATCATATTTATTATTTTATCAGGCTCATTTATTAAATGAACAATATTATATTATCACATAATATAGCATTTGTAAATACCTTTTTTAAAAAATATTAAAATTATTTTCCAGAACTTCCAAAACCACCAGATCCACGTGCAGTTTCAGATAAATTTTGTTCTTCTATAATTTCACAAGGAATTACTTCATTTATAATAAACTGTGCAATTCTATCTCCATGTGAAATAGTTCTTTCTGAATCACTATCATTATGCAATGCTACTATCCATTCTCCACGATAATCAGAATCAATTATCCCAACACAATTTGCAGGTCTAAGTCCTTGCTTAATCCCTAAACCACTTCTAGCATAAATAGCAGCATAATATCCTGTAGGAATTTCAGTAACAAAACCTGTTCTGATTGGACGAGTTTGACCTGGGTCTAAAATAATTTCCCAATCAGGAGAATAAGCATAAATATCAAAGCATGCATCTGTAGAATGAGCTTTAGTAGGAGTTTTTACATCATCAGCAATCTTTTTTAATTTAATATTCACACTGTTCACCTTCTTTTAAATAAATTATTCTTTGATTACTACTTCCTCTCATCGGAAGAGTTATATCACGTTTTTCAAATATAAATCTTCCATCTATAATACAATTTATGTCATATAAAACATATTTAAGAAGCTCATCATCTACTCTTTGGTCTAATTCTTCCATTGTATATCCTGTCCAAACATAAACTTTTATTTCAGGATAAACTTCTTTAACTCGAGTTATTACATATTCTGTTACGGGAAGATTTTGTTCACATAAAGGCTCCCCTCCCATAATACATAAATTTCTATTTACATCGTTTGCTTTAATTGATTTAATCAAATCATTAATTATGTCCTCAGTAAGTTCTTTACCGCCATTAAAATCCCAAGTTTCAGGATTATGACATCCAATACAGTGAAAAGGACAGCCTTGTGTAAAAAACGAAACACATACTCCAGGCGCTGCTGAAATATCATTTTTAATTATACCTGCATATTTCATAATATTTACTCCATTATATTCGCATGTTTTACTCTAGCTTCTGTTTCTTTCTGTTTACCCCAATTAAATGCGGTTGTATAATTACCAGTTAAATATCCTGTAACACGCCTTAACTGTTGAATGTTTTTACTTCCACATTCAGGACAAGTGTCATTAATATCACCGGAATATCCGCAAGATAAACATTGGTCACTAGGAACATTAATTGCGAAATAAGGAATATCTTTATTCATAGCATAATTAACTATTTCTTCTAATGCGTCAATATTATTTTGAGCAGTTGAATCTAATTCCACATAAGTAATACAACCAGCATTTGAATATCCAGTTAATTGTGATTCAATGTCTATTTTATCAAAGACAGATAAATTATGATATACAGGTACATGAATTGAATTTGTGAAATATTCTTTATCACTTACATTTGGAATTTCACCATATTTATTTTTAAATTTTTTCATTGCTGTGTAGCATAAATTTTCTGCAGGAGTGTAATAAACTCCAAAATTTAATTTATATAATTGTTTGTAATCGGCACATTTATCTTTAAATAACTGTTCAATTTGTTTTGCCAATTCCATACCTCTATCTGTTGTGTGGTCACACCCAATAAGAAGTTGCAAAGTTTCAGCCAACCCCAATTGTCCTATAACTAAAGTTCCATGTTTTAAAGCACTTCTAATTCCTTCTTCTGGTTTATAACCTAACATTGTATGATTCTCATACATAAATTTTGCACTAGCAGGAGATTGAGAACAAATCCATTCATATCTTTCAATAAGCATATCTCTTGCTTCTTCTATTTTTTTATTTAATATTGTAAAGAATTTTTTTACTACTTGTCTATCATACCAATCAGGAGATTGAGGGATATACGAATTTGCAAATTCCCGCTTTACTTCTTCTCTTGCTTCCATAGCCAATGTAGGCATAATAATTGTTACTGGACAAATATTTCCTCTTCCATCTTTAGTTTGTGGGTGTTGTCCTGGGTCTGCATTAATATCTGCTCCGTTAGAAGTTCTACACCCCATAGTTGAAAAATATGTTTTAGGGTCATTTATATCATAACCAGCATTAACAGACCAATCAACATTTGCATAATTAGGATATAATCTTTTAGCAGTTGATTGTAATGCTAATCTATATAAATCATAGTTAGGAGTTCCTGGTTTATCATTTACTCCCTTCATATATTGAAAAATTCCACACGGGAAAATACTTGTTTTATGGAACTTACCAACTCCTTTAATACTTCCCTCTAATAGTGCTTTAATTACCATTCTTCCTTCTGTAGAAGTACAAGTACCATAATTTATAGAAGTAAAAGGTAATTGATTTCCACTGCGGCTTTGAAGAGTATTAAGATTGTGATACATACCTTCTACTGCTTGATTTAATTCTCTAGTTGTCATATCCATAGCATAGTTATATACTTGTGAATATGGTAATTGATACAGTCTATCATCAATAGGCATAGAATCATTTAATTCTTTTTTATGCATATTAGCAAGTAATGGGTCAACCATATACTGAAGTCCATCTAAGAAATGTTTATAGAAACTTTTCCTAACATAGGGAACCATTGTCCAATCTAAATGTGTTGCACTAACACCTCCAAATTGTTGTAATGATTGTAATTGGAAAATAACTGCTAATAATTGGAATGCTGTGTTTATAGAATTAGCGGGTCTAACATCTGTTTGACGAGTATTAAATCCATTGGCTAATAAATCATCAAATGGAATAGATAAACAATTATGATTTCCAACATAATATGAATCTAAATCATGAATATAAATTTCATTATTTAAATGATTTTCTTTTGCCATATCAGAAATGATATAATCTAAAGCAAGTTTTTTAGTAACTACTCCAGATGCTTCCCCAATTCTGCCCCCAAAAGAATATTCATCAATATTTGCATTTTGATTTTGTACATTTTTAGCACCAAGTTTTTCACGAATAGCATCTATAAAATCTTTTTGAAAATTTCTTGCTACTTCTTTTTTATATCTATATCTAATGTAAGAACAAGCAACATCTTTTCTTTGAGAAGCACATAATCTATCTTCAATTTGATTTTGTATATCTTCTACAGAAAGTGTTTGTCCTTTTTCTGCAGCTTCTTTAACTAAACTTTCTATATGATTTGCAATATGATTAGATTTAATTTTTGCATAATTGGTCAAAGACCCATCAATATCTTCAAATGCCAAACAAACAGCTGAAAATATTTTGTTTTTTTCAAATGGTTCTAAAGTTCCATCTCGTTTAATTACTTGATATTCCATATGTACTCTCCTATAACTTTTTTATTAGTGATTTATTTTCCCACACATAATCACAAAATTTATTCCAATTCATCATTACTTGGGCATATACATCAACTTTAATTTCACAATCATCTTTTGAAGGCCAACTTGAAATTATGATTTCATGTTCACATTTACCCCAATAACAATATTGTAAATCTCGTTTTAGTTGGTTACAGAAATCTTCCTTGAGTTTATTCTTTTTTAAATTATCTTTCAAATACTCATTGAATGAATTGGACAAGTTAAATACATTTCTAACAACTATTTGATTCTTATTAAAATCTTCCCAATATACATTCCATTCTAACATCTCATTCACTTACCTTTGTATAATAACCCCATAAGTGTATTTCCTCGAGTTAACACTCGCCCATAGAAATCTCTGGTAAAATTATCTTTTGAATCATAAGTACCAACAACTCTACCATAAAAATCTCTAGCATATTGTTTTGTTCCTTGTGTTTCAATATACCCCAACACTCGTCCATAAAAATCCTTTATAAATTCTTTAGCCATTTACATATCCTCTTTTAACATAACATTTTTGACAATGACTTCATGAGCAAGTTTAATTTCATTTGTAGGTTTTTTTACAAATGTATGTGAATGAAATTCTCCTTCTAAAGTTAAAAAATCATTAACTTTATATTTTGAAATTCTTTCTGCTAGTTCACCATATGCCGTACAAGGAATATAACTATTTATTTTTTTATTTCCTTTTAAAATATTATTGGCCAAGATAAAATGTATAAACTTTTTACCCCGATATGACGTTTTTAAACTATTTAATTTACAAATTCTTCCATCTAATAGTACAGTATTAATTGGAATATCTGGTAAATCAAAATAAGTAAATACATAAATAGTTACTGAAGATTCTCCATTTTCTTGTCTTTGACTAAATGAACGGAGATTACCTTTAAAAGATATATAATCCCCTTCTTTGTACTTATTACTGCGAGATTTAAATTGAATTAAAAATAAATCATCTTCTTGCCCATTTACTCCTGGACAAATAATATGTGCTTTATTATAATCAATATTTCCTCTGTCGTGTGAAAATTCTATATCTCTAATATATCCTTGTAATGCAATATTATTCATTATAAAACCCTTAAAAATTTTGATAAAAATAACAACCTATAAAATATAAAGGTTGTTATTTTATTGTTCCGTATTTATATTATAACACAAAATTACAAATTATTTAATATTTATCCAAATTCTCCCATTAATTTTTATATCATTCCAGGTATCATAATCAGGAATTTCACTTACAATACCTAAAATTCTATCCGGATAATTTATTATTTCTTGGCGAGTCATTTTTTCAGCAAAACCATTTTTACCAGCACAAACTACATCTCCAACAACTACATCTCCTGCAACATACACCAAAACTCTACCTGAGAGTGCTACCGGTTTTGTAGTTTCATCTGCATCTCCTAATATCATTCCACAAGTGTCAGAAATAACATAAGGTAATGGTTGAAGTTTAAATTGAGAAGTAGCTAAGGTACCGTGACCAGTTTCACATACAACTTGTCCAGGAAGACCATTTACACATTTTCTTCTTTCTGCGTAATCATTCCAAGCACCTCCATTAATAACTCCATTGGCACTAATATATAATGCTGTGCCTAATGAATGAATATAAACATTTTCAGACCCATCTCCATTAGGAGTATTCATACAAGATAATAAATAATATCTTTCATTACCAGTAGATACAGTACTAATTTTATTAGGAGATAATTTACTTACTGATACATAATCTCCATTTTGAGTAATTGCTTGATTATTTTCATTAGCATATACTGTTTTACCAAGAAGACTGGTATCTGTAATTCCATCAAAGAAAGTAGCATTTTCTACTGTTTTAGAATCTACATCATTACCAAATGCTAAATATTTATTTTTACCATTATTGGCTTCTAAAAATAAAGGTTCTCCATATTCAAGAGGTTCTGTTCTTACATTATTAATTGTTTTATTTGTTCTCTTGACTGTAATTTTTGTGTTTGAATTCGGCATTATTCTTCCTTTACCGCTTGAACAGCTTCTAATTTAATTTTACCTTGTCCAAGCATTTCCATAAACTTATCAGCTTCATATTCCTTTTTAAGATTTTCATCTTTTTGAAAATCCTTTATTAAATCCTCTCGTGCTAAATCAAGAGAATCTAAATACATGTTTATAATTTCAAATTTTTCTTCCTCAGTTCCTTCATCAAAATCTGGTTCAATTTCAAGTCCTATATCTGCTAGTGTAATTCCATCTAAATGGTCTAATTCATGTTGTATAATCGTAGCAGCTAAACCTTTAAATTGATTTGATTTGATAATACCCTGAGGATTCGTATAAATAATATCAATAGTAGAATGTCTAGGTCTAATAAATTCTTTACCTGGGATAGAAGAACAAACTTCTCGTGTTAATTCTAATCCAGATAAATTAGTAACTAATGGGTTAATAAATGTTTTAATTTCTTTGTCAGAAAAATCAACACAAAAAATTCTTTTATTATACCCAATAGCAGGAGCAGATAAAGAAACAAGATTATTTTTTCTCATAGTTCTTTTAATGAAAGTAATAATTTCTCTCATTTCTTTATTTTCTTTTTTAATGTCAATTTCTTCAGCTCGTCCTTGTTCATCTAATTTAGCTAAATCTGTAATAATTGATTTTACAGTTTTCAAATAAATCATCTCCTTTATGTTGTGTATTTAATCCATAATGTACCTTCAGGATAATTAGAAGCAGTGTTAGCAGAAGGAGCAATTGTGGATTCTATAATATTTTTTAAATTAGCTTGATTAGCTACAGAAGAATAAGTTTTAACCCCCGTAACATCATCAGGCATTACACCGAAAAATGCTACACCAGTTCCTAAAGGATTAATATCCATAGTAAAAGCTTCTGATGATATGAAATTAGTTTCTGTGACAACATCATATCCAGGCGTTGAAGGTGTTAGTGTAATTATTACATCGTATTGATTATCGGCATTAAGTTTATTATTTCCTGATTCTGAGCCAAAAATATCAGAAAAACTATAAGTTTTAATTGAATTACTTGTTTGACGAGTACTGAGGTCTATGTAGTTACCGGAAGTTCCCTGTTGCCTATATTTAACGCTTGCAGTTGTTTCAGCATGTGAACCTCCAATTTCAGCAGGAGTCCACTTAAATTTTATATACCCATATGTTCCTGAACCTTGTTCAGTTCCGTCACTGTTAGTTCTATAAACTTGTACGGAACCGGCAACAACTTTTGGTGGTACATATGTGGAAGACCAAATTGCATATAAATTTTTATCAGCAGATAATGTAGAAATTGTAGCTCCAGCAGCATAAGTTGTTGTTGTAGCAGATGCTGATGTGCCCCAACCCATAAATTGATAATTTGTACGAGTAGGTGCGGTCGATGATAATGTAACATTAGATGCATATTCAGCAGTGTTATAAATTGTTATTGTTTGTGTAGATGGAGCCCCTGTACCATTATTTGCGTTATAAGTTATTTGAAAATCTCTTTTCCAAACACCGTATAATGTAGCACTTTTATTTGCAGTATATGTTCCACCAGCATCATACAAAGCTGTCGTTGCTGTTGAAGATGTATTCCAACCTAAAAATGTCCACTCTGAAGATACATTTGCAGGTCTAGTGCTTAATGTAAGAGACACACCATAAGTTTTTGTTTGAGAATCTACAGAGGCACCTCTTTGAGAAAAATAAGTTATACTATAAGTATTGGCTGTCCAATGAGCATAAATAGTTGCATCTCCTGTGCATTTTATAGAAGATGTTACTTGTGTACCACCAGTTTTTGTGGTGTACCAGCCATCAAAATCATAACCAGTTCTTGTAGGAGTAGCCAAAGTACCATAAGCAGAATCATATGTTACACTTTTAGAAGAAGTTGAACATGTACCCCCATTAGCATCGTAGGTTAATGTGTAAGTTTTTGGGGTCCATTCTGCGGTAAGTGTTTGCGCTCCATCATATGTAGTATATTCTTTTGGTTGAAAATATACATTTTCATCTGTTCTAGATGATTTCCAACGTTTAAAATCATAGCCGGTTTTTGTAGGTTTACCATCGTGAATTCGAAGACTTTCCCCACGCCACTTTGTTAACTCACCGAATGTTCCAGAACCGCCGTTTTTATCAAATGTAACTTTCCAAGAATCTAACGCCGGTATAGTAGTAGAAGTGTAATTTGTAACATTAGTTCCTGTAGTAAGATATTTACCCCAAGATTTTATATATACTGTTTGTGCAGAATGAGTTCTCGATATAGTTTTTGAAGTTGTTCCAGTTAAATGATAATAACTGCCACTACCACTTAAATATGTGGCATCTTTTTTCCACCCTGAATCTAAAATATTATAAGAGGCAGCATCTTTATATGATGTTCCTAATGAAACACTGACATATCTTTCAGTATAACTATTGTGAGAGGTTGAATACCTGTGGTCTGAAGTTAATTGAATTCCATATTCAAGACTAATCTTATATGAAGTATTTCCTGTAGTTACTTCATATCCTGCGTAAGCTTGAACATCATCACACTCATAATTATTTAAAGCTGATGTAAGTATATATTTCATAGTGCGTCATTTTTCTCCTTATGTATTTCTCGTTACTGGTTTTAATGATAAATGTCCATTAGACCTTGCTATCCAACCTAATGTTCCAGAATACACAACATTGCCGTCTTCATCGGTTGTGGGGTTACCATAATCATCAAGTTTAGGAGTTTGCATATAAATATTTTGATATACACCCTCAGGTGCATGAAAAGTTTGCCCACTAGCATAAGCACTTATTTTACCCCCTGATTCAAATCTCAGAGTAGATGCAGTAATTCTAACTCCTGTTTCAAGTTCGTCAGTCTTGTATGCATTTCCATCTTTATCTCTTTTTCCTAATAATATATAAGGTGCATTTGGATTTACTTCTATAAATCCCTCATAAATATCATATTTATTTTCTATTTTTTGAACTTCTGACTTTAAATCTTCTGATATTTGACCTGTTTTTTTATTTAACTCTGTTACATCATCTGTTAATTGTTTAAATTCTTCTTCTTTAAAATCTTCATAATCATTTCTAATATCAAGTAAACTATTAGCAAGGTCATCTGCTTGAGATTGAACTGTATTTGCGAGTATTAATGCAGAAGTTATTCCCGTATCAGTATATATTAAATATTCTGTATAATTATCATATTCAATATGAATATTACCAGCACCCACAATTTCTTCCCCATCTATACCTGTACCTTCTTTACTAAAAGTTAAATTGTAATTGGTACCTTCGTGTGAAAAGGTGTGTTGAATTGAATCTGCTGTTTCAGTTGTTCCTGTACTATTTATTGTGTTCCACAACTGATACATAAATATATTTGCTTCAGGTATAATTTCCTCTCCCATCATTAATAATGGGTAATCATTTGAAAAATCTGAAAGACTTTCTAAGTTTTCAGTTGTCCATGCTGATTTAATTTTACCCCAATTAAACGTAATATCGCCATTTGCATTTGTACTTTTATAAAAATCATCATCTACAGAGGGATTTAAAGACGATAATAAATCATGTATATTTGATGTTATAAGTGTTTCTGCAAGAGAAGTAAAAATTCCAGAACCAACATATGAATTAGTTACTCTCACCCAATATTTTGGATTGTATTTTTCATACCAACCAAGTTGTTGTGGATTGACTCCTGCTTCAATAACAGCATCGCTATATGAGTCTGTTCCTGAATCATAAGTATAATAAGGTTTATTTGCTATAACACTAGTATCTGAAGTAAGAATATAATAGTATGTAAAAGCGGGTACTTCACTGGTCCATACATAATCAAACATATTTTGTTGAGTAATAGTATCAGTTTCTATAGCAATAGTATACTCTGTATTTGAACTAACTAGACCCCTCCCAGCAAGTCCCGTTGACCCATTAGAACCTGTAACACAAACAGCTATACCGAATGTATCATTTGATGTATCTTCTCCACTTTTATGTATTCTGGTTCTTTGCCAAATATATGAACCATCTATCCAAGTTGGTCGGGTTGTGTCCCAACCATCAGAAGGAACTGTCAAAGGACTATCACTTATAGCATATTCTAATACTATAGATTCTATATCTGTATTATCTGTAATTGTAAATGTTCCATAAGATATTTGTGCCATAATTATACCATTTCTTTATTCTTCTATTGGATTAACTGTTACTTTAACATCTGCAGTAAGTTTATTATTAACAATATTCCTATCAATATAAATAAATTGTGTATTTAATGGATGTCCATCAGTTCCGCCAGTTAAAACATGTTGTAAATATGAATTGATTCCGGCATCAGAAGCTAAAATAGGTTCGTTATCTTGATTCCTAAATGACCACTCATAAACACATCGAGTAGAATTTCTAAGTTGCCATGTGCCAGTTGGGTTGTTTCTATAATAATAATCTAAATTTATGACATTATTATTCGTAGTTTTCACAATACAACCCTTCATTCCCGCATAATCATTAGCATCTACTCCTTGAGCCGTAGGTGCAGTATCAGTGAACATTAATGGAGTGTTTATAGAATCAAGTTCATTTTGATTCATTACAGTTCTCACATATAAAGCACCCGTACCTTGTCCGTTAGTTAATTTATCTCCTACAGTTGACAAAATTGTTATTTGAATAGGGTCAGATTTATCAACAAGAGATACATATTCAATAACTTGTTGTTGTTTAGAAGGATAGTTAACGGTTAATCTTATTGCAGCATAATTATTAACTGCAGTACCCTTTACATGTAAAAATTTAGAATTGGCAGTGCCATTGTCAATGTTTGAAGGAGCAGAAGTACTACTAGCACTATTTGAGAAGAAAATTCCTTCATTGTAATAATCAGTATTAACTCCTGTGTTAGTATTTCTTATTGTTTTCCAAGTGCTACCATTATAAATTTGCCACAAATAAGTTAAATTAGTAGATATTAAAGTTGCACCACTATTAACAACTGGTTCTATAATTATTTTTCCTGATTGATTTACAAAAGTATTTCCAGGAGTTAATTGTAATTGAGCAGAAATGGGTGATAATGCTTCTGGTACTGATGTATAAGTATATCTAATTACTCTAGAAATAGTTGCAGATAATTCAAATGTTAAATCAAAATATCCATTATTTCCTATATCAGTGCTTCTAGATAAAGTTGCTTTAACTTTATTTGTTATATCGGTAGCAGTACTATTATTATTATAAAATGTAGGGGTAATTCCTGTAGAAGTAGCTGTATTATTTTTTACTTTATAAATTGCACCTACTTTTACTCTTGGATATGAAGTATTAGCATTTACATATTTATGTAAATTCACTTCATCAAAACCGTGCATAACTAAGAATGGAACATCAACTACAAAATCTGCATTAGGTTTGTATTCAAATGTAGTAGAAATGGTATCTGTCTGATTGGGTACACTTATATTAAATGGACTAGTTCCATCATTAGATACACTAATTGTTTGAGTATCTTCCCAAGGACCATTAGAATCAATTGATGAATTTCCCAATTTAACTTCTATTAAGGTTATTTCTCTGGTTTCATTAGGCAGAGGTAAGGTTAAACTTATGGCCTCACCAGATGCATTTTCACCTGTACTTGGGTTGCCCGTTGCATAATTAATTTTATATTTAATAACTCCTGCATCTCGATAAGGTGTTTGAGCACTGCTTCCACCTGTACGAGTTATTGCATCTAATGTTACAGTTGCAGGGGTATAATTTCCGCTAGCATCTCTATTAATATTTACTGTGTCAAGTCTTAATGAATGGCTTATAACAGAAGAACTTTTCCCAACGGTAAATGTATTTCTTAAATCTGCAGCTTTATTATCTCGTGCAAAATTACCATTTCCATCATATACGCCATGTTCAGCTAAAAAAGTAATATTAGCTCTATTAACTGCCATGGAAGTTACAGCAACACAATCAGGACCAAATTTAGTATAATTTGTAGTTGTTTTAGTCCATTTACTACCATTCCAACAAAATATATTAGTGCCGAATATAACCAAATCATTTGTTGCTAATGTATTTGTAGGTATTACTGTGCCGTTAATGGTGGGTGCCTCAGCTTGATTCTGAGTAATAGTAGTCGAAGAAATTCCTTTATAAATCCCATTAGGATAATCTTTTGAATTCCAACCTAAATAAGTAAAATCAGCATTACCTACGATATTATCAGAAAGTGATATATGCCAGTTATCAATATCATTTCTTCCATCTTTATTTATATATAATCTACTATAAGCACTTGTCAAATCTAAAATGTTATTATAAACTGAAAGTGTTTCTTCATTATTATCTAATGATGAAATATAAACAGATTCTCCAGGAGAAGCTTCTTTATAATACATAATTGAAACACTATCAGTAAACCCATCGGGTACAAGTGTTGTACCACCATTTGAAGTGGTTTCTTTTACAATAAATGTTATTTGTCCTCTATTAGTTAAAATAGATTGCCAAGTAGTATTAGTCGCGGATACTGGTATACTGCTTCCAGTATATTGGTCACTATTACCATCATTTATAACAAGACTATTTGGTAAAGGTGTTTCTGTTCCAGATGCATTTATATAATACCATGCAATTCCTTTTACAGTTGAACTTCTTGTAGCTGTAATTGTTGCTGTATCTCCTCCATAAACGTCATCAGTATACCTAAAAGTAAAATATCCTTTATTAGTAGTTAGTTGTAATGATTTAGGTTCATCTGCATTTTTTCCAGTAGTAGTTAAACTTAATTCAATTTCAGCACTAGCTACTAAAAATAAACTTTGGTCTCGCTGCCCATTTGCAAGAGTAAAAGGAAAGTATTTTATTTCTGCTCTATAAATAGCACTTCTATTACCAATTCCTAAATTAGCATAACGACTGCATTCTAATTTATTAGTTACAGTTGCTGCTGGTGTGTATGACGCAGGTGGTGATGAAAGATTCACATCATTCTCATACCAAGTAATGCTTACTTTAGGATTTAAAGTTTCAGTTTGTGTATCATACACAATAACTTTACTTCCATTATAAAAAATATTAGGAGTGAGAAGTAAAGTTCCTCCATTTTCTAACCAATCAGGATAATAAACATCACTACCTGTATTAGTATCTAAAGTTTGTTGCTTATAATTATTAGCAGTAATATATGCTGTTAATTGTCCTAAATCAGTACTATCAGTAATTGTTATTGTACCATAACTTACGCTCATTTTTCCTCCTATGCAAATGTCACATTGCAACGAAATATTGCTTTCATTAAAACATCACTTGGACTTATCTCTATTTGATTTCTTTGCAATCCACCTTCAATGCCCATTTTTGATGGATACCAGCCATTTTGCAATTCACCATTTTTATTGTATTTAAGCCATGTAAATGTGTCAACAGTATCAGTAATTTCTGATGTGCCGCTATACACTTTACATGAAAGAATTGATTTAGTATTTCCATATATAAATTTATCACCTATACTGGAATCAATTACTACTTGTATTGAACTATCACCTTTATCACCTTTGTCTCCCTTGTCTCCTTTAAATTCTCCCGAATCCATTCTGCTTTGCATATCACTTACTGCAGAAGAAGCAGAATTAATTTCAGATAATAATTCTGATAGTGGCTGATTACCAAATCTAACGTTATTACCAGAAATTGTCAGGGTTTGATTAGCAGGATTAAAAAGAATATATGCATTTTCACCACCAATATATTGTGGTCTTGTGGAATCAAATGTGATAGATTCTCCAAAACTAGTTACAAGCTTACCTGTATCATCATAAACTTGCATACCATCATTAGCCAATAATATTTTATAATTACTTGAACCCCTCGCTTCAGCGTCCGCAAGTGTTTCAAATTCATACCAATTATTGGCTTTAGGATTAGCCATTGGAGATGTATTAGTTACAGCAGTGTAAGTATCATTAGTCTCATCATATGTATAATATGTTTTTCCTGACTGAACTTCAGTATCTGTAGTAGGCACATAAATTCTTGTAACTTGACCTGCATTAAATCCATTAGGAAGAACCCATAATCCTCTTGAAGTTACTGCCAAATGCGACATTATGAAATCGCCTTGTGCTTCAGTTATTTCAAGAGTATACCAACCTTCTTGAGAAGGATTTGCTGATGAATCTGGATTTCCAATAGGTGTATATTCACCTGTATTTGAATCATATTCAAAATATACAGTTCCTTCTTGTACTGATGTATCAGTGGTTAAGGAATATGTACCATGTTTTTGAATCCAATCAAGTGTTCCAGCTACATCCTCTATAACTGCTAATTGAGTTAATGCCCCATTAGCAGCTGAATTAGCTATTCTTGCTGATTGAGTAGCTGCTTCAGCTTTTTCATCAGCCACTGCTGCTGCTGCAGAAGCTTGTTCTGCCGATGCAGTTGCAGATGCAGCTTGTGCTTGTGCTGTTGAGGCAGCTTGTTGTGCTAAACCAGCATTTGTAATAGCAATTTGAGCATTTTCTGAAGCAGTATTAGCACTTGAAACAGCACTTTCTGCACTTGATTTTGCTTGAGTAGCTAAAGCTTTAGCCTCTTCTGCAGACCCTCTAACATCAGATATATCTACTTCTATTGCAGACTTTAATTCACGCCATAAAATTTTAACTCCATTACCATCTAAATATTTTTTTGGCATGATTTAATTTCCTCCAGATGCTTCTGCAATTAAACTTAATATTTCTTGTTCTGTTAAACTAAATAGATTTAAATCCTCAAATGATTTGTTACCAATCAGTTCAACATTTTCAATTCTAGGTTTACTTGTAAGTTGTGTATAATCTGATACACCACCTCCGCCACCAGAGCCCCCGCCATCTCCGCTGCCTCCGTGTTCATCTTGGGAAGCAACATATTCTCCATACACAATGGCTCTAACGGTAGGAGAAGTTGTAGTAGAAAGAGAACTTCCTCTCATTATACGGAAGGACAAGGTGTTTGTAGAAATAGAAATATTACTTGCCCATTGTAACATATTATTAAATACAACAGATGCACCCACAATTCCTGAAGAACCTACAGTTGTTAATGGTAAAGTGATAGAAACACTACTACTATAATGTATGCCAGCAGTATTTGGAGAATCAGGGTCTTCTACAGCTACACTTGTGGGTACGGAAAAATTACCCCAACACACGAAAAACCCATTATTCCATTTACAACAAATCCATGTTCCAGGAATTTGTCCTGCAACTTCTTTGTGCTCATGACTTAATAAAGTGTTGTTAGCAATATGATTAAAAATATTATCTAATATTTTACTGCTCAATTTAATTCCTTATTTTATTTATACTTCTTTCCAAATATTCCCAATATTTACCCACAATTTAGAAACAGGTTTCCAAACACCGCCAATTTGAACCCACATGGTATCTACGCCTTTCCAACTATTATTTATCTGTACCCATCGATACCTTTCCCACTGGGCCACAAGAGTATAAGTTAAACCTGTGGCATTTAAACCAGCCCAATTAGCGGGCATTTCATACCCATCTGCATAATTATAAACATTACCTGATGAAGTATTTGTATATTGCCAACCAACAAAATGATAGCCTATTTTTGTAAATTGATTTGCAGGTAAAGCTAAAATTTCACCTCGAGTATGTACTTGGTCTGACATAGAACCACTAGTAGCACCATTCCCATCAAAATGAATAATCCAAGTATTCGGCACCCAATCTACGTACAATGTTTTAGTAACATTCGAAGATATTTGAGTTCCACCATTAATACGCTTTGTTGTAACGGCATTAGTAGAATCAGAGCTCGTATTAACAGCACTAACTTTAATTCCTGAACCATCACTTGCTGTATTATATGTTGCATTACCAACAACATGACACCCTGATTTAGTAATATTAAATGTGGTTATATCAAGTAAATCTTTATATGTATCGTCTGTAGTAATAGCCTGATGATACTCAGAAAAAGTACCTGTTGCTGTGTCTGAATACTGTACAATACTACTAGATAATTTATAATATCTTGAACTGCTGGCTTCATGTGGTTCATCAGCAATAGTTCCACCATTTGCATGGAACTTAAATGTCATTGTATATGGTTTCCATACCGCATACAATGTGACAGTCCCCTCATGGGTAGAAGTTAAATTAGTAACTGATTGTCCATTGGTATAATCTCTAGTGCCAGCATCTGCTTTGGCTTGCGTGGTTGCCCAGCCATAGAAATAATAACCTGTTTTAGAGAAACCATTTGAAGTTAATGCTTTTGCAGTGTTATATGTATGTGATGAGCTTGCGGTTGTACCAGAACCACCATTCGCATTATAATTAACGGTATATGTATTTGCTTCCCAATTAGCATATAAAACAACACTTACATCACTTGTACTAAGTTCAGTGCCCCCATTTAAACGCTTAGAAGTCCATGTATTAGTTGTGTTTGAAGAAGTATCTTCTTGATTAAAATTGGTGCTTGTACCACTTGAATTAAGATTCCATTCTGCGGTTGATTTGCCATGATAACCAGTTTTAGTTAATCCAAAGCTAGTATAATTATAAGCATTATAATGGGTATCACCTCTGTAAATATAAGAAGTATATTTTGAATATTCCCCATCACTAGTTGAAGATAAATTAATATAACTACTACTAACTTTAAAATAATGCTTACTATCATATTTATGAGGATTATCAGCAATAGTTCCTCCATTAACATGATATGTTACAGCAACTCTTGCAAGTCTTGGTACTGTTATTGTTATGGCTTTTGTCTTTAGAGTAGTGCTTTTACCAGGAATTCTACCCCAAGCTAATAAATAAAGTGTTTGAGTAGAATTCGTTTTATTAACTGTGACCGAAGTACTTCCTGTTTGATGCCACCAAGACTTACCGCTACTAGTAGGTCCGAGTTTAACATCATCCCGTGTCCAAGGTACATTTAAAATATTATAAGAGGTAGCTTTATCGGGGTCATCAGAAGTTCCTATTGACGCTGCTACTTCTCTATTAGTAGTTTCATATGACGCTGAAGAATAACCAGAATGTAATGCAATACCATATCTAACACTTATAGTTACTGAAGCGGCATTGTTTGTTAATTCATACTCTGCATATGCACGATAGTAATGTGTATCATAATCTATGTTAGCTGTATAAACTGTTGTATATGACATTTAATTTACCTTATTTAGTATAAATTGCTTTATATTCTGAACGGTCAGTTAATCCTAAAAAAGTATGTGCTGATATCCATTTATCTCTGTAATTATCCCAATCACTTAAAGTATCACAATCTTCACAAGACATTGATTCTCCAGACACATTAGTTGCCGACACATAAACTTGACCACAACTAGGACAAATTGTAAAATTTTGATATTCTCCTACATCTGCACAACAATCCCATTCTTCAGTTCCAATACAATAACTCAATTTTACAGTTTGAGCATTAGTGTGTCCACAAACACGTTTTCCAGTAATGTGTTCCCATCGATTATCAATTTGTACCCCAATTCCATTAATTTCTTCCCAGTTATTATTAATTTGAGCCCAAACTTTATAAAATGGCTGCCAAGTGCCAGAATTAACCCAAAATATAGGGTCTGGTTCCCAAACTGCCCAAAGAGAAACTACAGCATTATTAGTAGTAGATAAATTAGTTACTGAAGCATTATTTGCATATGTAACTACTTTATTTGTTGCATTAGCTTTAGAAGTTGCCCAACCTAAAAACTTATATCCTTTTCGTTCATATCTATTTGGTTCTAAAGTATCTGCTACATCTTTTATATGCCGAGAAGTCATACAAAGACCTTGTCCACCATTAGCTTCATAAGCAATAGTATAAGTAACAGTTGTATCAACTGTATCTAATTTGGGAATTGATAAGGTTACTTGAGCTGTTTCTTGTGTACCATCTCCTACTTTTCCCCAGATTTTTAATACCAAAGATTGAACTGAAGTAGTTTTAGTGACTGAAATTGTAGTTCTGCCTGTTTGATGCCACCAATTTGAACCAGTACCGGATAAATAAGTAGTATCTTGAATCCATCCAGTATCAGTTGTTTTTGCACCTGAGGTAGAAACAGCAACATATCTGTCTTTCATATCTTCCCAAGATTGAGATACATAAGAATCATGAAGAGCAATACCATATCTTACACTAACTGAATATGTAGTTTCACCATCAGAAATTTCATATGTCATCCAAGCACGGAAATAATGCGTAGGATAATCTATATTAGCTGTATATTTTGTGGCCATTTAAATCACCTTATTTCCAAGTGCCTATACTATATACATGAATTATAATTGTTTGAGAAGTATATGATGCAGGAGCAATAGCATAAATAGTTCCTACATTAGTTGCGGTAGCGTCATTATTATGAGTTGCCCAAAATCTTCCGCCTTGAGCTCTTAAATATACTTGAACTGCCGGTGCCGCTGTAAATAATCCAGAAGGATAAGTCATACCAGAAGCAGCACTTGCTTGACCGAAATAAACACTTCCCCAAGTGGTACTTACATTAATGCCAGTAACTGTTTTTGTCCCCCAACATTCTGAAACACCTGAATTCCATTTTCTGTATGTCCAAATTCCACTAGTGCCTTGTTCTGTTACATAATCATCCCTATCTGCAGGTGGCGTACTACCATATTGCATCCAAATAGTTCCGGCAGGATAATTAGTAGGATTAGATGCTTCAGATGTAGAAGTAATAATTTTTTCTCCACCGTTACCACCAGGAGTCATGTATAATTGATTAGCCTCAAGAGTTCCTCCGCTTAAAGCAGTGTCATATTGTGCTTGTGTTAAGTAATTTATCGTTAATTTATTTAATGAAGTAGTTGTTGCCATCTAAATTACCTCTTAAATTGTGAAATCTAATCCATAAACAGTAAATCTATTTGTGTTTACTCCAGCAGCTTTTCCCCAAACATAGTATGTTGAATTCTCTGGAAGTATAAAAGTCCCAGAATTGCATGCTTGACTTGTATTGGGACTTTGAACATTATATGAAGGAGCATTCCATGAAGAAATAGTAGCAGCTCCATGAATACCAACACCTAATGGTTTAGTACCACTATATGTTTGTACAATTCTTATAAGATATAAATGTCCTTCAGGAACTGTAATAGATAATCCAATATATTCCCAAGTATTTGCTGCGGTGAAAGCATATGATTCATTAGAAAACAATTGAATAAATTCTGCATTTCCAAAAGGAGAACTCGCATCTATTCTATCTTCACATAAATATCAAGCCATTAATTACGACCTCACTATTTCTACTTCTGTTACTGCAGTAGTC
>JAEEGL015860882.1_pt1 | contig 19609 bp, 12 predicted proteins | sample 9134231 | NCBI WGS metagenome assembly JAEEGL01 (sample SAMN16246548, study PRJNA631951) | gut metagenome | biome: gut microbiome; feature: rumen; material: fiber-attached | host: Bos | place: Iran: Karaj | collected 2018-10 | reverse complement strand
TCTCCGAGGACAAGTCGTCCTACGAAATCTGGGAGCATCTTATGAACATCGACTATCATCTGCAGGATTTTGACAACCTTTATGCGCACAGCAAGGAAGCCTCCGAACTTTTCCCCAATATGCTTACGGTTTACCAGTATTATGTGGTGGCTGCATATCTGAAAAAGGAGTTTCGTGAAGTTGTCGAGGCTGTTGATTATGCTTCGATGCTTTCGCTTGACAACCAGCAGGTTATGATTGATTTGCTGAGTATGCAGGGCGATGCCTATAATGCTCTCAAGAATTTCCATAAAGCCGATTCGGTTTACGAATACATTCTGTTCAAGGATGCCGATTTCGAGTCGGTGCTCAACAACTATAGCTACAATCTTGCCGTGCGTGGCGAAAAACTCGACAAGGCATTGGAAATGAGTACGCATCTTGTTGAACTTAATTCGTCTCCGACTTACCTCGATACCCACGCATGGGTACTTTACAAGAACGGCAAGTTGGACGAGGCTCTGAAGTTTATGGATGATGCCATTGCAAAAGATGCTTCCAATGCTGTGTATTACGACCATCGTGGCGACATAAAGTTTAGTCTAGGCAGGAAGGACGAGGCTGTGATGGACTGGGAGAAGGCTTTGGAACTTGACCCCGAGAATAGTGATTTAGAAGAAAAAGTTAGAAAGAAATCGTTGAAATAAATTGGCAAGAAGGAATTTGATATTGGTGTTGGTGCTGTCGGTCTGCCTATGGGCATGCCGAAGTGTCAATGTTGGCACATACGAAGCCAAGGACAGCATGCGAACATCGAAGATTGTAGAGAATGTAATGGCCAATACCCCGACGTATGCAAAGGCATCATACAAGTTTTCGTGCGAATATTCGGCAAACGGTGGCGCTCCCGATTCGTTCAGCGGTATATTGCGCGTGCAGCGCGATAGCCTTATGTGGGTTAGTCTCCGCTCGTTCAATATCGAAGGTTTCCGTGTGCTAATTTCGTCCGATTCGGTAAAGATAATGAACCGCCTCAAAAACGAATACTATGTCGAAGGTATTTCGGCTCTCGAAAGTTTTGCAAAGCTTGACATGTCGTACAACGACTTGCAGTCTATCTTGCTCAACGAGTTTTTCCGTTATCCCTTTGATGGCGATACGGCAAAAAAGTACGACGATTATGATTATAAATCATGTATTGATACTGTATATTACTGTATATCAACAATTTCTCAAAAGAAGTTGAATAAGATTGCTGAGCGAGGCAATAGTGGTTACGCCGAACGTCATGGCTCTGTGGTTCAGACTGTTAAGGTAGTTCCTGGTACATTCAAGGTTAAGAACGTGTATCTCGAAGACCTTGAGAGCGGACGTAATGCTTTTGTCGAATATGGCAAGTTTATACGTTTTGGCGAGCAGTTGTTCCCGCAAACTATGAATATATATGTAGAAGCTGGTGATTTCAATGGAGTTATGAAATTTTCGATAAGCGATTTCGAAGTTAATGATGAGTTGACTTTCCCATTTAAGGTTCCTGCAAAATACACAAAAATCAAGTTGAATGAAAAGAATCGGTAGAATATTAGTCCTCGTTTTCGCCTTGTTGCTGCCTGTGGTTGGCGCATTTGCCCAGACCAAAGCCGAACTTGAGAAGAAAAAGAAGAAAACCATTAACGAGATTAACTATACAAACAAGCTCCTCGAGGAAACTCGCAAGAACCAGAAGGAGTCGGAGAATAATCTCGCTTTGCTCGGCAGCCAGATATCATCGCGACAGGAACTTATTTCCGACATCAACATGGAGATTTCGTTTGTGTCGAAAAAAATAAAGGAAACCGAGTCGATAATTGCCATGATGACCGAGGATTTGGAAAGCCTGAAGGCCGCCTATTCGCGAATGCTCCAGATAGCGTGGAAAAACCGTAATAAGAACAACGAAATTATGTTTTTGCTTTCGTCGCGCGATTTCAACCAGTCGTATCTGCGCCTGAAATACATGCAGCAGATGGCCGATTATCGTAAGCGACAACTAATTGCAATAGACGCGATAAAAGCCTTCCTCGAAAGACAGAAAGAAAAACTTGTGGCGCAGAAAGCAGAACATCAACAACTTCTCGACGAAGAAAAAGTCGAGGCCAAGAATCTTGAGGACGCCAAAAAGCAGCAGGAAAGCGCTCTGGCAAAGCTTAAGGGGAGGGAAGCTGACTTGAAAAAGCAACTTGCCGAGAAGAACAAACAGAAGCAGCAGTTGCAGGCTGCAATCGAAAAGTTGATCGCCGAGGAAGTCAAGAAGTCGTCGGCATCGAAAGGCAAGGCAAACACAGGCAAGTACGAGCTTACGCCCGAAGAAAAGATTGTAAGCGATAACTTTGGAAGCAATGTTGGCAAGTTGCCATGGCCGGTACAGCGCGGTGTAATTGTGTCAAGGTTCGGAAAGCAGCCGCATCCTGTCATCGCAAACGTTGAAATCGACAACAAGGGTATTGACATTTCAACTACAACAGGTTCCGATGCCCGTGCTGTGTTCGACGGTGAAGTCCGCAAGGTATTTTCTATTCCAGGAACGCAGAATGCTGTGATTATCAGGCACGGAGAATACCTTAGTGTATATACTCACCTCGACAAGGTTTATGTGTCGGCAGGCGACAAGGTAAAGGCTAAGCAGGCAATCGGAAAGATTTATACCGATGACGCCGAAAACAAGACAGTGCTTCACCTCGAAATCTGGAAGGGCAGTGCAACGCTGAATCCAGCAAACTGGTTGGCGAAGTAGCAGCGCGCCATGGCACGTTGCTACACCGCCAACAACATTGAAATGGTTTTGCCCTCAGAAACGCCGAAGGCATAGAAACGGCGTTAGCCATAGAACGGCGAAGCCCTCAACGAAGTTAAACCAAGAAACGCCGAAGGCACAAAAACTTTCAAATAAATCTTCAATCGACAATCGTACTTCGTAAATCTTTCTTATCTTTGCCTCAGTTTTGAATTTGAATAACGCTAATTAAGTAAAGTTATGGCAGAATATGATGAGTCGCAGTACGCAGGCGATGAATTCAAGGAACCTGAAATTTCAGAAAAAAAGGAATTTAAATGCAAGAATTGTGGTGCTTCCTTGGTATTTGAACCAGGAACAACCTCGATGAAATGTCCGTATTGCGGTGCTGAAAACGAGATAGAAATAAGCGATGAGATAATCGAAGAACTCGACCTCGAAGATTATCTGGCAAAGTTGGAAGCAGGTGGTGAAACTAGTGACGGAAACTCGCTGGAAGAAGTCTCAACCGTCGCTTGTAGTTCGTGCGGTGCGGTGGTTACTCTCGATGCAAACATCGTTTCCGACGAATGCCCGTTCTGCGGAACAAAACTGGTAGTCGCAAACGAATCTACCAAGAAGATGATAAAGCCAAAGTCGGTGCTGCCCTTCAAGGTGAAGTCCGAAGAGGCTATACAGGCATATCGCAAGTGGATAAAAGGTTTGTGGTTTGCTCCGCCAAAGCTTAAGGTTTACGCAATGCAATGTGAGCAATTGGCAGGTATGTACTTGCCATACTGGACTTACGATGCCCAGACCGAATCGGATTATCGCGGTATGCGTGGCGACGACTACACCGACACTGTTACTGTAACGGTAAACGGCAAGACCGAAACCCGCACCGTTGTAAAGACTCGCTGGACTCCAGTTTCGGGTCATATCGGGCTGTTCTTCGACGATGTGCTTGTTCCCGCATCCAAAACTTTGAATCGCAAGAAGATGGACGAACTCGAGCCATGGGATTTGGAAAACCTTGTGCCATACGAGGAAAAATTCCTTTCGGGCTTTCGTACCGAAACTTATCAGACTGGACTCAAGGAAGGTTACGAAGATGCTAAGGGCATAATGGAACAGGGCATCAGAAACGAAGTTCGCCGAGATATAGGTGGTGACCATCAGAAGATTACTTCGTTGAGCATTCAGTTCTCCGATACCACTTTCAAGCACACTCTGTTGCCAATTTGGATTAGTGCATACCGTTTCAACACCAAGGTTTACCGTTTCATAGTAAACGGCCGTACAGGCAAGGTTGCTGGTGACCGCCCGTGGTGCTGGTGGAAGATTACGCTTTTCGTACTTGGAATAATCGCAATTTTTGTATTGCTGTTCTATATTTATCAATATTTTGAATCGTAATTAAAATTAAATATCATGAAGAAAATCAGTATTTTGATTGTAACTGCTGCATTGTTCGCATGGTCGTGCAGCAACAAGGAGGAGGAAAAGAAAGATGAACCAAAGCAGGAGGTTTCCGAAATGCAGGCTTTGGTAAACAATTATGCCGAGGTCGATTTGACATCGGACTTGGTATCGGAACTGTCCGACAACCAGAAGCAGATGCTCAAGAAGCTCATCGAGGTTGCCGACATTATGGAAGAAGTCTTCTGGAAAGAGGCAATTGGCGAAAAGCAAGCTTTCTTGTCGTCAATTAAGGATGATGCCGCTCGTCGTTATGCTGAAATCAACTATGGTCCGTGGGACCGTCTCGATTGCAACAAGGCATTCATCGAAGGTTATGGCGAAAAGCCTAAGGGCGCTTGCTTCTATCCAGCCGATATGACCGACGAGGAATTCCAGGCTCTCGACGAAAATGTTCGCAACGGCTGGTATTCGGTTATCCGCCGCAACGACGATGGCTCGCTCAAGGAAGTTCCTTACCACGAGGAATATCCCGAACTGCTCAAGGCTGCCGACCTTCTCGACGAGGCTGCTGAACTTGCCGAAGACGAAGGTTTCAAGAACTACCTCAAACTCCGTGCCGAAGCTTTCCGCACCGACTACTATTTCGAGAGCGACTGCGCTTGGATGGACATGAAGACCAACCTTATTGACTTTGTTGTTGGTCCTATCGAAAGCTACGAGGACGAAATCAATGGTTCGCGCGCTGCACATTCGGGACAGATTCTTATTAAGAATATGGAATGGACTCGCAAGATTGAGCACTACAATGCAATTCTCCAGACCTTGCAGTCGAATTTGCCTGTTGAACCGCAGTACAAGGCAGAAAGTGCTACCAATTCGGGTGACATGAATGTTTACGATGTTGTTTATTCGGCTGGCGATTGCAACTCGGCAAGCAAGAACATCGCTATCAACCTGCCTAACGACCCGAATGTACATGCAACAAAGGGTTCGCGTAAGTTGCAGCTGAAGAATGCAATGAAGTTGAAATTCGACAAGATTCTTGTTCCTATTGCAGAAATCCTTATTGCTGATGACCAGTTGAAGAACATCGACTTCGAAAATGCTTTCTTCCAGAATGTTATGTTCCACGAAGTTGCTCACGGACTTGGTGTTAAGTTCACAATCAACCCCGACAAGAAGTCGGTTCGCGATGCTCTTGGCGATTCGTACAGCACAATCGAGGAAGCTAAGGCCGACATGCTTGGTCTTTACCTTGTTACAATGCTTCACGAAATGGGCGAAATCAAAGACCAGGACTTGATGAACAACTATGTAACTTTCCTTGCAGGTATTTTCCGTTCGGTTCGTTTCGGTGCTGCCGAAGCTCACGGAAAGGCCAACATGATGGAATTTGCATACATCAAGGAAAATGGCGGTTTCAATTTCGACGAAGCAACTGGCAAGTACTCTGTTAACCTTGAAAAGATGCAGGAAGCTGTCAAGTCGTTTGTAACAAAGGTTATCGTTCTCCAGGGCGACGGCAACAAGCCAGAAGTTGACAAGTGGATAAAGGAGAAGAGCGTCGTTACCGAAGACCTCCAGAAGAGCCTCGACAAGATTGCTGGCGCAGGCATTCCTAAGGACATCGTTTATAGACAGGGTGCAGAAGTGCTCGGTTTGTAAAATCCGATAATACCTACTATTTATGGTGGACATTGATGGCAGTGTCCACCATTTTTTTTCAATGAACAATAAAAGTATGTCACATTTAAGCATACTTGCTATGGGGTTTAGCTTCTTTCGTTTTCCACTAAAATGTTTACCTTTGCACAAAATTTGAACGTAATCATTGTTACATTAAATGAATAGACAAATTTTTCATAGACCGATTTCATCTTTGCTATTCCGTCTCCTTGCGGTGCTGATAATGTATTCGGTTTTGCGGATTATGTTCTATGCTTTCAATCCATCATTTTTTCCCGACGCTACTGTTATGTCGTTCATATATGGTTTAAGGTTCGACATCACGGCTATATTGTACACCAACATTGTGGTTGTTTTGCTTATGCTGGTGCCTTCAAAACTTGTTGCAAAGAAATGGTACGGAATCATCGTCGCAATATTATTTGTGGTGTGCAATACTTTTGCATTCGCACTAAACCTTCTTGATGTCGGTTATTTCCCATTCTCACATGGCAGGTCAACGTTTTTCTTGTTTGATTTTATGTCAGAAGTTCCGAATATGGGCGATCTGATAGGGGTATTTATCGTAGAATACTGGTATTTGTTGCTAGTGTTGCTTGCATTGGTTGCAATTTTGGTCGTGGTTGCAAAATTTTCATTCGTAAAGCAGACTCCGGAGTTCTACAGTTCGCTTAAATCAGGTATTGCCCACGTTGGTATACGTGTTATATTGCTGGCATTGACAGTTGTCGGGATTAGAGGTGGTACGCAATTGAAACCTATTGGCGTCGATACTGCAGCAGCGTATGAAGGCGGAAAGAATACCGACCTGATTCTCAATACACCATTTTCAGTCATCAGGACAATCGGGATGAAGGAACTTGATGAAAAACATTATTTTGAAACCGACGATGATATGTTTGCATATTTTTCGCCGAGGAAAAAAAGTTCAGAAAATAATTTTCAGAAGTTCCCGCCAATCGACAACGTAGTTATAATAATACTTGAGGGAATTTCTAGCGAATATTCCGATTTTCTTGCGTTGCCACCTAAGAAGAATGCTGGTTATACGCCTTTTATCGATAGCCTTGCGCAAAATAGTATTGTTTTCCGTGGTAAGGCCAACGGATTGCTGTCGATTGTAGCCTTGTCGTCGGTGTTGGGTTCTGTTCCATCGTTGTTCGATACTCCTTTTTCAAAGTCAAAGTACATAACGAATAAGATTGACTATCCTACCAAACTTCTGGCAGAAAATGGATATCGAACCGCTTTTTTTCATGGTGCATCAAACGGTACCATGGGGTTTGCCGATTTGTGTAAGATTCTGGATGTTGGTGAGTATTATGGACTTGATGAATATCCAAACCAAGATGATTACGATGGAACATGGGGCATTCCCGATTATCAGTACCTGCAATATGTGGCAGATGTGATTGGTAATTTCGATAGTAAATTCCTTGCTACAGTATTTACACTTTCGTCGCATCACCCGTTCGTCGTTCCCGATGATTTCGATTCTGTGCTGCCTCGAGGCGATTTTCCAATGCAACATACTGTGGCATATACCGATATGGCCTTGCAGAAGTTTTTCGACAAGATATCGAAAAGCAAATGGTATGACAGGACTTTGTTTGTGATTACTGCCGACCATACAAATTTTACTGGTAGTCAGAATATTGACTATGAGAGGCTGTATGATGTGCCGATGGTTTTCTATCATCCTAAGTTGGACACGGCGTTTGTCGCCGACAAGATAATGCAGCAGACAGACATAATGCCGAGTGTAATTTCATGCTTAGGCATAGATGGACAATATAATGCATTCGGTAACAACGTGTTTGATACTTTACAAACGCGCTTTGCTGTATATCGGAAAGATGATTATTGCAGTTTCTTGCTCGATGGTAAAAAAATTAGGTTGTACGACAACGATAGGATGGAAGTTGTAAAATCTAATGATGGAAATGTTGAAATTACTGATTATGAGCAAAATTTCATAAAGGCATTTGTCCAAAGCTACAACAACGGCATGAGAAATAACTCGCTTCATCAGGAGTGATGTTCGCTTCAAAATGATTAACTTTGCGAAAAATTTTGTCAGAATGACATTCGGAACAACAATATGCGCTATATCAACGGCATCGGGAAGCGGTGCCATCGGCATCGTGAGAATTAGCGGGGCCAATTCATTCGCCATTGCGAGGAATATTGTCGTGCGTAAATCTATTTTCGAAGCGGAAAATCCGCGTACAATGCTCTTTACTGGCATTGTTGACGAAAAAGGTGTTTTGCTCGATGAGGCCATGGTGGTGAAGTTTGTCGCGCCGGCTTCGTTTTCGGGCGAAGATATGGTCGAGATATATTGCCATGGTTCCGAATACATTGAGCAGAAAATTCTAGCTGCACTTACGCATTATGGCGCCGTGCTTGCTCGTCCGGGTGAGTTTACGCAGAGGGCTTTCATGAATGGAAAGATGGACTTGTCGCAGTCGGAGGCGGTTGCCGATCTCATTTCGAGCAGTTCGGCGGAGTCGCATCGTGTGGCAATGTCGCAACTGAAAGGTCAGGTGTCGTCGAAGATTGGCGAACTGCGTGGCAAAATGCTGGAACTTACCTCGTTGCTTGAATTGGAACTCGATTTTTCGGAGGAGGATGTCGAATTTGCCGACCGCACAAAGTTGGTTTCTCTCATTGACGAGATTTGTGCCGAAACCGAAAAGCTTATCCGCAGTTTCGAATATGGAAACGCAGTGAAGTCGGGTGTGCCAGTTGCCATTGTCGGAGAGCCGAATGCAGGAAAATCGACGCTTCTGAACGCCATTTTGCACGAGGATAGGGCAATTGTTTCGTCGGTTGCAGGAACAACCCGCGATACGATAGAGGAGGAGTTTGTCCTCGACGGCATACGTTTCCGCTTTATCGATACGGCAGGCATACGCAATGCCGACAACGAAGTGGAGGAACTTGGCATTCAGCGCACATACTCAAAGCTGAAGTCGGCGCGGATTGTGGTGCTTGTGCTCGATGCATCGGCCGACAAGCAGCATAACGACGAGATTGTTGCGTCTATTGAAAATGAAATTTCCGACGGCACAAAACTGATAATTGCACTCAACAAGTCTGATATCTGCGCTGCCAAGTATGGATATGGCGATTCTCTGACGATTTCTGCTCTCGATAGCTCGAATGTCGATGCCTTGTGCCGTAGGTTTGTCGAGTATGTTTCGTCGCTAAAGTCCGAAACTGCCGATGTGGTTATTACCAATGTGCGTCACGTTGCATCGCTCACAGCCGCTCGCGACTTGTTACAGTCGGCTCGTCGTTCGATAGGCGAGGGCGTACCGTCCGATTTCATCGCTCAGGATTTGCGCGAAGCCAACTATCATCTTGGCGAAATCACTGGCGCTATCAGTACCGACGAGGTGTTGGGAAGTATTTTCTCGAAGTTCTGTATAGGGAAGTAGGGGCTAATTTTAAAAATTTAGATAACGTGGGTATTTTTGTGATCTGTTATTCCAAAAATCATCATCAAAATAGTGATTGTTTTTAGCGTATGTAAACAAATCATAAAAAGGCATTGGTTGTTTTATTCTTGCAGAAAAATGATATAGGTTATAACAATAGAATTGAAATTGGTTGTTTTTTAATATGCGCTCAATATTATATTTGAAACAATTATATTCTGCTGTTTTTATTATTTTATGTTTTGACAAGTAACAAATGTAAGAGAAGAAGTTTAAAGTGTAATCGATTTTTCTTTCTATGGCTAAATTGTTGTGAAAATTTTCATTATACCATATTTCAGTATTATAGTCAAATAAATACAGAACGATATCTTGATTTGTTCTCATCTCGTTAATTAAACTTTTGACATATTCTGCTCGTTTTATTTTTAAGTTCATATTCCATTTCCTTAACGCAAATACACCTCCAATAATAATAGAAAAGAACGTAAGTACGCTGATTATGTCAGAAATAGATATGTTCTGATTTGATGTTATGTTTAGGATGTTTCCCATAATCTATATTTTATGTATTATTTGCATGAACATATATTACCTTTTTGGTAAGTCCATTTCTTATTTCTATCATTATATTCAAACCTTATTTCTCCTTTATAATTTATGGTAGAACATGCTAGGCAATATTTATTGTTCATTGATTTAAATTCTGAACAAGGCCTATTCTTTGATTTGCTGTCGCTTCTCACCCAAATAATATCATTGCCTTTAATAGCTTTATATACATTAGCATTTGCTACTGAGCCATGGTGAGGTGCTGTAATAATGATGTTATTTTGATATAGCTTTTGGCTTTGACATGTGCAATCAGAATCTGCAGAAAAACGGACAACAGGAATATTTTTATACAAATATTCCATTGCCAGAGAATATTCGTTTTCCATAGTTAAAGTCAAAGCAAACATAAGTAAGTCTGGCCTATCTGTTTTTGTTACTCTAATTGTGCTAGCCGACTCGTCCGCATTCAATACAATAATATCATTGTGAACTCTATTTATTGTACAAGTTTTTTGTGGTTCAAACCATCTAATATTCACGCCGTGTTTTAATGCTTCCTTAGCAATGCTAATAATTATATCCAATTGAATCATCAGTTTAGATGCAAGTTTTCCTATTCGATACTTTTTTTGTAGGAGGAAGTCATTAATGCATTCTCCACAAGAATTAATGCATAATTTATTTATATAGCATTGAGGCTTAGAGAATTTACGGTCGTTATTAATATCTCTGTAACAAAACAAGTGACTATCTCCTAACGCACAATTAATATAATGTAAATCTTCTTTAAGTTGTCCAATTGAGATTTCTTCTTTGTAAGACAAGAACTTGTCGTAATGTCTCTCATATCTTTCCTTATCTGACATTAAATGAGGCCAAAAATGTAAAAAATCACAGACATGGCAGTGTCTTTTTGGGGAATTATCGCAATCTCGCCTTATAAAACCCGCCACAGAATGGATGACGCTTGCCCAAGTGCCGGGTAGCCAAATTTCACCAATTTTAATCTTTGAATTTAACAACCCAAGAAAACCATTCGAATGATCTTTGTCATTGTGAGAACATATAGCTAAGTCAATTTTTTTTATTTTCTTATCCTTCTCTAGTATTTTTACAATTGATCTTTTGCTACCTCCTGCGTCAAAGAGAATGTTCCTGCCTTCATCTTCAATAAGAAAAGCATCTCCAGAACCTACTTCTAATGCTGTAAATTTTAAACTCATATCACCAATAATTTTCTTTTTTTTACAATTTTTAATGTTTCAGTAAACTTTGAGTTGTTTTATATGGCTTTTACGCTAGCTTTAAACATTTGAGAATCGGTAATAAAAAATAACCTTTTCTGCAATGTTGCTTCGTCTAGCATCATTTGTTTTATGATTTTTTTTCTCCTTTCATTTTCTAATAATGCTTTAAGATATTGGCGGTCTTTTGATATCTTAACAGAACTAAATAGATAATCTATTATTATTATGTCTTTTCTCTTTTTTGTTTCTTCGCCAATGAGCTTCCACCAACGTAAGTCTGTATCGCCTAATGAAACCCCAAATAAAATAATTAAATTGGCTTCTTTTATTAAATTTTCGCAAATAGAGAAGTTGAAGCTGTTAATTGCCATGTTCGTAGCTTTCTTAACCATACAATAATTAACACATTCGTTATCCTTGAGCATCGGATTTTTGATTTGTTCTAAGTTGTCAACACCAAAAATAATCGTTTCCCCTAATCGTCCATGAACATGACAAATATCAATTAATCTAGAATTAGAAGTGAGGTCCATAGGCAATTTGTTTGAATCTAAGTTGAATAGTTTTTCTAATGTGTCTGTATAGTTAAATGTCATAACATTAATATTCCTTTGTCTTGTTTCTCCTCTATTAAAAAGGACTTTATAATTATCTTTAAAGGATTTAATTAAATTAATATCACCGTAGGGATTAATATGTCTGCCTACAAAAGTGAAATCTTTTAAAAAATCATTTTTCTGTTCTTGGTTTGGAGAAAAAGCTAGGCATTGACTTCTCAAATATGTCTGTAGATTTTCATTTATTTCATGACGTAATTTTTCTAAGTCAGTTGGTTCGTCTACTTTTAATGTGAATTCGCCAAGCCCCTCTTCCATATCGGACCATAATTCTTGATTGCTATTTATATATTTCTTCATTAGCTCCAAAAGAGGGCTACATTTCCTATCCTTAAGGTATTGATAGAAATGAGTATAGCTAGTTTCCATTCCTTGTGCCAGATCAAAGCCATTGCCAATAATGTATAGTATGTTCATATGTTATTATTTTTAAACTTTATCTCTCCCTCATATTAATCATCAGCCATAACTGAAATTAATATTTGTTTGTTATATTTTAACGTTTGCAAATATAATGAAATGAACTTTGTGTGGCAAAGTTTTTTTGAAAAATTTTTAGTCAAAAGATAGACTGCCCCCCTTTTGTATATTGCAGTTTTTTTGAGCAGAAGAATATAAATTATTTGTTCGTTTATATTAATTCTTTAGATTTGCTGTTGTTTGAGAATATAATATTTGTTTGGTATCTGTGTGCTTTCAAATGCTCTATGGCAGTAATTTATTTCGCAATCTTTCCTTTTTTTACAATAAACCTGTCAAAAGCACCCAGCAGTCCGGGCAACACGAAGATAATCAGCATTACGGCTGCGAATGCGCCAATTGCTATGCACTGAAGAATCATTATCGTTGTGGGGTCGTCCATCATAAATGACATTGCAAGCGGTGCAATTGTCATTATGGTGCCGGATGTTACAATGGTGTGGGTTGACGATTTGTAGGCTTCCCAGATTGCATTCTTGATGCTCAGCGAGGTGCGCGCTTCTCGGTAGTTGTTGGTGAAAAGTATGCCGTAGTCGATGGTGGCACCCATAAGAATGCTCTGCATTATTAGGTAGGCAAGGTAAAGCAATTGTCCGATGTGTCCGCTTACGAATACATTTATATATACTGCCGACATCACTGTCATCACAAGAATGAACGGGACAGCAAGCGAACGGAAGGTGATGGCAACTATCAGGAATATCGATAGTATTGTGATAAGCGTCACAAGTAGCATTTCGCTGCCCCACTGGTTGCGCATTTCGTTCATCATCACCGATTCTCCGATGAGGTAGTGGACGCCATTGAGTTTCGTGTTGCATTGAGAGGTCAGCGATTCAACGAAATCGTTGGTTTCTGGCGATTCTTTCGGGTAGTCGCTGAAAATGATTGCCTGCGAGAAATTCTTGCCGCGAAGTTTGCCAAGGTTGCTGTCAACCATATCGTTTGCTTCCTGAATGCTTGATTTTGTATTCTCGTTTATCATTGGTGCAAACTTCTTGTTGTCGATAATCGAGTCGGTTACAATATCCAAGATTTCTTCTGCCGACATAAGCAGACTGTCGTTGTCGAAATTGCAGGTTCCATAATACAGGTATGCCAGCTCGAGCAATGATGTGTCGATGTCGGTGTCGAACGAATCAAGAATATCGTGCATTTCCAATACCCCGAATTTTTCAGCTTCCGAAGCAATCGTGATAAGGTTCTCGGCTTTGTCGAGCATCGCGAGCATTTCCTTGTCAACTTTCGGCATAGGTACGGCAACGCTGTGTTCGTGCTTTTTTTCGGTATGTTCGGTAATATTCTTTGCCGTGTCGACTTCTGGATGTACGATAGTTGGTGTCGCTGGTGTATCTTGGTTGCTTGCGGTAAGCGTTGTCGCCATCATGCTCTCGGCATTGCTTAGCCATTCGCGGCTTTCTGCGTCGAATTGTGAAGCAAGCAATTTTCGTTTCGATAGGTCGTGGTTGATGAAGTATATGAACTCGTACAGCGACATTGTTTGCGTCTTCTTGCCAGTGGTACGGCCGTAGAGTGAATATATTGTTGACGCTTGCTTTTCCTTCATGCCGATAATTTCGGCAATTTCGGCTGGTGTGTATTGGCTGTGTACTTTTGTGGAGTCGGTGTATATGTTGTCGTCGTCGTTTGTGTGTGTTGTTTCTGCAAAATCTTGTATTTCTGTCGTGTCGTTATTTGTAGTGTCGGCAATAATCTCAGGTGTGGTTTCCTTAGGATTTTCTTTGCGATGATGACGAATCGGTTGCATCGCGCTGCTGGCAAGTATCTTGGCGGTGCTAATGGCTTCTTTTATTGTCATTTTTGTTCCTCTTGGACACAAAATCGACACAAGTTCCTTGTCGATGCCAATTGTTTCTGAAATTTCGTCGCAGGTTAGTTTTTTAGAGATGAAACTTGTATCGGTAAGCGTGGTTAGCAGTTTCAGGCTCTGTTCAATGTCCATTGTAGAGTCGGGACTGCTAATTGGGATGTCAAGGTCGGTGGTGTAAGTTGTGTCCGTGGCAAAATCCGACAATAGTATTGCAAAGTCGTGGAGGCTAATCTTCTCGTTTGCAAGTTCGCCCGACTTTATGTAGTATATGGTTTTTACAATCTGATCTGAACTTATGTCGTCCATGTCGAGGTCGCCGGTCATTGATGTCATTTCGTCGAGCAATTCTTTGGTTTCCAGTGCTGTATACTTCTTCTGCATTAGCGACGGGTACGAGACGAACGACTTTACATGCTGATTCTTCGAAATGCTGTCGGCGAGTTCTATAATTTTCAGTGAATCGGAGTTCGAATATAGCAGAGCAGTGATGTTTTTCTGCGGGAATGTTTCGGAAATTTGTGATTTCTGCTCTATGGAAAATGAAATATCGGTCTTTTTGTGCAGCCAGTACGAGCCAGCGAATATTGCCACGAAGAGTATTGCCAGCGGAATGCGGAATTTCATGCTGAAACCGGCAAGTCGTTCGGTGTGGAACTTCAGTACGCGCTTCTTCGACTTTTCGATTGCCCCATCGAGAAGGATGATGAGTGTGGGTAATACGGTGAATATTGCTACAAGGCTGCAAAGTACGCCTTTAGCCAGCACTATGCCCATGTCGGCACCGATTTTCAGTTTCATGAAGACGAGAGCCAGCAGTCCGACTATGGTTGTGAATGCGCTGCTTACAATTGACGACGAGGCTTTTCCGAGTGCAGCCGACATGGCTTCAACCTTGTCGGTTTTCCCCGATGCTTTTTCCTGCCTGTAACGGTTCATCAGGATTATCGAGTAGTCGATAGATAGTACGAGCTGCAGTATGGCGGCAATAGAGTTCGTTGTCGCCGATACGCTCTCGAGCAAGGCGTTGGTTCCCATGTTTATAGCAACGGCCACACCGATAGCGATTAGGAATATCGGAGGTTCGAGCCACGATTCGCACATTATCAGCAGTACTGCCAGAAGTAGCGCAAGTGCTATCAGCATTACACCTACAGGTGCTGTTGTGTCTTGTTCGCTGGTTTCTACGATAACATCATCGCCATATCTCATGCGTATGTCGTCGGCAAGTTCGTGCTGGCTGTGCTTGCTATTGCCTAACAGCTCGTACAGAGCCTTTTCTTCGTGGTTGTATTCGTCGCTGCCTTCGATGTAGATTACGTTTGCTACACCTTCAATGTCCGAAAGTTCATTCTTTATGCTATTTCTGGTGCTGTCGGGCAACGACTTGAACATTACCCTTACCATTCCTGAACCCAGGCCGTTGTCGCCGAATTCTTCCGACATCTTGTCGATGCCTTGTTTCATCTGCGAGTCGTCGGGTAGGTAACGTGTCATGTCGGAATTTATGTTTGTCAGAGGAATCATAAATATGCTGGCAATTGCAATTGCTACTGCAACAAGCATAAATATTATTCGCTTTTTGACTAAAAAATCCGATAGTTTGAATTTTGCCATGCGCCTTTCTCCTTCTACAACAATGCTTCCAGGACCGTTGTTTGCGAGCCTGTCATTCTTTCCAGAATAATTTTCAATATGTCTTGTTGGCGCTTGGCCATAGTATGTCAATTTCGGGGTGCAAAATTATAAAATAGCGGTATTTTGGTAGTTTCTAATCTTTCGTTATAAATGTTCAATTTTTCGCTTTTAGGAATGTTGATATTAAAAAAGTAACTATCTTTGCGAAAAATGTAAATCGTAATGCAATCGCCTGTAAATCAAATATTACTGAGATTTTTTAATCGTATTAACGAAGGTATGGTTGTCGGAAAGTCGATTTTTATTGGCGACAATCTCGACATTGAGCGTAATATGTTGGATTTTGATGTGTCGTATTCGCGCCCATATTCATATCCGTTCAAGCTGACATTTACGGCGGCAATTCTTTGTTACAAAGGATCGATTAGGACGACAGTGAACCGGCATGAATATGTTGTCGGTTGCAACGATACTCTTATTGTCCAGAGTGGTTCTATCGTGGAATCTCTTTCGGGTAGCGACGACCTGAAGATAATAGCGATGGCTTTCGAAGACAAGGGCAACGAAAGTTTGTTTAATAGTTCCACGATGAATGCAAATTCATACATAATGCACCGTTCTGTTCCAATGCTCCTGCACCTCGAAGATGATGAAATGCAGATGCAAAAGCGTTTGTACAAGGAGATTCGTCAGTTTTACTCAAAGGTTGATGTGACGTATCGGAGCGAGGTCGTAAAAGGATACCTTTATGTGTCGGTGGCAACTTTTCTTTCTAAATTAGGCGGAATTAGTATGCAGGAAAAAGTTTTATACGAGGGAAGTCGCGAAAATGAATTGTACTTACAGTTTATGGACGATTTGCAAGTGTTTGGCAGCAAGGAACGTACTGTTTCGTTTTATGCCGACCGTTGTTGCGTGTCACCAAAATATTTTTCGAAGATGATACATCTGGCTTCGGGCAAAACGCCTATTCAACTTATAAAGGAAAGGGTGATAGTGGAGGCAAAGGTTTTGCTGAATTCGACCGACATGAGCATACAGGAAATTGCCGAAGCTTTGAATTTTCCAAACGATTCTTTCTTTTGCCGCTATTTCAAGCAGGAAGTCAAGATGTCGCCGATGAAATACAGGACTATGGCAAGTAAGAAGTAGGGGATTATTTGAACCACTGCTTTACAGGAACATCGAATCCAGCTCCACGCATATAGTTGAATGTGGCGAGGTTAAGTCCGCGTTCGAACCGGCTCCAGTCGGGTGAACCATTGCAAGTGAATGGAATTTCGTTGTTGGCGAAAGTGCCTGCTTGCTGCGGAACATGCTTGGCACCAAACTGTTGCGGATTTTGTCCCGAAATGGAATGGCAGGTCATTGCGTAGCGATGCCAGAATGCCGACTGTATAAGCCCTTCCTCAAAAAATTGTCGTACGGTGTCGAGACTCTCGTATAGTTCTTTTTCGGTCTGACTTGGAAAGCCGTACATTAGGTAGGCGTGCACCATGATTCCATTGTTGGCGAAGTTGCGCAGGGTTTCGCGTACCGACTTAACACTTATGCCTTTGTTGATGAGCTTGAGCACCCTTTCCGAAGCAACTTCTATTCCTCCGCTGACGGCTATGCAACCGCTTTGTGCCATAAGGAAACATAGTTCGTTGTTGTATGCCGATTCGAAACGTATGTTTGTCCAGTAGCTGACGGTCATCTTGCGTTTTAGGATTTCTTCGGAAAGACTACGCAGGGTTGCTGGCGGAGCGGCTTCGTCAACAAAGTGGAAGCCCGAAATTCCTGTCTGCTTTATTATGCCTTCCATTCGGTCGGCGATAATGCTGGCTGGTGCATGGTCGTAGCGGCAAATGTAGTCGAGTGTGGTGTCGCAGAAGGTGCATTTTGCCCAGTAGCAACCGTGGGCGAGCATCATCTTGTTCCAATGTCCGTTGCTCCAAAGTTGCTGCATAGGGTTGGCGGTGTCGGCTGTGTCGAGGTATAGCTCGGTGTGTATTCCATCAAGGCAGGGTGTACCCCAGTCGGCAAAAGCAATGTTTTCGTTGCTGTCGATATTGATGCGTTCCACTTTGCCGTCGTTGCCGAGGCGCATGGTGCGGATAAGTTCTCCGCCTGTCAGCAGTCGTTCGAGCGGCAGTTCGCCATCGTCGAAGGTTATGGTGTCGACATAGTTGAAGATGCGCGTGTCGGTGAGTTGGCGCAGTTCGGTGCTGACATATCCGCCGCCCATGGTTATGTGGATTTCTGGATATTTCTGCTTGATGTATTGTGCGCAACGCAGTCCGCCGTAGAGGTTGCCGGGAAACGGAATGGAAAGTCCGATGTGTGTTGGTTTGGTCGCTGCAATCTTTTGTTCAAGCAGTTCCAACATCCACTGGTCGATGAGGTTGGGTGCTTTTGCTAGTTCTTCGTCAAGAGGCGCAAAATCGCTGAGGCTTCGGCAAAGTTTTTCGGCGTAGCGCACCATCTCGAAGTGCGGACTAATGCATTGCTGTATTACGTTGCCAATGTCCTCGATGAAAAGTGTGCAAAGGTATTGTGCGCGGTTGTAAGTCCCCGATGTTCCGTAGTCCCATTCCAGTTCTTCGGGGTTGGGCAGACGCTTTTGGTTAGCCCAGAAGCTTGTGTTTGCAAACAGTTGGGCAAATGTATTGTCGTGTCCCTGCAGGAATCGTTTAACTGGCTCTACCCATTTGGTGTAGAAGTCCTTGTTCGACAGGATGATTCTGATGTTTATGGCTTTCTTACCCGAAACATGAACACCTTCTGCTGCATCGAAAATCTGTGCTATGGAATCGTGTGTTAGAATCTTGTCGATAAGTTCGATTCCGAGATCCATCTGGTCGCATTCTATGCCTGTTTTGCGCAGGTATCCAGTTAGTTGTTCGGTCGCTGGATATGCGGTGTTGATTTGCGTGAGCGGTGGTGTTATGAGTAGAAGGTGCATTCGAATAAGTGTTGTTTTGCTGCAAAGGTAGTGAAAATAAAACTTTCATTTCGCCCCTCGACTATACTTTTTCGCCCCTGAGTGTTTAATTTTATCCCTGCAGGAGGAATTTCGCCACGGGTGGGTTATTTTTCCCACCCGTCAAATACCTCTTCGCCGTACTGGTTGTGTTCGTTTTCGCCGTGAAGCGGTTTCCAGATTTGTGCAAAGAACGGATTGCCCTTGGCGATTTCGTCGTAGTTCCATGGTGTAGGCAGACATTCGGGACACCAGTGTCCACCTTCGAGTACCAGCACGGGCGATGCCTTGAACTTGTGTCCAAACTGGCATTCCCATTCGAGCGGTGTGCGGAAGTCGCCTTTCTCCATTGTTTCGCTCAGGCATTTGCCACCGCGGAACTCGGCTGCTTTGCGCATGTCGTCTATCGTCCATTCGCTGCGAGGCTTCTGCTCGTCGTAGCCATGGTCGATGCGAACGATGTCGGTTTCGCTGGGGTGGGAGAGATCCTGATGTTTCCAGTCGGGAATTGCCTTGTAGCGTTCCAACGAACCGTAGTATGCTGATATTCTTTGCTTTTCGTTGTGCTTAATCCACCATTGAGTTCCCCATTTCTTCTTGTATGCCATCGGACGCATTGCCCACCTTATTATAAATCCGGGGACAATAGCTGCAAGGTTGAAGAACCACGGCAACTGCTTGCCCATGTTTGTAAAATATTCATCTACAGGCACATTAGCGCGGAAGTGCAGGTAGTTCTCGAGTACATCCGAATCGAGGTACCACTGTCCGTGGAAGTTGCGCAGTACGAACCATTCCGGTCTGAAAATCTTCTCGGGTGCAGGGCAATGTATGGCTTTCAGCAGCTTGCATTCGAATTCGTAGTTGCTCAGGCGGTATTCCTTGCCGCTGCCGATGTTGTAGAAGCGGTTCCAGAATTCGTCGGGAACGTTTTCCTCGCATAGGTTTGCAAGCAGACGACCGCTGTCCTCAACGGTTGCCCATTCGAGCACGCCGC
>JAEEGL013759719.1_pt1 | contig 19609 bp, 2 predicted proteins | sample 9134231 | NCBI WGS metagenome assembly JAEEGL01 (sample SAMN16246548, study PRJNA631951) | gut metagenome | biome: gut microbiome; feature: rumen; material: fiber-attached | host: Bos | place: Iran: Karaj | collected 2018-10 | reverse complement strand
TTACGCACCCGTGCGCCGGTCGTCGCCAAAGTATTGCTACCTCGCGTTACCCCTCGACTTGCATGTGTTAAGCCTGCCGCTAGCGTTCATCCTGAGCCAGGATCAAACTCTTCATTGTAAGAATTGTTCTTTTACCTTTATTGACTCGTCTTCGTGTCCACCACCCTGTCCTTTCACAGGATGGCTGACACACGCTATCTCTATCTTCTCATCCGTTTCAAATCACTCTTGCTTTTCTGTCGAAAGCGGGTGCAAAAGTACAACCATTTTCCGAACTGACCAAATATTTTTTTGAAAAAATTTAATTATTTTTTGCTCTTGCATGAATATCAGCAGAATATATATTGATATTTTTTTCATGATTAGTCAAATTGTAGGGTAAAATCGGGGTAAATGGCGAGTTTTTAGTGTTAAAATCGGCACTATTTTTATCATCGACTGTACGAGATTCGTATATCACATTATAATTCAGCATATTAGCATAATTCAATAATGTATTATTATTCTGATTTTCAGTAATATAAGACAATACAGGATTACAACCGTCATAGTCGACGATAAAGGTCGGAGTTGAGTCGGAGTTATCTCGGAGTTGACTCGGAGTTGACTCGGAGTTGAGTCGGAGTTGACTCGGAGTTGAGTCGGACTTGGTGACTACAAAATAACATAAATATTATTGTATAATATAATAAATATTTTGTGAAATAAAAGAAAAAATGTATATTTGCAGGGTAGTCTCTTTTTGGGAAGGAGAGATAAATATTTGGAAATAAAACTGATAAGAACTATGCGTACTTTTCGGAGTATAATTATATTATTCACAGTGGCGCTGTTGAACGCTTTCAGTTCCGGGGAGATTTATGGGCAGTCGTGGAACATGGTACAGAACGACACTATGTTCATTGATGCCTGTTCGGCGGGAGGAGGAACGATTTACGACAACGGCGGTCCCGATGAAAACTATTCTAACAATTTCAGCGGTTGGGTGGTAATCAATGCCTACCCTGGAGTGACCATTCATTTGCAGGGAAACTACGAACTAGAGGGTTGCTGCGACTACTTGGAGGTGAGGGATGGAACAATGTCGACGGGTTCACAGCTGTGGCGGAACTGCGGTAGCGGCACACTAGACATTGCAGCCACCAGCGGGAAAATGACGTTGCAGTTCACCTCCGACGGCTCGGTGAATCCCAGCGGTTTTGCGTTGAACTGGAGCATCGAAGGAACTTCTGGCAACTGTACCAGCAACATCAGCAACCTTTCTATCAGCAACGTCACCTCTACATCGGCCACACTCTCGTGGACAGCCGATATTAATTCCTTGAAACTTGACTACGGCCAGGGGGAGCGTACCGTCAGCGGGAGCAGCACGACCCTCTCAGGTTTGAATCCCAATACATTATATACTGCCCGGCTTTATACTGACGGTGAATTGGTCAATCCCTGCTGCGTCGCGAGCGTAGCGTTCCGCACGAATTGTAGCAGCATGGCGGCACCTGTGGCGGAGCTGTTTGACGACCTGACGGCGGGCGAGATGCCTCCCTGCTGGCAGAAGGTGGTGAACTTCGACAGTCCGTCGATGGAGCCGCAGGTGAGTACCTCGGCGGCGAAAAGTGGCACTAAGTCATTGGCGATGAGCAGCGGACCCAACGCTACGGAAGGTCACTTCGCGCTGACGATGGGGCCAGAGATGAGTACGTCGTTAGGGTTGCTGAAGGCACATGTGAGCCTGCGGTCGAACATGGCGGGAGCCCAGCTGGAGGTGGGCGTATGCAGCAGCACGGGCAACCTCTACAACTACTACGGTTTCACGCCAATAGACACACTGACGATGAGCAACACCGGCACGTGGTACGACTTCACGGTGCCGCTGACGAGTTACACGGGCGACGGCACGCGCCTGGCGTTCCGCATGATACAGAGCATGCAGCCAGGCTCTGGATGCTACATCTATATCGATAACCTAATGGTGGAGGATTGCGGCGTGGATTCGCTGCGCGTCTTCAACCGCAGCCATGATGGGCTGACGCTATCGTGGTCGCTCATTGGCGACCCGACGACAGTGGACCTGACGGTGTTGGGAGCCGGCGTCAATACGACCTATAGCGGAGTCACTTCGCCATATAGCATCACCGGCCTCGAGGGGGGTACAACATACACGTTGATGCTGACGCCACACTGCGGAAGCAACTACGGTGCCCCGAAGAGAGTCGCGGGCACCACGCTGGGCAACGACACGCTGACGCTACAGTACTGCCAGGATTTCGAGAGCGGCTGGCCATCGGGGTGGTTCCGCCCTGAGATAAACAGCAGCCACCCGCAGCAGGTGAATGATGGCGGCAATTGCATGCGGATGTACTACTACTATGGCAGCAACAGTACGGCTGTGCTGCCGCGACTGACGGTGGAGCCGTCGGAGGTGATGCTGATGTTCCGCATGCACCCGCAGACAAGCGGCAGCGGCGTGGTGGTGGGAGTGATGGACTACCCAGGTGAGATGTCGAGCTTCATACCGGTGGATACCCTGGTGAACAGCGGCACGGGCTGGCAGTGGTTCACCGCCGATCTCACCTCCTACGGCGGTGCCGGACGCTATATTGCATTGCGCACCTACTCGCCCACATCGAGCAATCAATATATCTACGTCGACGACATCCGCGTGGGACGCTGCCTGCTGTCGGGGCCAGGTGTAACCTCGGCATCAGCAACGAGTGTCACGCTTGCATGGGACTCGACCTCGTACGACCTTACCGACAGCGTAATCATAGAATACGGCGCCAGCGGCTTTACGCTGGGCAGCGGCACCCGTGTAGCTGTTCTCACCACCACCGTCGCAGGGAATGGCAGGATGAGCCACACGGTGACGGGGCTGACTGCAGGCACGGACTACCAGTTCGCCGTCTACCGCCGTTGCGCTGATGAGGTGTGCTCGCCGCTACGTGTGGAGCGCACGACACATCTGCGCGACTACACGGTGCCCTACTGCGAGGACTTCGAGGACTACAGCAACGGGAGCTACATACCCGACTGGACGCGGGTGTCGATGTACGACAACTGTCCGCGCATCAACAATCCACAAAGCAACGCCATTTCGGGCACCAATGTACTGCGGTTAGCCACCGTAGGACCCATCAATAACGGATACCAGCATTCGACGGCGACACTGCCGCATCTAAGCTACAGCGGCGATATCAACAATCTGGTGCTATCCTTCTACGCTTACACCAACCGCAACGGAAACGCCTGGCTGGAGGTGGGCGTAATGACCGACCGGGACAACGAGAGCACATTTACCAAAATCAAGACCATCGAACTGGAATACGAAAGCTGGAGGCACTATGCCGTCAGCCTTGGGGACGAAAGCGAGACACCGCTATCCTCGCACCCCATGGACGGCTATCTAACCATCCGCTTCACCCACGACTGCGGGTGGTGCAACTACAGCGCCTATATAGAAGACCTGGCGGTGACCACCGCAGCCATCAACACCACCCGCATCTATAGTGTGCGGAGCGACGGTGGCATCGTGGAATGGAGCACGCTGGGAGATGTCGGAACGGTCGACCTGCTCTTGATTTCCGACGACGACACAACGACCATCGCCAACGTCAGCAGTCCCTACCTCATCAGTGGTCTGCAACCCGGCACCACCTACCGTTACGAACTCGACTACGGGCAGTGCCTGCCCGTGAGCGGCAGCTTCACCACTCTCGCCGATGCCGTGCAGGGCGACTGGTGCTATAGCTTCGAGGACATGAACGATGGCGGCTGGCCCAGCAGTTGGACTCGCCCCGAGATGTACAGCAACTCGCCGCGAGTGAGAAACTACACCGCACACAGCGGCAGCAAAAGTCTCTACTTCTACAGCTACAACTGCAACACTCCCTACCATGCCCGCGCCGTTCTGCCCTACCTCGAAGAGAGCGACCTCAGCGGGTTGACGCTAAGTTTCTGGGCCTATGGCAACGGCTCGCAGACCCACCTCGCCGTGGGCTTCACCGACGACCCCGACAGCGACGAATCTTTCGACACCCTGGCGGTATTTCCCATCGACCACTGGGGCACATGGCGGGAATACACCGTCAACATGGGCAGCTACAGCGGCACGGGGCGTCACCTGGTCTTCCGCTGGGCTACGGCCAACGGCTGCAACAGCGGCGAACTCTTCATTGACGATCTGCGCATCTCGCGCGGCGACATAGCCTCGTGGAGTTACGAGGCATCGGCCACAGGTGCCGACATCCAATGGACCACCAGCGGCGATGTCGACAGCGTCCAAATTGTCCTTGCGTTGCAGGGAGAGACCATCAAGGACACCATCTTCCTCGCCATCCTCGGCTCCTGCCACCTCGACGGCCTCACCCCTGGCACCACCTACGACCTCTCCCTCATCGCCCGCAGCGACCTCAGCCATAAAAGCTGCGCGACGCAGAGTCATTCCCTGACCACCCTGTTGCAGGACGTGGGGAACGGCTGGTGCGAAAGCTTCGATGCCAGCTGGCCGTCGGGGTGGCTGCGCAGCCACAGGTCGGCCTCACAGCCGCAGTGCACCAACAACAGCGGCCGACGCGTGCTGGAGATGCGTAGCGGCTACGATGGCTGGAGCAGTTTTTCCACAGTGGTGCTGCCCTATGCTTCGCAGAATCCGCAGCAGCTGATACTGAGTTTTGATGCCTGGAGCAGCCATAGCGGAGTGAGCGACGTGATGAGACTTGTCGTCGGCGTGATGAGCGATCGAAACGACACCACAACATTCGTTCCCCTCGACACCTTGCATATCAGCTACACCCCTAGCCACTACTCCGTAGACCTTGGGGCCGCAGGCGTCTCGCCTGCATATAATGGTCGTTATCTGGCACTTCGTACCCATTGTCTCAACGGCTACGACAACTCCGTCTACCTCTCGTCGATGTACCTGTCGGAATGTACGCCACATAACATCCGCACCTTCGAGGTTCGGCCCACCGGCCTACGCCTCTCATGGCAGCGTATGGGATACACTGGTTCCTCCGTGGTGCGTTACCGTTCTTCGCAAGAGACGGCATGGACCGAGGCCACCGTCTCCGACACCACAGTAGAAATTGAGGACCTGCAACCCGGCGAGAGCTACACCTTCCGTCTCGCCGCCCTCTGTCAGGACACCGCGCTGGGCTGCCAGTGGAGCGAGGTCACCTGCCTGCTGCCCGCCGCGAGCTACTCGATGCCGCAGTGCTTCACCCTCGACGACAACAACAGCGCCGAGAATCTGCCATGGGGATGGACACGTCCGCTGGGAGCCTACCATCCCCGTTCCACCACCACCAACTACCGCGGAGGCCGTGGGCTGGAGTTTCGTGCCTACAACTGCAACTCAGTCCACGACAACCCGAGCATGATTGTGTCGCCCTATATCGAAAGTACCCTCACGGATGCCTTCCTCGATTGCTATGTATACAACCCGAACGGCAGCGCCTACTTCGTCTTCGGCGTGATGAGCGACCCCTACGACACCTCCACCTTCATCGGGCACGACACAGTGCGCTACCTGTCCGCCTGGACGCACCTTTCCTTGAGTCTCGCCGGTTACAATGGCCACTACCTCGCCATCAAATACGACGTCGCGCCTTGCAACGATGTCTACGGCTACGTCGACAACATCTCGATTGCCTCGTGCCCCATGCCCGAGGTGTGGATCACCGGGCAGCAGGACACCTCGCTTCTGGTCAACTTCACCGGCAGTCATCCAGTATGGATAGAGTATGCCTTCGGCGACGAGTTCACACCCGGCAGCGGCGAGCGCGTGCTCGCCACGTCGTCACCCTACCGAATCGACGGTCTCGTTCCCGCCTCGACCTACACCTTCCATGTCTGGCCCGAGTGCGAGGGCGCCACCTCTACAGAGCCCAGCCACGAATGCAACTACCAACGTCTCACTCAGACCACCATGCATCCCGCCACCGACATCCCCTACTGCCACAACTTCGAAGGCTTCGGCGATTGGGGCTATCCTGACGAGTGGAGCCGTTGGAACCCCGACGGCACTACCTGTGCCGTCACCAGTTGGTACGGCCACGACGACAGCCGCTCGCTTCACCTCATCTCCACCACCACCCTCACCACCACGGCCATACTACCCAAAATCAACGTCAGCACGGGATGCTACGACAGCGTCTTCGTCAATTTCTGGCTGCGCCGACACGACCGAACTCCAGTGTTTCTCATCGGCACCGTTGCCGACTATGGAGACACCTCTTCCTTCACACCCTACGACACCGTCGAGGCCACCAACGAGTGGCAGCACCACACCTCGGCCATCCCCGCATCGGCTCTCGTCACAGGACGCATAGCCATACGCCTGCTGCAAGAGGGCGATGCCGTGATAGACAACATCTGTGTGGAGACCTGCGTAGCCACCGAGGTTGCCGTCAGCGACCTCACACAGCACACCGCCACCATCACGTGGGACGGCCACGGTGTGGACACCCTCATCTGCGAATACGGCCTGCAAGGTTTCGCTCAAGGTACGGGCACGATGTTGCACCTCACCTCGTCGCCCTACACCATCACAGACCTCAGCAGCAGCAGCGACTACAACTTCATCTTCCGCACTGTCTGCTCCTGCCCTCAGCAGAGCGGCGTCATTTACCCCTTTGGCGGCGGTACCGGTGGCAGCATCGGCTGGCGGTGGTGGATTGACACCAACAGCCACTCCGGCATTGGGGGCAGCGGAGGCGGCATCTCCATAGGCACTACCACACAAGCCGAGATGCTGTCCACTCCCTACTGCGAGGACTTCGACACGCTGCCTGCCAAGGTGACACCCTCAGGCTGGCGCACGCTGCGCGGCTCCACGGCGGGATTCCCGCAGACGGTGCGCACGGTGGCCTTCAGCGGTGCCCGCAGTTTTGATTTTTACACCACCACGGGATACAGCAACCATGCGGCCCTGCGACCCGTGGCGGACGCGTCACAATTGGTGTTGTCGTTTTATGCCTACTGCTCCAACGAAGAAATCAGCAACCGCAACAACGGTGCATTCACCGTGGGCGTGATGACCGACCCAGACCGCGGCGACAGCTTCGTGGCGGTCGACACAGTAGCTTTTTCTTCCGGCCGCTGGCAGCAATGCTCCGTCGACCTAAGCATCTACAGCGGCACAGGCAAGTATATCGCCTTCCGCTTCACCCCGAAGAACTCGTCGTATCACCTCTACATCGACAATCTCTCGCTTTTCCCGGCCAGCGAAAGCAACCCCTGCTTCCCGCCGACGGTCCCTCTCACACAGATGACTATCCCCTATTGCGAGAACTTCGATGCAGTCGAGGGCATCTATCCTGACGGATGGAGCGTCAAAAACCGTTACAACGATTCCTACACCACGGTCTACGACGGCTTCATGCAGTTCTCCATGGTTCCTAACACACCCGACCTCTTCCTGCTGCCGCCTCTCGCCGACGGCGACAGCCTTGGAGGGCTCACCATCTCATACGACTTCCACGCCAATGACAACACCACATGGAATAGTTCCTACTCCTACATCGATTTCGGCTACCTGACAGACACTACCAACAACAACTCTTTCGTCACACTTGTCACAAGTCATACCGAATCCGTCAACCACCATTTCGTCCACACCCTGCCCAACTGTTCCGCCAACCGCCTCGCCATACGTGCCCGCAGCACCTACGGCTGGCATGTCTACGACATCGACAACCTTGTTATCTCCCGCACCCCGACACCCGCCTCCACCGACCTCTCCTCGCTCGACCTTGGCTATGCCACCAAACATCTCATCTGGGACGCCAGTCCTTTATCCACTCACTACCAGTACGAGTGGGGCCCCGCGGGCTTCTCCCAAGGCACAGGCACAGTAGCCTTGAGCGACAGCTGCTCGCTCACCCTCACAGGGCTACAGCCCGAGACCGACTACGACATCTACTTCATCGATGCCGACGGACACTACAGTTGCTCTCCCTATCGCTTCGTCACCACAACGCCGAAGACGATACCCTACTGCGAACAATTCGACACGTACGGCAACTGCAACAGCTGTCGTCCCACAGGGTGGAACTGGACGGGTGGCAGCAACGACAGGCTCTATTGTACCTCGAGCTACGACTACTCCCTCATGTTCAATCCCAACTACTATAACTCCGACTACATCTACGCCGTGATGCCCGAGCTCGACACCATCGAGGTGAACCGACTCTCCATGTACCTGCGATACCAGTACCGCGACTCCGAAGGACTGGCGGAGGTGGGCGTGATGACTTCGCCTACCGACTGGAACAGTTTTGTACCCATCGACACCCTGCCTTGCAACCTCAACAACTGGGCAACCCACATTGTAGACTTCTCGCAGTACACAGGCCAGGGGCGCTTCCTCGCCCTGCGCTTCCACGGCAATCAGTACCAGTACAAATATCTCTACATTGACCGCATCGACATCCAGGACACACCGATACCCACCTACACGGTGACAAGCAGCCACTCCCTCCTGGCGACCATCAGCGCCGACATTCCCTCGCCCGACTACTACATTGAAATCTGTGCCCCCGAAATCCCCCAGGGTGAAGGCCGTGTCATTCACGTCACCTCCCATCAGCTCACCATCGACAGCCTTGAGTCAAACACCACCTACCGCCTCTACTCCCGAAATACCGCCGTCGGATCCACCTGCTTCTACAGCTCCGTAACCACCTCCATCCTGAAGCCACTACCCCTCTGCGAGAACTTCGACACCTACGGCAGCAGCAGCTGTCGCCCCACGGGGTGGACCTGGTCGTGGAGAAGCGACGATAACCTTTATTGTACCTCCAGCTATGACTACTCCCTCATGTTCTACTCCTACTACTACAACACAAGCTACATCTACGCCGTGATGCCCGATGTGGATGTCCAAAACATAAGTAGCCTCGGCATGAATATACGCTACCAATACTGCGACTACGAAGGACTGGCCGAAGTAGGCATCATGTCCTCTCCCACCGACTGGAACAGTTTTGTACCGATAGACACCCTACCCTGCATGCTCAACAGCTGGACTACCCGCACCATCGACTTCTCACAGTACACGGGTACCGGTCGTTATATAGCCCTGCGCTTCCGTGGCAACCAGTACCAGTACAACTATCTCTACGTAGACTATGTCCACCTACAGGCCTGTCCAATACCCAAGATTACCCTCGCGGGCTACAACACAGTGAAATGTGCCGTCGACACCTCGCACTACAATGCCGACTACTGGGTGAAGATGCTTTCGAGCGAGGTGGACACCCTGTTTCATGTCACCACCAACCCCTACTACATTACCGGACTGGAACAGAACTCCGCCTACACCTTCTCCTGCCAGTGCGACAGTGCCACCGAGAGCTGCTTCCCCTCCACCACCCTCACCACAGGCATACAGAAAAGCCTGCCCTACTGCGAGAATTTCAACACCTACGGCAGCGGTAGCAGCTGCTACCCCACAGCATGGAGCAAGAACATCGGCTGCAACTCTGATGAAATCTACACCACCTCCTCTAACAACTACTCTTTGAGGCTATACTCCTACTACTACAACACCTGCTATCCCACAGCCATACTCCCCGACTTGGACATCGACTCCCTTCGCCACCTCTCCCTGCAAATGCGCTTCCGCGTCGAGAGCACCTCGGCAACGGTAGATGTCGGTGTCATCGGAAGTCCAAACTCCCCTACTTCCTTTACCCCGATAAAAACATTCACCAACTTGACCACCTACATGTGGTACACCGAGAACATTGACTTCTCGGACTACACGGGGGACGACCGCTATATTGCCATTCGCCTCCATGGTAACAATTACCAATACAACTACCTGTATATCGACTACCTGTACGTGCAGCCGATGAACCTGCCCCAATATTTTCTGGAGGAGCCCACCACCATCAGTATCGTGTCGCAAGACAGCCTTTGGCTACGATGCTCGGGCAACGGCCTGGACACCCTGCTGCATGTGATTGACACCGTGCGGCTGACCGGATTGGCCGAGGATGCCACCTACAACTTCTACTATCGTACAGACTCCCTCACTGAGAACTGTTTCTCGCCGACTGCGATACAGACCACTCACCGCCAAACGCTCCCCTGGTGCGAGAACTTCGAGGCTGCCTCCTGCTGCGCCAACTGGAGTGTCCCCACAGGATGGATACGCATCAACGAAGGAGAATGGCCCTATCCCAAACTTTACAACAGCAACACGATACACCTCGATTTCCATCAGAACAAGCGGCAGATATTCGTCACTCCTTATATAGAAACCGACAACATCAGCGGGATTTACATGACAGGCCGATACAGAACAGACAACACCTCTGACCGGATGGTGATAGGTGTTATGTCCAACCCATACGATACAACCACATTCAGTCCTGTGGATACCATTGTAATGTCCAGCACCTCATGGGAATGGCAAGAATCCTCCTTCGCCGCTTACGATGGCCCGGAAGCACATTATATCGCCTTTAAATATCTCACCTCGCAGAGTTCATCCATTTTCTATGTCGACGATCTGCGTATAGAGACCTGTCCTCTCCCCAAATCCACAACCGTAGGTCTTATTCGAAACAACGTCGTGCAGGTAAAGAACCAAACAGGCCAGGCGGGCTTCTATATGGAGTATGGCCCGACCAACTTCACGCCGGGCACCGGAACCGTGGAGTATGTCGACGTGGTACCCTACGACATCGTGCTCGACTACAACACCACCTACGACTTCTATTTCGGCTGCGACGCCTCGGTGACCACCTGCCTCCAAAAGCAGAGCGTAAGTACCCTCGGCGAACCGCAGGACTTGCCTTGGTGTATAGATTTTGAAGGGATGCCTACAGGAAGCAAGCCCTCAGGCTGGCCCACTCTCTACCCCGCCAGCGAATACGGCCGGTGGGTGGACGTGCAGAGCAATCCAGTGCATAGCGGCAGTCGCTCGCTGCGGCTGGTGAGCTACAACGGCTACACCAACACAGTGTGCCTGCCCGAGAGTACCGCCGACTCGCTTAACGACATCACCATGTCATTCTACGTCCGCTACGGCGACTACCACAACGGCACCCTGACGGTGGGAGCGATGTCATCGCCCTCCGACGCCTCGACATTCATCCCCGTGCAGGTCATACCCACCACCGCCAACTGGGTACGCCACATCGTCGATTTCAGCGGGGTACCGTCAGACCACCACTTTATTGCCTTCCGCACCGAATCACCCGACAACGTCGTTTATATCGACGACATCCACCTGGCGCAGTGTGGTGCCCATGGCTTGTTAATTGCCAGTATCGAGAGCGAGAGTGTCACCCTTACCTGGCACCAGACCGGCGAGCCCTCCATCTTCCTCGACATCATTCCTGCCAACGGTGACTCATGGAGCATCAACGTTGACAGCGTACCATTCACCGTCACAGGTCTCAACCGCTTAACCAACTACAAGGTGATAATCCACAGTAGCTGTGAAGAGGAGAGCACCTCCGGAACCTATTGCAACACCAATTACACCGACAGCGTGAGTTTCTTCACTCCTGCGGGTGGTACAGGATGCATCGATCCGACAAACCTCACGGACGGATATGTCACCTGCTTCACAGGCACCTACAACAACCCCTATGCACAGGTGAACCTCGTGGACAGCGGCTATGCCAGTGCCGACAGCCGTCATACCGTGCACCATGACCCCAACGAGCGAGACTCTCGCACAGGCAACCTTCTACGTACTGTGCCTGAGGGTGCCCAGGCCAGCGTCCGTCTCGGCAACTGGAGCAAAAACATGAGTGCTCCCGAAGCAGAAGCCGTCACTTATGCCCTTGTCGTCGACACCATGGCCTTCGACCTCCTCGTCATGCGCTATGCCGCAGTGCTACAGGACCCCATGCACGCCACTGCCGACCAGCCGCGGTTCCGGTTGGAGTTGCTCGACTCAGCAATGAATCTGATAGACCCTGACTGCGGTGCCGCCGACTTTATTGCCAATCAGGCACTGGGGTGGAATACGGCCGAAGACAACGTTCTGTGGAAAGACTGGACCACCGTGGGCCTCGACATGAGTGCCTATGCGGGGCAAACAGTGTACATACGGTTGACCACCTACGACTGCAACGAGGGGTCGCATTACGGATATGCATACTTCACTCTCGACTGTATGCGCAAGAGCATGACGGCGGAGGGGTGCGGCAACATTGCCAGCAACACCTTCACCGCCCCGTCGGGATTCGACTACCGTTGGTACACAAACCAGGATGCTTCGACCTACAGCACCGGACAGAGCATCAGCGTTGAGTCGAACAACGACATCACTTACTTTTGCAACCTTTCCTTTATCGACAATCCCACCTGCCAATTCACGATGAGTGCCTTTGCCGGAACCCGATTCCCTTTGAGTCTGTTCGATAGTGTGATAACTATTCACGACTGCCTCTTCGACGTTTCGTTCAACAACCGTAGCACCATCACAATGGACGGCATCACGGCAGTGGGCAGTGGAGAAGGAGTAGAAGCCGCATTGTGGGATTTCGGCAATGGCATTGTCAGCGATAGTTACCACGCCACTACGACCTATACAGAGCCCGGAACCTATACTGTGCGACTCATCGCCAGCCTCGCCGGAGGCGTATGCCAAGATACGATAGAGAAAGAAATCACGCTTCTCTTCCCTCCCACCTATCCCCGCATTGAAGGTCCCATCGACCGTTGCATTGATGCGACACCCGACACCCTGTTGCTCCGCGAGGCGACATCCTGGACTTCCTGGATGACAGACACCCTCTTGGTCTCCCCACAAGCCGACACGGTTTACTCCCTCACGGCCATTGACAGCAACGGATGTACTCACAGTCTCGAACATTCCATCAGCGTGCATCCCGTTTACAACGACACCATCAACCTTGCCATCTGTCAGGGTGACATTTACGCCTTCGGAACAGACAGCCTATCCACCAGCGGTACTTACCAAAGGATGTTCTCGACAGACCCATTTGGTTGCGATAGCATGGTGACGGTGATTCTGACTGTGAACGCCAACACTAGTAGCGACACCGTGGCCGACGAGTGCGACCGCTACACATGGTACGGCACCGAATACACCACTTCGATTGACACCGCGACCCATCACACCCTCAATGCCGCAGGCTGCGACAGTACGGTCACGCTGCACCTGACGATAAGAAATTCCACCACATCGACCATCCACGAGGAAGTACTAGAAAACGAGTTGCCGTTCGAGTTCAATGGAGTGGCGTTTGGAGACGATACCTCCGCTGCCCTTATCCACCTGACCAATAGCGTGGGCTGCGACAGCACGATAGACTTCTCCCTGACGGTCCACTGGAACGATCGCACCAATGTCGACTCCACCATCTGTGCCGACCTACTTCCTCTGGTGTGGAACGGCATCACCTTCACCGCCGCTGGCACCAAACCCGCCACCCTCACCAACGCCATAGGTGCCGACTCCATCGTCTCCATGACCCTCCATGTCAATCCCATCTACAACGACACCATCGCCTATTCTATCTGCGCCAACGAAAGTGTCACCTTCGAGGATAGCGTCTACGGAGGGCAGGATGCAGGGATACATCTCCACCTGTTGCAAAGTGCCGCGGGCTGCGACTCGCTACGGGTGCTGGATCTGGAGATCCGCGCCCTCACCGTCGGCGACACCACTGCTGACGAGTGCGACCGGTTCTCATGGTACGGCAACGAATATAGTGCCTCCAGCGATACTTCCACACATCACACCACCAACGTGGCGGGCTGCGACAGCACCGTGACACTGCATCTTACCATCCGCAACTCCACAGCATCAACCATCCACGAGGAGGCTCTCGAAAACGACCTGCCCCATATATTTAATAATGTATCCTTCGAAAATGACACATTAGGTGCGGTTATCATAATTCCCAATTCGGTCGGATGTGATTCTGTTATCACCTATTCTCTCACCGTCCACTGGAACGAGCGCACGTATGTAGACTCCACTGTGTGCGACGATGAGTTGCCTTTGGAATGGAATGGAGTTACCTTCACTGCCGCCGGCACTCAGGCAGCCACGTTGCATAATTCCATCGGGGCCGACTCCATCGTCAGTATGACACTATATGTGAATCCCACTTACAACGACACTATCCCACACTCCATCTGCGCCGACGGGAGCCTCACCTTCGAAGGTACCGACTACCTCGGCACCGATGCCGGGCTCCACCCCCACTTGCTGGTAAGCAGCAAGGGGTGTGACTCCCTCCGTGTCCTCGATCTGGAGGTCCGCACCCTTACCGTCGGCGACACCACTGCCGACGAGTGCGACAGCTTCACTTGGTACGGCACCGAATATACCGCTTCCACCGACACCCCCACTCATCACACCACTAACACAGTAGGCTGCGACAGCACTATTACCCTCCACCTAACCATCAGGAACTCCACAGTATCAACCGTCCACGAGGAAGTCTTCGAGAACGACCTGCCCTATGTGTTCAACGGTGTGCTGTTCAGCAACGACACCCTCGGAGCCATCCTGCACCTCACCAACACTGTGGGCTGCGACAGCGCCATTACCTTCTCCCTCACCGTCTTTTGGAACGACCGCACCAATGTCGACTCCACCATCTGTGCCGACCTACTGCCTCTAGTGTGGAACGGCGTCACCTTCACTGCTGCAGGCACCAAGCCCGTCACCCTACAGAATGCTATCGGCGCCGACAGCGTGGTATCTATGACACTATATGTGAATCCCGTCTACAACGACACCATTCCCCATTCTATCTGTGCCGATGAGAGTCTTAGCTTCGAAGGTACCGACTACTTCGGCACTGATGCCGGATACCATCCCCACCTGCTGCAAACCGCCGTGGGCTGCGACTCGCTCCGTGTCCTCGACCTGGAGGTCCGCGCCCTCACCGGCGGAGACACCATTGCCGACGAATGTGACAACTTCACCTGGTACGGCGAGACCTTCAGTGCCTCAACCGAGACACCCACACACCACACACTCAACACAGCCCTCTGCGACTCCACTATCACCCTCCACCTCACCATTCGCTACTCCACCGATACCGCCATCACGGAGACCATTGTAGAAAACCAATTGCCCTATACCTTTAATGGCACCACCTTCACCGAAAACAGCGACCTTTCTGTCATCACTATCCCCAATGCCGTGGGCTGCGACTCGACAATCGACTACACATTGAATGTCCATTGGAACACCAGCAGCACACTAGACAGCAACCTTTGCTTCAACCAACTGCCCTTCACATGGAATGGAGCCACCTTTGACACCACCGAGGCCAACACCATCATCACCCACATTGTGGTAATTCCTTCCTCCAGTAGCAGCGATTCCACCATCACCATGCACCTCCACGTGCGTCCCGTCTACAACGACACCCTCCCCTATTCCATCTGCGACAATGAGCAGTATAGTTTTGAGAACGATACCTACCTCGGTACCGACGCCGGCCTTCACACCTATTCTCTACATACTGCAACTTATGGCTGCGACTCGCTGCGGGTACTGGACCTCGAAGTGAGGACTACCACTACCGGCGACACCGTAGCCAACGAATGCGACAGCTTCACATGGTACGGTGAAACCTTTACCGCTTCCACCGACACTTCCACCCACCACACTCTTAACGCCGCCGCCTGTGATTCCACCATAACGCTCCACCTCGCCATCCGCTATTCCACTACCAGCACTTTCTACGACACCATCGTCGAGAACCAGCTGCCCTACACCTATCACGACAGCACCTTCGCCGACAGCATCAGCCATGTCACTGTGGTGTTCCCCAACGCCGTGCAGTGCGACTCGGTGGTGGACTACTCGCTCTTTGTCCACTGGAATGTCGACACTACGCTCTACGACACCGTATGTCACAATGCACTACCCCTAGCATGGAACGGTGTAAGTTTCGACACCACGGCGATGAGCCAAAGTTTCACCCTCGCACGCACCACCGTCATTACCGCCCATATAGGCGCCGACTCGACCATCACGATGCACCTCACAGTACACCCGAACTACGACCACCATACCCAGGCGGAAATCTGTGACAACCAGAGCTATACTTTCGGCGACAGTGTGTTCCTTGGTACTGACGGCACCACGGAGCACCTCGACAGTCTTCTCTCCATCCATGGTTGCGATTCCCTCTCTATGCTGCACCTCACAGTCCACCCCACTTTTAACATCCACACCTATGACACAATCTGTTCCAACCAGAGTGTCACCTTCGCCAACGAGACATACGACAGTACTGGCATCTATCCTCACTCGCTGCTGTCGGTCCACGGCTGCGACAGCCTAGCAACGCTCAATCTCCAGGTGTGGCCCTCCTTCGACAACCACACCTACGACACTATTTGCGACGACACCTCACGCTTCTTCATCGATTCCGCCTACCGACAAAGTGGCGACTACGCTTACCAGTTCGCATCGGAACATGGATGCGACTCCCTCGAAGCCCTCCACCTGAAAGTGTGGCCCACCTACGACATCCATCTGTACGACACCATCTATGACGGCGACCGCTACACGTTTGAGGGGTCGGTGTACGACACCACTGGCATCTACCCCACTCTCCTCCAAGCCACCTTCGGATGCGACTCGCTACGCACACTGCATCTACAACGCAACCGACGCACCTACAACGATAGTACCCTCTGTCAGAACAACCTACCTCTGGTGTGGAACGGTGTGACATTCAGCGAGGGCGAGGGCTCACGAACAGGACACCTGCAAACCTTTGCCGACAGTGTCCACCTCAGCGGACTGAACGGCATCGACTCATTGGTGGTGATGCGCGTCACCGCTGTGGACACCTCATCCACTGTCGAGCAAATTCACGCCTGCGACAGTCTCACCTGGCACGACGACAATAGCTATTCCTCGTCGACAACAGTCCCCTTCTTACGCTTTGACAACCAGTGGGGTTGCGACAGTATCCGCCACCTCGACCTCACCGTTGACTACACCCACCGCGCCGTCGACCAACACCAAGCTTGCGACTCCATGCAATGGATTGACCAACGATGGTATTTCAGCGACACGGTAGGACCTTTGGATACCCTCGTCACCACCGGCGGATGCGACTCTATCGTCACCCTTGACCTCGCTGTCCACTATGCCACTTACGAAGAGAGCATCGACACCTTCTGCTTTGGAACCACCTACTCCTGGCGACACTTCACCATCGGCGAATCCGACCCCTCAACCACCATCGCCTCCTACCTCACCGACACACTCCGAACCATCCACCATTGCGACTCCGTCCTCGCCATTCGCCTCACCCAAATGGCAAAACCGATGCTAATCCTCGACACCACCATCGACTGTGGAATGATGCAATACACTCTCTCGCTCACCACCGACATGCCCTACTGGCGCTGGTGGGCTGAACCTGAAGACCCAGCCATAGAAGGCATCGAAAACATGGCAGAGCTCCTCGTCGCTCCCGAGACAGTCACCGACTATCACGTGTCGGTCGACTATCGACAAAGCTCTTTCTGTCCCCTATCCGACCATGTCACCCTCCGTCCCATCGAAGTGCCTAAGGCTGAACTCAAAGTCAACCCCCAAGCTCTCACCCTCAGCGACATGGAACTAGACGCTTATGACATCAGCTACGAATTCGAGAGCCGCAACTGGTACATCAACTGGCAGCACCAGACAGAACAAAGCCGTCATCTGCACTATTATGCAACCACCGACCTCGACAGCGTCATCGTAGCCCTCAGCGTTTATAACGGCATGTGCCTCGACACTGCCCTCCGCATCATCCCCATCCTCAAGACTTCTATCTTCGCACCCAACGCCTTCACCCCCTCGCAAGAAAGCAACAACCGTTTCATCATCGTCGCCCGTGGCCTCATCCGGGCCGACCTCTACATCTACAACCGTGAGGGTCTCCTCGTCTATCACACCACCAACATCGAGCAGGGCTGGGATGGTCGCAGCGAAAACGGTACTCCATGCAAACAAGGCAACTATGTTTGGAAACTCGTCTACCGCACCATCGACCTTCCCTCCTCCGACCGCACCGAGATAGGCTCCGTCCTCCTTATCAGATAAAAACAAAAAAACAACAACGATAGTATTTTTTTCGTATCTTTGCATTTTAAAATTGTAATCATTTAACAAATCAACGCTTTGAAAACAAGACTATTAATAACCTTAGCCACCCTCATCTTGGCGGCCGCACCCCTCAAATCCCACGCCCAAATTAACTGGGGCGAGGTGTTCAGCAAGTTTAAACTCGAAGTCCGCGCCGACGGCGAAATCACCACCACCGACTCGACTCCCAACTTGGGTTTCCACGGCAAGTATTTCAATTTCATGCTGGGCGGCGACCTGAGCGGCGGTTTCAGTTACTACTTCAAGCAGCGCATCGTGGCCAATCCCGGCTCAGTGACCTTCTTCGACAACACCGACTTCCTCTACCTCGACTACATGCCCACGCAGAACTGGCGCCTGCGCTTCGGTAAGGATGCTATGGCGCTGGGTGGTTTCGAGTACGACGCTTCGCCCATCGACGTCTACTTCCCCACCAACATCTGGCGCAATATCTATTGCTTCCAGCTGGCTTTCAGCGGTGCCTACATCACCGACGATGGCAACCACACCTTCATCGCCCAGGTGAGCAACTCGCCCTACATCAACTACAACAATCTGAACTACGATGCGGGCTTGGTGGCTTACAACCTCTACTGGGCGGGCAATATGGGACACTTCCACACCCTGTGGAGCACTTCGATGGTGGAGTACAAGTGGAACAACTACCTGAACATGACCATGCTGGGCATGAAGCTGATATACGACAAGTGGGACCTCTACTTCGACTTCATGCACCACGCGCTGGCCATCGACGACTGGGGCAAGAACTTTGGTTTCGTGAGCTGCGCCAACTACTATTTCACCGACCGTTTCAACATCTTCGTCAAAGGCATGTATGAGCAGAACAAGTCGAGCGAGACGCTGGGGTCGTCGGTGTCGATGGACCACCAGCTGGCGGCCGGCCACACCACGGCACGCTACGGTTTGGGATTCGAGTGGTTTCCCTCGGAGGCCAAGAATGTGCGCCTGCACATCTACGGCTGCCGCATGACCGACAGCTACACCGACGCCACCACAGGCAAGGACGTCACCGACGCCTCGTGGAACTTTAACATCGGCGCCACATGGACAATGGACTTTTACAAGCTCTTCAAAAAGTAACACCCCTTTATTATGAGCGAAAAAAACAATACCCTGATGAACACGATGCTGTCGGTGATCGACCCGCTGCATGTGTTCCGTCACCACGAGACCGACCCCAACAAGCGCAGCGGCAAGCCGCGCCAACTGAAATTTACCACTAGCCGAAGCCTCGAGGCACTGATTTTCCTCGTCTGTTTCTTCGGCTTTTTCGGCTTCCTGGCCTACAAGATGACGCTGCCGCACATGCTCAACACCTTCATGCAGACGGCCTACAGTCTGCTGCTCGAGACGGTGTTCTACATCATGGCCATCTGTGTGTTGATGGGTGCCATCAGCAAGTTACTCACCGAGTTCGGCGTGGTGCGTCTGATGGAGAACATCCTGCGTCCGCTGATGAAACCGCTCTACAACCTTCCCGGTGTG
>JAEEGL013544220.1_pt1 | contig 19609 bp, 13 predicted proteins | sample 9134231 | NCBI WGS metagenome assembly JAEEGL01 (sample SAMN16246548, study PRJNA631951) | gut metagenome | biome: gut microbiome; feature: rumen; material: fiber-attached | host: Bos | place: Iran: Karaj | collected 2018-10 | reverse complement strand
GGAACAAATTCCATTCTGCCCTCGCTCAATCGCAGCCTTGCACCGAAAACGACTAACAACATGAAACTGAAAGCATTATTCGTAGTCATAGCACTACTGGCCAGCACATTGTTCGATGTGGCTGGGGCACAGACCACAAAAGTGATAAACCCGCTCACCTATACCGACATTCCGGACAATGATGTGATTCGTGTGGGTGACGACTTCTATATGGTCAGCACCACCATGTTCTTCTGTCCTGGTGCGCCCATCATGCACTCCAGGGACCTGGTCCACTGGCGCATAGTCAGCTACATCTATGACTGGCTGGCTGATGACGACATCTACAACCTGCGCAACGGCAGGGATGCATACGGCAAGGGACAGTGGGCCACCACCCTGCGCTATCACAACGGCACCTTCTATGCCCTCTTCATCGCCAACGACCAGCACAAGACATACGTCTATCACACAAAGGACATCACCCAGAGCCGTTGGGAACGCAACGAGATTCCAGGTGCTTTCTTCCATGATGCCTCCCTGCTGTTCGACAACGACGGAAAGGTATATGCGGTTTACGGCAACGGAGACCTGCGCATCACTGAGCTCACGCCCGACCTCAAGGCAAAGAAGGAGGGCGGAGTGGACCAGCTGCTCATCGGCACTCCACGGGAAGGATTCGGACTGAGAGCCGAGGGCGCACATTTCTACCACATCGGCGAATACTACTATGTGCTGGTCATCGACTGGCCCAGGGGTATGCCACGAACAGAGCGATGCTACCGCAGCAAGAGCCTGCTGGGGCCCTACGAATCGAAGATAGTGCTGCAGGGCCCGTTCGACGGACGTGGCGACGGAGTGGCACAGGGGGCGATAGTAGATACGCCCAGGGGTGACTGGTACAGTGTCATATTCCAGGACCATGGTGCAGTAGGCCGCGTGCCCACCCTGCAACCCGTGCGGTGGGAGGACGGCTGGCCCATCATGGGCGACCAGACCATCCCCATGAAGGAGTTTGACGTGAAACTGCCCCCTCAGGGTGAAGACCACGTTTGGGCTAATGATGAGTTCAGCTACAAGTCAAACGACCTCGACCTTGTCTGGCAATGGAACCACAAGCCCATTGATGCCGACTGGTCTGTCACTGCCCGCAAGGGGTGGCTACGGCTGAAGACCAGCCAGCTGGCAACCGACCTCTTCACAGCCCGCAACACCCTGACCCAGCGCACTGTGGGGCCTCGTTGCATCAATGAGACACGGCTCGATGCGTCGGGCATGAAGCCAGGCGACCGTGCAGGACTGGCAGCCTTCCAGAGCAACTTCTGCTCCATCGGTGTTGAGGTGGACGAACAGGGCAAACGTTTCATCGTGGCTACCAGTGGTTCACGCAAAGAGCCCAAGGAGGTGATGCGCCGTCCCCTCAAGGGAAAACGGATATGGCTGCGCATGCGCTACGTCTTCACCCCGCAGGCCGATGATACCTGCGGCCCCGACCAGGCCTTCATGAGCTACTCCACGGACGGCAAGCACTGGACCGAAGTGGACAACACCCTGCAGATGCGCTTCACACTGGACTTTTTCATCGGCTACAAGGCGGCCCTCTACAACTATCCCACAAAAGAGACTGGTGGCCATGCCGACTTCGACTACTTCCACCAGTGGACTTATTAAAGTTTAGAGTTGATAGTTGATAGTTGATAGTTTAGAGTTTAAAGTTTAAAGAAAAGATACATGAAAAGGATTATCACTGGCCTGGCCGTAGCTGTGGCCATTATCGCAGCGGGAACCGTTCCCAGCCATGCTGCCAAGCGGGCAGCACAGTCCCCAACCACCTTCCGTGCCGTGCCTGACAGCGCGTTGCTGCACCGCCCCTTCGGCACCGACGACGAGAAGACGTTCCTGCGTCCAGACCACATCTTCTACCCCGAGACGTGGTTCCACTTCGTGAACGGGAACGTCAGCCGTGAGGGTATCACACGCGACCTGGAGGCCATTGCCCAGTCGGGCATTCACGGCGTACAGCTCTTCCATGGTAAGATTGGGAGTCCCGAGGACTGGCCTGGTACCGAGGAGCACATTGAATGCCTGACACCCAAATGGGAAGACCTGGTGCGTCACACCGCCAGCGAGGCTCACCGGCTGGGCCTGCGCTTCAGCCTGCAGACCTGCCCCGGCTGGGCCATGAGCGGAGGTCCATGGATCAAGCCCGAGCAAGCTATGCGCCACCTTATATATACACGTACAGACGTTGAGGGCGGACAGAAGGTCAATATCACCCTGCCCATCTGGGCCAAGGAAGACTGGCGCGACTGGCAGGATGTCTGCGTGCTGGCCTTCCCCACTCCGCAGGGTGACAACAACCGCTATTGCGAGGTCGAGGAGGTGGTGGCACAGGACCATCAGCAGGAATGGGAACAGCTGCTCATGCACGGCAAGGACTTCGTGATGCCTGCCACAGAGCCCGGCAAGCCCTACCGTTTCAGTCTGAAGCTCAAACGTTCCGAGAGAGCACGCTCCATAGAGTTCAACCCGATTAACGACTTCAACCACAGCTTCTGTGCACAGCCCGACATCCACCTGCGCGTCATCGCTACCCATCAGCACGAAGACCGCGTAGTGCTCGATACCGACTTCCCCGCCGGCAACTGGCAAGACTCAGAAAAGGGCATGACATTCGCTATTCCCGACAAATCAGACCACGGTGAATATCAGGTGGAGATCACCAACCTGCACGACATGCACATCCGCTACATGCGTTTCTCTACCGCAGCACGCGGACACAACTGGGAGATGGAGGCCGCATGGACCCTCCGCGCCCTGCTGCCCATGACCTTTGCCGACGACGAAAATCCCCTGAAGGACGGAGCCTGTTTCGTCAACAGATCCAGCGTGCTCGACATCTCGGACTGTATGGATGCCCAGGGACACCTCCAATGGACGGTTCCACAAGGTAAATGGACCATCCTGCGCATAGGACACGTCAACACGGGTCGCCGCAACGGTCCAGCCCCAGACGAGGCTACGGGTTGGGAGGTTAACAAGCTGGACACCGCTTTTGTCACCTATCAGTTCAACAGCTACATAGGCCGTCTGGCCGACGGTCCCCTGAGAGGTCTGATAGACAACATGCTGATGGACAGCTGGGAATGCGCCTCGCAGACCTGGACCAGGTATATGCGCCACGAGTTCCTGACACGCCGCCACTATGACCTGATTACCTGGCTGCCCGCCATCTTCGGATGGGTCATGGACGACCGTGAACAGACCAGCCAGTTCCTGGCCGACTGGCGACGCACCATCCACGAGCTGTTCACCCAGAACTTCTACGGACACATGACCCATCTGGCCCACCAAAAAGGCCTCACCGCCAGTTATGAGACGGCAGCGGGCGACATCTTCCCCGCCGGACCGTTGGAATACTATAAGTATGCCGATGTGCCGATGACCGAATTCTGGCAACCCTTCAGCCACATGCTGTCGAACCATAACTTCAAGCCCATCCGTCCCACAGCCTCGGCCGCCCGCATGTACGGCAAGCCGAGAGTCAGTGCCGAGTCGTTCACCTCATTCGACCTTAACTGGGATGAGCACCTCAGCATGCTGCGCGAGATAGCCAACCAGAACATGGTGGAGGGTGTTACGCATTGTGTCTTCCACACCTACACCCACAATCCTGGAGCCGACCGTTACTTCCCTGGCTCATCATTCGGCGGAGGCATCGGAACTCCGTTCCTGAGGAAGCAGACCTGGTGGCCCTTCATGAAGCATTTCAACACTTATCTGGCACGCTGCGCCTTCATGCTGGAGCGAGGTCGTCCTGTAAGCTCGGTGCTCTGGTATCTGGGTGACGAGACGGAGCAGAAGCCCGACCAGTACGTAGCCTTCCCCGAGGGCTTCAAGTATGACTACTGCAATACCGATGCCCTGATGAACCGTATCAGCGTATGCGACGGAAAATGGGTGACACCAGAAGGCATCAGCTATGACCTGCTGTGGATTCCCAAACGCGGACGTCTCCTGCCCCAGACGCTGGAACGTCTCAGTCAGCTTGTGGAACAGGGTGGCCGCCTGGTGGCCGATGAACCCACAGAGATAGCGTCCCTTTCCTCCGACCAGCAGCAAGCCTGGCGTTTCCGTCATGCTGTTGGCCAGATATGGAGCCAGGCCAATACGCAAGCCAACCGTGTGCTGACGAATTGCACGCTGGATCAAGCCCTGCAGCAGCTTGGCCTCAAGCCCGACGTGAAGGGCGGTGTAAGATGGCTACACAGACAGGAGATGGGAGCCGACTGGTATATGGTATGCCCGCAGCAAGAACAGGCTTTCAGCGGTACGGTTTCTTTCCGCCAAACTGGTCGTCGTGTCGAGCTGTGGAATCCTATGAACGGAAGTGTGACACCCATAACCTCGAAAACCGATGTCGATTATACAAATATCGAGCTCAATTTGAAGCGTGGCGAGATGCTGTTCGTCATATTCCGTCATAGGGAATGGATTCCCTCCCCAGCTCCATTCCAAATTAGAGAAGAACAGCACACCACTCTTCCGGGCTCCTGGACCCTAACCTTCCCACAGGGATGGGGCATCAATGAGCCGCTCACTCTCACCGAGCTGAAGCCTTGGAAAGACCTGCCACTATCAGACGAAGGGAAGGCTTTCTCAGGCACTGCCACCTATGAAACCACGTTCTCCCTTGATAAGAAAGACCAGCAGAGTCGCTTCATACTGAACCTGGGCCGTGTGGAGGAGATTGCCGTAGTCAGCGTGAACGGGCATGTCACTGATACCCTTTGGGCCGAACCTTACGAGACCAACATCACCCGCTTCATAAAGAAGGGAGAGAACAAGCTGAGCGTACAAGTCACCAGCACCTGGTTTAACCGGCTGGTCTATGATGCCAGACAACCCAAGGAGCAGCGCAGGACATGGGTAATCAACGGCCCCGGAGCAAACAACGAGCTGCGCCCGTCAGGACTGCTCGGCCCAGTACAGCTGACCGGAGAGGCACGGTTAAACTGATGGAGTAATCGCAGAGAACAGCATAAAAATGCATTCACGAAATACTTTTTCCGACAAAACGTTTGGCTGGTATTAAAAAAAGTTGTAATTTTGCATAAAATAAAGCAAAAAATGCAGAGAATTTAGCCGAAAATTAAGGTAACACAAACATGAAAAAAAGTCTTTTTATACTGATTGCCAGTATGATTACGCTGACGGCCTGCCACGAGGAAGTGGACAAGTCGGCTCGTTATGTATTCTCGGAGCACACCATCATGTCCTATCTGGAAAAGTACTCCGACACATACAGCTCATATATAGATATACTCTATCGCGTCAATGTGAGTGAACTGAGCGAGACCACACTCGGCCAGCTGCTCTCCGCCCGAGGACGCTATACCGTCTTCGCACCCACGAACCAGGCCATCGAGCAGTACCTGGACACCCTCGTTGCACAGGGCACCCTGCCCGAACCCTCCTGGGACGCCTTCCCCAACGAGCACAAGCGCGACTCCATCCTGAAGGTAATCGCCTTCAACAGCATTATCGACAGCGGAGATACGGACGAGCCCTTCGAGACCTACTCCTTCCCCACCACACAGGGCGGCGAGATTGCCATCCCGAACATGAACGACCGCAAGATGACCGTCTATCGCGACCCGAAGGACCTCGAAGCCCTCCGCATCTTCAACAAGTACAACGTTAACGCACGAAACCGCGACATTCTGGTCCTGAACGGCGTTATCCACCAGATGGAGGACGTGATCGCACCTCGCAACATCACAGCCGCCATATACCTGCAAGACATCATCGACCAGCAGAAGGAAGGCTTCCTGGTGATCGCCCGCGCCATTCAGGCTGCCGGCATCAGCGATACACTCGATGCCATTCGCGACGAAGTGTATGAGCTGAAGTACAAGAAGGGCGATATTCCCGACAAGCACGGTATGACTGACATGGGTACGGACGTATCGGACTACTACGCCCCGCAGCACCGCAACTACGGCTTCACCATCTTTGCCGAGACCGACGACTACTGGAAGAGCCAGGGTCTGGAACCGACTGACCCCGACCTGCTGCAGAAGCTCACCCAGTGGCTGGCTAACCCCGAAAACCACATGTTTGCAGAGGAAGACGTATTTACTACGGACGAGAACTACAACGACCCTAACAACCTGCTTTATCAGTGGGTAACCTATCACATCCTGCCCCAGCGCATGTCCTCGAACAAGCTGGTAGCTCACTTCAACGAAATCGGCTACAACCCCAGCAACCCGGGCCAGCTCGGAGTAGCCACCTACGACATCTTTACGACAATGGGAAAGCGCAGGCTGCTGAAGATCTATGAGAGCAAGGAGAGCGACGGCGTCTTTCTGAACCGCTTCCCGAACCTGGACAACAAGCGGACTGGCACCTACCACGAGCTGTCCTGCGACCCCGACAAGGTGGGATGCAAGGTGCTACGCGACGATAACCGTGCCGTGCTGAGTGATATCATCAACTGCAATATCTACCCGCTGGATGCACCCCTTGCGTACAACGACGATGTTAGGAAGAACCTGATGAAACAGCGCATGCGCTTCGAAGGGCAGTCGCTCTTCCCCGAAGCCATCACAAACGATATACGACTGAACGGCTCAGGAGACAGCAGGCGCAAGTACGTCTATGCCCCGAGCGATAATGTTTACCGTTACTATAACGATCTGTGGCAGACCGAGGACACCTATACCTGCTTCATCGACTACGGAGGCGGAAACCCCAGCAACATGGCCGATGAGATCAAGTCAGCCGGACGATTCGACTTGACCTTGAAGCTGCCTCCCGTTCCCAAGGCCGGCACGTACGAACTGCGCTATGCTATCGTGACCACCAGCTACCGGGGCGTATGCCAGATCTACCTGAGCACCGACCTCGACCGCCGCACCATCACGGGTATTCCCACCGACATGAGGCTGTCTGTGAAGAGCCTGGGCGTATGGGAACCTGATACACAGGACGATGACTACAACGCCGAAGTGGACAAGCGACTGCGCAGCATCGGATACATGAAAGGCTGTCAGCATACCGGCTGTAACGGCAACATAGGCCTTTCGATGCGCGTGAACAACGACTCCTACTACACCTGCCTGCGACAGATTATATCGCGCAAGTTCATGAGCCCCGATGAAACGTACTACCTGACCTTCAAGAACGTGCTCGATGCACCGAAGGAGCTCTATCTCGACTACTTCGAACTGGTGGCAAAGGAGGTTTACGACAATCCCGAAACGCCTGAAGACATCTGGTAGAAAACTGGACTATCCCGAATCGGGATTATAAGCCAAAAGAGAATCGGGCTGGTAAATCGACGGAGAATCGACTTGCCAGTCCGATTGAGTTTTAGCATACCCATGCGATAGAAGGGCCGCCTCCTTACCCTTAACCCGATTCGGGTTGATCGTAGTTAGTCTTCCAGCGAAAAGCGGTTGATTGCCTGTGTTATTCTCAGAACCTCCTCGTCAGTAAGCAGCGGACTTATGGGAAGCGACAGGATCTCGCGATGAATGCGTTCTGTGACGGGATACTGCAGATCGTTCCATTCGGCATAGGCCTTCTGGCGATGAGGCGGAATGGGATAGTGAACCATAGTCCCTATGCCCCGCTCAGAGAGGAAAGACTGTAGTGCATCGCGGTCGGGACAGCGCACAGGATAGACGTGCCAGACCGTCTCGTAGGGATCGGCCGGTATCGAAGGCAGGGTAATCAGGGGATTCTGAATCTCGCGCTCATAAATCAAGGCTATCTTCCTCCTCCTTTCGTTATCCTCATCCAACCGGGGAAGTTTGGTGGAAAGAACAGCTGCCTGAATCTCGTCCATCCGGCTGTTCATCCCCTTCAAGTCATTCACATACTTCCGGCTGGTGCCATAATTGGCCATCTGCCTTACGAACAGGGCCAAGTCATCATCATCAGTAGTAACAGCCCCGGCATCGCCCAGCGCGCCCAGGTTCTTTGTCGGATAGAAACTGAAGCCCGAGGCATCGCACAAATGACCGGCCCGCTGACCGCGATAGAGCGCTCCGTGAGCCTGCGCCACATCGTCTATAACCTTCAGCCCCGCATCCTGAGCAATGGCATTGACGGCCTCCATATCGCAAAGGCGACCGTAGAGGTGGACAGGCATGACAGCTCTGGTCCTCTCCCCTATCAGCTCCGCGATGCGGGACGGGTCTATCAGATAGGTAGCCAGGCAGGGTTCGCAAAGCACAGGTTTCAGTCCGGCCTGAGAGACAGCCAGGATAGACGCTATATACGTATTGGCCGGCACGATGACCTCATCGCCGTCCTGCCACCCCAACAGATTCTTATAACCCAGCAGGATAAGGGTCAGAGCCTCCAGCCCATTGGCCACCGCCACACAGTTCCGGCAACCTGTATATTCGGCATAGGCAGTCTCGAAACGACGGGTCTCCTCGCCCAGCAGATACCAGCCTCGCTGCAGGACACGGGAGACAGCCTCGCTCAGTTCAGGTTCAAAGCGCTGGTTCATCCGCTTCAGGCTCAGGTATTCTATAGGAGCATCAGCCGCCGGAGAGACAGGCATCTGGGTATCCGTGCCGCTCAGACTCACCATATAAGTATCGTAGCAAACAGAGCGGCCGCCGAAGTCCTCGGTCTGCTCAGTCAGATGACGGCCCAGCGGACCATCTCCATAAGCCAGGCAGGGCGCGAAGTCCATATACAGAACCTGCTTATAGCGCTCCGTAATGAGATGCCTGAGCAGCAGGTCCAGAGCGCCGTGCTGCATACCCTCCCCGCTTACGGCCAGATACTTAACGCAAGCCACCTGGCGCGTCTCGTAAATCATGATGCCCGCCACCACACTCTTGCCATAGCGAACGAGGTAGAGCTTTATCTCCTTGCGGAACCGCTCCAGCAAAACGCGTATCTCGTCGATTGGCTCTTCCGGCGAACAGCCGAACTGATGGAGGTAGTCGGTCAGCAATTGCCAGAAGTCCCGGAAACTGTCCCAGTCGCTGTCAGCCAGGCGGTCTATGTAGAATCCATGGTCTATGGCCCGCTTGGCCTGCCTCACCCTCATCGGCCTTATCCTGGAGCTTCCTGCCATCGGTACGACCGAACTGACCCTGCGGTTGCAGAGCCTGCCGCCAGCCTGCGAGATGGCATAAAGGTCCTCGGCCGAGGGCAGGGGACTATATATATAAGGTATAGACTTGTACTGAACCGCCTCGGCCCTGAGGAAGTTCTGGTAGTAGAGGAAGATCTGCTGCATAATGTCGGCCACCTCGCGCCTAGAGACATCCTCCCTCGCAATCAGGCCTCCGAAGGGCAATCCCTCGTGGGAGCAGACCAGCCGGCGCTCCTCCACCCAGTTGGCGGGGAATACCGCACGAAGGAAACTCACGTCCAGGGCCTTCTCCTTGTCCTCTTCGGAAAACTCCTTTCCGTCGAGAATCATCACCGAGCAGTCGAAGTAGCGGTCGGCAAGGCGGTCTATAAAGCCTCGCTGAAGCAGGAACGACCCGCCCGGAGCCAGTGAGACGAACTCGTCCCAGAGCTCTCTTCGGTTGATGGAATATGGTATAATCGTCATCAGCTATACGCTTTTCGCGTGGCAAAGTTACGACATATCTGCGGAAAAAGCCACTTTGAACACCTGAAAAAACACGCAGAACGAAAAAAAATAGCGGAAATGTTTGCAGGATATGCAAAAAACATATACCTTTGCACCGCATTTGAGAGGAGACCTGCTGTTCAGACAGCATCCCAGCGGTGCAAAAAGGAAGTTTGGGTGAGTGGCTGAAACCACCAGTTTGCTAAACTGACGTGCGGGTTACCGTACCGGGGTTCGAATCCCCCAGCTTCCGCAACACAACATGAATGGCGCTTTCGTCTAGCGGCTAGGACACATGCCTCTCACGCATGGAACACGGGTTCGATTCCCGTAGGCGCTACAAAATGACCAAAGGAGAGAGTCTTATACAAGGCTCTCTCCTTTTTTTATGCATTGAATTTTGTATTCTAACCGATTTGCCTTAACTTTGTCTTATCAAAGTCATTTATTATGAAAGATCTCGAACCTGTTGAGGCCAATGGCGCAGCTAACAAGACGATGGTGTCTGTGATGTTTATGTATTTCAGCATCGTCTTCACTGTATGCTTGATAGCCGCCAATATCTTGGAAACAAAACAAATGGTGGTGGGCCCACTGCATGTGACGGGTGGCTTGCTCATATTCCCAATATCTTATATTGTAAATGATGTGGTTTGCGAGGTTTGGGGCTATCGCAAGGCTGGCATATTGATATGGACGGGATTTCTCACTAATTTTGCATTTATGCTCGTCGCATGGATTGCCGACATCATACCAGGCGCACCTTATTGGAATAACCAAGAGGGTTTTCATGCCATCTTTGGACTTACGCCCCGCATTGCTTTGGCTTCATTTCTCTCTTTTATTGCGGGCAGTTTTGTCAATGCTTATGTGATGAGTCGCATGAAATTGCGTGATCGCGGTCGTCATTTCCCTTGGCGTGCCATATTGAGCACTGTTTTTGGTGAGGGCGTAGACTCATTGATTTTCTTTCCGTTAGCTTTCTATGGGGTGGTGCCTACTCAGGTGTTGCCACTGATGATGCTTTCACAAGTAGTGTTGAAGACCCTCTACGAAGTTGTTGTGCTGCCTGTTACAATGCGCGTTGTAAAATGGGTAAAGCGTTGTGAAAGTGAAGATGTCTATGACGAAGGCATCAGTTATAATATCTTTGCGGTATTTAAGAACACGTGAGCTGCATGATGTGCGTGCTCGCGTAGATGAAGAATCCTGAGGATATTCGTGCTGTAGATGATTAATTCTCGTGCTATTTTTGCATAAATGAAGTATTTTATGTAATTTTGCGATGGTTTAGGAGGTTACCTAAGCCGGAAAGTTTGTTTTTAGTATTTTTTTATTTTGTAGATGGGCTGGTTTTCCAGTCGTTTTTATGTAATTAAGTTCAAGTATGGACACTACCGAAGTGGCAAGCGAAAAGATGAACCTGTATCTTCGCTTTTTTAATGATGAAGTGCTTGTGGAAACTGCTCAACAAGCTATTGATTTTCTAAGAAGTTTGCCTGACCTCAATGTCAGTGATGCATTGTGTGCTGATTTGGTACATTATGCCGAAAGTAAGAATCGTTTCCCGAAGCGTTTCAAAATTGGTTCGAAGCTCTATTTTATTGTTATCAAGACTACGGCCAAGACGATGGAAGAGTTCAAGGCATATGTGCCCACCACCACGAATGAGGTTGCTGAGGATGCTGAACAGATGCAAGAAGATGAGCTGAAGACGGAAACTCGCAGCGTGTATGAAACTGAGCAGCCTGGTTGGTATCACGTGACGATGCGTTTCAAGCGTGTGATTATGGACGAGGAGAGCGGCAAGTGTTCTTATGTGGACACCGACTTTGAGGTGAAACTGAAGGCCGAGAGCATTCAGGACAGCTATAATCGTGTGGTGGATCATCTGCGCAATCGTTTTGATGTTGATGAGCGCAGTCAGTTCCCCTCTATTCGTGGTCGCAACTTCAAGGCTGAGTTCCTAGGAGAATAATAAAACGTAAACATTATCGAATACGGAATTCATCCGCGATGATAATGTTAACGCAACGTATTACGAAGTGCTTCGTTGAGAGACGTCAACAGCGTTGACTAAAACGGAGCATTTCGCTTTTTATTTCTTTTTCTTGATGAGAATGTCGCGGATGGAATATTGATCCATGAAGCAACTCTGGTCAACAGCACCTTGTATGCCCTCAATACGTCCGCTCGCACTGTATTGCCACATTGCGAACTTAGGCTTCCCGTTGAGTATGGGTTCGCCGTCGCTATATTTGGCAATCATGAAAAGGTATTGGTCGAAATATCCACTGAGATATTTGTTGTAGAAGTTCTGCCCAGTGTAAATAATGGGTTTCACACCATAGAACTTCTCTACGCCGAGCAAGAACTGGCGCAAGTTGTTGCGCAGCTGTTCGGGTGTGGTCTTTTTCCCTTTCACCTCCACATCTATCATTGGCACAAGGTCGTGGTCGTTGAGATGCGGCACAGCAGATGTCAGATTCTTCAGCTGTGCTGCAGGTGCGGCTGTGGGGCTGAAGAAGTGATAGCATCCAACAGGGATGCCTGCTTTGCGAGCTTCACGCAGATTGGTTTGGAACATGTTGTCAACAAGTCCTGCATGCTCTGTAACCTTGATGTAGACATAGTTTACATCGTTGTTCTTCGCTACTGCATTCCAATTGATGCGTCCTTGATAGTGCGATACGTCGATGCCCTTCTTCCCCATTACATGACTACGTCTGCGTCGCACGATATTTACCTCTTGAAGGTGGGGTAGGGGACGAGCTGCGGGCAATGCTGCGGGCAGCGCGTCAGGTTCGATGTCGGTGGGCAGAGTCATAATGGGTTTGACAGGTTTCTTGCTTGTGGCGAATGTTGCCGGAAGTAGAAGTGTCAGGAAGAATAAAATGGTAATGAGGCGTTGCATCATTGGATATATATAGGACTTTACGTGGAGTTGATTTGAAAAAGCAGCCTCCCCACTCATTCTCGGGGCGGGGAGGCCTTAATGTACACTTTTACTTGATTTCGATTTCCTCTTTCATGTCAATTTCTTCCCCCTTGCGGTCGTAGAACTCGTACTGCAAGAAAGCAAGTTTCTGACTGGGGATAACGCGCACACCCAATCCGTATTTCAGTTGCCAACGACGTCGGATGGACAGCAATCCCTGATTGAGATAGGCCATCACATAGGGATGGACGTGGAGCGTGAAATTGCGCACGTGGAGCCTGTTGACGAGCATGTCAATCTTACTCTCCAATACATCGGTGAACATGAAGCTGCTCTTGATGGTGCCCTGTCCGTGACAGGTGGGACACGTTTCTTCCACATTGACCTCTGTGGCTGGACGCACACGTTGACGCGTGATTTGCATCAGTCCGAACTTACTCAAAGGTAGGATGTTGTGTCGTGCACGGTCGCGTCTCATGTTTTCGCACATGCGCTCATAGAGTTTCTGTCGATCGTCGGCAATTGCCATATCGATGAAGTCCACGACAATAATACCACCCATATCTCGTAAGCGCAGTTGGCGTGCCAGTTCGTCCGCCGCTCCCAGGTTGACGTCAAGTGCGTTGGCTTCCTGTCCGTCGCTGTTTCGGGTGCGGTTCCCGCTATTGACATCCACTACCCACAAAGCCTCAGTGTGCTCGATAATCATGTAAGCACCTCGTTTGTATGAAACGGTCTTTCCAAAAGAAGACTTGATTTGGCGGGTAATGTCGAAGTTGTCAAAGATGGGCAGTTTGCCCTTATACAACTTTACGATGTTTGCCCGTTCGGGTGCGATGATTGTGACGTAGTCTTTGACTTCGTGGAATACAGCTTCGTTGTCGACATAGATGTTTTCGTAAGAGGGATTGAACAAATCGCGCAGCATTCCCACTGCACGACTTGTCTCCTCATAGACGGGTGTGGGCAGATCCTTTGCTTCTGCCACACGTCGGATGGTTTCTTCCCACCTGCCTACGAGGACCTTCATTTCTGTGTCCAGTTCTGCCACCTTCTTGTTTTCAGCCACAGTGCGTACGATAACGCCGAAATTCTTGGGCTTGATACTTTGGATGACTTGCTTCAAACGGCCACGTTCTGCACTTGATTTGATTTTTGACGACACCGAAACCTTGTCGTGGAAGGGGATAAGCACCAGATAGCGACCAGGGAAAGAGATATCGCACGTCATGCGAGGTCCCTTTGTGGAGATGGGTTCCTTGGTGACTTGCACCAGCACCTCCTGTCCCTGTTGCAGATATTCCTGAATGCTGCCTTCCTTGGGGAGGTCCTTTTCCAGTTTTATCTTCTCGATGGGAACTGGAGTTTTCTTTTTGCGTACCTGTCGTAGGTACTTGTCGAGAGAGGAAAATTGAAGACCAAGATCAAGATAATGAAGGAACGAATCACGCTCGTGACCAGCGCTTATAAACGAAGCGTTAAGTCCGGGCATCAGTTTGTGCACTCGTGCCAGGTAGATGTTGCCTACGCTGTACGATGCGCTTTGAGCCTCCTCTTGAAATTCCATCAACCTTTTGTCTTCCGTCAAGGCTGTGGATATCTTCTTCGAGTCAGCACTGATAAAGATTTCGCTTGTCATTTCGTTGAAAAATTCCTTAAGTCATTTTCGGGAGTAAAACAAGGTGCTAAATTGGGCGCTAATCTTCATTAACCCTAGTAAGTTTTGGTTAAGGCAATCGTCACTCTTCGGGATGTCGAGCGAATTTAGACGGAAGGATTGCCCTATGCATAACTTCTTGATAGTTAACCCCTATTGTACTTCCTTCAACTTAAATCTTGTCTCTCTGTACTAAAAAAATGGAGTGAAACCAGCGAAGAGCTTCGCTTTCTCACTCCCTTGCAAACTACTTGCTCTTGTGTCTGTTCTTGCGCAGTCTTTTCTTGCGCTTGTGGGTCGACATCTTGTGTCTCTTCTTTTTCTTTCCGCTTGGCATAGCTAATGCGTTTTATTAAGTTAATATATTCGTTTTTCCACTTTGCGGCTGCAAAGATACAAATAAAAGTTGAAAGTTGAAAGTTGAAAGATAAAAATTCTTTGTTTTTCTCTCTTAATTCTTGAATTATTTGTATTTTTGCCTCTATGAATGATGCAAATTTCTCCCTCTTATTGCTCCGGTGGTATGCAACCCATGCTCGCCAGTTACCTTGGCGCAACACGCGTGACCCCTATCGCATCTGGATATCGGAGATAATCTTGCAACAAACCCGTGTGGCTCAAGGCTACGATTATTACCTTCGCTTTTTGGAGCGTTTCCCTGATGTCACAACTTTGGCTGCAGCATCCGAGGACGAAGTGTTGCGTATGTGGCAGGGTTTGGGATACTATTCCCGTGCTCGTAATCTCCATGCTGCAGCTTGTCAGATTCAGCAGTTGGGGCATTTCCCGCAGACCTATGCTGAGATACGCTCGCTCAAGGGGGTTGGGGATTACACCGCAGCCGCCATAGCCTCATTGTCATTCGGACTTCCCTATGCTGTCGTAGACGGTAATGTTTATCGGGTGCTTGCGCGTGTCTATGGAATCGACACTCCTATTGATACAGGAGAGGGCAAGAAACTCTTCTCTCAATTGGCTCAAAGTCTATTGGTAGAAGGCCGTTCGGCCGATTGGAATCAGGCCATCATGGATTTTGGCGCTTTACAATGTGTTCCCCAATCGCCTAATTGCAGTGCGTGTCCTATGTCTTCGATATGTCAGGCGCTGGCGGAGAAACGTATTGGGGAGTTGCCCGTCAAATCCCATCGCACCCATGTGCGTGACCGCTTTTTTACATATGTCTATGTGCGGCACGAGGGGGATACATTGCTGCAACGACGTGGTGCAGGCGACATTTGGCAGGGGCTCTACCAACCACCGATGTGGGAATCAGCAACAGCACTTTCCTTGGACGAAGTTCGCCTGCGGCTTATGGGTGAAGGGCGGCTGACATTGCTGCGGAAAGATGTTCGCCACCAGTTGACCCACCAACTGCTACATGCCGATTTCTATCTTTGGGAACCTCGTAAACGTCCAACGCTGGAAGGCGTGTGGATACCTGAGCGCGAGGTTTCAAACTACGCTGTTCCACGATTGGTGGAGCAATTGCTTTCGTGCCTCTTCGTGTCCGATAGCGATTAGTTGTTCCGACTTGTCGAAATCAAATCCGTCAATGCCTTGAAGCTGTATGTCGATGAGCAGGTCGGGCTGAATGAGTTCTGTCATGAGTCGGGAGTTTCTGCGCAACATGATGCTGCTGGAGCGGGAGAGTAGAGTAAAGTAGTTGAAGTCGAGGTTGTCAGGTGTGAGCTTGTTGAGAATGGTTTTGGTCAGCGAGCGGTTTTTCTTGCGTTTGTCCTCTCGTTCACGTTGTAGTTCGGTTTCTCCCTCAAAGTCGTAGCCGCTCAGGTCCACCCCCACAAGTTTGTCGCCCTCATGACGCACAACTCGGTTGAGCGGTAGCGGATTGGTTACACCTCCATCGATAAGAATCATGCCTTCGCGGCGGACGGGGTTGAAAATGGTGGGCAGAGATATGCTGGCACGAATGGCTTGAAACAAGCTGCCCTCACGGAATATGACCTCGTGTCCGCTTGCCCAGTCAGTAGCTACGGCGCAATAGGGGATGGGCAGGTCCTCTATGTCAACATCGGGCACAATCTCCATCAGTTTTTCGATGATGCGTTCCCCTTTCACAAGATGGTTGATGCTGAGTGAGAGGTCGAGAAGCTCACGGATGCGTCGCTTGTTGATGGTCTTCATCCACTCTCGATACTCGGGCAGTTTGCCTGCTGCATAGATGCCTCCCACCAATGCGCCCATAGAACATCCTGCCACCGAGGTGATGTGGTGTCCTTGTGCTTCCAATTCCTCAATTACGCCAATGTGGGCAAGTCCGCGTGCGCTTCCGCTTGATAAGACAAGTGCTATGTCCATATAAAATTAAATAGGGATAATGTGTGTGAATAAGGATATCGTGTGTGTGAAACTACCCGATAAATGCAGTCAGCAGGGTAGCGTTGCCTTGAACGCTAAGTGTATTGGCGCAGGCAGGAACCAGTAGGGTTTCGCCCTGATGAGCCTTGATACCATTCACGATGGCTTCTCCGCTCAGGCAAACTACGATGACGAAAGAGTCGCAATGATAGTCGATGGTGGCAGTTCCTTCCACCATTTCGCGATGTACGACGAAGTAGGGACATTGCACAAGTTCTACGGAGGGCAGACTCCTGTCATACGCCGTTCGATAGTCAGGAAGTACGGTGTAATCGACTGCTGCGCGAGCTTGTTTGACATGTAGTTCACGAGGATGTCCGCCGGCATCCACACGGTCGTAGTCATAGACGCGATAGGTGATGTCGCTTGTCTGTTGTATTTCTGCCAGCAGGTTGCCTGCCCCAATTGCGTGTAAGCGTCCTGCAGGCAGGAAGAAACAGTCGCCAGCATGACTCTCGTATGAGTCCATGTTTTCTACGATGTCTCTAACCCACTCATCGTCGTTGTCGCTGGGGGTGATGGGACGCTTCAACCCAACGTGTATCTTTGCTCCATGCTCCGTCTCGATGATGTACCACATCTCAGTCTTTCCAGGACTATTGTGGCGCTCTTGTGCCAGTTTGTCGTCGGGGTGAACCTGCACACTCAGGTCTTGGCGGGCATCTATTATTTTCACCAATAGCGGAAACTGCCCGCCAAAACGCTCCATAACGGAATCTCCCATCAATCGTGCCCCGTGTTTCTGGATGAGTTGATGCAAGGTGAGCCCCTTGTCCTCGTCGTTGGCTATTCCTCGTTCGGCACACACGCTTTCGTGACCAGGCACTCCGCTCAGTTCCCAACTTTCGCCTATGTGTTGTTGTGCAGTTTTAATTCCCTTCAGGGATGCAATTTTGTCTCCGCCCCAGATGACGGACTTCAAATAAGGAACAAACTTATATGGATTCATTCTTCTTTTTCAACCTTAAACCCTTAACCCTTTAACCTTTAACCTTTAACCTTTAACCTCTAACCCTTCCCATATTTCCCAACTTGCCTGTGCTTGCAGATGCAGCATTTCAAGTCCATTCTTTATGGTGGCACCGCGTTGTGCGCCCAACTTCAGGAAGAGTGTCTCCTCAGGATTATAGATGAGGTCGAAGAGCAGGTGCTGAGGCGTAAGGGCCTCATAGGGCAATTGTGGCGCTTCGTCAGTGTGGGGATACATTCCTACGGGTGAGCAATTGACGATGACCTTGTATTGTTGCAACAGTTCGGGCGTAATGTCTTCGTAGCAGAGCGTGTCAGGCGATTTCCTCCGACTGACAATTTTCCACTCTATGCCCAAGTGCGTGAGCGCAACACGTATGGCTCGCGATGCTCCCCCTGTGCCCAGTATCAGCGCCTTGCGATGCTCAGGGCGAAGCAGCGGGCGAATGCTGTTCTTGAATCCGATAATGTCGGAGTTGTAGCCAAGAAGTTTTATGCTATCGCCCTCCCGCTGAATTTTTATGACGTTTGCTGCACCAATCTCCTCAACTTCGGGCGACAACCAGTCGAGCAGCGGAATGATGGCATGCTTGTGGGGAATGGTGCAGTTGAGCCCCACGAGTTCTGGGGTGTCGTGCACGATTTCGAGCAGCATGTGTGCATCCTCTATCTCGTAGTTCTCATACACCGCATCGATGCCTTCGCGGGCAAACTTCTCCGTGAAGAATGCCTTGCTAAAGCTATGTCCCAGCGGGTATCCTATAAGGCCGTACTTGGTCACTATAAAAGTTTAAAAGTTTAATCGGGCTTCGCCTTGTTTAAAAGTTTAATCGGCTTCGCCCTGTTTAAAAGTTTAATCGGGCTTCGCCCTGTTTAACAGTTTAATATGCTCTCCCCCTTGGGGGATTCGGAGGGGCTTTATCCTTTCTTCGCCAAATACATGGTGCAGATGCCAAAGGTGTAGCGTTGCCAAGTGACTTTCCTAAATCCGGCTTCTCGCAAAATGTGCTCCATCACCTCGCCCTGAGGGAAGACGTGCATGCTGTCCGTGAGATAGCGATAGGCTTTGGTTTCGCGACTGAGGAGCCACCCAAGGAAGGGGATTACGATGTGGGAGTAGAGCCAGAAGAGTTGCTTCATGGGTGCCGTCTTGGGTGCCGCCAATTCCAGCATCAGCAGGTGGCCGCCCGATTTCAGCACACGATGCATCTCGCGAAGTCCCTGTCCCAGGTCCTCGAAATTGCGCGCTCCGTAGGCAATGGTCACAGCGTCAAAACTTCCTGCAGGATAGGTGAGCTGCATGCAATTCTCGCGTTTGAACGAGATTACCTTCTCCAATCCCTTCTGGTTCACCTTTCTGCGTGCCACCTCCATCATCTCTTCGCTGATGTCTGCTCCCACCACCTTGTCGGGTTGCAGTCGCTGTGCGGCCAGGATGGCAAAGTCTCCCGTCCCAGTCGCGATGTCCAGTATTTGTTTCGGCTGGAAGGGTTTGAGCGAGTCGATGGCGCTGTTTCTCCACCAACGGTCGATGCCCAGCGAAAGGGTGTGGTTCAACTTGTCGTAGTTGGGCGCAAGGCGGTTGAACATACGCTCCACCTGTGGTCCCTTGCGCTCCTCCTTATCGTAGGGTTTCACGAGTTGAACCTCGTAATTCCCCTCGCCCGACTTATCGTAGTTTGCACTCATCTTCTCATTCTCTCATTTTCTCATTCTCTCATTTTCTCTCAACGAGCCATTGGGTCACATTGCGCTTGATGCGTTCCTCCAGATTACCTTCAGTGTCGGCAGGAACGAACTTCTCCCCAATGATGTGCTCGTAGAGTTCGATGTAGCGTTCACTCACGCTCTGTGCATATTCGTCCGTGATTTCGGGCATCACCTGACCAGGTTGGTTCATGAAGTTGTGCTCGATGAGCCATTGGCGCACGAACTCCTTCGAGAGCTGGCGCTGGGGTTCGCCCTTTGCAAAGCGCTCCTCGTAGCCCTCGGCATAGAAATAGCGTGATGAGTCGGGCGTGTGGATTTCGTCGATGAGGATGACCTTGCCGTCGCGCTTGCCGAACTCGTACTTCGT
>JAEEGL017064013.1_pt1 | contig 19610 bp, 17 predicted proteins | sample 9134231 | NCBI WGS metagenome assembly JAEEGL01 (sample SAMN16246548, study PRJNA631951) | gut metagenome | biome: gut microbiome; feature: rumen; material: fiber-attached | host: Bos | place: Iran: Karaj | collected 2018-10 | reverse complement strand
TTCGTTGATGGCGGTTGCCGTGCCGAAGAGTATGCGCTTGAAGAAGTCGCGCTCCTTGGTCAGCTGCACCTCCACGATAATGATCTCGCCCTTGCTGGTCTTCGCCTTCACATCCACGCGGTTTCCCTTATCCTCCAGGCGGTCTTTATTGTTCTCGCTCTCCAGGATCTCCATGATGGTCACGGGCTGCCCGATGAGCACGTGGATGAGCCCTTCGAGCACCTCCTTGTTGGCCTTGTCGCGCAGGATGCGCTTGATAGCCCAGTCGAAACGGATATAATTGCTTACTTCTGTCATGTTGCTATAAGAATTGTACGTGGTGCAAAGATACAAACTATTTCTGACAACGCCAAACAATACTCAAGAAAAGTTGCTATCTATCAATGTTCCCCTAAAAACTGTGACATTTGAAGGTACTACGTGAATTAGTGAACTAATAACCAATAAGCAAAATGCCCTTCAACGGCAGTTGTAGACGGTTATTAATGTAGAGGGTTTCGCGTTTAGAACATTTTCTGATAGTATGCTTTTACCTCTTCATATTTCAATGATTTGAAAAACATTTTCCCTGCGATTGAAGGAATTTGTTGCCGAACTTTCTTTAAGTTGAATGATATATATTTACCATCATCTTTGCAATCCTTAGTATAGATAAAAAAGTATCGAGTAATTCTGTAGCCAGAGATTTTACCATTACCTCCACGTGCTTTTCTAACTTTCAATTTATCTTTTTCAAGCCTGACTGTTTCTCCAGCGATAATAGGTTTATATTGCATCATGAGACGCTGCAATGCATTTGGAGTCCAAACTTTACAGTGATTCCTACCAGAAGGTCTGATTTCCCCTTCAAGATCTGCCCATAGCTTGACTTGATTTGTAGGCATCATAACGAAGTAGCCATTAATATCTTCAGTACAAATCACATCAGCATACTTTTTCGCATAATTTGTTGAAATAGCGATACTTATACTTTCCTTAGAAAAATCGTCGATGTTGTGAACAGTATTGTCAAAGAAATTCAGATCTTTCTTTTCGTTTAACATTGCTTCAAATTGAGGATAGTCCTTTAAGAACTCATTTGTGATTCTTATTTTTCCATCTTCACCATATTTAGGCAAATTAGGATCACTCGTCCTGGCACCAGGTTCTTTGAATTCAATAGTGTATATAACCAAGTCGATTACAGTAATCAACGCACTATCGGTGCCAGCACAGCTGCCAGCTTGAATCAACATTCTTCGTTTGTCTTTTGTTGAATAAACATAACGAGGAACCAAATAATAAGACTTGATTAGATTTACAACTTCTGGAGGTATAAAGTCAGGTTCTTCTATACAATTAACGAACAAGCATAGTTTCAGCATGTTTGCAAGAGTTTGAGCATAGACACATTCGCTGAAGACAGCAGACTGAATGTTCTTCCCACTTTCATAACTTTTTTGGATTTGATGCTCTAATGCAGGACATATTGTTTTAATTTCCTGCAAGTCAATGCTTAAACTCCGCTTTGTAGCCAGCTTCCAAAGCTTGTCTCTTTCAGCCTTATTAAATAACACCTTTGTTGGAGCAATGCCATAAAATTCTTGCATTATCTCTTTTTGTTGTTTTGCTAATGGGATTATCTCGTCTTTCATACGCTTACCTTTAATGCCATATTTGAATGCATCAAATCCATTGTTGAATTATCAATTTTGAGATTTAAGATATTCAGAAATCTTTGATTTATTTTGTCACGATATTGCCGAGGATATTTAATATTTTCTTGGATACCTACATTCTTTTTCTTGATAATAAATGTATTTGCCTTACTATACATTTCATTTACAATCTCTTTAAAAAACACATGATCGTCTTCAGATAGTAAGTTATAAATAACAGGCATTTTTAAAAGCAAACTGACAGGATAAGTAATACCGCCATCAAATAGTCTCCAATGCCAATATGCAAAAGAAGAATTTATAAGGCAATACACATAATTATACTTTCTCTCATCGTCAAAATGAAGAGTAATCTGTCCATTCCTATTCATTTTCCCCGAAATAGCGCTTGTAAAATAACGGCAAGTATTCGGCATTGAAAGAATATGCTTACCATTTTTTGAAACGAGTTCAGCAAGAATATGATTTCCAGCTTTTTCTATTAAGCAATCATACAAAGGTTGTAGTTCTCTAAAACATTTATAATACATCGGTCTGTCCGATGATATTATTTGTCTCTCAGGCGACAGAAATTCTTCAAGTGTTTTACATTGGAGTAGGACTTTTCGCTCTGTAGACTTAAAACGTATCAGTGGAGTAAGCCTAAAGCCATAAGAATCTTTTTTTCGAACTACAGTAATAGCTGCCCGAACAGAATTACTGGTGTTTGTATTAAAGACGCCATGCTTTCTTCCGCAGAAAATATTACCTGGAACATTATCAAAAGAATAAATCTCCCCATTAAACTGATTCATCAGTAATCTAAGAGAATAAAATTTTGAGCCGGAAATGAAACTGTAGGGCGTAATTATTACGGAAGCAACACTCTCTTTAAGAATTTTCTCCATAAAAATAGCATACAATTCTTTAGACTCTTTTTGAACCCTTGTATTGCTCCAAAACAAACCTATTTGTTGTATTGCCGCATAAGGAGGATTTGATATAACTTTACTATTATGAGGTAACTGTATTTTTGATGACAAGAAATCTCCAGCTATATCGTGAATCTTATCTTTTAATTCTTTTCCATACTTCAATAATAATGCCGTTTTGCATATTTTAAGCGCAACGGTATCTATATCATACAGATATACTTTTCCTTCATTAAGCAGATTATGTGCTTTGTCTTTACCTATATAATCTAAATAAGTCAAAATCAATTTTCCTGTTCCACAACCGACATCACAAAGATTTTGTCCTTCAAGAGAATCAAACCATTCACTCATAACATAAGCAACATCATCAGGCGTATAATATTGCCCGTTCTCTTTCTTCTGCTGTTTATCTTGAATGGCAAGTCCTATTTCGTACATTTCGCCGAAGTTACTTACAGTAAGGAAGTCTGCATTTTCTCCGTATGTTAAAACATATTCGCAAATATTGGCCCAAGTATATTCTAGACCATATATTTCTATGTCTTTTATATAATTATCAAGTGTATAGTATTTCAACTTTGAAATAATTACATTTGAAAGACTTACAGAAATTTCCTTATTTTGATTTTGAAGTTGTTTATCTATTGTAAACATATCATCAAAAAGCGATATTTGGTAATAATCACTTTTCATACCTCTATATAATATCTTTTTTGTAGACTATCTGTACTATTCTGCAAAGGTACAAATATTTTTTTATATACAAATGATTTTCTTCAAAATATACACATTATTTAATAATTACCATATTACAGTACCAGAAATTTTGGAGGGCTTGGTACTGAGAGTACCAGGCTGCTGTAGTGGGAGTACCGCTGTGAGGTTGACTGACTACCACTTTGAGGTAAACGTTGTACCGCTTTGAGGTAAACGTTGTACTGCCTTGAGGTAGCCGCCTTGGGGTTGCCTCGTGGTAGCACCATGAAATCACATTTTATTGTGATTTTGCTTTGCTGTTTCGTATCTTTTTCGTAACTTTGCACCGAAATCACAATATAGTGTGAAATGAACCAGAAAGAGTGAGATTGGCAAATAACAAGATGACGAAACCACTTTTCTGTCTACTTAACATTCTGATGCTCGCAGCCTGCGGACGACCTTTGCCCCATGTGGACAAAGGCCTGCTGGCATTGGCCGAGCAGGGAGATGCACAGGCACAGATGAAGGTGGGGCTGGCATGCGACCAGGAAGAGGAATATGAAGAGGCGGCCCGCTGGTACAGGATGGCAGCCGAGCAGGGAGTGAGCGAGGCCCAGAACAACCTGGGCGTGATGTATAAGGACGGACAAGGCGTAGACCAGGACTATGCAGAGGCGACGCGATGGTTCAGGATGGCAGCGATGCAGGACAACATGCTGGCACAGATGAACCTGGGATGGATGTATCATGCCGGCAAGGGCGTGCGCCAGGATGCCGACTCTGCCCGCTACTGGTATATGCTGGCCGCAGACAAAGGGCATGCCTCGGCACAACTGAACCTGGGCATACTCTGCCTGCAACAGGCCGACACCGCCGCTGCCGTCCAATGGCTGCAACAGGCAGCAGAGCAAGGCAACAGCGGTGCCGAGCGTATCCTGAAGAAACTATAACACAAGAATTTAGTATAATTAAGCATTAAGACAGTGAGTACACAAAGAGCCAATTTCGGAACCAAACTGGGTATTATCCTCGCTACGGCTGGATCGGCCGTTGGACTGGGCAACGTGTGGCGTTTCCCTTATATGACGGGCCAGAACGGTGGCGCCGCCTTTATCCTTATTTATATAGCATGCGTGCTGATGCTCGGCATACCCTGCATGCTCAATGAGTTTATTATCGGTCGCAGGGCACAGGCCAACACGGCACGGGCCTATTCCACGCTGGCCAACGGCACGCTGTGGCGGTTTATCGGCTATTTCGGCGTGTTCACCGGCTTTATGATCATGGGCTATTATGTGGTGGTGTCGGGCTGGTGCCTGCAGTATATCTACGCTTCGGTGGCCGGCCATCTGGCTGGCGATGCCGACTATGTGAAGAATTATTTCGAGACGTTCTCCTCGCATCCGTGGAAGCCGCTGCTGTGGTTGCTGGTCTTTATAGCGATGAGCCATTACATCGTGTCGCGGGGCGTAGAGAAAGGCATTGAGAAGGGCTCGAAGATGATGATGCCGCTGCTCTTCATCCTCCTGATAGTCATTGCCGTGGCATCCTGTCTGCTGCCCGGTGCCGGCAGGGGCATCAACTTCCTGCTGCATCCCGACTTCTCCAAGGTAAACAGCAACACTATGCTCGGCGCACTCGGTCAGGCCTTCTATTCGCTCAGCCTCGGCATGGGCTGCCTCTGCACCTACGCCAGTTATTTCAAACGCGACACCCACCTTACGAAGTCGGCCGTGCAGATAGTGAGCATCGACACGCTCATTGCCATCCTGGCCGGACTGATGATCTTCCCCGCTTTCTTTGCCATCCATCCCAATGCCGACCAACTGATGGCCGACCCGGAACTGGCCGGACAATACTGCGGCCCCGGACTGGTGTTTATCACCCTGCCCAGCGTGTTCCAACAGGCCTTTGCGGGCGTGCCCTTCCTGGGCGAGGTGGTGGCCCTGCTGTTCTATGCCCTGCTGTCGCTGGCTGCCCTCACGTCGCTCATGTCGCTTCACGAGGTCAACACGGCCTTCTTCCACGAGGAGTTTAACATGACGCGCCGCCGTGGTGCCGTCTTCGTCACGGCCTTGTGTGCCTTTATCGGCGTGTTCTGCTCGCTGTCGTTTGGCGACAGCCGCGAGTGGCTGGTCTTCGGCGGCACGTCGCTGTTCAACTGGTTCGACTTCCTCACCGGCCAGATATTCCTGCCCTTGGGCGGACTGCTCACCAGTCTGTTCCTGGGCTGGTATGTGCCCAAGCATATTGTGAAGGACGAGTTTACCAACGGCGGTACGCTTCGCGGCCGTTTCTTCGGCATCTATCTGTTTGCCGTGCGCTATGTGTGCCCCATCGGCATCCTGCTCATCTTCCTGCACCAGTTCGGAGTGATTTGAGAGTTAAGAGTTGAGGGTTGAGAGTTGAGAGACTTTAGTTAAGAGTTAAGAGACTTTAGTTGAGAGATGAGACTGGGCGACTTGTTTTACATGAACCGGCATGACCGCCGCATCCTGCTGGTGCTGCTGACCGTGGCAGCCGTAGCATTAGGGGGATTCTTCCTAGCCGGCGACTATGATGACAGTGAGTTTGCCGACGACTCCGGCATCGCGCTCAGTCCTACCTCGTCCCAGCCCGACCCAAACAGCCCTACCCTCACTCACCAAATGTCGCTCAGCCCCGACTCAACACAGGAAGACACTCTGCCCCGACTCTTTCCCTTCGACCCTAACACCGCCGATAGCATGCAGTTGCGGCGCCTGGGCCTGACGGCATGGCAGGTGCGCAACATCCGGAAATACCGGGCTTCAGGCGGCATCTATCGCACGAAGGAAAGTTTTGCCCGCCTCTATGGGCTCACGGCCAAGAAATACAAGGAACTGGAACCCTATATCCGCATCTCACCCGACTATCAGCCGGCGGCGCTGCTGTTTCCCGAGGAGCAGCCTATAGTGCGCGACACACTGCGCTTCCCTCTGAAGATTAAGGACGACGAGACCGTAGACATCAATGCCAACGACACGGCGGTTTACAAGAAGGTGCCGGGCATAGGCCCTTATTTCTCGCGCCAGATAGCAGACTACGGCAGGCGGCTGGGCGGCTATATCAGCATTGACCAACTGGACGAGATCTACGGCTTCCCCAAGAAATCGAAGCGTTTCTTCTCGCTGCCCGCTACCAATATCCACAAAATGAATATCAACAGCCTGTCGGTCAACGAACTGCGCCAACATCCTTACATCAACTACTATCAGGCCCGCGCCATCGTGGACTATCGCCGACAGCACGGGCCTCTGAAGTCATTGAAGGAGTTGTCGCTGCTGCCCGACTTTCCCGACGAGGCCATACGCCGGCTGGAGCCATACGTCTGCTACGAATAGGGGCAGGGGCTAAGACCGCCGTTATCACTCCCCTTTTCCGTTTGCACTCGGACTGTCGGGGCCAATCTCGCGGCTTTGGATATTATTATCTATCGGATTAGGATTAAACATGTTGGGCTGGCTTTGCGACGGCTGTTCGCAGAAGTTCATCGTGCCGAGGTTTTCCGTGGGGTGATAGACGGCACAGCCCAGCAGGTAAAACTCTTGGTCGAAACTGAAGAGCGCGGCATCGCCCCAGTTGGCAAAGAAGCGGCAGTCCTCGAACACAGTGCCCACGCAGCCCCGGCTCTCTATGAGCGAATACTCCTTGTTGTTCAGGAAGTCGCAATGCGTGCAGTGAACGGCCTCGCAGTCACGCAACTGCATGATGCCATAGGTGCAGTCATGTATCTTGCTGGAATAGAGCGAGAAACTATTCGTGCCTTCGAGGTCGAGGCCGTAGGTGCCGCAGCCGTAGAGGTCGCAGTCGATGACCACGTTGCGCCAGCCACGCTTCATGCCGATGACACCGCCCTCGCAGTGTCCGGCATCGGTATGGCCGATGGTGAGGTTGCTCACCGTACACTGGCTACAGTCCACAAAGTTAAGGCAGAAAGCATAGCGGGGCTCTACGACGATGCGTGAGTTTTTCTCACCCTCAATAAGGAGTTGCTTCATATTGACCAGCGTCAGTTGCCGGCCGTCGAACACCTCCTCGCTGACCACCGTCTCGCGGCCGCCATTAATGCCGGCTGAAGCATCGGGCATCCACATCTTATAGCGTGTGCGGAAGAGGCTCTAGTCGTTAAGTATCGGCGTGAGGTTGATTTCCGTATCCTTGGCTATGAGCACGTTGCGGTTGGAGCCCAGGGCGTTCAGGAACTGCTCGGCGGTATAGACGCGGATATAGTCATCGTTCTTGTACTTGATGGCTTCGCCGAAACTGCCAGTCTTGGGTGATGGTTGCCCTGACACCTGAACGTTGGCGGCGGGCTGCCCCACCTGCTCCTGATGGAACTGCGAGCCGTCCCATTTCATCAGTATCTGAACCTCACCCTGCGGCCCGTGGATGGTAGCCATGATATCCTTGCCGGCCTGTGGCAGAACGTAAGACACGACACTGCTGACATTGACAGCGGCACCTATGTCCTGACGCGACAGCCATTGCATGGTCTTCTTCTGGTTGTCGTAGCGATAGAACTTCAGCGTGGTGAACTCCGAAGAAACGGGGCGACCCTGCTCCACCATGCCACTGTTCACGGCCACAATCTTCTCTTTCTGGTTGGCGCAGTTCCAGTAACAGAACTCCACGTACTCGTAGGACTATGCCGAATGGCGTTTGTCGAAGCGGACAAATCCGTTTTTCGCGTCAACAATAAACGACGCTCCGTCGTCCAGCGCCCGCCCTTCCTGCCGGCGCGTCCAGTTTTCCTGAGTGCCTTGGATAAACTCGTCGCCGTCGCGCTGTAGGGCGGCGGTCACAAAATCAATAATACCGGGTTTCGCACCCGCAAAGTTGACGCGGAATTCCTGCGCCTGAACAGCCATGCCCATCATCAGGGCGATGGCAACAAATAGGATAATTCTTTTCATAATCTTTCCATAATGTTATTGTCGAATGCAAAATTACACATTTATTTAGAAAAAAGGAACAAAAATTTGTTTTTATTCGGAAATTATTGTAATTTTGCAACCAATACGATAAATAGGAAAATTAAGCACTAAGAATTATAGAGAGAGAAAGCATGATGCTACAACAAAAACGCACAATAGCCATCGTATGCGGTGGCGACTCCTCTGAGCACGATGTATCATTACGCTCGGCCCAGGGGCTGTATTCCTTTTTCGACAAGGAACGCTATAACGTCTATATCGTCGAAATCAAGGGACTGGACTGGAAGGTGCAACTGCCCGACGGTACGACGGCACGCATCAACCTGAACGACTTCTCGTTTAAGGAGAACGGAAAGACCCGACTCTTCGACTATGCCTATATCACCATCCACGGCACACCGGGCGAGAACGGCATCCTGCAGGGATTCTTCGACCTGATCCACATGCCCTACAGCACCAGCGGCGTACTGGTGGAGGCGATGACGTTCAACAAGTTTGTGCTGAACAACTACCTGCGAGGCTTCGGCGTGAGAGTGGCCGAGAGCGCATTGGTGCGCCGCGGCCAGGAGCGTAAGGTCAGCAAGAAAGCCATCATCGACGCCATTGGCATGCCTTGCTTTGTCAAGCCGGCCAACGACGGCAGTTCCTTCGGCGTGTCGAAGGTGGTGAAGCCCGACCAGTTGGCAGCCGCCATGCGCGTGGCCATGATGGAGAGCGACGAGGTGATGATAGAGCAATTCCTGGAGGGCACGGAGATTACCGTGGGTTGCTACAAGACGAAGGACAAGTCGGTGGTATTCCCCGTTACCGAGGTAGTGACGAAGAACGAGTTCTTCGACTACGACGCGAAGTACAACGGACAGGTGGACGAAATCACCCCCGCCCGCATACCCGAGGAGCAGGCCAAGCGCGCACAGCAACTCACATCGACCATCTACGACATCCTGCACTGCAACGGCATTATCCGCATCGACTATATCATCTCGCCCCAGGGCGACATCACGATGCTGGAGGTGAACACCACGCCGGGCATGACTGCCACCAGTTTCATACCACAGCAGGTACGCGCCGCCGGACTGGACATCAAGGATGTGCTGACCGACATCGTTGAGAACCAGTTCTAACTATTTTTGGGGGGAGTTAAAGGAGTTAAGGGAGTTAAAGACGATAGTTTTGCTATGGAATACGACATAAAGGAGTTTGACGAGATACGCCCCTACGAGCCGGAGGAAATGAAGCAGGCGTTCGACGACCTGCTCAACGACCGCCAGTTTAATCTCATTATGAAGGGCTTTGCACCCTGGTTGCCCAAAGGACTGCGCAACGGGCTGCTGCGCCTGGCCTTTACCGGCGTGAAGACGCCGCTCGACTTCCAGAAGCGCTTCATGAAGCCGGTGGTGAACTTCATCATCAGCAAGCACACCGACGGTTGCTCGTTCGACTACCAACAATTGCCGGCCGACAAGCAAGGCCCCCGCTACACCTTTATATCCAACCACCGCGACATTGTGCTCGACTCGGCATTCCTCGACGTGAAACTCTTTGAGTCGGGATTTCCAACCACCGTGGAGATAGGCATCGGCGACAACCTGCTCATATATCCCTGGAGCAAGCGGCTGGTGCGCATGAACAAGGCATTTACCGTGCGCCGCGGACTCTCGCCGAAGGAGATGTTGCAGAGCAGTCAGTTGATGAGCCGCTATATCCATTATGCCGTGACGCAAAAGAAGGAAAACATCTGGATAGCCCAGCGTGAAGGCCGTGCCAAGGACAGCGACGACCGCACGCAGGAAGCGGTGCTGAAGATGCTCGCTATGGGGTCGCTCAACTCTGAACCCTCAGCCCTTAACTCCCTACGCGAACTGAACATCGTGCCGCTGACCATCAGTTACGAGTACGACCCCTGCGACTACCTCAAGGCGCAAGAGTTCCAGCAGAAGCGCGACAACCCCGCCTTCAAGAAGAGCAAACAGGACGACCTGGACAATATGAAGACGGGCATCCTCGGCTATAAAGGCCGCGTGGCCTATCATTGCGGCACACCCGTGAACGAATGGATCGACGAACTGGCCGACCTGCCCAAGAACCAGATGTTTACTGCCTTGGCCCACCGTATGGACGTGGAGATACACCGGGGCTACACCCTCTATCCCTGCAACTTCATTGCACTGGACGAACTGAATGGCAGCAACGAATATGAATCGCAATATACCGCAGCCGACAAGGCCCGCTTTGAGAAGTACCTCGCCGCACAACTGGCAAAGATACGCATCCCCAACAAGGACGAGGCCTTCCTGCGCGAAAAAATGCTCACAATGTATGCCAACCCGGTCAGAAATAAAGTGAAAAGCGAAAAATGAAAAAAGAAAGAATGAAATCACTTTTTTACCTTTTCACCTTTTTACTTATTTACCTTATCGCCGCCTGTACGCAGGATGCCTACGAGAAAGGCGAAGGGGAACTATCGCAGATGACGGCTGAGATGGGTGACGGCTATACCTCTACGGAGAAAAAGGTGACACGCTTTGTTACCGACGACGACGTGGAACTCACCGTAGCCACGCCGTTTTCCACCAAAATCATGCCGAAGGCCGACACCGTCTACCGGGCCGTGTTCTATTATGCCAAGACGGGAGAACAGGCCGAGGTAAAGGGCCTGAATCCAGTAGGCGTCATCAGGCCTCGCGCTATTGCTATTGATAGCCTGAAAACCGACCCTGTAAAACTGGAAAGCGTCTGGATGGGGAAATCCAGACGCTATATCAATCTCTCAGTATATATCATGCTGGGAACCAATGAGAATGATTCCGTGAAACAAAAACTGGGATGCCATCGCGACACACTCATACAAAATGCCGACAGCACCCGAACCCTCCGTCTAATGCTCTATCATGATCAGGCCACCGTGCCGCAATACTATTCGCAGCGCACCTATCTGAGCATTCCTACGAAAGGTTTGGATGCTGACTCAGTGGAACTCACCGTAAACACCTACAATGGAGCCATCGTGAAACGGCTGAAATTGTAGGGACAAATTCTTGTATCTGTCCGCAAACGGAAGAAGTATCCCCTTAAACCAGTTTGCTGAGGTCTTGCTCAGCAATAAACTTCAGGTTGTTGAGGATGATGACCTCACGGGCCTTCTCACGGTTGTCGGTACGGAATACCATGATGCCCTTGCCACCCAACAGGAATGTGTACATATAGGCGATGCTGATGCCGGCATCGCTGAATGTACGGACGGCATCGGCAGCGCGTCCGGGTTCGTCGTCAAGTTCGAGGGCAAGCACGTCGCTTAAGGCCACGGCCACGCCTGCTTTCTTCAGTTCCTCATAGGCGCGGAGGGGCTCGGAGCAGATGAGCCTATAGATGCCATACTCTGCCGTGTCGGCAATGGTGGAGGCCACAATCTGGATCCTGGCCTCTTTCAATACTTCAAGGACCTTGATCAGAGTGCCCGAACGGTTCTCGATAAAAATGGAAAGTTGATGGATAGTCATAGTTTTTTTGTTATTTCGTTATTTCGACATTTCGAAGTTATTGATACACCTTTCTCTTGTCAACGACTCTTACGGCCTTGCCTTCGCTGACGGGCAGGGTGCCACGGGGCACGAGTTTGACGCGCGGCGTGAGCAGGATCTCGTCCTTCAGGGCGCGCGTGATGCTCTTGCCGAGTTGCTGCAGGCGGTTGTAGTCGTCGGTAAACATTTCGGCCAGTTCCACTTCAACGGTCATGTTGTCGTTGTCCTCGTCGGTGGTCAGGGTGATGAGGTAGTTGTTGCCCAGTTCCTTGAAGTTCATCAGGATCTTCTCTATCTGGATGGGGAAGATGTTGACGCCACGCAGCACCATCATATCGTCGCTACGGCCACGCATGCGGTCCAGGCGGATATGGTTGCGCCCGCAGGGACACGAGCGGCCAAGCACGCGGGTGAGGTCGCGGGTGCGGTAGCGCAGCAGCGGCATGGCCTCGCGGCACAGCGTGGTGAGCACCAACTCGCCAATCTCGCCGTCGGGCACGGGCTCCAGCGTCTCGGGGTCAACAATCTCAACGATATAATAGTCCTCCCAGAAGTGCAGGCCGTTCTGCTCGGGGCACTCGAAGCCTACGCCGGGACCACACATCTCGCTCATACCGAAGGAGTTGTAGGCCTTTACCCCCAACATGTCCTCAATACGCTTGCGCTGCTCCTCGCTGTGAGGCTCTGCACCGATGGCCAGCATCTTCAGTTTGGTGTCGCGGCGCGGATCGACGCCCTCCTGCTGCATCACCTCATAGAGGCGGGTGACGTATGAGGGAACGGCGTGGATGGCCGTGGTGCCGAAGTCCTTGATAAACTTAATCTGTCGCAGCGAGTTGCCGGCAGCGGCAGGCACGGTGAGCATGCCCAGTTTCTCGGCGCCGTACTGGAAGCCCAGACCGCCGGTAAACATGCCGTAGCCGGAGGAGTTCTGGAACACATCGTCGGGGCGCAGGCCCACCATCCAGAGGTTACGTGCCACCTGGTTGGCCCATTCGTCAAGGTCTTTCTTCGTGTGGAGGATGACGGTAGGGTTGCCCGTGGTGCCGCTCGACGAGTGCAGGCGCACGCAATCCTTCAGGGGCACGCAACTCATGCCGAAGGGATAGGTCTCGCGCAGGTCTTGCTTCGTGGTGAACGGCAGTTTACGCACGTCGGCCAGCGACTGGATGTCATCGGGCGTGATGCCCGCTTCCTTGAATTTTTTCTGATAGAACGCATTGTTCATGCAATGATTCACGGTAGCCTTGAGGCGCTCCAGTTGGAATGCCTCTATCTGCTCGCGCGTCATTGTCTCGCGTTCAGGGTTAAAGTAGGGAGAATTGTTTTGGTTCATTCTGGTTAAATTATAGGTTATTTATTGTTACTCTTGCGTATCATGTAGTTGAAGTTTTTCACCTCTTTACCGTCATCGTTAACGTTGACGTATGGCAGTTCAATCTTGTTGCCCGACTTGTCGATGGTGGCAGCATTCGACTTGCGGCCCATCTCAAACTCTTTGCCTGCCTCATTTCGCTTGGCGACCTGTTCCTTTAAACGGGCGATGAATATCCCAACGGTGTCGCGCATAGCGGTAGAATAACTGATATGAGTGGTGTCAAGGTCGGTGAATGCGCCCTTGTCATACTCTCTGATGAGCGAGTCGCCCACAATGCTCCACTTGCCACTAAAGTGGCTCGTGTAGAAAATGGGGCCGCTGTAGGTGGAAGAGTTGATGCTGTGCCTCCTAAGGTGACTGAAAGTGTGGTCGCGGTTAAAGGTTATCGACTCTTCGTCGTCGCCCATCGTCGACACATCAGCCCAGGTGCCGATGAGTTCCGACTCCTTGACGGGCTCACCTGTCTTGGTCTGCTTGTCGATGTAGGCCTCCAGTTCCTCGTCGGTGATGTCCATGATAAACTTACACTGGTCGCTCATGCGCTGCCAGTCGCCGGCGGCTTTCTCCAAGTAGTTTTGTCGCGATGACGAGTATGTTGCAAACAGGAGGACTCTCTTGTCGGTGACCAGTTTCCGGAGTTGTTCCCTGTCATATCCCAGATAATAGTAAGGAGCGTTGAGCATCATCTCGTACACCTCATCTTGCGTGAGGGGTGAGCGGAATGGTCTTTCCGTTGCCATGTAGTTCTGATAGAAGCGCCGCTTCAGGTAGAATTCTTGAATCAAGTCGATGAACATCGGGTTGTCGATGGTCTTCCACGTTTCCTGACTGCTGTTGAATATTTTCTCTTTTGAGTCATCGATGATAAATAGTTCATCACTCAGAAGATAATTCCATACCATGCTCAGCGTGTCTTGGGATATGGAGTCAATCTGGTCGGGATGGCCTATCAGGTAATCCAAAAGTTTACCTTTCTCGCCTTGGTCTTTAGCGCCTTCCTTAAACGCTTCAATGTTCACGTCCATGTCGTGGATAACCATCATGGCCATCTGCCTTCCCGCTCTCTTTTTCTGGAGGTTCTCTAAATACGCAGCGGTGCCGAAAGTGAGCACAATAGAGATGCTGGTGGCTATGACAGTCATTGTCATCTCCCTGACGATGCCACCTTTAGTGTTCATCTTCTGGAACTTGGGCATTCTGAACTTCACATTCATCGGCTAAGCAGGACTATCCATTTATCGGCTACGCAGAACTATCGTCTTTACTTTTTATAGTTTGCGGTTGTCAATCACGTGGGCACTCTTACCCTGACTGCGCTCAATGGAGCCGGGAGCCTTGAGTTGCACCTTGGCGGCAATGCTCAGCACACTCTTCAGTTTGCTCGACAGTTTCTTTTCCAGTGCTGCCACGGCGGCAGGCGTGTCGAAGGTAGAAGTAAACACTTCCTGACGCAGTTCGGCCTGGACGAGCAAGGTGTCGAGGTTCTTCTCGCGGTCGACGACGAGCATATAGTGCGGAGCAAACTCGGGCAGCGAGAGGATAACGCTCTCCACCTGCGACGGGAATACGTTGATGCCTCGGATAATGAGCATATCGTCGCTTCGGCCCTCGATGCGGCCCATGCGTATGTTGGTGCGACCGCAGTCACACTGGCCGGGCAACAGCGAGCAGAGGTCGCGGGTGCGATAGCGTAGCAGGGGCATGCCCTCCTTGGTCAAGGTGGTAAACACCAGTTCGCCGGTCTGTCCCACGGGCAGCGGCTCCAAGGTGGTGGGGTTGATAATCTCCGGATAGAAGTGATCCTCGTTGATGTGCGAGCCATGCTGGTGCTGGCACTCGTAACTCACGCTCGGTCCCATGATTTCAGAAAGGCCATAGATGTTATAGCCCTTCAGTCCGAGACGCTCTTGAATCTCCTGTCGCATGTTTTCCGTCCAGGGCTCTGCACCGAAGGCACCTACGCGCAGTTTAATCTGTTCCTTTGTAATGCCCATCCTTTCCATTGTCTCGGCCAGGTAGAGCGCATACGACGGTGTACAGGCAATGCCCGTGATACCCAGGTCGCGTATCAGTTTGAGGTGTTTCTCGGTGTTGCCCGTCGAGGCTGGCAGCACCGTGGCTCCCATGTGCTCCACACCATAGTGGGCACCCAGTCCGCCGGTGAAGAGTCCGTAGCCATAACTGACGCTGAAGATGTCGTCGCGCGTCACGCCGAAGGCTGTCAGGCAGCGTGCCATCGTCTCACTCCATACGCCGATGTCCTTGCGCGTATAGCCCACGATGGTGGGATTGCCGGTGGTGCCGCTGGAGGCGTGGATGCGGATGATCTCGCTCTGCGGGGCGGCCTGAAGGCCGAAGGGGTAGTTGTCACGCAGGTCCTTCTTCGTGGTAAAGGGCAGTTTCTTGATGTCCTCGATGGTCTGTATGTCATCGGGGCGGATGTCCATTTCCTGGAGTTTATTACGATAGAACGGCACGTTGTGATACACGTATTCCACAATCTTGTGCAGTCTCTTGCCTTGCAGCGCGCTCATCTCGTCGCGGCTCATGCATTCTTTGTTCGGGTTCCAAATCATTGTCTCTTTTTCTTGGAAAAATAAGTAATAAGTGTTGGTTTGCGATGCAAAAGTACAACTTTTCTTTCACTCTGCAAAGAAAAATCGCAAAAAACTAACAATTGAAGCAAAACACAGAGGACTTGAAGGTAAGACAAGAAAGTGCAGAAAAGGACAACCAATGACTTCACGACAGGCCCTCAATCTCACCGTTCACTATGGTGATGCGCTCGGCCTGCGGACTCTTGGGGAGTCCTGGCATACGGAGCATGTCGCCGGCAATGGCAACAATCATCTCGCTGCCGCAATTCAGGATAAGGTCGCGGATGCGGATGGTGAAGCCTTCGGGCGAGCCGTAGCGTGTGGAGTCGGCAGAGAAGGAGAACTGCGTCTTCGCAATACATACCGGATAGTGGGCTATGACGCCGTCTTCGTCGGTGAAGATGGAGCGCAAGAACTCAAGTTTCTTTGTTACCGATTTGCCGTACTCCACGGCTGATGCGCCGTAGATACGTTTGCATACCCTCTCTATCTTGTCTTCCAGACAGTCGGCCTCCTTGTAGGTGAAGCGTATAGGCAGGGGCTGTTGTTTGTCAATGGTGTCGACAACGGTCTGAGCCAGTTCCACTGCACCCTCGCCGCCGCGCAGAAATGCCTCGTTCACGGCAAAGCCCACGCCGAGGTCTTCACAGTTGCGGCGCACCACGTCGATTTCCTCCTCAAGGTCAGTATCATGGCGGTTGAGCGTCACCACCACAGGCTGTCCGAAGCCCTGCATATTGTTAATGTGGCGGTTCAGGTTCTTCAATCCCTCGCGCAGTCCCTGCATGTTCGGCTCCTTGATGGCCTCCAAGGCTACACCGCCGTGCATCTTCAGTCCCTGCGTGGTGGCCACGATGACGACGAGACGCGGCAGCAGGCCGGCTTTCCGGCATTTGATGTTGAAGAACTTCTCGGCACCGAGGTCGGCTCCGAAGCCCGCCTCTGTCACCACATAGTCGCCAAAGGTCATGGCCATCTTCGTGGCCAAGACGCTGGAGCATCCGTGGGCAATGTTGGCAAAGGGGCCGCCGTGGATGAATGCCGGCGTATGCTCCGTTGTCTGTACTAAGTTGGGGCTCAGGGCATCGCGCAGCAATACGGTGATGGCTCCTGCCACGCCGAGGTCGCGCACATGGAACGGCCGCCCGTCGGCAGTGATGCCGAGGAGGATGTTCTCAATCCTTCGCTGCAGGTCCTCTTCGCTTGTTGCCAAGCAGAGGATGGCCATCAGTTCCGAGGCAGGGGTGATGTCAAAGCCAGTTTCCGACACCACGCCGTCGCCGCGCAGACCGGTGACCACATTGCGCAGGGCGCGGTCGTTGACATCAAGCACCCGTTTCCAATAGACCTCGCGCAAGGAGAAGCCGTCTTTACGGTGCTGGAACAAGTAGTTGTCCAGCAGGGCGCTGATGGTGTTGTGAGCTGAGGTCACGGCATGGAAGTCGCCCGTGAAGTGCAGATTAATCTTCTCCATCGGCAGCACCTGGGCATAGCCGCCTCCGGCAGCACCGCCCTTGATGCCGAAGCATGGACCGAGCGAGGGCTCGCGCAGGGCGACGACAGCCTTCTTCCCGATTTTGTTCAGTCCCAAGGTCAGGCCGATGCTGACGGTGGTCTTGCCGATGCCCGCCTTTGTAGGGCTGATGGCGGTCACGAGGATGAGGCGGCTCTGGCGCACCTTGTCCTCGTCGATGAGCCTTACCGGCACCTTTGCCATATAGCGTCCGTAGGGTTCTATGTCCTCGGGGGCTATGCCCAGCCTGGTGGCAATCTCGTTGATGTGCTCCAACTGGCACTCTCGCGCAATCTGTATGTCTGTTTTCATCTCGCGTTTTTTTTGCTTGTTTCGTAATAGGATGCAAAGTTACCGCTTTATCAGCATATTACCAAGAAAAACAGCGAAAAAAAATGTCACTGGCAAATCGGTTTTAAGGGATTCGACTTCCATTTAATTGTAAGCACCGCCTAATCGTCCACGAAACAGCAAAAACATTGGGCAGTCACCAGATTCTGATTCGTTTCTCGGGTGCAAGATAGAGTTTGTCGGTGGCCTTCACATCGAAGAGGTCGTACCAGTCGTCGGTGTTCATCACTTATTAAAAAGTTTGAAAACACCCTACATCCCTACATTTTCGCTATAACAGATTGATATATAGCAGTTTACACTATGTATGCTGCCTACATAAGCCTACATCACCCTACACAAAAGCATGCAATAAAGCCTGTTTTAGGCCGTCATTAAGCATCTAACAGCCTGGTTCCAAGGTTGTTTCACACCTGTTCCGATTATGGAAACAACTTGTTTCCATTGGAGAAACACTTTGTTTCCATGGCAGAAACAAGTTGTTTCCGCCGTCGGGAATAGTGTGAAACAGCATCGGAAAGAGGTCGTCAAATATGGGCATCGACAGCAAAATGCCCAAAACCATGTATGGTTGTGTAGGGTTGTGTATGCAGCATACATCGCGTAAACAACTGTCTTTCAATATGTTGAAGCGAAAATGTAGGGATGTATGCTTAAAGTCGTTCCACCTCGTCAGTGGTGATGCCCAGTGTGGCGGCTATCTGATCGGCGGGCATCGTAGCCTTCAGAGCCAGCACCGACCTACGCAGCAACACATATTGCTGCTGCAGTTGCTTGTCCTGTTCGGCCAACTGCTTGTCCTGTTCGGCCAACTGCTTGTCCTGTTCGGCCAACTGCTTGTCCTGTTCGGCCAACTTGACGTTCTGCTCGGCCAACTGCCGGTCCTTGATGAGTATCTCGGTGTCGCGCTTCTCGATGATTGAGAAATATTCATCTTCCACATCCATGCGATGCCGCATTTGGGCATCGGCAGCCGCCATCGTCAGGCGGTGGAGTATGCGCTCCATGTCGGTATCGTCGGAATACGCCCGCTCGTCAATGCTCAGCAACTGCTCGTCGTCGCTGTCGCGCCGGCTCTGGTCGAAGATGCTCAGCACCTTTTCGAGGTGGTTGTTTATCTGGCCGTGTAGCCGTGGTATCTGCACGATGATGCTGTCGTGTGTGAGGCTTTCCACAAATGGGTCTGGCAGCCCCTTCTCCACGCGGTTCTCGTTGTAGTCGCGGCAGTCATGGCTCACGTAGAGCACAGGCTCCTCGATGGCTCCCACCTTGTGCCCCAGCAGATAAACGGCTACCATGGGCACGGCAAAGTCGCCGCGCATGTTCTTGGGGCTGCGGTACTGCACGCCCAGGTATTGCCGGAAACGCAGCGTCTCGGTCTCCACCCACGTCTTCTGCAACTCCACAAGAGTCAGGCTCTCCATGCCCTGCTTGTCACGGATGGTGGCTCCGAAATCAATGCGGAACACCGACAGCGCGTCACGCTCGTCGTTGCTATACTCGTGGGCGCGCATCTCTACGCGAACAACGTCCTTCTTCAGCAATGCCGAGAGGATGGTGCGTGCTATGCGCTCGTCCTCCATCAGGTACTTGAACACTACGTCGTAGATGGGATTTGCTATCTTCATAACCGTATTCAAATTTTAAATATTCAATCTTCTATTTTCATTTTTTCAATCTTCCTCGGTGCAAAGATACTCAAAAATCTCCGAACCGCCAAGCGATTCGGAGACTTTTTCTTGGCAGCCTATGGTGGTACATACCAACGGTGATAGCAGCCGAGGCGCTTACAACTGTGAGATTTCCTCTGGTAGGAGGTCAGTCATTTCGGCAATCTCTTCAATACCCTTTCCTTTCGCTTTCATCCTGCGGGCTATCTCTAATGTACGCTCATCACGCCCCTCAGCCTTACCTTCGGCCTTACCTTTCTCCAAACCCTTTGCCAGACCTTTCTCCATGCCTTCAGCCAGACCTTTCTCCATGCCCTCGGCCAGACCCTCGGCCCGTCCGTCGGCCTTGGCGGT
>JAEEGL013965482.1_pt1 | contig 19610 bp, 18 predicted proteins | sample 9134231 | NCBI WGS metagenome assembly JAEEGL01 (sample SAMN16246548, study PRJNA631951) | gut metagenome | biome: gut microbiome; feature: rumen; material: fiber-attached | host: Bos | place: Iran: Karaj | collected 2018-10 | reverse complement strand
ATTACTCCCGATGAATATCGCCTTCTCGGTGGTGGTAGCCGCGCTCGCTGTAAGGGGAGCGGCGGTGTTTACCACCAACGTCATCGCGAAGAACATAGTGAATATCATCACTATGGACATCACGCCTGACAAAAGTCTTTTAGTTTTCATTCTTGACACCTCATTTATGGAAATTGTTAATTGCTTAACGCAGTTATACACATACATTATATAATGTGCACAACGAAATGTATATCAAATTTTTGTCCAGTTTTATCAAAATTTTGCGCTTTTTCATATTTTTCAACTCCAAAAGGGTGAAAAAATAACATTTTTATATCTTACCATAAAAATAACGCGGCGGTGAATTACACCGCCGCGCCGGGCTGTCAAAAAGCATATTGTCGAAATTCGCGCAGCGTGAAATGCGCATTTCGTTTTTCCGGTGACATGTGCGGCGGAAAAACACCTTGTAGGCGAAAATCGCCCTTATAAGGCGATTTTCAAGGGGCGTAGGTGGTATTGGCGGGAGTGGAGTGCAGTCCGAAAATTTTTAAGATTTTCGGCGAACGGAATTCCCGTCCAAGAGTGTGTCGACTTTTTCGACACGCTCACGCGGCGGTGAATTACACCGCCGCGCCGGGCTGTCAAAAAGCATATTGTCGAAATTCGCGCAGCGCGGGCACGCTACTTTTCAACCTCGTATCCCGCCGCCTCTATCGCGGCGATGAGGGCATCGTCGCTCACTCCGGGCGCGGCGTCTATTTCCGCAGACCCGGTTATATGGCTTGCCGTCGCGCTCTTTACGCCGGGTACCGCCAGAAGCGCCGATTTTACGTGCGCCTCGCAGTGTTCGCACATCATTCCTTTGATTTTTACGGTTTTCATGTTTTTCTCCTTTTCTGTTATTATATTTTGTGTGCTCACGGCACTTTTCTGTGAACCGAAACGGGCAAGGCGCAGCGCGTTCGATACCACGCACACGCTCGACATACTCATGGCCGCCGCGGCTATCATCGGATTAAGGGTTATACCGAGTGGGGAGAGCGCGCCCGCGGCAAGCGGTATCGCCGCCGCGTTATAGAAGAACGCCCAGAACAGATTTTGCTTCATGTTTTTGTAAGCGGCGCGGCTTAACGCGAGCGTATCGACAAGACCCGAAAGATTACTTTTCACAAGCACGATATCCGCGCTGTCAATGGCGATATCGGTGCCGGCGCCTATCGCGACGCCCACATCCGCCCGGGTAAGCGCCGGCGCGTCGTTAATGCCGTCGCCCACCATCAAAACCTTATTTGAGGTCATAAATTCCTTTATTTTTTCATCCTTATCGCCGGGCAGCAGCGAGGCGTAAAATTCCGTTATTCCCGCCTGCTTTGCGACCGCGGCGGCGGTCAGCGAGTTATCGCCGGTAAGCATTACCGCCCGCTTGCCGTCCTTTCGTATCGCGGCGATACACTCTGCCGCCTCCGCTCTTATTTTATCCGCCACGGCGATTACGCCGAGCGCTCTTTCGCCGCGCGCGAAGAAAAGCGGCGTTTTCCCCTCCAGTGAAAGCTTTTCCGCGGCGCTTTTCATTTCTTCGCTTATTTCGGCGTTTTCCGATACGAATTTAAGGTTGCCGCCGAAAAGCCGTTCACCGCCGAGAGTTGCCGTTACGCCGCCGCCCGATACCGCGCAAAAATCTTCAACCTGCGCCGCGGAAATTTCGTTTCCCTCGCAAAAAGCGACAATGGCGCGGGAAATCGGATGCTCGCTTTTTTCTTCAAGCGACAGCGCGAGAACCAGAAGCTCGCTTTGCGGGGAGCAGGCAAGCACGTCGGTCACCTCAAACGCGCCTGAAGTTATTGTGCCGGTTTTATCGAAAACAACCGTTTCCGCCTTTCCGGCGTTTTCAAGCGCGGCGGCGTTTTTGAAGAGTATGCCGCGGCGCGCCCCCGCGCCCGAAGCCACCATGACCGCGACCGGCGTGGCAAGTCCGAGCGCACAGGGACAGCTTATTACAAGCACGCTGACCGCATGCGACAGAACTACCGAAACATCAGCCGAAAGAAGCGTCCACACAAGCGCGGTTATAAGTGAAATGAGAAGTACGACAGGCACGAATACCCCCGCCGCCTTATCCGCGAGCGCGGCGGACGGCGCCTTGCTCGCCGCCGCTTCGCTGACCGTTTTTATAATGCCCGAAAGAGTGGTATCTTCGCCGACCGAAGTCGCGCGGAATTCAATATATCCCGTGAGATTTACCGTACCTGAAAAAACGCGGTCGCCCTCGCGCTTTTCGGCGGGAACGCTCTCGCCGGTGAGCGCCGATTCGTCAACCGCCGTACTGCCGCCGATAACCTCGCCGTCAACGGCTATGCTCTGCCCGGGGCGCACGATTACGGTATCGCCGACGGCAATTTCACCGGTCGGCACGGTTTGCTCCCTGCCGTCGCGCAGTACCGTCGCCGTGTCAGGCGCAAGGCGCGCGAGTTTTTGAAGAGCCAGTGCGGTTTTGCCCTTTGCGCGCGCCTCAAAGGTTTTGCCGAGCGTGACGAGGGTCAGTATCATAGCCGCCGATTCAAAATAGTATTCGCCCTTAAAACCGGGGTTTGCAATAATGGCGAAAAGCACCGCGGTGCTGTAAGCGAACGAGGCGAAGGAGCCGAGCGCGACCAGTGTATCCATATTCGGTGAAAGCCGCACTGCCGCCTTTGCGCCGTTTACGAAAAATCTGCCGTTTATAACCGCGACCGCCGCCGAGAGCAGAAGCTCGGCAAGCCCGGTCGCCGCGCGGTTCTCCGCTAAAAATGAGGGCAGGGGAAGCCTTAACATAGCGTGCCCCATCGAAATATACATAAGCGCGATAAGAAAACAAAGCGAAGCAAGAAACCGCCGTTTAAGGAGCTTCGCCTCGCTTGAAAAAGCCGAAACTCCCGCCGCGTCGGCGGAATTCTTTTTGCCCGAAGCGCTCGCGCCGTACCCCGCCGCGGCAACCGCGGCGATTATATCCTCCGTTTTTGCCGTGCCTTCAACCGTCATTGAGTTTGTAAGCAGATTTACGGCGCAGGAGTTTACACCGCCGACGCCCTTTACCGCTTTTTCCACCCGTGCGCTGCAAGCGGCGCAGCTCATACCTGTTATGTCAAATTTTTGCATATTTGTCACCGCTATTTCATGAGCTTGTAAAGCGTTTCGGCGAGCTCGTCTATCACGCCTTCGTCGCCCGCTTTTATATCCCTTATAACGCAGGTGTGCATATGACTTTTAAGCAGTTCTCTGTTAAAAGCGCAAAGCGCCGCGCCCACCGCCGCCGACTGCACAAGCACATCGTTGCAGTAGGCGTCGCTTTCTATCATTTTCTCGATGCCGCGAACCTGACCTTCTATCCGCTTTAAGCGGTTGAGAAGGGCTTTTTTGTACTCCGCGCCGCGGCAGGTCTTTTTTTCTTCACAGCAACGGCATTTCTCTTTTTCCATAAAAACGCCTCCTTTGTCACGCTCTTATTATATACCCCCACGGGGTATATGTCAAGACAGATATCAGATGTCAGACATATAGAAAAGGGGGGTGGTGATAAGTCGCCGCCCCTTTGAGAAAAAAATTCGGGGACCGCGTTTGCGATCCCCTGTTTTCAATTATTAACGGTCAATGCTTATTATTATATCGCCGGTGGAGGTTTCAAGCTCGCATACACCGCCCGCGGTGCTCTTAGGCACGTCGGTTTTGCCGGTGGAGGTTTTGGCGAAAAATATCTTTTCGCTGAGCAGTACGCCCTTTATATTGCCGGTGGAGGTCTTCGCCCGAATATTCGCCGCGTCGGCGCCGTCAAACCGCACGTCGCCGGTGCTCGTTTTTATGCTCATATCGCCCGTGGCGGTAACGGTTTTAAGCGTAACGTCGCCGGTACTGCCGTCGGATGTCAGCGACTTACAGCTTACGTTTTCGGCGAAAAGATTTCCCGTGCTCATTTTCGCCGTTATTTTGCCCTCGCAGTGTACACCGCGCAGGGTTATGCCGCCGGTAGACGTCGTGACGTCTATTTCACCCGCCGTGCGGGAGCTTAAATAGATGTCGCCTGTGGAAAGCTTTATTTTAACCGGTCCGGTTACGGAGGAAAAACAACTTACGTCCGCCGTGTGCGAGTCGATATCAAGCGCGGCGAAGGTAAATACCGCGGGCAAATCTATATCGCCGGTATCGCTTTTAACGCTGAGCGCGCCGTAAGAGTCCTTCGGCAGATAAACCGTGATTTTCGGCGTGGAAAAGTCCAGATTGCCTATAAAAGAGTACCACTTTTCTTTGCTTTCGGCGCGAATATTCAGCGCGCCGTCCTCAACCTTCACAGAGCGCGGCGATTCTTCCGGAGCATGGCAAACCACGACGCATTTGCCGTCTTTCGACGGTTCAAACGCTATTTTATCAGTGTTAACGTCAATTTCTATATTGTTAAAGTCCTCGTTTATTTCATAGGTTTTAGTTTCGTATTCTACCGTGCCCAGCTTTGTGAAATCCCAACCGAGAGCCGACATGGCGCCGGCGAATACCGCGCCGCCCGCAAAGAGCAGAACAGCGGCGGTGATTATAAGTATTTTAGTCGACTTTTTCATCTGACTTCTCCTTTCTCACCAGCATTTTCTTTATGCCGACGGTTACTTTTTTCGTAAGCAGCAGAACGCCTTTTGAAGCCATCGCGCAGCCGAAAATCATAAACAGCGAAACCCCGACGGCGCAAATCGCCATACCGATTACGGCAACGGCTGAAAGAATATTTTGCTTGCTAAAATGTATAGCGGCGGGAACTATCAGCGCGACTCCGGTTATACCGACCGCGAAGGACGCCGCCCAGAGCGAAACGATTACCGCCCAGAGCGAAACGTAAAGCGAGAATATGACCGCCGCCGCGGCTATGAGCAGGGGAAGCCACACCGGGGCGCCCAGTATTATAAGCACGATTTCCCAGGCGTAAAGCTTGCGCTTCGTCTTGATTTTTTTCTTTACGAGCGCGCCGAGCGGGATATCCGAAAGCACACCGGAAATAACGCTTTCAACCGTACCTATTTCGCTTATCGCCTCCTGCTCGCTTAATCCGTCCTCGACCTTGTCGTCTATCATTTCGCCGTAAAACGACACGCGCTCGTCAACGTCCGGTTGAGGAAGCCCCGCGAGGCCTTCTTTCAACTTTTCGAGAAATTCCTGTTTATTCATTGTCATCATCCTCTCTTGTGACAAATCTGTATATGGAAAGTATCTCTTTCCAGTCTTCTTTGAAGTCCGCTATACGCCTGATACCGCCCTCTGTTATGTGATAGTATTTGCGAAGTCTCCCGTCGTGCTCGGCGGTGCGCACGGTTAGCATATTTGCCGCTTCAAGACGTTTGAGTATCGTATACAGCGTTGATTCGGAAAGCTCGATATACGGCTTCATATCCTTAATTATTTTGTAGCCGTACGAATCGCACGAACGTATCGCCGCCAACACGCAGACGTCTAAAAGACCGCGTTTGAGTTGTATATCCATACTATACCTCCCTTCGCGTAATACATCATATCACGAAGTATTGCTTTTGTCAATACTTTTTTAAAAAATGACGTGACGCAGGCCGATACGTCCGTGTTCCGGACTCACAGCGCACAAGTCTTACCGCACTCCGCGTGAAATTTTATGCGCCGCCGTTCACAAACACGCATCAAACCGAAATATTTTCTGAGTATGCGCCTGTTTTCAGAAATTATTTTCCGTTTATTCTCCGTTGCTTTACTTTTTGCTACGTTTTTAGTATAATTAGACTATATTTTTTGGGGGTGAAACCGTGGATACGTTGGATTATAAAATTTTGTCGGTTTTAAAGGATAACTCAAGGCTTACCGCGAAAAATATCGGCGCAAAAGTGAACCTTTCTACTTCCGCCGTTATCGAAAGGATAAAGAAGCTGGAAAGCACAGGAGTCTTAAAGCAATACACCATTGTTCTTGACCAAAAACAGCTTGGAAGAGAGCTTATGGCGTTTATATACGTACGGCTCGACCACCCGAAGTATTACGAAAACTTCGTTCAGGTGATCAAGGGCAACGATTCCGTTGCGGAGTGCTATTACATCGCCGGGGATTTCGACTTTATCCTTAAGGTCATAACAAAAGCCGATTATACGCTTGAAGACGTGCTTAACAGCATTAAATCAATAAGCGGCGTATCGCTTACCCGCACCTCCGTAGTGCTTTCAACAAACAAATACGATATTTGTTTGCTTGATAATAAATAATTTTTTATTGAAAGGATCTGTTTTTATGGTAGTAGGTATTCCGAGAGAGATCATGCACGGCGAGGGACGCGTTTCCGCAATTCCCGATACCGTAAGCAAATTAAAGACCGACGGCTATGAGGTTTTAGTCGAAAAAAACGCCGGAACGCTCGCCTTCTTTTCAGATGAGCAATACGCGGCGGCAGGCGCCGAGATAGTTTCCGACGCAGCAGAGCTTTATAGGCGCAGTGATATTATTCTTAAAGTAAAAGAACCGCTTTTTAACGAGGAGAAGGGCGTTCATGAAATCGACCTCATGCATGACGGTCAGTATCTTATAACCTTTATCCACCCCGCCTCCCCGGTAAATCACGAAATGGTCAAAAAAATGGCGGCAAAGGGCATTATAAGCCTCACGCTCGACGGCGTTCCGCGCATTTCCCGCGCACAAAATCTTGACGCGCTCACCTCCATGAGCACCTGCGCCGGCTATAAGGGAATACTTATGGCGGCAAACGACCTCGCAAAATTTATCCCGCAGATATTCTGCGCCGTAGGTGCGATAAAGCCCTGTAACGCGCTTGTTATAGGCACCGGCGTCGCCGGTCTTCAGGCTATTGCCACGGCAAAACGCCTCGGCGCGATAACCTATGCGGCGGATATTCGTCCCGCGGCGGCGGAGCAGGCGATGAGCCTCGGTGCAAAGATAATAGATACCGGTGTTTCAGCCGAGGCCGCCGTGGGCGAAGGCGGCTATGCCAACGCGCTCAGCGAAGATTGGATACTTAAAGAGAGAGAAGCGCTGAAGGACACCGTAAAGGATATGGACATAATATTCTGCTCGGCTCTCGTTCCCTCCAAGCTCGCCCCCGTTATTATCACCGAGGAAATGGTCAAATCAATGAAGCCCGGCTCGGTCATTGTTGACATTTCGATCGACCAGGGCGGCAACTGCGAGATAACCGTTCCCGGCGAAACCGCGGTAAAGCACGGCGTTACGATAGAGGGTATAAAGAACATCCCCGGTATGCTTCCCACAAGCTCCACATGGATGTTTGCCAACAACATTTATAACCTTGTAAAATATCTAACCAAGGACGGTAAAATAGTTCTTGATACCTCCGATGAAATCGTCGCCGGAACTCTTACCACCATAGGCGGCAGGCTCGTTCACAAGGGCGCGCTTGAAGCCATGAGCAAATAACCTTAAAAGGAGAAAACGGATATGTCACCTATTATACTTATCATAGTATTTCTTGTGGCGACAGTCGTCGGATACTTTATAATAAATAACGTTCCCTCTCTTCTTCATACCCCGCTCATGTCGGGCATGAACGCGCTGTCGGGCATTACCGTGCTCGGCGCACTCGCCGTTACCGCGGTGGTGCTGAAGCCGTACAGCGGTGTGCTTTCCGTAATAATCGGCGCCGTCGCCATAGTGCTTGCGGTAGTGAATATCGCCGCAGGCTTCGGCGTTACCGCAAGAATGCTCAAAATGTTCAAAAAGGAGGATAAATAATGGATACCGTTATACCCTCCGCAGTGTTTTACGCGATAAGCGGTGTGCTCGTGCTCGGTGTGCTTATAGGGTTGAGTCTTATGAGCAAGCCCAAGACCGCCCGCGCGGGCAACGCGCTCGGCGCCGCATGTGCGGTAGCCGCCATTATCGTTACTATGTACAATTACAGCGTGCTTACCGCGCCGGTCATACTCGCTTCTATCGCCATGGGCGTGATTATAAGTCTGTTTATCGTGTTTAAGGTAAAGATGATACAAATGCCCCAGCTCGTAGCGCTTTTAAACGGCTTCGGGGGTCTGTCCAGCGCGCTGGTGGCGGTTTTATCCTACAGTCAGGCGGAAAGCAGATTTTCTTCAGTCTCTTCCACGGTGGCGCTTATCATCGGTTTTATCACCTTTACCGGAAGCCTTATCGCCGCGGGCAAGCTGCATAAGGTGTTACCGCAAAAGCCGGTGGTTATCAAGGGGCATACGGTAATTGTTCTTCTGCTTACAGCCGCTGTCATAGCTTGCGCGGCTTGCGGTTTGCCGGTTTGGGTAACGGCACTGCTTTCCTGCCTGTTCGGAATAGCTTTTGCCGTTCGCGTAGGCGGCGCGGATATGCCTATCACCATTTCTCTGCTCAATTCCTTAAGCGGCGTTGCCGGCGGCATCGCCGGTATCGCAGTCGGCGATATCATGCTGGTCGCGATAGGCGGTATAGTGGGCGCCTCGGGACTTTTGCTCACGCAGATCATGTGTAAAGCGATGAACAGAAAGCTTTTGGGTATACTGCTCGGCAGTACCCCGGCAAAAACCGCAGTCGCCGAAAACAGCGAAAACGAGCCTGCAGAAGAAGACCCGGCAGCGCGGGAAAAAATCGCTCTTGCTCCGGAAGAAATACTTAAAGACGCCAAAAAGGTCATAATTATCCCCGGTTACGGCATGGCGCTCGCACAGGCGCAAAGCAAGGTAAAAGCGCTTGCCGATAAGCTTGAAGAAAAGGGCGCCGAAGTTAAATTTGCAATTCACCCGGTCGCCGGAAGGATGCCCGGTCACATGAACGTTTTGCTATGCGAGGTCGACGTTCCCTACGATAAGCTTCACGAAATGGAAACGATAAATCCCGAGTTTGCGGAATGTGACGCGGTAATAGTCGTCGGGGCAAACGACGTTATAAACCCCGCCGCAAACACCGCCGAGGGCACGCCGATATACGGCATGCCGGTGCTTGACGCCGCGGCGGCAAAAGCGGTCATCATCTGCAACTTTGACGAAAAACCGGGATACGCCGGCGTCCCCAACCCGCTTTATAAAAGCGATAATACCCTGTTGCTTTTGGGCGACGCAAAAGAAACGGTATCAAAGCTTATTGATTGCATATAAAAATAAAAACCGGTTGAGTCAAAATCAATCGGTTTTTATTTTAACGTTGCTCGAGACAACTCATAACTTGGCGAAGCCAATCATAACTGCCGCTTCGCGGCTCATTCCCACTCTATCGTCGCTACCGGCTTTTCGCTGATATCCCAGAGCACGCGGTTGACGCCGGGAATCTTAACTATTCTGTCTCGCATTTTGCAGAGAACGGAGAACGGAATCTCGGGAACCGTGGCGGTCACCGCGTCCACCGTGTTGACCGCGCGGATAACGACCGCCCAGCCCATATAGCGCTGACCCTGTCCGTCAATATAGCGGATACCGGTTGACTGAATATCCGGTATGGCGCAGAAATACTGCCACGGAGTTTCGGGGAGCTTGCCTATTTCTTCACGAACTATCGCGTCGGCTTCTCTTAAAGCTTCAAGCCGGTCGCGGGTAATGGCGCCTACGCAGCGAACGCCCAGTCCCGGACCCGGGAAGGGCTGGCGGTAAACCATACTGTCGGGCAGACCGAGTTGCTTGCCCACAACGCGTACCTCGTCCTTGTAAAGGAATTTTACCGGCTCTACGAGCTCAAAATTGAGATCTTCCGGCAGGCCGCCCACGTTGTGGTGAGCTTTAACGCCGACGCTTTCCAGAATATCGGGGTAAATGGTGCCCTGCGCCAAAAATTCTATGCCCTCAAGTTTCTTTGCCTCTTCCGCGAAGACGTCGATAAATTCTTTGCCTATTATCTTTCTCTTGGTTTCGGGGTCGGATACGCCCGCGAGCTTATCGAGGAAGCGGTCTACCGCGTCAACGTATATGAGGGTGGCGCCCAGCTCTTCGCCGAAAACCTTTATTACCTGCTCGGGTTCGCCCTTGCGGAGAAGTCCGTGGTTTACGTGAACGCACACGAGATTTTTACCTATCGCTTTAATAAGAAGCGCCGCCACTACCGAAGAATCGACGCCGCCCGACAGCGCGAGCAATACTTTTTTATCGCCTATCTGTTTTTTGAGCGCTTCGACCTGCTCGGCTATGAACGCGTCGCCGAGCGCGGGAGTGTTTATACGCGCCATGTTTTCAGGCCTTTTATTATCTGACATACCATTTACCTCCATATGTTTTTATTAAAGTATTTTACTCTTTTTGTTCGATAATATCAAGACTTTTTTACATAAGAATATCCGCCCGCGTTTTGCGGGCGGAAGCTTTCTGTTATACGTTCCCGGTAAGAGGGGGCATAAATCGGTTTATCGGGCAAATCAGTATATATCCACAGCCCGGCAGAAGACGGTCGGGCAATACAGCGAGTCCTCGCTTTTTATACTGCCGCCGCAATGATTCTCGGTTCCTCGCTCCTTAAAAATATCTTATTTTTAATTCCCGGGGCCGGGAGAGATATACTCCGCCGAGCAGTAGCCGTCGGTACCGTTGAAGCATGCGTACGCCCACTCGCCGTCAATACTGTAAACCTCTACGGTCGAAAGATACGGCATTTCGAGTATTATGCCGTTATCAAGCGACGGACCGTAACGAAGCCGCAGACCCGAGGTGGTCGAAACGTGGTAGGTGGTCGTTTCCCTGCCGGCGGGCTTCGGCGCGGAGCTCGTATTGGAGGAAACGGCGGCGGAGCTGTTGTTGCCGCTGTTTGTATAGCTTGAAGTTTCTTTTTTGCCGCTTTCATTCTTACTGCCGTCAGGGTCGGAATCATCCGCTTCGCGCACGGAGGAGGACCTTTCCTTACGGGAGCCGCCGCTGCTGCTTGAAGTATCGTTTATAAAGCCCGAAAGCCAGTAACCGAAAACAATAAGTCCCACAGCCGCTATCGGAATGATTACAGCCAAAACGATTTTCAGAGCGCCGCTTTTTTTGCCGCCGCCGTTTTGCGCGGAGGGCGGGACAGCGCCCGTACCGCCAACTGCCGGTGCGGCGGGAGCCGCTTTTACCGCGGCGCCGTCTATTCTGCCTGTATCCGCCATCACGCCTATTATCTCCGACGGGAAGTTCGGACAGATTTCGGTTTTAATGCTGAGCAGACTCTGTCCCGATTGCAGCATATTTATTACGCCTATCGATATTTCACGTAAAGAAGCGGTCGAAAAATCGCGCGCGTCGGAAAAGGAGGAAATCGCCGCCTGCCTGCGCTGCTGCTCCGGCGCGTCGGTAATACCGCATACGGCTATAACGCCCTGATTGAAAGAATAAGTCGAAAGGAACGGGCGCATATCGTAATCGCCGGTATTGTGCAGCGTAACGGCGCCGTTTAACATCCTGTCAATTCCCGCCGCCGCCGCTTTATAGTTGCCTTCTCTGAGCTTCTCTATGACCTTTGCGTTGGTTTCCTTCAAAAAGCTTATGCAAAAAGCGCCTTTCTGTTTCGCAAACTCCACAGTCCACTGGTTAGGGTCGTAAATGTCCATAATATTCCCCCCTGTATTCCGAACTTCCCGCTTTCGCGGGAATACCCCGTATATTCTGGCAAAAGTTTATCATAAAAGCAGGATAAAATCAAGTGGCGATGCCCGGGAGGTTTTTGCTTCCGCGAAAGAACCTCCTTATATCAACAAATGTTTGCTAAAATGAAGAACAGATGTTATAATGACTTATAGAAGAAATCTGTAACCGGAGGACTTGTATGAATACCAACCCGTTTTTCCCGGAGATAAAAGGTAAACTGGCGTTCGGATGTATGCGGCTGCCGATGAAAGGCGACCGCGTCGACACCGCCGAGTTTGCGAGAATGGTTGATGAATTTATCGGGAGCGGATTCAATTATTTTGATACCGCGCATGGATATATAGACGGCAAGAGCGAGCTTGCGATAAGAGAATGCGTTTCGGGGCGTTACAACCGCGAAGATTTTGTGCTTACCGACAAGCTTACAAGCCCGTATTTTAAGAGCGAGGCGGATATTCGTCCGTTTTTTGAAAAACAGCTTGAGCTTTGCGGGGTGGATTACTTTGATTTTTATTTGTGCCACGCGCAGGATTCCTCGAATTATCCCCATTTCAGAAAAAACCGGGCTTACGAAACGCTGTTTAAGCTTAAACGCGAGGGCAAAATACGCCACGTGGGAATATCGTTTCACGACAAAGCCGATATGCTCGAGCGGATTCTTACCGATTTCCCCGAAATAGAAGTCGTGCAGATACAGTTCAATTACATGGATTACGGGGACGACGGCGTGGACAGCAAAAACGTGTATGAAGTATGTGAAAAACACGGCAAGCCGGTGCTTGTGATGGAGCCGGTAAAGGGCGGCAGTCTTGTCAATATCCCCGATGAAGCGAAAGCGGTGTTTGACGCGCTCGGCGGCGGCTCATACGCGAGCTACGCCATACGCTTTGCCGCCGGCTTCAAAAACATTTGCGCCGTGCTTTCGGGTATGAGCAGTTTTGAGCAGATGACAGATAACATAAGTTATATGCGGGATTTCAAGCCGCTTGACGAACGCGAAAGAGAAGCGGTAGACAGAGTGCGCCGGATAATAAGGTCCAAAAACCTTATACCATGCACGTCGTGCAGATACTGCGTTCCGTTCTGCCCGCGGGGCATACTCATCCCCGACCTTTTTTCCTGCTATAACGCAAAGGAGAACTTCGGCAGCTGGAATCAGGACTATTATTACGGCATAATAACCGCCCGCAGCGGAAAAGCGTCAAGCTGTATCAAATGCGGAAACTGCGAGAAAAACTGTCCGCAGCACATTCAGATACGGCAGACGCTCGAAAAGGTGGCGGCAAAATTTGAGAGGAGATAAGCTTATGACGGGTACAGGCGTTAAAACAAAACTAAACATAAAAACGCAGACGGTTTATACCGTGGGCGCGATAATCGCCGCGGTGCTTCTGCCGCAGGTCGTTCACGTGCTGGGCGCGAAGTCGGGCGTCGGCAGCGCGCCCGGTGAGATTTTTCTGCCGATGCACCTGCCGGTAATTCTGGCGGGTCTGCTCGCGGGTCCTTTCGCCGGCGCGGTTTCGGGCGCGGTTTCTCCCGTTATCAGCTTTGCGCTGACCGGTATGCCCAAGACCGCAATGCTCCCCTTTATGGTAACAGAGCTCGCCGCCTACGGACTTTTCGCGGGACTTCTTAAAAATGTGAAGATGCCCTGTGTGCTTAAAGTATTGCTTACGCAGATCGCGGGCCGCGCCGTCCGCGCCGCGGCTATACTCACAGCCGTAAAGGGCTTCGGCTACGGCGGTCTGAAACTGCCGGTCATTTGGAACAGCATAACGGCGGGACTTATCGGTATCGCGCTTCAACTGCTCATTATACCGCTGGTTGTTTACAGGGTGCAAAGCAATGAGCGGTGACCTCGCTTTGCTGAAAGAAAAGCTTGCCGGCGGCGCCGTTCTCGCGCTTATGACCGAAAGCGGCGTCGTAACGCGCGGCGAAAGCGGCATTAAACCGCTTTTTGAATTTGTTAAAGCGGGCGGCAGCGCTTCCGCCGCGGCGGAGATATTTGACCGCTTCGGCATTGTATATTGTTATTCGGTGCTGACCGGAAACATCATAAACCGCAAGGGCGACGGACTCTGCCCCATGGAAAAAGCGGTGGAGAATGTAAGCGGGCATAAGGAAGCGGTCATTAAAATCGAAGCGGCGCTTGAAAAGCTTAAATAAACACCGGTGAACACGCGCGCCTTGAAAGACTTGTTCTTTTGAGGAGTGTTAAAAACCTGATTTTACGAAAACAAAGTTTTTCGGATTTTTAACCTTGTTTAAGGTTGGGCGGGTATGCTTTAAGCCGTAAAGGGGGCATATTTATGCGAATACTGCTTGCGGAGGATGAAAGGGCGCTTTCAAAGGCCGTTGTCAAAATATTTGAGAAGAACAACTACTCGGCGGACGCCGTATACAACGGCGAGGACGCGCTCGATTATCTGCAATCGGGGTGCTACGACGTCGCGGTGCTTGATATCATGATGCCTAAAATGGACGGCATCACCGTGCTTAAAAAAATACGGGAGCAGGGCAACCGTATACCCGTGCTTATGCTTACCGCGAAATCGGATATAGAGGACCGCGTTCTGGGACTTGACAGCGGCGCCAACGATTATCTGCCCAAACCGTTTGATACACGCGAACTGCTCGCCCGTATCCGCAGTATTACCCGCGGTAAAAGCGAGCTTGACACCAAACTTACGGCCGGCAATATAACGCTTGACCGGGCGACCTTTGAGCTTTCCTCGCCGACCGGCGGTTTCCGCCTTGCCAACAAGGAGTACCAGATAATGGAGTATCTTATGGTTAATCCGCACAGAGTGCTTTCCACCGATATGCTTATGGAAAGGATATGGGGCTTTGACAACGAGGCGGAAATAAACGTGGTTTGGGTGTATATATCCTATCTTCGGAAAAAGCTGAACGCGCTCGGCGCCGATATTCAGATAAAGTCGTCAAGAAACGCCGGCTATTCACTGGAGGATAAAAATGATAAATAAGCTGAAACGGAAATTTTTGATAACCGGCACGGCTTTTATGTTTGTCCTGATGAGTGTGCTGGTCTTTACAATGAATATGGTGAACTATCACGAGGTCACGGCGGACGCCGACTCGGTGCTCGAAGTGCTTACAAATCCGGATATGCCCTTTGACGGAGACGGGCGGGATAAGGAAAAGGACCGGAACCGCCCCGAAAGGGCGGAAAACTTCGTTCCGCACGGAATGTCGCCCGAGGTGCCTTATGAGTCGAGGTTTTTTATTGTGAGAGTATCGGAGGACGGCGAAGTGCTGCAGTCCGACCTCTCAAGGATTGTTTCGGTAGACGAGGATTCGGTAAAAAGCTATATAAACAAGGCGCTTGACAGCAAAAGAGAGCGCGGCTTTATAGGCAGTTTCCGCTATCTTAAAGTTACCGATGAAAGCGGAACGCGGATATTTTTCCTCGACTGCGGACGCAAGCTCGATTCGTTCAGAGGTTTTCTTTGGATAAGCGTGGTAGTAGGGCTTATCGGCTGCGTCGTCACTTTCATAGCGTTTATCTTCACGGCGGGCAGAATCGTCGCTCCCATAGCCGAAAGCTATGAAAAGCAGAAGCGGTTTATATCCGACGCGGGGCACGAGATTAAAACGCCGCTCACCATTATAAACGCCAACGTAGACCTGCTCGGCGCCGACGGCGACAGCGAGGAGCTTTCCGACATACGCCAGCAGACAGAGCGCCTTACAAAACTTACAAACAACCTTATTCTGCTTTCAAAAATGGAAGAGGCGGAGCACACCATGCAAAAAATAGAGTTCCCGCTTTCCGACCTTGTAAGCGAAACCGCCGGTACTTTTCGCGCTCTCGCCGCGTCGCACAGCATCGGTTTTGAAACCGACGTCGCGCCCGGCGTTACGCTGACCGGCTCTCCGGAGGCAATACGGCAGTTGGTATCGGTAATGCTTGAAAACGCGGTCAAGTATTCACCCGGTGGCGGGAAAATATCGTTAAACCTTTCCGCCAACAGAAAATACGCGACGGTTTCGGTCAGCAACGATACCGAAAAAGAAATACGGCGGGAGGACCTCAACAATGTTTTCGACCGCTTCTACCGTTCGGACGCTTCGCGAAATTCCGAAACAGGCGGCCACGGCATAGGGCTTTCGATAGCAAAAGCTGTTGTCGAGGCACACGGCGGCAGTATCGAAGCGACGACGAAGACCGGAAAAGACTTCACAATATGCGCGGTTTTACCCGTAAAACCGTAAAAATGTGCGGCTTGCTGCCGCGTAAAACTGAAATCAGGCTTCGGACAGACCGAAAGAAGCGGCAAATCTTTGCCGCTTCTTTTATTTTGCCGTAAAGGTTCAGGATACGATACAGGGGCGCCGCGCCGTGATATTACGCGGTTTGTACGGGGATAATAAGCGGCTCGCCGCGGTTCGGCGGCGGTTGTTCGCCGAGGGTAAATCGTACGGCAAATTATAAACAAACAAATAAACAAACAAATATTAACTTTTTTTGAAATTTTTCTCACGTTTCCACAAAAAAAGGTTTACATTTAGATGAATATGTGTTATTATGCTTTTGGTGCAGTTTAACTTTCTGCGAGTGCGCCTTGATAAAAATACAAAAAATTAAAAAGATGTATTTTATTTGTCAACATCTGGTAAAATACATACGCGCAGTAAGAGCCAATCAGGAGGTATATTTATGAAAAAGGTATTTGCTTTGTTACTTGTGCTTGCGTTGTTGCTTACGTTCGGCGGTTGCCGCAAATCGACCACCGAATCGGAGGAAACTTCCTATTATGAGGGCGACGAGGGCATATCCTCAGGCGGAGGAGACGTGTCCTCCGGCGACGGGTCCGGCAAAAATACGTCTGACGGCGAGGTTGCGCAGCCCGGTAAAAACTCCGTTATCAGCGATCCGTTGAAGTCGGATCTTAAAGGCGCGACGGTTACCGTGTATGACGTAGGCGATATTTTCACTCCGGACGCGAGCAAATCCAAGACCGACGCCGCGAGGGCGGAGCTTATCAAGAAGCTTCAAAAAGAGCTTAACTGCAAGTTTGACGTTAAAAAGACCGAGCTGAAAAAGCTTATGAGTCTGGCGGCGGCTTCCGCCGCGTCGGGTAAGGCGATAAGTCAGATAATAGTTACCGACCTTTCAAGAACGGGCTATTTTATAAGTTCAAACCTTGCCGCGGATATGGGCAAAATATCCTCGATGGACCTCTCGAAGGACTATATGAACGTGGCGAATATGCCGGAGGCGACCAGATTCGGCTCGGGCAGATACGCCGTTGCCGGCGACAGTACGGTCGGCTCGTGCGTTGTGTATAACAAGCGCATACTTAAAGAATTGGGTCATCCCGATAATTACATATACGATTTAGTCGATTCGGGCAAGTGGACTTATACGGAGTTCCGCAAGCTTGCCAAAGAGGCGACAAAGGATCTGGACGGCAAAAGCGGTATGTCGATGGCTGACCAGTGGGGTATCGCCATTATGGACCGTTCCACCGCCGGAACCGCCGACCTGCTCGTTTCCGCGAATACTCCGATGATAAAGCTTGTAAACGGCAAGCTGGTTTCAAATATGAGCGACCCTAACATTTTCAAGGTAGCCGGCTTAATGAGGGATACATACAGACTTGACGGCACCACGATAAACGATAACGGCGCAAAAATTGACGGTACGAAAGCGCATGACGCCTTTAAGACCGGAAACGTGTTTATGGAATATACCACAACCGAGGTCATACCGCTTTACTCAAGTATGAAGGATGAATTCGGTCTTGTTCCCACTCCGAAGATTGACGGGGCGAAGAATTATTCCTGCGCTCTCGACTGGAACTACAAGGGAATTATGATTCCCGCCGGATTATCGGCAAAAGACCAGTATAACGCCGGCGCGGTGGTTCAGGCTTATATGTACCTTATGCAGGATATTTACAAGGTCAAAAAGAATGAATACGTAAACAGATATCTCTGCGACGCAAAGTCGGGCGAAAACTTTGACACGGTAATCCGAAACGTATCGGCACAGCCGGCGCAATGCTACGCGGAGATAAACGAAACGGTTTTAAGCGGAACTTACAGAGTCTTCTGGAATTATATCGCCGAAGGCACGTCGGTTTCCGCCGCGGTAGAGTCTACAAGCTCATCGCTTAAAAAGGCGCTCGACGACCTTAACACAAAAATAAAGGATAAATAAAGCGGCGAGCTTTTAAGGGTCGACCGCAGATTCAGGGGGTGTTGTTTTGAAGCGGATATTATCTTTAATGCTGGTTGTTCTGATGGGAACGGCGTGCGTTTTTGCGGCGCTGCCCGCGGGACTTACCGTCTGCGCGGAAGAACCGGCGAGTTATATCCCGTCGCCGACCGACCTTACAGCCCGTGCTGATTTCGGCTTCGGAATAAACATGCACCCGAAATCGTACGAGGCATATCCTGAGGTGTATCTTGAAGAGCAGGTGCACGCCATCGCCAGAATGGGAAGCGAATGGGTGCGCGTGGGCGGCGCCATACCTTCCGACGGCGACTGGACTTATCTTGATACGCTGGTGGGACTTTGCAATAAGTACGGTCTTAAAATAATAATGGTAATAAGCCCCGATACTACGATAAGTCTTGAATACATCACGATTTACTGCGAGACCTTCGCGTATCGCTATAACGGCAGTGACGGCAGAGGGTACGTCGATATCTTTCAGGTGTTCAACGAGCTTGACCTCCCGCTTCTTAAAGCAAAATACGGCGGCGCCTCACCGGACGGCAAATCCGAAACGGAATATTATACGATACCCGTTGACGGGGCGGCGGATCTTCCGGAGTATCTCGAATACTTGGAAGCGGCGGAAAAGGGTATTCACTCGAAAAACAGCAAATCGCAGTTTATGGTGAATTTTTCCATGACTCACTACGGAATGATCAAATATTATCTGAATAAAGGGCTTAAAATAGACGTTGTCGGCTGGGACCTTTATTCATCAAACGCGGACAGGGAAATCTCGGCGGCGAAGCTTACAGAGTTGTATAACGCTATGGAAGAAGACTTCTACAACAAGTATAAGCTGCCCGTTATCCTGTGCGAGACCAACGTCAATTCACGTTCGCTTGACGCGACGGAGCGGGCAGAGGCTCCGCTTGAACCTTACATGAGGCTTATCGATACTTTGTATCTTGCCTACGCCCGTCCGTGGGTAAAGGGCGCGATAGTTTACGAACTGCTCGACGAGCCGGCGTTCAAGTCTGAAAATCCCGAGTCGTGGTACGGAATGTTCAAAAATCCGGGCGCCGGCGGCAAGGGTATTACCGACCCGAATAACGAAAAACCGATTTATAAGCTGATACAGTCCCTTATCGGCGGAAACGAGAATATGCCGGTTATAAAGCGCAGCGCGGTAAACTTAAAGCCGTACGAGAAGCTTACGGTAAATACCGCGGATGATTCGGGCATCGGCAATACCGATAATAACGGTAATGCGGAGGATATCACCGTTCCGGATATTATCTGGCATACCGACGATACCGAAACAGACGACGTAATAGACGGTACGGAAGCGGACGACCCGTACGAGACGGCCGCGGATGACGCGCACAGCGCTCAGATCAGGGAAATCAAGACCAGAGAGACGCATTACGAAATGCCGTGGTTGGTTATAGCTTTATCGGGCGCGGGCATTCTCGCCGCGGGCGCGGCGGTCGTCGCGGTTTATCTTATTGTTTTGAAGAAAAAGCTTAAAAAGACGGAATGATTAAATTCTGCTCACAGGGGTAATAGGCGATGAGAACAGGTAAACGTTTAGTAGCGGTAATATTTACGGCGCTGTTTTGTATAAGCAGCGTCTGTATACCCGCGCTTGCCGAAAAGGGAGGCGGCGCCGCGGTTTTGAAATATGACGGTTACCGCGAGACGAATACCGCCTTTCCGTACGGCGAAAGAAAGACGCTTATCGCCGCGGATATAAACGAAAAATCCGAAAACTCCGAAATAAAAGAGGATATAAACTCCACAGGCACCGGCGGCGTAATAATCCCGGACGATGGCTTTGCCTCGTGGAAATTCACCGCCGAAGCGGACGCCTCATACATAATAAGCGTAAAATATAT
>JAEEGL011543719.1_pt1 | contig 19610 bp, 14 predicted proteins | sample 9134231 | NCBI WGS metagenome assembly JAEEGL01 (sample SAMN16246548, study PRJNA631951) | gut metagenome | biome: gut microbiome; feature: rumen; material: fiber-attached | host: Bos | place: Iran: Karaj | collected 2018-10 | reverse complement strand
GCCGTACTGGCTCATGCCGACGCCGTGACCGTATCCGTGCACCGTCATGGTGATCCCGTCCGCGCCGAAGGAGAATTCGATATGGGCCGAGCGCAGCCCGTAAAGGTTCCGGAAGGCGCGTCCCGACAGGGTCACGCCCGCCACCGTCAGTTCCCTGATCCCGCCCGCCTCGCTTCTGGTCACGCTTTCGATCCACCCTTCGGCAAGCTCCGGGAAGACCGCATCGGGATACTTCGCGAGAAAGATATCCTTGAATTCCTCGTTCTCCAAAGTGACTCTGGTTTCAAATTTCGCATGCTCCCTGTCCCAGGGGCTGTCCACCGACAGGAGATAGGGCGTCCCGCCGCCCCACACGTCCTCTGCGCTTTCGGTCCTTCCCGAGGAAAGCGCGTGGAAGATCGCCGAAATGGGGTTTCCCTTGTAGGTGACGATCACGCCGTCGCTTTCCTCCACCGCTTCCCGGATCCGCGCCAGGTATTCGTCATAGCTTTCGCCCCATTTTTCCCGGAGCTTTTCCTCCGGAGCGAAAGCCTGACAGTGGGAGGAATCCGCGCAGACGTCGGCGTTCTTGTGGCTGGCTCCGGCCGGTTTCTCCGCCCGGAGCTTTTTCTTGTACATGACGTTGGTGCGCGCGGCGATGGCCTGCGCCTTCAGCGCCTCCTTCGGATACAAGGCCGGCATTTCGCCGCCGACCACGCTGACAAGATAATCGGAAAGGGACATTTCGGTCACCTCGCCGCCGATCAGGACCTCCACCTTCGTCGCCTCGTCGAAAAGCCTGTCCCTGTCGTCGAAGGCGATCTCCGTCCCGGTTTCTCTTTCTTCCTCCCGCGGTCTCGTCAGGGTCAGGACCGTCAGCGGCAGGAGAAAAAAGAGCGCGGAAAGCGCGGCCGCCAGGATCAGCCGGCGGAACGCTTTATTCCGTTTTTGCAAGTTTTTTCTTTTTGCCTTCATTTTTCCCCGGATTCCCCTTGACTTTTCGGCTTCGTTGTGGTATGATGCGAATACGTTTTTACATTTCTTGCATTTTGAGGAGCTGATTGCATGTCCGTTACCAAGTATAACGAATACATAGAGACCATATGCGCCACCCTCCCGGAGTATTCCCGGATCGACGCGGAGGATTACGTCCGCTACGGCGTGAAGCGGGGACTGCGCAACGACGACGGCACCGGCGTCATCGCCGGCGTCACCAAGGTCTGCGACGTCCACGGCTACGATATGATCAACGGCGTGCGCACTCCGGCCGAAGGAAAGCTGTATTACCGCGGCTACGACGTGGAAGAGCTGATCGACGGGTTCACCGCGGACGGCCGGTACGGCTTTGAAGAGACCGCCTATCTCCTGCTTTTCGGCAGGCTTCCGAACCGGGACGAGCTGGAAAAATTCAACGTCCTTCTCGACGAGGGGCGGGAGCTTCCGCGCTACTTCACCGAGGATATGATCATCAAGGCTCCGTCCCGGAACATCATGAACAAGCTGGGGCGCTCCGTCCTGGCCATGTATTCCTACGATGACAATCCCGACGATCTTTCCCCTGCCAACATCGTCCGGCAGTCGCTGGAGCTGATCGCGCGATTCCCCACCATCGTCGCCCACGCCTACCAGGTCAAGCGCCATGAGTACGACAACCGCAGCATGCACATCCACAATCCCAAAAGCGGGCTCTATTCGGCGCAGAACCTTCTCCGGCTGCTCCGGTCCCACAAGGTCTTCACCGAGGAGGAGGCGCATCTGATCGACGTATGCCTGGTGCTTCACGCCGACCACGGCGGCGGCAACAACTCGGCCTTCGCCTGCCGCACGCTTTCCAGCGCCGGCACCGACACCTACGCGGCCATTTCGGCGGCGGTGGGTTCCCTGAAGGGCTTCCGCCACGGCGGCGCCAATCTGAAGGTCCTGGAAATGATGGACCTCTATAAGGAATCGGTCTCGAATCCCTACGACGAGGGCGTCCTGAAGGACTATCTGGTGAAGATCCTGAAAAAGGAGGCCGGCGACGGCAGCGGTCTGATCTACGGCATGGGCCACGCCGTCTACACCCTTTCGGATCCCCGGGCCAAGATCCTTCGCCGGCACGCCGAGGAGCTGGCCGCCGAAAAAGGCCTCTCCGACGATTTCGAGCTTTACCGCCGGGTCGAACGCCTGACCCCCGAGCTGATGGCCGAGCTCAAGGGCGAAACCAAACCCATGTGCGCCAACGTGGACCTCTATTCCGGCTTTATCTATCAGATGCTGGGGATCCCCTCCGAGGTCTTCACGCCCATCTTCGCCATCGCCCGCATCGTGGGCTGGTGCGCGCACCGGATGGAGGAGGTCCTGACCCAGAACCGCATCATCCGCCCGGCTTACAAGTCCCTTTTCACCGAAAACCCCTACGTCCCGCTTTCGGACCGTCCGTAAGCCGCGGGAGGCGAATCCTATGAGTCTTGAACGTCTCCGTTCCCTGGCAGGCGCCCTGATCGGCGCGCTGGAGGAAATCTATCCCGACGCGGTCTGTTCGCTGGAAAGCGACGAGCCGTGGAAGCTCCTCTGCGCCGTCCGCCTGTCCGCGCAGTGCACCGACGCCCGCGTCAACGTCGTCACGCGGGAGCTTTTCGCCCGTTTCCCCACGCTTTCCTCTCTGGCCGACGGCGATCTTGCGGAAATCGAAAGGATCGTCCGTCCCTGCGGGCTCTACCAGGTGAAGGCGAAAAACCTCAAGGACACCTGTATCCTGCTCCGGGACAAATTCGGCGGCGTGGTGCCCGATACCATGGAGGAGCTTCTGACCCTGCCCGGCGTCGGGCGGAAAACCGCCAACCTGATCCTCGGCGACGTGTACAAAAAGCCCGCCGTGGTCTGCGATACCCACTGCATCCGCCTTGCGAACCGGTTCGGTCTGATCACCGAAACCGATCCTTATAAGGCGGAAATGGCGCTCCGGGAGCTTCTGCCCCCCGAAAAATCCAACGACTTCTGCCACCGGCTGGTGCTCTTCGGCCGGGAAACCTGCACGGCGCGAAATCCCAAATGCGCCTCCTGTCCGCTTTCGGACATCTGTGAGATGCGGCTTTGAGAAGGGTTTGAAAAGGTTTGTCACGGCGGTACGGCCCGGGAAGGGCCGTACCGCCGCTCTTTGCCCCTTTCTCAGGGGAGCTTGTATCCGCCGGGATTCAGCATGGCGATCTTCGCCTTGACGAATTCCTTGCAGGGTTCCTCCAGCGCCATCAGTCCGGCGAGATAGACGTCCCTTCCCTTTCCGGACTCGTAGAACTTCGCCGCATTCCGGTAGAAGCAGCGCTGATACTCGGTGGCGATGTTGAATTTTGTCATGCCGAGACGCACGGCCTTCTGCATCTGCTCGAAGGGGATATCCGATCCGCCGTGCATCACCAGAGGGATCGAAAGCTTTTTCCTGAGCGCCGCGATCCGGTCGAAATCCAGGACCGGAAGCTTCACGTAATTCCCGTGGGCGTTTCCCACCGCCACCGCAAGCGAGGCGCACCCGGTCTTTTCCACGAAGTCCGCCGCTTCCTCAGGATCGGTGAACTTTTCCCTGTCGGTGAAATCGGAGAGATTGCTTCCGGTCCCCACGTGGCCGAGCTCCGCCTCCACGTCGATCCCCTGTGCGGCGGCCAGATCGACCACCGATTTCGTGAGGGCGACGTTCTCCCCGTAAGGGAGCGCGGATCCGTCGATCATGACCGATTCGAACCCCGCGCCGATGCCGGCCACGGCCTGGGCATAATCGGAATGATCCTCGTGCATCGTCACCGGGACCGAAGCCTTAAGCGCCAGATCGTGAACCATGTCCACGGCGATCTTCAGGGGGATGTGTTTGTCGAAGCCCGGATAGAGCTGGATGATGACGGGCATCTCCGCCTCTTCCGCGGCCCGGATTGCGTATTTCGCGCTCTCAAAATTAAAAATATTGATCGCCGGCACACCGTAGCCGTGTTCTTCGGCTTCCTTCAGCATGTCGCGCATTTTGACGATAGCCATTTTTTCTCCTTTCGGCGTGCGGTCCTTCGACCGTCAAAGCGAATAGATCCCCTGCTCATCGGCGTCGTCGAAGATGAAATCCATATATCGCGCCACCTCCCGGAGCACCGGCTTGAATCCTCCGTAAACGCCCCCGATGTGATGGATATACGGTCCGAAGACCAGCTTTTCCTCCCATCTTTTCCAGTTGTCGGTCTTCAGATAGACGTAGGTGCCGACGGTCTCCGGCCCTTCGGTGGTGTCCCCTTCGCCGGCGAAGAGGTAATACTTGCCGTCCAGATCGTCAAACCGGCAGAGGGTCAGATGTCCCTGGCGCAGAGCGAACTGCTCCTGGTCGCTTTCGAGAGAAGCCGCGCAGGTTTCCTCCTTCAGAAGATAGGGGAAGGGGCCGCAGTGCCACAGAAGCTCGGCGTTGTCGTCGCCCGGATGCCGGATCGTCAGATCCGCCAGGAAGGTGGGTTCCCGGTAAAGATTCAGCGCGCGCAGGATCGCCATCGTCACCGCGCCGTTCACGTCGCATTCGCAGGAGACCGGGATCCCGTCGTCCGAAAGCTCCCCCAAAACGGCGCAGGGCGAAACGCCCAGGGAATTGCGGAAGCTTGACCAGCATTCTGTGGCGGCCGCCGTGCATCCGTTTTCCAGGATCGTCTCTTTCATGGCGATCTTCAGGGCGGCGATCTTTCTGACGTTTTCCTCCCCCTCCCGGGAACAGTCGAACCGGGTCAGAAGATCCGCCGCGTATTCCCGGTAATCCGCCCGGTCTTCTTCCAGGATGCGCTTCGCGCGGCGTGCGATCGCCGCGGGGTCGACGGGGACCGTCACGGCGCCGATGCCGGCGATCAGATCGGCTTCGTTGGTCTGCACGCTCATAAACGGCGCCGGACGGTCGCCGATTTTGGCGATGCGCAGATGCTTCAGCGCCTTGACGACCGCCGCCGTACGGACGAAGCGGTCGTAGCCGGTCCGGAAATCCTCGCTTTCGGTCTCGCAGTTCCAGATATAGCTGAATTTGACCCCGTAGCGCCGCATGACCTTCGTCGCCGCAAAGATGCCGCACTGGGTATCCCGGCCGCGGCCGGCACGGCTGTTCGGGCGTTCGTCTCTGGCGCCCCACACCAGCGTCGGGACCTTCAGCGCCCCCGCAACGCCGGCCGCACACTCCTCTTCGCCGAAGTCGCAGAAGGGAACGAACAGGGCGTCGACGTGGTTTTCCTGCATTTTGGCGATCACGCGGGGATTCAGGCTTTTGTCGAACAGGATGCCGTTTTCGGCCAGATCGTCGATGGTGACAAGCTTCACCGTTTCCTCCGGGAAGAAGGAGACGATCTTCGCCATGAATCTGTCCTTTTGCCTTTTTGCCTCCTCCATGGAAAGAAAGCCTCTTTTGGTGGGAACGACGCCTAAAATCAACTGCTCTTTGTACACGTTCTTTTCCTCCCTGTATCGCAATTTATTTGAGACGGTTTTGAAAGGGATTTTCATAGAACTTCACCCGGCGGTCGATCTCGCAATAATCGATCTCTCCGGTGGAAAGGAATCTTTCCAGGGTCTGAAAATCGGGGATCCCCGCCCTTCCCCCGATCCGGGTACACTTGATCGCCGACACGCCGCTGGCATAAAGCGCCGCTTTTTCGGCCGAAAACCCCCGGATCAGCGCCGCGGCGTAGGCGCCGTGATAGACGTCTCCCGCCCCGACGGTGTCCACCGCGTGTACCGGGAAGGCCGGAAGCGCGAAAAAGCCGTCGGCCGAAAGCCCTTTGCAGCCTTTTTCGCCGAAGGTGAACACGACGATCTCCGGACCTCTTTCCATGATCTCGCGGCAGCAGGCCTCCACGTCCTCTCTTCCCGGAAAGAGCCGCCGGAACATGTCTTCGGATCCGATGAAAACGTCGATCTCCGGGATCATGCGGCCGACGTTTTCCTGATAATAATCGGCGTCGGCCAGTATTTTCGCGCCCTTCGCCCGGGCAAGCTTCACCGCTTTCGCCGTAAGCTCGTTGAACATGGCGATATAGAGGATCCGGCAGTTCCCGAGAAGCTCCCCGTCCAGTTCCTCCTCCCGGACCATGCCGGCGGTGCCGGGATGGAAGCAGATGCTTCTGCCCATGCTCTCCTCGTCGGAGAGCACCACGGCCAGGCCGGTGCTTTTCCCCTCCCGGAGGAAGAGCGACGATACATCTATCCCGTGCCGGAGAAAATCGTCCCGGCAGAATTCGCCGTAAAGATCGTCTCCCACCGCGCCGATGACGGCGCATTTTGCGCCGAAGCGCGCCGAGGCGACTAACCCGCTTGCGATTTTTCCTCCCCCCTGCCAGCTGAGCTCCCGGATCGGCTCGCCGCCGTTGGGCCGGGGGAATTTTCGCAGATTGACGGCCAGATCGACGTTCGGCATGTCGATCCCGACGATATCGTACTTTTTCATCTCTCCCTTTCCACCTCTCTCCGGTAAGGTCGGCGTCCTTCGGGAATTCCCCGTCCCGGAAAGGAGCTCTCCCCATCGCATTGTAACCCAGCGCTTTGCTTTTGTCAAGGGACCTCGTCCGCTTTTCCGGGAACGCGGGCGGACGCCGGCGCAAAAAAGGCCGCCGCGGATGCCATCCGCGGCGGCCTTTTTCCCTTCTTTCCGGCTTTGGCTTTCCGGTCCGGTCTCCCTCCGTCCGGGACGGCTGCCCGGTTTCGGTTGTGGAAAACTCTGTTGAAAAGCCCTGCGATTTGTGCAAAACTTCTGTTCGCTCCGTCTTGCCGCGGGTTTTCGTGCGGTTTTTCCGGGGATTTTCCGTCATATTATGCCGCTTTCGCCCGGAACCTGTCCCGTGTCTCCGGATGCGTCAGTTTTGCAGAGGGTGTGGAAAAGCCCGTCAGTCTCTCAGAAGCTCGTCCAGGTTCTTTTTATATCCTTCCTCGAATTTTGCAAGGAAATACTTCACCTCCGGAAGGGGATTCTCCTCCAGGGCCTTTCTCGTCTGTTCCTTGGCCGACAGGAATTCCCGGTTCCCGTTTTCGATTTCGCCGAGGCATTTGAAATAGGCCGAAAGCTTGTCGGCGGCCTTGATGTACCGGTAGGTCCCGGGATCCTTCTCTTCCAGCGAAAGGAGAGGGCGGAAATCGTCCCGGAGCTCCTCCGGCAGCATGGCGATCAGACGTTCCCGGCTTTCGTCCTCGATCCTGCCGAACACCGCGCGCATTTCCTCGCTCTTATACTTCACCGGCGTCGGCATATCGCCGGTCACGACCTCGCTGAAATCGTGAAAAAGCGCCGAGGAGGCGATGCGGTCGGGATCGAGGTCCTTTCCGTAGACGCGTTTCCCGATCACCGCCAGCGCATAGGCGAGCACCGCCGTCTCATAAGAATGCTCGGCCACGTTTTCGGTTTCGCCGGAGCGCATCAGGCTCCATCTCCTGATGTAGCGCAGACGGTTGGTCATGGCAAAAAAGCCGTAGGATCTTTCCATATCATATCCCCCAGTATTCTTTCAGCGCTTCCGGCGTTTCGAAGACCGGATCGCCCAGGGAAAGAAGCCTTTCCCGCGACACGTGTCCCCAGGAGACCAGAAGGCACTTCGCGCCCATCAGGCGCGCCACCTCGGCGTCGTGGGGCGAATCTCCCACGAACCACAGCGTCTCTTCTTCGTTCCGGTATTTTTCGGTCCAGTCGCGGGCAAGCCCGCTTTTCCCGTGAGCCAGGATGGTCCCGGTGCCCGAGATCCTTTCAAAGAGATCCGCGATCCCGCGCGATGCCACCTGCTGGGTCAGTTCCTCCTGGCGGGTGGCGGACAGGATCTCCTGCCGGTATCCGGCCCCGTTCAGCTCTTCGATCAGGCCGACCAGTCCCTCGTGGACCGGGCAGGAGGCTTCTCCCGCGCCGTAGAGCGCCATGAATTCCTCCGCCAGCACCGGAAAGGGCTCCCGGTCGAAGTCAAAGCCCGCGGTCTTATAATAGTCGGATACCGGAAAGGTGAAGATCTCCTTATACTTTGTCCGGCTCACGGGCGGGATCCCGCGCTTGGAAAGCATGTCGTTGAGGACGCCGTTGCAGAGCGCCAGATCATCCAAAAGAGTCCCGTTCCAGTCCCAAACGATCCTTTTCCCCGTCATTTTCTGAGAAGCTCCTCGTAATAGTCTTTTTCGCCGATCCGGCCCACCGCCGCGAAGGAGAGCATCTCCGGCCGCAGGATCTCTCCTGCCGTTTCGCGGATCTCCTCTTCGCTCACCCGGTCGTAAGCCGCAAGCACCTCCTCAAAGGAGGGAACGGTCCCCCGCTTCAGCTCGTTGCGCGCCATATAGGACGCGCGGGAGCCGGTGGATTCCATGCTCAGAAGCAGGCTCGTCCGGTTTTTCTCCTTGGCCCTTTCCAGTTCCTCCCGGGAAACGCCTTCCTCACGGATCCGGACGATCTCCCGGACGGCGGTCTCCAGGGCTTTTTTCTCGTTTTCCCTGCTGCAGGCGGCGTAAACGCCGAAAAGGCCTTCCTTTTCGGTGGAACCGGAGAAGGAATAAATCGCATAGCAGAGCCCTTCCTCGTCCCGCACGCGCCGGAAGAGCCGGGAGGACGCGCCGCCGCCGAGGATCGCCGAAAGGAGCGCCGCGGCGTACCGTCTTTCATCCTCCTGCCCGAAGCCCTTCCAGAGAAGGCCGATATGATTCTGCTCGTATTTTTTCTTTTTCAGAAACACGCCGGGGACGTAGACCGCTTCCCGCACGGCGCTGCGTTTTCCGCAGGGCAGAGCCGAAAGCTTTTCCGCCAGAAGATCGACCGCCGCCCGGTCAAAATTCCCCGAAAGGGCGGCCACTGCGTTCGCTCCGGTATAGTGGCTATGCATGTAGGAAAGAAGCGCTTCCCGGTCAAGCCTCCGGAGGGAGCGGACGGTGCCGAGGATCGGCCTTCCGAGAGAAGACGAGGGGTATACGATCTCCGAAAGCTTTTCGGTGGCCAGATCCTCCGGATCGTCCTCGTACATGCCGATCTCCTCTTCGATGACGCCCCGCTCGTTTTCCAGATCGGCGGGATCGAAAAGCGAGGAAAAGAGCATCTCGCTGACCAGCTCCACCGCATCGGTCATCCGGTCGGAAAGCGCGCGCACGTAAAACGACGTGATCTCTTTCGTGGTATAGGCGTTGGAATGCCCGCCCAGAAGATCCAGCGCCTCCGAAAGCGCCGCGCAGTCGTGCTTCGCCGTGCCCTTGAAAAGCATGTGCTCGATGAAATGGGAGGCGCCGGAAAGCGCCGCGGTCTCGTGACGCGAGCCGGTCCCGATCCAGACGCCGAAGGCGGCGCTTTTCAGAAAGTCGGTCCTTTCGGTAAGGATCCGCGCGCCGTTCGGAAGCGTGATTTTTTCCATATATCCCTTTCCGGAATGATTTCCTTCTTTATTCGCTCTCTTTTGCGAGAAGCCCGACCGCCCGCGGGATCCGCTCCCCGAGAAGGCGGACGTCCTCTTCTCCGGCGTCCCAGCCGAGGCTTATCCTGAGCGCGCCGCCGCCTCTGTATCCGAGCGTCCGGAGCACGCCGCTTTCGCTTTTTTCCCCGCCGCTGCAGGCGGCGCCCGCGGCGGCGTCCACGCCGAGAAGGTCCAGCGCCTGGACCAGAGCCGCGCCGTCGATCCCCGGGAAATAGTAGCTTGCGAATCCCGGAAGGCGTTTTTCCTCGTCCTGCGGTCCCGTCTTTGCCGCGCCCGGAAGCGAAAGGATCCTCCGATCCAGCGCTCTGACCGCCTCCCGGAGGCGCTTTTCTTCGCTTTTCCGGATCTTCTCCGCGTGATCGAGGGCCGCGGCCATGGCCGCGATCCCCGGAAGGTTCTCCGTGCCGGGACGAAGGCCGTTCTCCTGTTTCCCTCCGCCGAAGGGCGAAAGGAAAGGGGTCCCGCGCCGGATATAAAGGAATCCCGCGCCCTTGATCCCGCCGAATTTGTGGGCCGACGCCGAAAGAAGCGACGCTCCGCTCTTTTTGACGTCGGTTTTCAGATGCCCGACGCTCTGTACGGCGTCGGTGTGGAAAAGGATCCCCTTTTCCCGGAGTCTTTCGCCGATCTCTTCCGCCGGCTCGAGCGCGCCGACTTCGTTCTGCGCGCTCATCAGGGTCACGAGCCCCGCGTCGGGCGGAAGCGCGGAAAAAACCCTTTCGGGATCGTAAAGGCCGTCCCGGCCGGGATCGAGAAAGACGATCCGGAAGCCGGCCGCCCGGAGCTTTTCCAGGGGCTTGAGGACCGAGGCGTGCTCGATCCTTCCCGCGGCGATGCATCTCTTTTCCGGAGGGAGCGCAGCCGCGGCGCCGTAAAGGGCCAGGTTGTTCGCTTCGGTGCCGCCGGAGGTGAAGAAGATCTCGTCCGGTCCGGCGCCGACGGCTTCCGCGATCAGGGCGCGCGAGGATTCCAGGATCCTTCTCGCGCGCCCCGCGTTTTCATATGCTGCCGAGGGATTGGCGTAAACCGCAAAGGCCTCCCGCGCGGCGTCGATCGCCGCGGGGAAGGGGTGGGCGGAGGCCGCGCTGTCGGCGTAAACCCGTTTTTCCGTCACGCGATCATCCCTTCTCCCGGTATTCTCTGCTCTTTTCCACCGCCATTTCGTCGCAGCGGTTGTTCATGGGGTTTTCGGCGTGTCCCTTCACCCAGTGAAAGGTCACCTTGTGGATCTCGCACAGGGAAAGGAGCCTTTCCCAGAGCTCCGGGTTTTTCGCCGGATCCTTTTTGGTGCGCATCCAGCCGTTCGCCCGCCATTTATCGGCCCATCCGAGGGTCATGGCGTCGGCGACGTAGCGGGAGTCGGTGAAAATCCTCACCTCGCAGGGGCGTTTCAGGAGTGAGAGCGCTTCGATCACGCCGAGAAGCTCCATCCGGTTGTTGGTGGTTTCGGCTTCTCCTCCCGCGATCTCCCGGGTCTTTCCGGTGGCGTCGTCGGTCAGGATGGCGCCGTAGCCGCCCGGTCCGGGATTCCCGGAGCAGGCGCCGTCGGTGTAGATGGTGACGCGCCGCACGGCTTATTCGCTCTTTTCTTCCGCGGAGGGATCCTCCGCTCCGGTCTCTTCGTCGGAGAATTCTCCGGTTTCGGGAGGCTCCGCCGCCGCGGCGGTGATGGAAATGATCTTTTCCGCATCCGACGTGCGCATGGCGATGACGCCCTGGCTCGAACGGCCGCAGGTGCGGATCCCTTCGATCTTCGTGCGGATGATGACGCCGGAGCTGGAGATGATCAGGATGTCTTCTTCGTTCTCCTTCGGGATCACGACCCCCGCCACGTCGCCTGTCTTCGGGGTCAGCGCGTGCAGGATCATGCCCTTGCCGCCTCTGCCGTGGAGAGAGTACTCCTCGATGGGCGTCTTCTTGCCGTAGCCGTTTTCGGTGACGGTCAGCACCGTGCAGCCGGGATAGGTGCGGTCGGCGCCGATGATCTCGTCGTCCTCGTCCAGGCGCATGCCGATCACGCCCATGGCGTTGCGGCCCATGCAGCGGACCTGGTTCTCATGGAAGTGAACGGCGTTTCCTTTGCGGGAACAGAGGATGACGTTGTCGTCTCCTCCGGTGATAAAGCTCGCCACCAGTTCGTCCCCCTCGTCCAGGACGACGGCCCGGAGGCCCGCCTTGCGGGAGGTGTCCAGATCGCTGATCCTTGTGCGCTTGACGATGCCCTTCTTGGTCACCAGGAAGAGATACCGGTCGTCGTATTCCCGGAGGCAGAGTCCGGAAGTGACCTTTTCCTCGCCCGAAAGCTGGAGATAATTCACGATGTTGGCGCCGCGGGCGGTGCGGCCTCCTTCGGGGATCTGATATCCCTTCAGGCGGTACATCCTTCCCTGGTTGGTGAAGAACAGGATATAGTCGTGGGTGGAGCAGATGAAGATCTTTTCCACCTCGTCCTCTTCTCTGGTGGAGAGGCCGGTGATGCCGCGTCCGCCGCGTCTCTGCTGCTTATAGGTGCTCACCGGCAGGCGCTTGATGTATCCGTAGCGGGTGATGGTGAAGACGTTGTCCTCTTCCTTGATCAGATCTTCGATGTCCAGATCGTCCTCCACCGCTTCGATCGCCGTCTTGCGGTCGTCTCCGTATTTGTTCCGGATCTCGGTCAGTTCCTCCTTGACCACGGCGTAGATCTTCTCTTCCGAGGCCAGAAGCGCCTCGTAGGAGGCGATCTTGTCCATCAGATCGCGGTATTCTCTTTCCAGATCCTCGGCGGCCAGATTGGTCAGCTGGCCGAGGCGCATGTTCACGATGGCCTGCGCCTGGGTCTCGGTCAGACCTTTGACCTTGTCGGGCGCGTCCTCCGGCGCGTCGCCCGCGGCCTTCAGCAGATTGAGGACTTCGTATTCCTTGAAGGCCTCCATCAGTCTTTCCTTTGCCTCGGCCTCGTTGCGGCTGGTGCGGATGATGTGGACCACTTCGTCGATGTTGTCCACCGCGATCTTCAGACCTTCGCGGATGTGCGCTCTCTCCATGGCGCGGCGCAGGTTGAAGCGGGTGCGGCGGGTGACCACGTCCTTCTGATGATGCACGTAATGATAGATGCAGTCGCGCAGGGTCAGGGTCTTCGGCTGATTGTTCACCAGGGCGATGAGGTTCACCGTGAAGTTGGACTGCAGTTCGGTGTAGCTGTAGAGCTGGTTCAGGACCACCTGGGGATTGGCGTCCTTCCGGAGCTCCACCACCACGCGCAGGCCTTCCCGGTCGGATTCGTCGCGCAGGTCCGAAATGCCGTCGATCTTCTTTTCTTTGTGAAGCTCCGCGATATGCTCGATCATGCGGGCCTTGTTGACCATATAGGGGATCTCGGAAACGGCGATGCGGTATCTTCCGTTGCCGTATTCCTCGATCTCGGCCTTGGAGCGGATGCGGATGGTGCCGTGTCCGGTGGCGTATGCCGCACGGATGCCCGACCGGCCCAGGATGATGCCGCCGGTGGGGAAATCAGGTCCCTCCACGAACTGCATCAGCTCTTCCATCCCCGCGTCGGGATGATCGATGAAGTAGAGCGAGGCGTCGATCACCTCTCTGAGATTGTGGGGCGGGATGTTGGTGGCCATGCCCACGGCGATGCCCATGGAGCCGTTGACCAGCAGGTTCGGGAAGCGCGAGGGAAGGACGGTGGGCTCCATCAGACGGTTGTCATAGTTGGGCATGAAGTCTACGGTATCCTTTTCGATGTCGGTCAGCATTTCCACCGAAAGCTTCGTCATCTTCGCCTCGGTATAGCGCTGAGCGGCCGGGGGATCGCCGTCCACCGATCCGAAGTTTCCGTGGCCGTCCACCAGAGGATAGCGCATGCTGAAATCCTGGGCGAGCCTGACCAGGGCGTCGTAGACCGCGGCGTCGCCGTGGGGATGATAGTTGCCCATCACGTCGCCGACCGTGCTGGCCGATTTGCGGTAAGCCCGGTCGGGCAGGAGGTTGTTGTTGTACATGGTGTAGAGGATACGGCGATGGATCGGCTTGAGCCCGTCGCGCACGTCGGGAAGGGCGCGGCTGACGATGACCGACATGGCGTATTCCAGGAAGGACTTTTTGACCTCCCTCTCGATGTCGATGGGTACGATCTTCTGATTCTCGTAATTGACGTCCATTTCGCTTTTCTCCTCTTAAATATCGAGGTTCTGCACGTATTTCGCGTGCTTTTCGATGTATTCCTTGCGCGGCGCCACCATATCGCCCATCAGAAGGGTGAAGGCTTCGTCCGCCGCGGCCGCGTCGGCCATTTCCACCTTCAGGATCGTGCGGTTCGCGGGATCCATGGTGGTCTCCCAGAGCTGCTCCGGGTTCATCTCGCCGAGGCCCTTGTAGCGCTGGATCGAATCCTCGCTCACGCCGCCGAGCTCGCGGATGATGTCCTGCATGCCCTTTTCGTCGTAGGCATAGCGGGGAGGCAGCTTGCCCTTCTGGATCTTATAGAGAGGCGGCTGGGCCAGATACACGTATCCGGCCTCGATCAGGGGCCTCATGAACCGGAAGAAGAAGGTCAGAAGCAGACAGCGGATATGGCTGCCGTCCACGTCGGCATCGGCCATGATGATGACCTTGTGATACCGGACCTTTTCCACGTCGAATTCGGCGCCGATGCCCGCGCCGAGGGCTGTGATGATGGGAGCCAGCTTGTCGTTGCCGTAAATGCGGTCGGCCCTGGCCTTTTCCACGTTCAGCATCTTGCCCCAGAGGGGGAGGATCGCCTGATACTTCCGGTCGCGGCCCTGCTTGGCGCTGCCGCCTGCCGAATCGCCCTCTACGATGTAGATCTCGGTGTTTTCCGGATTTCTGTCCTGGCAGTCGGCAAGCTTCCCGGGAAGCGAGGCGCTGTCCAGAGCGGATTTCCGTCTCGTGGCTTCCTTCGCCTTGCGCGCGGCCTCCCGCGCTCTCGACGCCGCCACGGATTTTTCCAGGATCGCCTTGCCGACGGCGGGATTTTCCTCCAGGAAAGAGGAAAGCTTTTCCTGGACCAGCGAATCCACCAGAGTCCGGATCTCGGAGTTTCCGAGCTTGGTCTTGGTCTGACCTTCGAACTGCGGCTCCTTGAGCTTGACGCTGATCACTGCCGAAAGACCTTCGCGCACGTCGTCGCCGGTCAGGACCTTGTCGTCGCCCTTGATGATGTTCTTCTTCTTTCCGTAGTCGTTGATCACCCGGGTCAGAGCGGTCTTGAAGCCGGTTTCATGCATGCCGCCCTCGGTGGTCCGCACGTTGTTGGCGAAGGAGAGGATATTCTCGTTGTAGGTCTCGTTATACTGCATGGCGATCTCGGCGCTGGCGTCGTCGCGGGTGCCGGAAATGAAGATCACCTTGTCGTGGACCGCGGTCTTGTTGGTGTTGAGATATTCCACGAAGGAGGCCACGCCGCCTTCGTAATGGAAGCTGTCGGTCTGGATATCGTCGGGATCCCGCAGATCGGTCAGGGTGATGCGCAGGCCCGCGGTCAGGAAGGCCGCTTCCCGGAGAAGCGATTTCAGGGTATCGTAATCGAATACCGTGTCTTCGAACATCAGCGGATCCGGCTTGAAGGTGACCTGGGTTCCGGTCTCCCGTCTCTCCCCGATCTTCTTCAGAGGATACGAGGGGACGCCGCGTTCGAAGCGCTGCATCATCAGATTTTTCCCGTCGTGGCATACCACGACCTCCAGCCATTCGGAGAGCGCGTTGACCACGGAGGCTCCCACGCCGTGCAGACCGCCGGAGACCTTGTATCCGCCGCCGCCGAACTTGCCGCCGGCGTGAAGGATCGTATAGACGACCTCCACGGTGGAGGTTCCGGTTTTGGGATGGGTCCCGGTGGGGATGCCGCGTCCGTCGTCTTCCACCCGGATCACGTCGCCCGGGAGGATCGAGACCTTGATATGGGTGCAGAATCCCGCCAGCGCTTCGTCCACGGCGTTGTCCACGATCTCGTGGACGAGATGGTGCAGTCCGCGGGAGGAGGTGGTGCCGATGTACATGCCGGGGCGTTTTCTGACGGCCTCCAGGCCCTCCAGGATCTGGATCTGCGCCTCGTCGTATTCTTTTCCTTCCACGGCGGTCTCGCGGGAATTCATGATTTCATCGTTCATAGAGCAAAAGTTTCTGCCTTTCTTTTCTTTTGGCCGCCCCGCGGCCCGGATCACAAATCGTCGTTTACAAGAGATCGTCGCCGGCGCCCCGGCTCCTTTTCCACAGAGTCAGCGTGGTGATGGGTGAAAGCCGCGCGCGGATCACGCCGTCTCTTTCGGTGACGACGATCGATTTGGGAAGATCGAATTCTTCGCCTATATTTTCGATCTCGCCTTTCTTTTCGGCGGACCGGAGAAAGCCGGCGCCTCCCTCCGAGGAGGTCAGATTGTCCAGATCAAAGATCCCGACAAGATCTTTTTCGTCGGCGACAAAGCCGTTTCCTATGTGGAGATACGTGACCGTTCCTCCTCTCGCACGATTTTTCCCTCCCGCAGCTCGAAGACCTTTCCTTCCCGGACCGCCGACAGCGGAGCCTCGTCGCAGCAGGTGATGAACACCTGTCCTCCCTCCACGTGATTCAGGATGAATCTCTGTCTTTTGGGGTCCAGCTCGGAGAGCACGTCGTCCAGAAGGAGGACCGGCAGGGAAGAGGTCCCTTTTTTCAGAAGTTCTCTTTCGGCGAGCTTCAGGGAGAGAGCGATGCTCCTCATCTGTCCCTGGGAGGCGTAGGTGCGGGCGGAAAAGGAATTGAGATCGATCTGCACGTCGTCCTTGTGGATCCCGGAAAGACAGGCCTCGGTCTCAAATTCGCTTTCCATCAGAGAGGAGAGCCTTTCATAGAGAAGCGTTTCGTTTTCCTTCGCGCTCTTTTGGGGATCGGCGACGGAGACCGTCCGGTAGAGAAGAGAGAGCTCCTCTTTTTCACCCGACAGGGAGGAGAGAAGCGGAGAGGCTTCTTTTTCGAGCTTGTCCAGATAGGCGGCTCTTTCCAGGAGGATCTGGCTTCCGTGGCGTGCAAGATCGGCGTTGTAGGCGTCCAGGAGCATTTCGTTCTCGGGAGTCCTTCCCCGCTTGAGAAGCGCCCTTTTCATCCTGAGCGTCCGGTTGTAGCGGGCCAGGGTTTCCAGATACAGGGGCTTCATCTGACAGAGCGGAAGATCCAGAAGACGCCTTCTTTCGCTTCCTCCCGCCTTGATCAGATCGAGATCGTCCGGCGTGAAAAGCACCACCGGAAGAAGCCCTACCACCTCGGCGCTGCGTTTGACGGGGATGTCGTTTTTCAGGACTCTCTTTCTTTCGTTCCTCCGGAGAGTCACCTCCATCACGAAATCCCTCTGTCCGTTGTGGAAGCTCTCCCGGAGAAAGGCCGATCCTGCGTCGTGACGGATCATGGGATCGTCCTTGGCCGTGCGGAAGGATTTCATGGCCGAAAGATAAAAGATCGCTTCGATCAGATTGGTCTTTCCCTGGGCGTTTTCCCCGGTGATCACGTTGACCGAAGGGGAAAAGGCGCAGGAGAGAGAGGTGAAATTGCGGAAATTTTCCAGTTCGGCCGCAAGGATCGGCATAGGTCCTTTTTCCTTTCAGGCGTTTCGGAAATCAGTTTTTGAGTCTCACCGGCATGATGATCTGGAGGTAACTGTCGTTTCCTTCGGGGATCACCACGCAGGGAAGGACGGAGGAGGAGAGCTCCAGGATGATGTTTTCCTCATCCACGGCCTTGATGGCGTCCTGGAAGATGCGGCTGTTGAAGCCGATTTCGAATTTGTCGTAGGAGGAATCCAGAAGAATCTCGTCGCTGGCGTTGCCGAGGGCGGAGGAGCAGGAAAGACGGGCCGCGTTTCCGGAGAGGGTGAAGCGGATATGGTTCCTGAGGCGTTCGTTGATGATCAGAGAGACGCGCTCCGCTGCGTCGGAAAGCCTTTTCTTGGAGAAAGCGACGACGATGCTTCCCTTCTTGGGAATAAACGAAGCGTAGTCGTAGTATTTACCCTCCAGCAGACGGGAAATGACGGTGGTTTCGGCAAGCCGGAAGCAGATCTTTTTTTCGGAAAGGAAGACGCTGACCGTTTCGTCGGTGTCGCCGAGGATCTTTTCCAGTTCCCGCGCGGTGTTTCCGGGAAGGATGAAATCGAAATCGCGCGTTCCGCCTTCGAAGCTGAGGATGTTTTCCTTCCGGAGAGCCATGCGGTAGTTGTCGATGGCGACGATGTTCAGGATCCCTTTCTTGACGTCGAAATAGAGGCCGGTCAGGATGGGTTTGATATCGGTCTGCGCCACGGCGAAGATCGTCTTGTCGATCATGTTCTTGAGAAGGCCCTGCGGGATCGAGAAGGAGGTGTCTCCTTCGATCTCCGGAAGGTCGGGAAATTCGGAGGGATCGATCAGAGGAATGGAAAATTCCACAGGACCGCACTGGATGCGGCAGACGCTGTCGCTCTCGCTCTGAAAGATTACGTCCTCGTTGGGGAGCTTGTGGATGATATCGGAAAAGAGACGGGCGCTGACGACGGTGCGGCCTTCCTCCTCCACCGAGGCGCCGCAGTGGGTGACGATGCCGATCTCCAGATTGTAGCTTGTCAGGGTCAGCCCGTCTTCGCGGCAGTCGATCAGGATGCCTTCCAGAGCGGGGATGGCGTTTTTGGAGGAAACGGCACGGGAAGCGATGCCGATGGCGTCGGAAAGAACGGCTTTCTGAGATACGAACTTCATGTCATTCATTCTCCTTTGAAGAGTGTTATGGAAGTGTTATGGAAAAGAATATGTTTTCTTTCTTTTTTGTTGTGACAGTAGAGGACGGGAAAATGTGGAAAACGGGGACGAGCCTTTTTGCCGTGCGGGTTCCGGAGTTTTCCTCCTCTGTTGAAAAGAAGAAAAGGAAAAAAGTTGAAGGGCGCGGGAAGAAAAAATTTCCACATACGGGTTTCAACAGGGGGAAAAGACGCTGTGGAACTGTGGATAACTTATCCCTTGTCGGAGATATTGGCCGAAAGGTCCTTGATCAGGGTCTTGAAGTCGGGATCCTTGGCCATGCGGTCCTCCACCTTGCGGATCGCGTTCATGACGGTCGTATGATCCTTGCCGAATTCCCGTCCGATTTCGGGAAGAGAAAGACCGGTCTTTTCCCGGATCACGTACATGGCCACCTGGCGGGGGACAAGCGCCTCCTTGCGCCGGGAGACCGAGCGGATCACGTCGGGCTCGATGCCATAATACTTGGCGATCTCGGTGATGATCAGGGAGGGGGTCATCATGATCTCCGGGTTGTCCCGGAGGACCGCCTTGATGGCGTCGGAAACCATGTCGATGTCGATAGGCTGGTGAAGAAGATTCTGCTTGGCCATCAGCATTTTGACCGTGCCTTCGATCTGGCGGATGTTGGCCTTGATGGAGCTGGCGATATACTGGCAGAAGGGTTCGGCCAGTTCGAGGCCCATCAGATCGGCCTTGTTCTGGATGATGGCCATTCTGGTTTCGTAGTCGGGCGGCTGGATGTCGGCGAGGAGGCCGGCCTCGAACCGGGAGCGGATCCGGTTTTCCAGGGTATACATCTCCTTCGGGGGCCGGTCGGCGGTGACCACCATCTGGATCTTGCCCTTATAGAGCTCGTCGAAGGTGTAGAAGAATTCCTCCTCGGTCTGCTTCTTGCCGGCGATAAACTGGATATCGTCGATGAGGAGCAGGTCGGCCTGCCGGTATTTGACGCGGAATTCCTCCATTTTCTGGGCGCGGATGGCGGCGATCAGATCGTGGGTGAAATCCTCGCCGGTGATGTAGACGATCTTCGCGCCGGGCATGTTTTTGCGGATCACGTTGGAGATGGCGCGCAGAAGATGGGTCTTTCCCAGTCCGGAATCTCCGTAGATGTAAAGAGGGTTATACTGATGCGCCGGCTTTTCGGCCACGGCCATGGCAGCCGCGTAGGCGAAGCGATTGGAAGGGCCGACCACGAATCTTTCAAAGGTGAATTCGTCGAAAACGTCTTCGGAGGATTCCCCCGCGCTCATGGCGGCGGCTTCCTCCTCGGTCAGGATCACGGCGTTCACCTCGGAGGAAAACATGTCGAAAAGCCGCTCCTCCAGCATGGTCTTGTAACGGGTCTCGATCATCTGCTTGGAGAAGAGGTTGGGCACCGCTATGTAAAAGGAATTCTGCTGAAACGCCACGGCCCGGGCGTCGGCGAACCAGGTGCTGATGGTCGTCTTGGAAAGGTCCTTTTCCAGGAGCTTC
>JAEEGL017089314.1_pt1 | contig 19611 bp, 12 predicted proteins | sample 9134231 | NCBI WGS metagenome assembly JAEEGL01 (sample SAMN16246548, study PRJNA631951) | gut metagenome | biome: gut microbiome; feature: rumen; material: fiber-attached | host: Bos | place: Iran: Karaj | collected 2018-10 | reverse complement strand
GCTTTAGGTGTATTCATCCTATGGTTCGGTTGGTATGGATTCAACCCAGCTGCTTGTACAACATGGGATGGCTATGAAGGTATGGGTCAGGTATTCATGACTACTACTATCGCAGCTGCACTTGCTACTGTAACTGTAATGATGATTACTTGGATTAGAAACGGTAAGCCAGATGTTTCTATGACATTAAATGGTTCATTAGCTGGTTTAGTTGCTATTACAGCTGGTTGTTCAAGAGTTGATTTAATTGGTTCTGTTGTAATTGGTATTGTCGCTGGTGCTATCTTAGTATTTGGTGTTGAATTCTTCGATAAGGTATGCCATATTGATGACCCAGTTGGTGCTTGTTCTGTTCACTTCTTAAATGGTGTTTGGGGAACAATCGCTTGTGGTTTATTCTCAACAACTACAGGTCTATTCTATGGTCATGGCTTTGCACAATTAGGTGTTCAGGTATTAGGTGTAGTTGCCGTATGTGCTTGGACAGCTGCATGGGCATTCGGAATCTTCGGTGTAATGAAGCTTATCAAGAGAAAGGATGGTGTAACACCATTCCTAAGAGCTACTCCTGATGAGGAAATCAGAGGTCTTGATATTTCAGAGCATGGTTTAATTTCTGCATATCCTGATTTCGTAAGCCAGGTAGAATCAATTGACTATAGCGGTGCTATCGTTGTAACAGGTGATACTCCTGTCAGTGAAGCAGTAACTGTAACTCACTTAAATGAAGAGGATACAGTTGTAGAAAAGCCTAAGGATGCAGTTGGTAAATTTACTAAGGTTGAAATTATCTGTAGAGAGCGTATGCTTGATGCATTAAAGGATGCAATGCTTGATTTAGGAATTAATGGTATGACAGTAAGCCACGTTATGGGTTGCGGTCAGCAAAAGGGTAAGCCTGAGTACTACCGTGGTGTTCAGGTTGAGGCAACACTTCTTCCTAAGATTCAGGTGGATATGGTTATTTCTAAGGTACCAGTAAGAGATGTAATCGAGGCAGCTAAGAAAACATTATATACAGGTCATATCGGCGATGGTAAGATCTTCGTATACGATGTATTAAATGTTGTTAAGGTTAGAACTGGTGAAGAAGGCTATGCCGCTTTACAGGATGAAGAATAATAATTTATAAATAAAATAATTAATGTGCCCAGCGTTGGGCACATTAACTTGTTTGAAAGGATTTATTTATGTGTGCGATAATAGGATATTTAAGTTTAAAAAACTACGATAAATTCCTAGCTGGCTTCGAGAAAATAACCTCAAGAGGTCCAGATATGGAAAGATTTATGGAATTTAAGAATGCTAGATTAGGCTTTAAGCGTCTAGCAATTATGGGTATTACCGAGGAGGGTATGCAGCCATTCGACTACAAGAACTATCATATAGTTTGTAATGGTGAGGTTTATGGCTTTAGAAAGCTCAAACAGGACTTAGAATCAAAGGGCTATAAATTCAAATCTGATTCAGATTGTGAAATACTTCTTCCTCTTTATGAATTATATAAGGAGGATATGTTTAAGATGCTTGATGCTGAATATGCATTAATCATCTATGATGAGAATACACAAGATTTTATAGCAGCTAGAGACCCAATCGGTATTAGACCACTTTATTATGGATATGATGAGGATAACAAGATTATTTTTGCTTCAGAGCCTAAATGCTTAACAGCTATAGCAAAGAAAATCTATCCGTTCCCACCAGGACATTATTATAAGGATGGTAAATTCATTTGCTATAACGATATCACAAAAACTGATAAATATGTTAGTGCTGATATCGATACTCTAACAAAGCCTATCCATGATAAGCTAATAGCTGGTGTAGATAAAAGATTAGACTCTGATGTTAAGGTTGGCTTTCTTCTTTCTGGTGGATTAGATTCATCACTTGTTTGTGCTATTGCAGCTAAAAAGCTAAATAAGAAAATAGATACCTTCGCTATAGGTATGAATACTGACGCGATAGATTTAAAATACGCTAAGCAGGTTAGTGATTTCATTGGTTCTAGCCATCATGAAATAATCATAACTAAGGATGATGTATTAAACGCCTTAGATAAGGTTATTGAAATACTAGGAACATATGATATCACAACAATAAGAGCTTCTATCGGTATGTATCTACTATGTAAAGCTATCCATGAAACTACAGATATTAGAGTCCTACTTACTGGTGAAATATCTGATGAGCTATTTGGTTATAAATATACTGATTTCGCTCCAAGTGCATTAGAATTCCAAAACGAATCAGTTAAAAGAGTTAAGGAATTACATATGTATGATGTATTAAGAGCTGATAGATGTATTTCATCAAACTCATTAGAGGCTAGAGTTCCATTCGGTGATCTAGACTTTGTTAAATATGTTATGAGTATTGACCCTGAATTAAAAATGAATAAATATAATATGGGTAAATACTTACTAAGATATGCATTTAAAAACGATAATATCCTACCTGAAAATATACTATTCCGTGAGAAGGCAGCATTTAGTGATGCCGTTGGTCACTCAATGGTTGATTATTTAAAGGAATACGCTAATAGCTTCTATACTGATGCAAAATACGAAGAATTAAGAAATAAATATACTCATTCAAAGCCTTTCACAAAGGAATCATTATTATATAGAGAAATATTTGAAAAATATTATCCAAACAATAGTGAAATGGTAGTTGATTTCTGGATGCCTAATAAAAATTGGGAAAACTGTAATGTTAACGATCCATCCGCAAGAGTATTAAAAAATTATGGAAATAGTGGGCGATAATTATGTTTAATTCAATTCACGAGGAATGTGGAGTATTTGGTATATTTGAAAATAATACATCTAATGTAGCATCAAAAGCCTACCTTGGTCTATATGCATTACAGCATAGAGGACAGGAGGCCTGTGGTATTACAGTATGTGATAAGGGTGTATTTCAATCACATAAGGGCTTAGGCCTTGTAGGTGATGTATTTGACCATAATGCTCTAAATAGCCTAGGAACAGGTAATATGGCAATAGGCCATGTTAGATATTCTACTACTGGTGGTAATAATATGAATAATATCCAACCACTAGTAATTAGACATATGAAGGGTAATCTTGCCATCGCACATAATGGTAACTTAACTAACGCAGCTGAATTACGTAACAAATTTGAGCTTAAGGGCGCTATATTTCATGGTACATCTGATACAGAAGATATCGCATATTCAATAGTAAGCGAAAGATTAAATACAGGCTCTATCGAGGAAGCTGTTAAATGTGCTATGAAATCAATTAAGGGCGCTTATTCTTGTGTAGCTATGTCTGCAACAAAGCTTGTTGCCTTCCGTGATCCTAACGGCTTTAGACCATTATGCTTAGGTATCACTGAAACAGGTGGCTATGTAGTAGCTAGTGAAACATGTGCAATTGATTCAATTGGTGCTACATTTGTTAGAGATATAAAGCCAGGTGAAATCCTAACAATATCATCAGATGGATTATCATCAGATTTTATTGAAACAAACCCAACTAGCCTATGTGTATTTGAATTTATCTACTTCGCTAGATGTGATTCAACAATAGAGGGCTACTCAGTTCATAAGGCAAGATTAAATGCTGGTAAGCTTCTAGCTAAAAAATCAAAGGTTAATGCTGATATTGTTATAGGCGTACCTGATTCAGGAATTGACGCGGCTATAGGCTACTCTAATGAAAGTGGTATTCCATATGGAATCGGCTTCGTTAAGAATAAATACATTGGTCGTAGCTTCATTAAGCCTACACAAGAGGAAAGAGAATCCACAGTTAAGATTAAATTAAATGTAATAAAGGAAACTATTAAAGATAAAAGAGTCATCCTTATTGATGACTCCATAGTTCGTGGTACTACTAGTGCTAGAATTATTAAGCTATTAAAGGATAGTGGAGCTAAGGAGGTACACCTAAAGATTTCTTCTCCTCCATTTAAGCATCCTTGCTACTTCGGTACAGATATCGATTCAGAGGAAAACCTAATCGCTTGTAAATATAAAACAAACGAAGAAATTGCCAAGGTAATAGGCGCTGATTCTCTTGATTATTTATCACTTGATGATGCCCAGCATCTAGTAGAAAACGCAAAATGTGGATTCTGCGATGGATGCTTCTCAGGTAAATATCCTGTAGATGTATCTGGCTGCGCTAAAAAGGATAAATTCGAAAAAAAACTATATAACTAAAACCAAAAAGGAGGTTCAACATTGAACCTCTTTTAATTTGTGCTAGAAATTAACATATTATATAAATCACTAGCATATTTACTACTTCTTATTTTTTCTAATGATCTATTTAATATTTGTCTTGTTCTTTCCTTTGAGATGTTAAGCTTTTGACTTATTTCCTCATAGGTAGATGGCTTTAATCCATCAAGACCAAAATAGCTTCTAACAATGATGTTTTCTCTACCATCTAAAACATCATTTAATGATGCCTCTAGTGTGGCAGATTGCTTTTTAGCCATTGTGTATTTAAGCGGAGTTAAAGACTCATTATCAGGAATCATATCCTGAAATGTAGTGTCATTATCCTTATTTAATTCCTTATCTAAGGATTCTACACTATACATATATCCTAATAAATCTATAACATCCTCTTCACTTAGGTTAGCCTTTTTAGCTATTTCTTTAGCTGTAGGCTTTCTAGAAAGCTCCATTGATAGCTCATTAGTGATCTTTTTAATTTTCTTAACCTGCTTGCTGACATGATCAGGTAGTCTTACAGCTCTACCCTCATCAGCTATAGTTCTTGCCATGCTTTGCTTAATCCAAAGTGAAGCATATGTAGAGAACTTAGTTCCCTTGTCTGCTGAGAATTTATTTGCAGCTGTGACTAAAGACATCATACCAGACTGGTATAAATCATCATAATCTACACCCTGGTTAAGATATGAGGACGCGATGAAAGAAACAAGCTTTGCATTTGATACAACTAGCTTGTCGCGTGCCATAGTGCCATCTTTAATTTTAGCCATAAGATAGTCATATTCACTATCCTGACAGCCTTTGATTAGGCGCTCTGCCTCCTGTCCATCCTTGATGATTCTGGCAAGAGCATATTCTTCTTCTTGAGTTAATAAATCATTGTTTGTTGTTTTCATTGTTCTATTCTCCTTCTATATAAAAGATGCATTTATGGTTTGTATTCCATAAAAGACAAAGAAAAATGATTGCCACCAATCATCAATTAAATTTAATATAATTGAATATACTTAATAATAACATCGTACCGGACTTTCATCCTACTAAATGTATATAAGGTGTTTATTTACATATAGTGACGATGGAGCTGAGCATAAGATAGCGACTCCTATACTTTCCACCGTAGTACTTACGTACACAAGCACTAACGGGACTGATACCCGCACTTTCACCAAGCATTCAGCTAATTTTAGTATTCTTTTTGTCATGCTACCCGATATTATTCAAAAAGAATTACTGCACTTTGGCTACTCGGACCTAAACTTCTCTTATACACTGGTTACCCAGCTTCAATGCAAATCTACTTGTTGGCTTCCCTAGGTTTACTACAGTCGCCAGCTAAAGCCTAACTAGGGTTATTCTCCACAGGAGCGTCTATTATGTAGACGAGAAGAATGGTTGCTTAACATAATATATACACCGCACAGCGTGGCAACGTAACTCCTATTTTAGGATTCAGGATGTAGTCTTTAGATATAAACCACATCTCATACCACAATATAAAGTATCCCATATACTGTGTTACTACGATTTTATAGCCTCATCACGCCTCCAGGCACGCTGCAAAACGTCATTCACCTGGTTGATACGATATCATTATTAAATATATTCAATTTTTGACGTCAACTCTTGCTGACAACAATATTATAGTGTGAAAAAAATAGATAAACAATTTGCATATTTAATTAATATTTGTGTATATATTTATACGACTTTAAGCCATTTTTTATTGCTTTTGTTAATTTTTTTGTGACATATTTATACACAAATGGTATTTTTTGGCCAAAAAAGTTTAAAAAAGTTTTGGATTTTACCAAAACTATCAACGAAAAATAAAAGACATGTAGATTTTTATTTTTCTACATGTCTTTTATTATACATATTTACTGCATCACTATATTCCTTATTTATTTCTTCTCTTAATCTGCTTCCCATTATATATGCATCATGGCCAAATGCCAGGAAATACGATTTTAATTGGAAGAATGAACAAGAGAATTTATATTCATTACCATTTACTTCTATCGGAATAGGTCTATTAACATATCTTTTTTCGAATGTTTCCTTTCCTCTTTCTGTTAGTCTAATGGTAGTATTATATGGTTTGCTATAAGGAAATTGAATTCCATTCTTTATATTTTCCTCTAATAAATCTATATCCTTCTTTTCAAACTCAAACTTATCCCTCTTAATAATTATATCCTTTATATTAGCTAAATTATATGAACGTACAGTAGTACCTTCAGTCATACCTAGTAAATAGCTATATACCTCTTCCTTTGATGTACCTAGCTTATATGGTCTAAAGGATATCTTTTGATCATTAACCTTAAACTGAAGATAATTATTATTTGCTATAGCCTCATTTATTTTATCAGCTCTATCCTTATATATTATTTCCTCTCTTTTATATTGAGGATATGATAAATACTCCATTATCATATTTCTGAAGTATGCCGATGCGGAAACATACACAAGCTTTTCTTCTATATATTCGAATGAGGTACTATTATCATCATTTAATATAAATGTTAAGCTTTTATTAAAATAATTATTCTTTGAATCTGCTATATCATTTTGTAGCTTTAGTGCTATTTCCTTAGAAAGGCTCTCATCATTAACTACTTCATTTATATTATTTATTGTTCTATCAATATTATCCTCATACATCCTATAGAAGTTTTTAAATAATAAATTAATGAATTTATTCTTGTTAATTGTCTTATCAGATTTAGATATTTTGAATAATCTAATATCCTCTAATATCTTATTATAGCTTGATTCAGTTAAATTAACCTTAATCTTCATAGAACTACCTCACTATTTCTAATTTAGCACAAAACACTTAAAAATAAAATAAAAGAGTGTAAATGGATTCTGTTTGATTAAAAAGGACACATAAAACAAAAAACACATTAATTATTGTAAACCAATGTGTCTTTTGTTTATATAAGTATTGAAGGGGGAAAAGAAAAATGTTAAAAATTGCCTTATTTAATATTTTATAAATCCATAGATTTTTCTTTAGAGATTATATTATTGTCATAATTAATATTTTCTTCAATAACATTCTCTTCTACATCCTGTTCCTTTAAGAAAGGCTTACGACTAATATGTGATGGTTCTTCTCGTAAATAATTCTCCATATCCTTTTTAACAGTATCTGGATTATGATCCATATCATTAATTGTTTTAATTACTGATGATACAAGCATTAATCTACCTTTTGATGTTTCATCTAATTTACTAAATGATATTCCACTTTTTGTTTTATAATCAAAATAATCCTCTGCTTTTTCCTTTAATAATTCCTTATTTAGATAATTTTCAGATTCAGGATTATTAAATTCACTAAAGGCTTGAATAAATGCTCTATATTCAGGTGATGTCCTATTGAATGCTCTTTCAAAGAATCCACCTCTATTAGCATTTTTAATATCATCAAAATTAAATGGTATTCCATCATAATTTTCTGAAAAATTTTTTTGGAAAACATGTAAATATGCTGTTTCATGGGCATTATTTATTTTCATTATTTCTTCTATTTCTTCTGGCTGTCTTTCTCTAACACAAATATCTCCATTATCTTTAAGATTCTTAATACCATCCTCAAGATTTATTTCAACATCTATATTCTTTTTAGAATCATGCATTAGGGCTTGATACTTTACTGCAAGGCCTGGCTCAAGTCGATAACCATAATCAGTTATAGTTTTAAAAGTGTTTTTGATTTTTTCAACAGCTGAAGGATCTAGTGCTTCTGAAAAGCTTTTTCTATATGGTGTATTCTTTTTCATATAATTAGGATTAGCATTAACTATTATTGCAGCCTGCTCCTTTGTAAGCTTTGGAAATATAAAAGCACCAGCATCCATGTCTGCTTTAGCAACAATCATTGGATATGCTAAAGATTCAACTATCTTTACCATACCTGAAGATGCAGCCTTAAATTCAGGATTAAGCTTCATATTGCTTTGACCATCCATTGATGCAGCAAAAACAAACGCATCATCGCACAGTTCCTGGTTATTATAATAGAATTCAACAAGCTTTTGTTTATCATCAATGATATCAAGAAGTCTTTTTGGATTGAACTCTAATACTTTTTTAAATCTTTGATAAAAAAGCTTTTCTGGATTTTTGCGGAATTCATCTAAATATTTTTTATTATAATCCTTAGCTATATCAGTATTTTCAGTTTTTAATCCAAACCAAACAGTTCTAGGTAAATAATTCCTTGCTTGAGGAATTGGATTATTCTTAGTATATTCTGAATATATCTCTCTTTGCTTTTTAAGACGTTCATTTAAGGAAGTAATAGTCCTATAATACTTAACTGATTTTTCGTCATCTAAAATAGTATTTAAATCCTTATTATATTCTATTTTAAATTCATCAGGTAAATAAGTATTTAATTCATCAACAAGGGCTTTATGCTTATTTATGATATCATTCTTTTCCGCTGTAGTTAATTTTATGGTATTTTTTGGCATATTAAACACCTCCTTATATTCTTTAAAAACGATAATTTTACATTATAGTACTTATATTCTACAATACTCGATGCCACAAACTTGCCACAAATAAATATACTTAAAAAATTTCTTTTATTTTGTTATTTAGATTTTTTTATATATGTTGCACATTTGTTGCAGGCTATATTGTAAAATATGTATAACAATATGAAAGTGAGGAATTTAATATGCAAGATAATCGTGATAAATTAATGTATGAATGTAGTATTGAGGGCTTCATCAATGACTTTAAAGTTGCCGAATTTGGAAACCCAATAGATACAATCAATAATGCTTTAGCTTATATTCTAAAATATAATATGCACCTAGATTATACTAAATGCGATATAAAGGAATTAATCTTTACAGCTAAAAACGAAGTAGCTAAAACTATAGCGAAACGCCAGATTTATAATAATTCTAAAAATTTATTCAATATGCAAGCAGGTAAGGATAATGAAGAGGTTGAAAAATTCTTAACAAATCCTGTAAAATACATTGGTGAAAAATTCAAGGATGCTGATTATGTTGATATGATTCATTATGAGAATCCAAATTTTAATCCTGAAGAAAAAAAGCGCTATGATGAAGATGTTTGGACCAGTGCTAGACATATTAGTCAAATGGTTGAATTCGATAATTTAGAAGCACAATATAAGGAATATGAAAAACATATTGAAAAGAATCAGGCTTTCACTTCTTTATTATGTGCAAAATTAGCAGTTAATGATAGTACTATTTCTGCATCATTTAATAAGCAAAAAGCAGGCTTCTTTGAAAAGCTATTTAATACTACTTCTGAAGAATATGAAAACTTTAAGGCAGCTTATAATAATTATAATAATGAAAACCATTCCTTATATGGAGATGATACAGCACTTAAGGATGCTGCAATGGGATATTTAAGACATAAATTCCCTAATTTAAAGGGGGATAATCTTCCAACCGAGGAACAAATCAAAAGTCTTGGTGGTGCTGGTAAGGAAAGAGCTTCCTTCTGCTTAGCAGTTGTAAATACATATAATGAGAATCATAAGCTTCAGGAACACGCAAATAAAATGCTTGAAGAAATTGAGCCATATGCTAAATTCAAAAGAGCTTATGAAAACTACCTTGATGAAAAAAATCCACTATATGGTAATGAAAAGGTATTAGCTGATACAGCAATGGAATATATTAATTTTAAATTCCCTGAGCTTGATAAGGATGAAATACCAAATGAAGAGCTACTTGATAAATTTAATCCTTATGTTAAAGAGAAGGTTGCTACATGCTTAAAAATTGTAAATACATATGAAGATCTTCCAGAACAGGTTTTACCTAAAAATCCTAATGAAAAAATAGAATTACGTTTAAATATTGTAAATATATATGGAGATAATGCTATCGAGCAGTCTGAATCAAATCATCTTTTCAATTATTTGAATAACCTTGAAAAGGATGTTGATTTAGATTCTAGCATTATATCTAATGACAATAATATTTTAGATGATAGTATCGAGGAAGAGCTTAATAATTCTAAATAGCTAATTCTTCTATTTAAAACTAGCCTAACGCAATGATGTGTTAGGCTTTTATTAATAAAAAATTAATTAATATTTAGGGGGTATTAGTTGCACATTTGTTGCAGCCTAAATGTTATAATTAATTAGAAAATTAAAATAAGGGGGAATAATTATGCCATTATTTTATGAAAATATCTCAAAAGAAAATTTTGATAAGCTATTTGATTCATGTAAAACACTAAATGAAAAATTTGAATTCATGAATAATTATTTACTTTCTTATGGAATTGATGAAGTAGATGAAAGAGAGAATACAAATGTTGTTAATCTTTTAAATAATCCTGCTGAAGATCTTATACATCATGCTAGAGAAAAATTCTTAGCTTCTGCACTTATTGAAAGAGAAAAATATAATGAAGCTAATATAAATCAATTACCAAATGAAATTGTTAATCCAGATGAACCAGCTGATTCTGATCCACAAAAGGCGATGCAGCAATTCATTATGAATCCTGCATCATATTTGGGTCAATACGCTAAATTTAGATTAAAGGAATTTGAAAAAGATGGTGAATCTAAATTCAAAAATAAGGAAGAATATCAAAGATATCTAAATAATCTAAAATATGTATCTAGACAATTCATGTCAATCAATAAAATATTTGATAGAAATGAAAAAGACCGTCATGTAAAGGATGTATTAGAGAATTCACAAAAGGCTTGTAATATGAGTTCTGAAGCAACATGTAATGATATCATTAGACGTAATAAGGGTGGTTTCTTTGAGAATATGTTTAATACTACTTCTAAGGAATATAAAGCCCTTGTTAAAGCATATAAAGAATTCAATGATGAGGATAGCCCTAATTATGGTAATGATGCAGAGCTTGAAAAGGCTACAAGAGCTTATGTTAAGCATAAAATCCCAGGATTTGGCCTTCCAAACAGTATGCTAACGAAGGAAGATATTGAACGCTTTAGTGGTACATCAAAGGATAGATTAGAATTCTGTGCAGGTGTATTAGAAGCTATTAATCAACGCTTCCAAAGAAATTTAATGACTACTTCTATTGAAGGTGCAATAGAAAATAACAATAATAATAAAATACAGGAAGAATTCCAAAATGATCTAAATAAAGATATTCAAAAAGATGAAATAAATAACAATAATGAAATTGTTGATATCAATGAAATAAAACTTGATAATGAGGCTCAAAATTCAAATAATTAATTCTTTTAATTAAATTTAGAAAGGATGGTATATTATGACTAAACAGGAAATTAAAGAATTTTATAATTGTAGTACCCAAGATTTCACGAAACGATTTAGAGCGAAAAACTATAAAGATTTAAATGTAGCTTTAAGAGATTCGATGAAATATATAGCTAGATATAATCTAGATCCTAGACACACTAAATGTGATATTACTGAATTATTATTCGCAACAAAGCATGAAATGCTAGAGCTTGCTGCTAAAAATAATATAGAAATCACTGATGATGATAAAATGGTTAAGGCTTTTATTGCTAATCCTGTTGAAACAACAGCATATTATTTTGAGACAGAGCCTTCTATCTTTGATGAAATTGAAGATTATCCTCAAAGTGATGAGCATTATATTTCTTTCTTAAGACGTAATGCCCTATCTATGTCTGATGGTCTTCATCATCCACCATATGCTGGTAATTACCGTAAACTAGAAGAAAAGCGTATTAATGCTCTTTCTGTTCAGATTTCCATAGAAGCACAGCTATTTGATAGTGATACTCCTATTAAGAGTGAATTAAAAAAACAAAAGGCAGGCTTCTTTGAAAGAATGCTAGGTAGAACATCGAAGCAATATAAGGCATTTAGAAATATGTTTAAAAAACATTTTAGAAATCCAGACTCTCCTCTTTTTGGTGATGTTCATACATTAAAGGATGTAGCTATGGCATATATTAAGCATAAATTCCCAAATCTAGAGGAAGGAAAGCTTCCAACTGAAGCACAAATTAATGCCTTATCTGGTAAGGGTAAAGCTAGAGCTAGCTTCTGCGTAAAGGTTATTAATGCTGTAAATGAAAAAGAAGCCCTTAAAGATAAAATGCATGAGATTGAATCAAATGCTAAATATTCAATCGATAAATACCCATGGGAAAAGAATGAATCTAAGAGCTTATTGGATGAACAGCTTGAAAAGGATTTAGATATGAAACTAACTAATCCAATAGTTGAAGAACCTAAAGTTGAAAATAAGAATGTCGATATTGATGAATATGATGATAAATATGATCAATTAGAGCTTCATAATGAGCAAGATATTTTTAAATAAGATATGATTTAAATACATAATAAAAACAAGCAAAATTGCTTGTTTTTTTATTATTCTTTCTTCATATCAATGTCATTATCTAAATCATTAATATCGATATCTAATACTGCCTCATTAAGCTTTTCATTTTCGATTTCGCTATCGTTTCTTAGCATATTTTGGAACTCATTATTCTTATTTTTCCAATATTCATCATGCATTTCAGGATAATCAATATTTTTATGCTTAAATTCCTTTGGATCTAATCTATTTTCTACTGCTTCTTTGGCCTCATCTATAGCTTCTATTACAGATAGACATAGATTTACTCTTCCCTGTGATGTAGAATCAAGATATTTGATTTCTTTTTCATCATAACCATTTATTAATGGATTATAACTATCAAGCTTATGACTTAAATATTTCTGGGCTAATGTTTTTAAACCATCTAAGTCACCATTATATATTCCATCATTTCCAACATTAGCTAAAGCATTAATAAATTCTTTGTATTCATTTGATGTTGTATTAAATAATCTTTCAAAAAATCCACCTTTATTATCGTTTAATATTCTTTCAATACTTTTGTTATTTACTAAAACATTAAAATGCTTCATAAACCATTCTTTTTTATAATTCTGATGGTCTTTCCAGGCATTTTCTTGGCCATTAGATACATTATCATAATTAGCTTTTTCTATTAAGATATTCTCTTTATATTCATTAATCTTATTATTAAATTCTATATCATTAGCTTCCTCATCAAAGCTAGCCTTAAAAGAATCATCTAAATTATTAGAATCATCTAGATATTTTACATAACCACTAACAGGATCATTTAAGAATTCTTTTATAAATTTTGAATCCTTATCTATAGATAGCTCTACATCATCATCAATAACTATTTCTGTTAATTTTTCTTTAACATCATATAAGAATTTACCTAATGATGGATATACTAAATCATTTCTTTGGTCTTCTAATACTGCTTCTTGTCTAGCTATATAATATGAATTAATTATTCTTACTAAATCAGAAGCTATATTCTCTACACCATATTTACCTTTACTTTCAAATGAATTTAATAAATTAGATTCTAATTCTTCTACCTTTTCTTTAGAATTTAATAGAAATACTTCCCTATCAACATTAGAAATAAATAAATTCTTGTCATCAATAGAATCAAATTTAAATGCATTCTGATATCTATTAACAAAGTTTTTAGCAGGATTATTTAAGAAATCCTCAACGAGCCTATATTCTATATTAGTTTCTTTATTTACCTCTCCTATAAATACATCCTTATCAAATAAATCCTTTGTTTCCTTTTGAAATGACATTATTAATTCCTTTGGAATTTCATTTTTATTGTTATCCTCTGGTATTACATTTTGATAATGTATTTCAATAATATCCTTTACTGCTTTATCCATTAATGCATACTGAGTGTATTCTTGAGCGAACATATTATCTAAAAAAGATAGATCAGGACCTTTTATTTTATCTAATTCAGATACTATATCATTAGTATCCTCTTCCTTTAATAAAGCTTCAATATCATTTAATTTATTCTCTAATTCATCTAAATTATCTATTGATAAATTATTAGGAAGATTATTTGAATAGCTTTGTTTATTATATGTATCAATTCTATTCAACAAACAATTAATTCTACTTAATGATATACTTCTTGTAAGTAATGATTTTAGATTGTTAGGTTTTATATTATTATTTATATTTTTTATATCTTCTTTAATTTGTTCATATAATTTCATAATGTAAACCTCCATTCTCTATTTTATAATCTAATTATAATATATAGCGTGCAACAAACCTGCAACTAAAAGACTTATATAGAGAAAAAACATATTATTTTTTAAATATTTACTTCATTAGAATCTATAATATTATTTGATTGACTATTATCTAGTGAATTTTCATCACTAAATGAATCATCTAAATCATTATTTAAATTCTCTATATTTGTCTTTTGAATAATATTATCTTCATTCATATTAGTCATATCAAATTCTACTTCTTTATCATTAGTAATCTCTTTGTAATTTTCAGTGGTTTTATTTTCTTTACGAACTGCGTTAAGAATATTACAACATAGAATAGTTCTACTCTTTTGAGTACCAGATAGCTGATTTATATGATGGTAATCAGGAAGTGGATAGCCATCATCCCAATTTGGGAATATATGCTTTAAATAAGCATTAGCTGATCTTTCTAATGTTTCAATATTACCATATAAAGGATTTTTACTATCCATAAAGCCATTATATGCAGTAATTAGGTTTCTTCCTTCCATTGAAGTAGTATTTAACAGGCTTGAAAATACACCAGGTCTTATTTTCTTAGGTACATTATCTAAAGCATTAGCACTACCATACATAGTCTCTAAACGAGAATTTATATGTAAGAAATTTTTATCCTTAGTCTTTAAGTCTAAATATAAATCATTTCCATTCAAAAAATTTATATTACGCTCAAAGCTATTATATTTATTCATTTCGTATTTAGTATATGTACCACCTAAATTCTTTTTTTCAAGCTCTTCAATCTTTGATGTTCCATATTTTGACAAGAATAAAGCCGGATAAGTCATGAACTGGTTTAATCTCTTGTTGTCTCTTACATTACCATATGGCTTTAAATCTACATCTTCTATTTCATCTTCCGGGAAAGCTTCTTTAGATAGCTTTACTCTTTCTGCCTTTTCTTCAATAGCTTTATATTCAGTTATACCATCAGCAAGCTTCATTCTTGCAATATTAATAGCTTCAGCAATTGGCCAATCTACATTATCCTTATGGTTCAATAAATATTCAGCTGCGAAGGTAATCTTATCGTCCATATCCTTTATTTCATCAATTCGCCTTGAAAAATCAGCCATTGATATATAAACCAAATTATCTATTTCTTGTTTTAGCTTCTCATCCATTATGGTTTACCTCCTATTATTTTTAATCTAATTCCTTAGATACATTAGTTTCGTTATTAGATAAATCTATATCGTTACCAATAGTTATAAAATTATCATCTACATCATTTTTAATATCATTTTGGAATTTATTATTATTTAATATATTAGTTAATTCCTTATCTATAATAGTATTATCCTCTTTATAAACACTATTAGCCATACTTCCTATAGTTGTTACCTCTTGTAGCATTTCTTTATCTACTACACTATTATTTTCTGGAACAAAATCTTCTAAATTCTTTTTTTCTTCTATGGCTTTTTCTGCATTATCTATAGATTTTAATACATTTAAGCATAAACGTACTCTACCCTGTGATGTTTTATCCATTTTAGCAATTTTAGATTCAATATATGTATAATTCTTTCCTGAATAAAAGAAATTATCTTCTTTAAATTTATGATTCAAATACTTATATGTTGATTGTCTTAAGCCTGATAAATCACCCTTTTCAAGACCATCCTTATCAATAATGCTTAAGCGTCTTGCAAATTCCTTATATTCCTTTGAGGTAGTATGAAATAAATTCTCAAATAATCCACCCTTATTCTCTTCTAAGGACTCTGATATCATTTTATTACCATTATTAAAATAATTAATAAACCATGAAGATTTTTGATTTTGTTTTTCCTTCCATGGATCTTTTTTTGTTTTTTCTAGATTTCTATAGCTTGTTTTAGATTTTAAAAGATCATCCTTTATTAATTGATTCTTAAAGAAAACCTGATTAATCTCATTACTAGCATTTGGATTTTCCTTCATATATTTATCACAGAGCTCATCAACCTTTTTAGTTTCATTTGTCATAGTAGCTATTGGGTTATATATAAAGCTTTTAATAAAATTAGAATCTTCATCTGATTGAAGCTCAAGCTCACCTTTTGCTTCAATAAAAGCTAATTTTTCTTTTATAGCATACATTAGCTCTGAAAAATCAGGTACTTCTTCTTTAAAGTTAGCTTCTTTATACATTTCATAATCATAAATTGTTTTTAATATATTATTTGTAAGCTTACTTAAATCATTATTATCATTTTCTATATTTTTTAAAAAATCTTGAATCGTCTTAGGCATAATTTACACCACCTCGTATTTAAGTTTAAAAATATTATTAGTTAATACGTATTGTATTAAACCTATTTTTTTAGAAATCTAAATAAGATCAATAGCCTGATTTAAAAGGTATAATTTTTAGTTTTTGGCTTCAATCTGTTCTTCTTCAACTTCAAGATTAACCTTATTACTAAAGTCTTCCATTTCAATCATTTCTTCTTCTTTCTCATTAGCCTTTAAAGCATTATTAATATCTTCTTGGAAATTATTTTTAAATATATCTGAATTTGGATCTTCATAAGCAAATTTATTTTCTTCTTCCTCAAAATCAAATATCTTATTTTCATATTTATCCATCTTATATTCAAAATATTCCTTTGGAATAGCTCCATGGTGATAATCATTTATTAGTTGTTCCTTACAATTTATGATTGTTGAATCAATATAATTTTTATAAACCTCATATTTTTCCTTCTGTGCTGGTGATTTATCTAAGTCAACACCATTACTTGCAAAGATCATCTTTTTATTAGTTTCAGTAAGAATATTATTGATTTGTTTTTCTCTTTCTAAAATATTAGCATTAATCTTTATTTGACCATTTTCATTTGTGTATGCTTTAGCATAATTTTTATATTTGCCTAGACGATATGTTGAATTAAATTCATCAACACTTTTTTGGTCAGCTTCCATTTTATTATTAGCATCCTCAACCTCATTTCCAAGCTGTCTTACATTACCAATAAACTCATTTAGCTTAAGTACAGTATTAACTCTACCTAAATCCTTACCGCTTATATTCTTAAGTATGTTACCATTTGCATCAATAGTACCATCCTTAATCTTATCAGCCTCATATAAATTAACCAATTTTTGTAAATCATCTAATTTCGCTGCCTTAGCCTCAGGAGTCTCTGTATTATTATATTCAGCTAATCCCTTTAAAATATTGCTATAACGTCTTGATGTACCAAATAAAGGTGCGTGCTTTCTTGCTTCCTCAAGGAATAAGTCACCTTCAAGTATTTTATTATTATATGTATATTTTAATATCTTATGATTTTCATCAAGACTTTTATCAGCCTTAGCTTCACTAACAAGCTTATTTTGAGCATCAATTACCTTTTTATAAAGATTATTTTCTGTTTTTAAATCTTTAAGATTTAAATTTTTCCAAGCATCATCACCATTTACAATGATAAATTTTTCCTCTTTAAATAATTTATTAGGATCATCCTTTTCATCTAAAATCTTTGGATTGCTTATTACTCTTTGTAAATCTTCTACTCTTTTCCATGCTTCTTCAACTTCAGTTTCACTTAAACCATATTGAACCATAAGAGCTTTAAATTCTGCCTCTTCAAGCGCAGCAATCTTTGTGGCCATTTCACCATCAATAACCTTGATATCCTCTATATCACTATAATCCTCTTCGCCTATAATAACAGGTTTAGGATTAGGAGCAAAGAAGGCCTTTTCATTATTTATACCTTGAACTCCAACTAATTTATTAGTTTTTGGATCAAACTCAAATTTGACATTATTAATATCTCTTTTTCTTCCACAAATATAGTCCATTACCTGTAGATTTGAAATAGCCTTTTTAGCTTCTACTGTATCCCAGGCATCTATACCTAATGTATGAACCTTATCATCTAATTTAAATTCGTTTATTGTCTTACCCTTAGGATCTTCAACGAATGTTCCTTCAATATAATATTTATTCTCGCCATCATCCTTTTCGATTGCAACAGCTCTAGCATTAGGAATAACATTTTTCTCATCAAGCATATTAGCTAAGCCAGTAACTGCAACATTACGTCTATCTAAATTAGTTTCAGCTGTAGCTTTTAATTCTACACTATATTCATTTACTTCCTTTAAAACAGGTCTAAGCTTTAATATAAAATCAGCATTAGCATTTATAAAGTTAGGATTATTAATTAATTTATTATAATTAGCAAATTCTGATACTTTTAAGTTCTTTCCCTCAAGGAAATTAATAATATTACCATTTTTATCAAGTATTTCACTATTGTTAATAGAAGATAGCTCATTAAGCTTTTCAATATCCTTTAGTGATGAAAAATATTCTGCGTATTCAGGATATTTTTCCTTATATTCTCTAATTAAGTCATCAATCTCTTTATCTGGATCATAATTAGTTTTATAAATGAATGTACCACTTATTTTTTCATTATTATATGTTACAGTCATCTTATCCTTTTGGAATAAGCCATCAAAATAAATATTACTTGCACTAATATCACCAACACTTCGGTCGTTGTTTTCTTTAGCTTCTTCCTTTTTTTCTTCTTTCTTTTCTTCTTTAGGCTCTATAGCTTCTTGATTGTCAATTATAGGTTCATTTTCTACCTGTACTACAACCTTTTTATTCTTCTGCATTTCCTCATAAAAGGATTTTCCGCTATTAATATCAACTTGCTTAAAGTCAGCATAAAAATCAGTTAAGAATTCTTTATGTAGTTTTTCATTTATATTATTTTTTATTTCTCTTGCAGCCTCATTCTTTTCATCAGCAAATTTAGATTCACTAAAGGATTCTGATTTTTGAAGTGCATCCTTAAATAGATTATCAAGTTCATCATATTCTTCCTGTGTTATATCCATATATTTTCCTTGAATATTTGGAGTATAGTATGAAAGAAGTCTTGATGCCAATAAATCTAAAGTCTCAATATATTTCTTATAATCGCCATCTTTTTCTTTAATTGATTCTAAATAACTAATGATATTTGCTAATTGTTCCTTACGCATAATGATACCTCCTAGCCTTATGTTAATGTACATATGTTTCTATTTTACTAATATAATAACATACGCTATGCCACAAACGTGCAACAGCAAAAGAATATATAATAAAAAAAAGAGGATACCAAAAAGTGGTATCCTATATTGTATTATGTTTTATGTGTTATGTGCTATTATGCTATTTTCGTTTACAATTTCATTACTTACTTCGATATTATTCTCCACTTCAATTCCTGAATCAACATCATTCTTTAGTTTTTGTTGGAATTGATC
>JAEEGL017011073.1_pt1 | contig 19611 bp, 10 predicted proteins | sample 9134231 | NCBI WGS metagenome assembly JAEEGL01 (sample SAMN16246548, study PRJNA631951) | gut metagenome | biome: gut microbiome; feature: rumen; material: fiber-attached | host: Bos | place: Iran: Karaj | collected 2018-10 | reverse complement strand
GCTGCCAGTTTGTCCTCGGAAACGGTATATCTGCCTTCCGGCAATCCTTTCACATTTACGGTTTCACCTGCCTTAACGATAATACCTGTCTTCACATTCGCGCAGTCATTTCCGTTTTTATCAAAATAGTGACCATTCTGATTCTGTACATAGAAAATGTATTCCGCATCGGTACTCTTCGCTTCTTCGCATTTGCCAGTGACGTTTTTCTGAAGTTTCAGGGACGTAGTCGTTCTGTTGAAGAATGCGCCGAGAGAGAATTCCACGCCGGACATTTTGATATTTCTGTTACTGTCTTTATAAACCGTACCATCGTGAAGATATGTAGTACTGTCCACATAGTACTCAAGCTTTCCACCTACATTCTTCACAACGAGTTTGATGTCTATCCATCCGTTGGAGATTTCCACTCCGTTCGAATCAATAGTTCCTGCACCGATTTCACGAACCGTGTAATAAAATGTTTCCTCATTTGCAATATAGTGAGGATCACCTGCCTTATCGGCAGATGTATAGAAGGTAAGTGTCGGGAACTGTAACTTATTCGTTGCCGTGTTTTTTACGGGTGTATAACCGGACGGAACGGTTGTAATGCTGAAATCCTTATTGTTTTCATACCATGCGAATTCATACTTATCCTTATCCGTATACACGGTAGTATCTTCGATGGTTCCTTTTCCGTCATATTTATGTGTAAATGCCTTACGTGCGGCAAAATGCATTTCGCCCACGCCGTCTTTCATGAATTCCTGATTTCCGCCCTGGTAAATGTAATGCCACTCTCCACCGTTATTCTCAAGATTCTTTGCAACAATCCATCCTGCGGATGTCTGAGGAACGGTAACGCGGGGACTGTTCGGGAAAATAAACAGACCGGAAGACTCACGAACGCTGGCTTCCTTACTGCTCGTGACGTTCCAGATAATCTTCTGGCACATTTCGGAATCACACAAACCGGTAGCCACATCGCCTGCAGAACCGGAATAATCGGTACTACTTACGGTCTTTCCGTCCGAAATCACCTCATATTTCAAAAGTGCTAATGCATCTCCGTTATTGGTACCGGATGCATCACTGATATTGAACACGATTACCGAAGAGGAGTTCTTTTTGATATGTAACTTTCCGGAATCACCGATAAATTTTAAGAGATTGTTATCTACATTAATGTAGATGACTCTGTTGTCAAAAGCACTGTTAGTAAAATCTAGATAAATATGCGAGGGGTTTTGGTCATTGTCATAAGACGCGTACTGCTTATAGTCTACCGCATAAGTGGAATCTTTCGCTTTTTTCTCCAAAAGTTCGGAAGCCTCAAAAACATTATTGTAGATTCGCTGAATATTGCTATGTGTTGCTTCATTTTCAGTAATGTACGTTTTGTCATGGACATCCTGATTTACCAAATCAAAATACTTGGTAAGACCCGGGCTACATTCAATATTAAGAACCTTGCCTGTTACGCTACCGATTTGAATAGTTTTTTCTGCCGCGGAGGTTCCGGAAGTGTCGACTCCTCCGACCAAAACCTGTGCAGTCGCCGAATCGGCAATCAGGTTAATATCGTTATTTTGTCCGTTGTTTTTATAAGTACCGACTGCAAAGGTTGTCTGCATGTGGTTGCTTTGAGTGAAATTTTCAGCAATAATACCAAAGTCAACACCACGACCGAGAATTGTCGAATAATTCACGGCGCTTGCCGAATCTAGGATGGAAGGGACTTCCTTCTGTGCTTCCGCCGCCTGGACCTTTCCTCCTCCCAGAATGGAGCCGCTGAATGTAAACGTTGAAAAAATCGTCAACGCTGCCAGTCCGACTGCTCCCACTTTCTTTACATTTTTCCAGTTAATTCTGCGCTTTGCCATTGTCTGTAACTCCTTTTCGTTAATCAGTACCAATGTGTGAATAGTTTCTTCGCTGCTACGATATTTCTTGCCCTCGCACCGCTGCAGGTGGACAGGACAAGCAGTTTATCTTCTTCCGTAATCTCGCCTTCCGCAAAGTAGGCAAGTTTAGAGTTGAATTCTTTTAAATGATTGATGACGCGCACCTGGTCATCACGCTTAACACCCGAGAACATGAAGCTGTTTCCGTTTTTGATAAAATCGTCAACGAGCAGATGCTCTTCGGAATACGGTGATACGACTACGACTTCGTAGAGGCTCACGCAATCGGGCTGGTACACGAAGATGTACTTGTGTTCCTCGCGGAAGTCTTCTTCAAAGTACTTCTTCAGCTGCCCGAACATTGTACCGTTCTGCATGTTATGTCCGTACAGAATCGTGACGGCATCGCTGAAATCGCCTGAATTGATGTTCTCTGCAAAGATACATCCCGGAAAACCGGTCGACCCGTCAATATTTCTTTTTAAGTAGTAATCTCTTCTCTCAAGGCTCTGCAGCACCGGGTAATCAATGTTGCTGTCCGGAATCTGAAGATATCCGATTACGTCCGGATTCAAATTCCAAAGCTTATCGAAGTTCGGCCGCTCCGCAAGTTTCTTCTTAAAGAAGTCCGGATCGTCGGTGCTTTCCAAAAACGTTTTCATGGCTTCTTCGTTTTTGATTCGCTCCGGATCGGTCGTATCCGTCTCCTGCTCGCTTCCGAGTTCCGTCATCCATGCGCTCTTTCCGAGCTCTTCGTACGCCTTTTGCTGACTTCGGTTCTGTCCGTGATAAACCACTTCATAGAGAACAAAAATCAGCGTAATGATAATTGCGACTCCGATAAACACAATCAGCGCCGGATATTTTTTAATGAATTCCTTCATTCGTTATCCTATACCAAATCCGAAATGCCGAAGAAGATTCGTCTGTAGATTTTGTGAATCGTCTCGTCGTCTTTTCTCATATCACCGAGCAACGCCTTCTTTACCGCAAATCCGGTATTCTCAACCACCCAATTGACTGCATCCTGATCGCTGCTTGTCATAATCGGACGCCCGAGAATCGCTTCCCCGAACTTCTTCAAACCGATTCTGGTCTCCTCTTCGGAGCTTTCCATCAGTTTTAAATACTCGTTGTAACGATAGGACCAGCGGTATTCAAAATAGAAAAGCGATTTGTAGTTGCTCTCCAGAAGGAATGCAAACAGCTCCTTCCAGACGCGCTCTCTCTTTGCTTCCGGCGTTTCTCCCGGAAAATCCGTTGCGGTCTTTTCCAGCACAACGGCCTCAATCTCTTTCTGGAATGTTACGAAAGACTTGAAAAGCAGACCTTCTCTGGTATCAAAGTATTTATAGATTAACCCCTCGGAAACACCGAGTCTTGTGGTTACCGTTTTCATGGAAAATGTATCAATTCCGTTCTCCGCAACCACAACGTAGGTTGTATTCATTAATTCTTCCTGTTTGTTTCGTCTTGCCATAATTATGTCACCTTTCGCGCTCAAAAATGAGTGAGTACTCACTCACTTTTCAGTTTATCCGCTTGGCGCAAGGATTTCAATAGAAAAAGTGCCAAAAATACCTTGATTTTTCGTGTATTATCACCAAAGAATCCTTGATTTTTCTAGCCTGTGACAGTATTTTATTAGTTCGTGTTTTTGCCCCGCAAGAAAAAAGGGGATAAACAACGACTTTAATAGTTTAGCAGAATAAAATCAAATTGTACATAAAAAAAAGCACATCCGAAGATGTACTTTTTCACAAAATTTTCATAATTATTTATTAAATATGCACAAGTTATGTCTACCAACTGTCTCTCGTTCGAAGATTGACCGGGACTATTCTTCGTCCTCGTCCTTTCGAACTTTGACAGGCTTATGTAAGAAACGCAGGATTCTTTCGTTGATATCTTTGGCTTCCTGGTATGCCCCGTGACCGAGATTACGATAGATAAACTTCTCGCAGCCGAGAGCCTCTGCCATCTCTTCCGATGCCTCACCGGAGGTAACCTTGTCCCTGCCCGCGCCGATAACATAAACCGGGCACTTGATTTCCTTCAGTCTGTCATAGGTATCCAGGGTAAGGATTGCCTGGCACAGACGAATGAAACGTGTATTGGATTTCGGAAGGCCCGTCTTGGAAAGGATTCCGAGGAAGGGTTTCATCGGTTTAATGTACTCTTCGGTAAAGAGTTCCGTAACGCCCTCTTTCTGAATGGTCTCGAGGTCACCCTTCTTTGCAAGCACGATGTTGTGGTTGATATATTTTTCAATCGTCTCGTTCTTGCGCGATGCAGTCACACAAAGCACAAGCTTGTCCACAAGGTCCGGATGGTTCAGTGTTAAATACTGCGCAATCATACCACCCATGGATACGCCGTACACATCCGCCGTCACAATGCCGACCTTGTCCATTGCGGTTGCAATGTCTTCCGCCATGTCCTCAAGCGTCGCATCTTTCGGCACATTGTCCTTTTTGTCCATCACATATACGGTATAGTCCTTCATATACATGCGGAACATCCATGCCAGGGAAAGTCCCGCGCCCTCAACCGTCTTCAGGTTTAAGCCGGGGATGATAATCAGGTTTCTCGGCCCGTTGCCGAATTTGCAGTAATGGAACGGAGATTCGTCAAGTTCCATCACGCGGTTTACATTGGTATCAAGCCATGTTCCGATTAAGGTATAGAACATGTAATAAACAATCAGGACATACCCCACTTCCCAGGGAAGTCCCTGAAAATGGGCAAGCCCTTCCGTAATGTGTAACGGAACAAGTGTCAGTTCCACGCCTTCGATAATCGTAAACATAAGGAACGGAACCAGCGCATAGAGCATCGTGCCCTTGCCTTCCTGCATGAGCGGATAGAACTGTTTCTTTAAAACGAGTTCAAAATATACGGCATACAGAACCATGGCCAGCACGATTCCGCCGAAAAATGCAAACCCGTTTAACTTAAATTTGGTCTGTGAAAGCTGCTCCATACGGATGTCTTCCGGATTTGCTGAAGGCATAATCAGTGCGGGATTGGTGTCGGGAGATTCGAATCCCTCGGGAGGCGCCTCTGCTTCGGAAGTATCTTCCAAAGGCTCGGAGAATCCCTCTTCTCCATCGCCGCCTTCTGCGCCTTCTCCGTCGGCAGGCGTACCGTCCGCAGGCACCTCGTCTTCCGGAGTCGTGCCCTTCGTCTTTACCACTTTCGGATTATCGCCGGGATCAAAAATATTCTTTCCCGGTTCTTCATCCAGAAGAACGGCATTGTCCACGTCAATGACAGCAACTTCGCTCAGGCTTTCAATCGCGCCTTCGCTTTTCTTATCCACTTCCTTTGCATCCTTCGCGCCGGCAAGCATCAAAAAGTATACCGGTACAGTAATTCCGGCAAACAAAAGCAGACTGAAAAACAATATCGCCGCTTTCTTTAATAACTCTTTTTCCTGATCGCTCATGGAATTCTCTCCTTATACACACGTCTTGCAACGCTTACTCTGATCAGAGTACATACTTCCGCATCGGCGGAATTAATCTCATCAATATTGTCAGTACTACCGAGCCGGCAAGTGTCAGTCCGAAGAACATCAAAAGTCCCGGCACAAACGGATAATCGTAAAGCGATACATCCAAAAACTTATAGAAGAAGTTTAGGAACACGGGATGTACCAGATAAATGCCAAAGCACAGGTCGGCAAAGAAAGTAAGGACTTTCGCGCCTTTGCCTGTTTCCGTGCCGCCTGCTGTCTTGCTGTCTGCCGCATCCGCAGTCTTTACCGCATCGCCGGCCAGTCCTCTTAAGATTCCCGCCACGTTCTTCGCGAATGCAAATACCAGCATCGCAAGCAGTGCGGTAAACGGAAAATCATACCCCGGTCCCATGCTTCGAATAATCACCAGCCGGTTCACAGCCTCAAACGCCATCACTGCAACAATCAGTCCGCCATACAGACATACACGTCCTTTCGTTGCCTTTCTTTCACTGATTGCAAAACAGTATCCGCACAGATAATAGGTAAAATAATTAACCGGCAGAAAATGCAGACACCGGATTGGCACCGAAAACGCCGCATCGATAAACGGAATTACACCCGTAATCACAAACACAATTGCAATGAATACGTATACAACCGCCTTCGGGATTTTCGGCAAAATCAGTCGAAGCAGCGGTGTAATCGCATATAACACCAGAATCGCATACAGATACCACATATGCGCCCAGTTGCGGTTTAGCGCCGCAGCAAGAAGCGCGTTCGGAATCATCGGCCAGATGAATCCGTGATACCCGGCAATCTGTTCAATCAGCGAAAACGGTACTCCGAACAGAAAAATTGCAATCAGAATTCGCATGCAGTGCTTTAAGTACATTTTTTTCACCGGCACCTCACGCTTCGGATTCAGGAACAAGTATCCGCTCATCATAAGGAACACGGGAACCGCCCACGAACACCAGTCTATCAACATGTAATATGCGGGGTATCTGGCCTCGGCCACCTCCGCATAATGAATATCGGTTGTCCCGGTAATGGTGTGCAGCATTACAACCGCGCAGGTTGCAACAATCCGGAGCACATCCAGATACCGTTCTCTTTTATTCTCCATCTATTTCTCTGAACTTTCTCATTAACATCATAAGCAGTGCGTCAAGCATTCAACGCATTGCAAAACTCATTCCATTATAAGGAAAAATGGCATATGTGGCAAGAGCGCCCCGCATCGTACGCCACCCGCAGGTTCCGTCTATTGTTGCTTCGTGCCATACCGAAATGCTTCATACTCCGCACTCAGCGCAGAGATATCCTCGCCTCTTTTGTCAAGGAAGTCTGCCGCACGCTCTCTGACCGTATGTGCACGATTGATTCCGTAGCCGTGTTTTGCTGCCTTTTCGATTGTCTTTTTATAACGCTTGCGGATTTTCGGCAGTTTTTCTTCTTTTGTTCGTTCGCTCTTAACAATGCGTTCACGGATTTCAACCATATCCGCGCCCTCAATAATCTCCGGTGTCAGTGAACGTTTCATCGGTATTCTTTTCAGGAGCGCCAGCACAAGGCGAATCAACAGATAGAGTGCCACAGCCAGTAAGGAAAAATAAAGAATCGTAAACAGAATCTCCACAAGGAGACTGTGGTGCATCTGCTCGACGCCTTCCTCCACCGCTTTGGGATTCTGCAGAATTTCACTCTCAAAGAACAGCCCCGCAAGCAGGGAAACCAGCCAAACCACGAACCCGACAATCTTCATAAAAATACTCATGCAGAACCGGTATGCCGCAAGCAGATACGGGTCCAGTTCATCGGCACGCACGAAGAACATAATCAAAAGCGAAAGCAATACAAAGGGAAGCGCCACTGTCGAACTGTTGGAGAGCATGTCCGAAAACGGCATTTTTTCATCCTGCGCGCGTTCCTTTGCAAGCAGGGTTGCGTTTGCAAAGAACAGGCGAATGTAATAAAGCAGGAAATATGCCATCCCCAACAGGAAGAAAAGATACATTCCCGCATACCGTTCTTTCACCGTCGCATACAGATACGCAATCGCATCGATGAGTATAAACGCAATATGAATATACACAAACCCTTCCGTTTTACGCCTCATCCAATAAGCGATATCAAACACAAAGAACAGTGCGTAGAATCCCAAAAGTTCGAACTTTCCGAACTTCGACGGCACAAGGATTAAAAGCCCGAACGGAATCAGGTGCAGCACTCCGTACAGGATAAAATTCTCAACCGTAAGCCGCATCGCATAGCATGCCGCAATGATTGCTGCAAGAACCGGCACAGCAAGAAAACCGATGTTTCTCTTCGCTGCCATCTCCCCAAAGTAAAGAACACTGCAGCATACGATGAGCATCATCAGAAGATTTGTAATTTCGGCGATTGTATGACAACTCTTACCCTTCATAATCAATCCCCCATTTTACGACATCACGCCCGTTCTCCTCGAGCGGTTTAATCGAATTGTAATCGTACTCCGGCACAATAAACGAAAGCCTCATACCGGCGTGCAAGAGTTCCTCGTACTTCGTAATCAGATCATCCTTGCGGTAATTCGAAATAATGATGTATTCGCAATCCGGTTCCGTAACCTTCTCTTCCAAAATCTTTGTAAAGAGCGTATAGCTTTCTTTCACCCGGATTTTTGCAAGCGCCACATCGATGTTGCGGATATGTCCGACATCGCAGCCTGCCTCGATTCCAATCAGCTCCTCACTCGATGCATCCGTTCCGTTCGTATAAAGCGCCGTCGGAATCTGATTGGAGATAAAATAGTCCGCCAGATATGATGCGATTTTAATCGCGGCTTCCGCAATCACCTCGCCCCTTCGTGCGGTTCCGACTTCCATGTTCAAAAGCAGCACCACATTGCGCTTATGTGTTGTATGGAAAGTATTCACCATCAGGTAATCGCTCTTTGCCGTTGCCTTCCAGTTAATGTGATGTACGGGATCGTAGGGCTGATATTCGCGAATGGCGCGAAATTCGAACGGGTCGGGCAGGGATTTTACACGGCTGACGATATCGCCGCTCAGCTGAAGAATATCCTTCGGGACATCACCGTCCTTGATTCTGCCCGGCAGTACCAGTACGGAAAAGAACTTCTTTAAGCCCGCGAAAACGGAGTTGGTAAAGAAGTAGTCCTTTCCGATGACATCCACGGAAGAAATCGTATACTCGCCACGCCTGGATGCGGTGAATGTATACTTTCTGGTAACCGACTGATACGGTTTTAAGGAAAAATATTCTTTGCGGTAGTATTGGTCCGTTACCGCAGCATTCGTTTCGCGTGGAAACAAAAAGGACCGGGTGATGGAGAATTTCAGCAAAACAACAGGAAGAGGCAGAAACTTGTCATTTCTGACCACTTCAATTAACGTGTTTTGGTCTCCTTCCCGGACCGTATGCTTTTCAAAATCAAGATTGACGTCGAGGCCTTTATACCAGTTCTTTTTGTAGAGAAGATGCTGCAGAAAGAAGAATAATGCCCCGATCAACAGTACGATTGCAAGCCTCATACCATTCCCCCCACGGGTTTCGTCACTGCTGCCAATACCTACTGCGTTACAAAGTTCTCACTCGGCATCTCTATGTTGTTCACAATACTTGCTAAATACTCTTCTCTCGAGGATCTGTCTTTGCGGTTTACGAAAAGAATTCTGTGTAAGCAAACCGGCAGAATCAGTTTCTTGATATCATCGGGAATCACGTAATCTCGTCCGTCCAAAAGCGCGGATGCTTTGGCAGCCTTCAGTAAGAACAGCGAACCTCTGGGACTTACTCCCATGTAGATTCCCGCATCCTCTCTGGTTGCGTTGCTTAACGTTGCGATGTATTTTACCAGATCCGGATGAATGCTTACCGCATCCAGAAGTCCGCGGATTTCCGCCAGCTCCTCTTTGGTCATTACGCTTTGAAGCGAATCAATCGGCTCATCCTTTTCAAAACGGTTTAAAAGCGCAATCTCTTCCTCAACACTTAAATGCCCGATGGTCAGTTCCATCATGAAACGGTCCAGTTCCGCTTCCGGTAAAGGAAACGTTCCTGCGGTCTCCACAGGATTCTGCGTCGCAATTACAAAGAACGGGTCGTTCAGTTTTCTGGTCTCGCCGTCAACGGTTACCTGTTCTTCCTGCATCGCTTCCAGGAGCGCGGACTGCGTTCTCGGTGTCGCACGGTTAATCTCATCAGCAAGCAAAACATTTGTCATAACGGGTCCCGGAATAAACGTGAATTCTTCCTTCGCACGGTTATATACATTTAAACCCGTAATATCGGCAGGCAGTAAATCCGGCGTAAACTGAATTCTTGAGCACTCGGCCGCCAAAGACTTTGCAATGCTCTTTGCCAGCATCGTTTTACCGGTTCCCGGAACATCCTCCAAAAGAACATGTCCGCCCGCAACCAGACAGATGGTAACGTTCTTAATGACATCCTCTTTTCCGATGATGACTTTTCCGATATTTCCGATGAACTGATTCAGTTTTTCCTGCGCTTCCCTGATTTCCATATGCTACCCCCTTGCCCTGTTTAAGCATACAAAACTGTAGTTTCTTATCCCCCGTTTACAGAATCTTCTCCGCCAGTTCTCGATACTCCTCCATGACCGCCTCATGATTTGCATCAATATATTCACGGTTTTCATCCGCTGCTGCCATCTCGAGTTCTCTTGCCTTTTCGAAAAGATCCATCGCTCCGATGGTTTTCGACGAACTCTTGACGGAATGAATGAGAATCTTGTAATCCTTTAAATTATTGTCTTTTAAGAATCCGTTCAGGCTGTCGATTTTTTCGGCAGCACCGTCCGCATAGTCATGAATGACGTCCACATACAAATCTTCGTCGCCGGCACAATACGTCAGCGCCTCTTCCACATCGAGTCCGATTTCGCGGAATCTGCCAAGCACACCGTCATCGCCTGTGCCTGCCGCGCCGTCCCGGTTTTCTGCTCCGATTGTACTTCCGGTACTTCCTGCGCTTTCTGTATAACCCAAGGTCCCTGTCTCAACAATCTCTGCGTCCTCTTCTTTCCTTGTCTGACGCTTCTTTTCTGCCTCTCTCTTTTCCACATCCACGAGAATCGCCCCATCCGAACTCTGCGGATTCTCCTCTTCTTCCACACTCTCCGTCAGGCTCTCCGGCAGATACTTGCGAAGCATCTTCTCAAGCTCCGGAATTTGAATCGGCTTCGAAAGATAATCATCAAAGCCTGCTTCAAGATACTGTTCCTTCGCACCAACCACGGCATTCGCGGTAAGGGCAAGCACTTTCGTATCCGCAGTCAGTCCGCGTTCTTTCAGAATTCTCAGTGTCTCAATACCGTCCATATCCGGCATCATATGATCGAGGAAAAGAATGTCATATTTTCCTTCTTCCATATGCGTGATGGTCTCACGTCCCGAGTGGCACATCACCGGTGTAATACCAAAGAGTTTCAAAAGATTCGCCGCCACCTTGCGGTTCATGTCATTATCATCCGTAAGCAGGATTTTTGCTTTCGGCGCACGCAGCGTAATCCGGCTTCCCAAATTCTTTCCGGTATTCTTTGCACCGGCAGGAGAATGATTGTAACTTCCGATCGGCGTTTCATCCACCACCTCAATCGGCAGGTCAAAATAGAATTCCGATCCGACTCCGTACTCACTCTCGATTTCAAGCCTGCTGTCCATCATCTCAAGCAGCTTCGTCACAATGGAGATTCCGAGTCCGGTTCCTTCAATATGACGGTTTCTCTGTTCATCCACGCGTTCAAACGAAATAGCCAGCTTATCGATATCCTCCTTGCGGATTCCGATACCGGTATCCTTGACGGAGAAACGAAGATATGCCATGTTCTGCTTCTTACCGAGATTTGTAATCTTCAAAAGAATCGAACCTTTCTCGGTATACTTCACCGCATTTGTTAAAAGGTTGGTAACCACCTGACTGATTCGGACATCATCACCGAGCAGAATCGACGGAATACTCTCGTCCGCTTCCACTTTAAAATCAAGCCCCTTCGTTCTGGCTCTTTCATTGATGGAATTCACAAGTCCGGTAACCAAAGACAGAGTCTCGAATTCCACCGGCACAAGACGCATTCTGCCGTCTTCGATTTTGGAAAAATCAAGAATCGTATTGATAATCGAAAGCAGCGTATTTCCCGAGCTCTTAATGCTCGTAGCATAATCCAGAATCTCTTCGTCCTTCGCCTCATGCAGAATCATTTCATTCATGCCGAGAACCGCATTAATCGGTGTTCGAATCTCATGGCTCATGTCGGCAAGGAAATCGCTCTTGGCTTTGTTTGCACTGTCGGCTGCCGATTTTTCCAGTTTCAGAATCTGCGCTTCGAAATCTTTCTTACGTTCGATTTCCTTCATCTCTTCCATACGTTCTGCGGCTTTTTGCTCGCTGCGGTATCCCAGGTAATAGAATACGGAAATCAGGGCAAATACAATCAGATTAATCAGGATACTGAGTGCCAGAAGAGCATTGGGCGCATGATACAGTTCGGAATTCTTTGTTACAATGACCAGATACCACTGATCCATGACCGTATCAACAAAGACCGTACTCTTCTGCCCGTCAATAACTGCCGTAAAATTGCCTTTTTTCGTTGCGACAACTTTTGAGAAGAGCTCGTGCTGCGTCGGCAAATCCCTGTAATTCTTGCCGTTCTCTGCGCGATCATGATGTGCAATAACCATACCGTCGTTATTTACGATGTATCCATAACCGTAACCGTTAATCTGAATATCTTCAACGATTTCCTGTACACCGCTTAACGTTAAATCCATCGCCAGCGCATTTTGGGGGTCACTCAGTGCACGGCTGACGGAAATAATCACGTTGCCGGTCTGCGCATCCACGTAAGGCGGAACCAGAACTACATCGCCGCCTCCCGCAACCGTAACCTTGTACCAGTCTCTTTTCGTCGGATCGTAATCTTCGGGTGGTACCCAGCCGACGCCGTCGACGTAATTGCCACGTATCACACCGTAAATCCCGGTATAGCTTTCGTCAAACTGTTGCTCGGTGTTGGACGATTCCCTTGTGATGTACTCAATGATTTCCTCGTCCGTCGCACCTTTCGAAACCATATGATCAACCGTATCCGCAGTTGTCCAGAGTACACTTTTTGCGGTATCCAGATAGTTCTCAAGATCCGCGGTTACTGCGGTCGCCTTATTGTCTCCGAGCTCCTGAACGGCCGAAAACGCCGTTCGGAAGATAACGCGCGCCGTAAACACAACCAGCATCGTCATCAGGATAAAAGTGACGCCAAGTGTGATAAACAGGCCGTTTCGACTTCTTTTCATAAAAATTTCCCCTAAAATCTAGTGAATTCCCATAATTTTCTAACTTTTACGTTAAGTATAATTGTAAAAATCGCGCTTTTCAAGTATTCTATATACGTACGATTCGTACCAAATCGAGGGAAAGGAGGGGCATAATATGGCAAACCGTGTAGCACTCGTGGATGACGACCCGATTAATTTAAAAATCGCCAAAAACATCCTTACCAAAAATAATATCGAAGTAAGTGCATTCGCCTCGGGATTCGAGCTTCTGGATTCTTTGAAAGACAATGTTCCGGACTTAATCCTGCTTGATATCATGATGCCCGGATTAAACGGTTTCGAAACCCTCACAAAGGTACGCGAATGGGAGAAAGAAACCGAAACGGAAGAAATTCCCGTCATCTTTTTAACCTCCGATGAGGACATTAAAACGGAAACACTCGGATTCGAGATGGGTGTGGCGGACTACATTCGTAAGCCTTTCGAACCCGCTGTATTAATTAAACGTATTTCAAACGTAATAAACCGCCAGGCGGTTTTACATCGTTTTCATGAAGAAGCAACCGTCGATCACCTGACCGGTCTTTTAAACAAGAACGCAACAAACAGCAAACTTGAAATGCTCTGTTCAAGAAAGCCCGGCTATCTGATGATGATTGACCTCGATTCGTTCAAACTCGTCAATGACCTTTACGGACACGATGCCGGAGACCGGATTTTAATCGGTTTTTCCACGCTGTTAAAACATTTTCTCGGCGCCGATGATATCATCGGGCGCATGGGCGGTGACGAATTTACAGCCTTCACCGTCAGCCTGAAAAGTGAAAATGATATTAAGGTATTCACATCCAAACTGAATTCCGCTTTCCTCTTTGAGGCAAGACGCATTCTCGGCGAAGACATGGATATTCCTTTGGGCGCATCCGTCGGTGCCGTCCAGCTGTTCGGTCGCGGCGAGGAATACAGCAAGGAATTAAAGAAAGCCGACAAGGCTCTTTATAACGTAAAGAATAACGTAAAGCACGGCTATTATATTTTTGAAGAGGATGATACGCTCGACGAATCCTACGAGGTGGATTTAAAATCGCTCTCCATGATTCTCTCGGAGCGCAACGTCACGGCATCCGCCTTGAAACTCGACATGTCCTCATTCGTCGGCGTGTACCGTTTCGTAATGCGTTATGCGATGCGTTACCACAGGAATGCATGCAAGATTCTGATTACACTGACCGCAGGCGACTCCGTCGGTCCCGAAGAAGCATTCAAATACTATGACGATTTCAGCGACCACGTCGGCAGCATTTTAAGGCGAAGCGACCTTTTGATGCAGGTGCGCCGGAATATGTATTTTATCATTCTGACCGACATCAAGGCTGAAGCCGTTGAGCAGGTTGCGGGAAATATCATCCGCAAATGGCGAAAAAAAAACGGAGATGTCATTAACATCTCCTACGAAACCGAATTTTTGGAATCCGAACAGCTTTACACCGGTACCGGTGAAAGGTTGTGGGTAGCGGTCGTCGATGATGACGAAATGAATTTAAAGCTCGCCGACCGGATTCTTTCAAAGAGCGATATCGAGGTATCGAAACTCTCCTCCGGCGATGAGTTACTGAATTTCCTGAAAGACAATCATCCGGATTTAATCCTTCTCGACGTAAATATGCAGGGAATGGATGGCTTTGAAACCATGAAGAGACTTCGTTCCGAAGAAACGGATATCGCGGACATTCCGGTTATTTTCTTAACCTCGGACAATGATGCGAATACCGAGAAACGCGCTCTGGCGCTCGGTGCAAAAGACTTTATCCGCAAACCCTTTGTTCCGGAAATTCTGACACTTCGTGTAAAGCAGATTGCGGAACTTCTGCGCCTGCAGAAACACCTGGCGGAAGAAGTGGACCGAAAGACAAAAGAGAATGAGCAACTGTTCTTAAATGTCGTAAGTTCCCTGGCCGGTGCAATCGATGCCAAGGACACCTACACAAACGGTCACTCAAGCCGCGTTGCGGAATACTCCAGGGAAATTGCAAGACGCTACGGCTATAACATGAAGGAACAGGGCGATATCTATATCATGGGGCTTCTCCACGACGTAGGTAAGATTGGTGTGCCCGACTCCGTAATAAATAAACCGGGCAGACTCACGGATGAAGAGTTTGAAATGATTAAGCGCCATCCGGTCATCGGATCGCAGATTCTGAAAAACATCAACGAAATGCCGACGCTTTCTGTCGGAGCGCGCTGGCATCATGAACGGTACGACGGTACCGGTTATCCGGACGGACTCAAAGGGGAAGAGATTCCAGAGGAAGCACGCATCATCGCCGTGGCGGATGCCTACGATGCGATGAGCAGCAAGCGAAGCTATCGTAACATCATGCCGCAGTCAAAGATTCGCGAAGAAATCATGAACGGCAGCGGCACACAGTTCGACCCTCGCTTTGCGCAGCTGATGCTTCGCATGATAGCGGAAGATACGAATTATACAATGCGTGAGGGTGGTCAGGACTAATTCACAAAACCCATACACTCAAAAAGCCCCTCCTTGATGATTATTACCAAGGAGAGGCAATCATGCATTACTGATGCTCGACTTATACATGGGGCTGGTTCTTTGCCGGTTCTTCTTTCTTTTCTACGGCTTCCTGAAGTTTCTTTTCGTTAACCAGTTCCTTAATCTGGGACTTGTTGGCATTCTTCTTCATGTTTTCATTGAACGAAGTCGCAATCTGTTTCATTGTTTTCGGATCCGTAAGCAGGCTTCTGCACATCTTCGGGTCCATCTTTTCTTTCGGCATTGCCTGAATGAATTCCGGAGAATTGGCAAGCTGATTCACTACTTTGCTGAACGCTTCCAGTGTTCCCGGAATCGGCACCTTAAAGCTTCCGTCTCTGAGGCTTTGTGCCAGGAATAAAGTTGCTGCATTAAAGCGAACGGAATCTCTTGTATCATTCGAATAAACCGTTTTCTTGGACAATGCCTCCAAATTGCGGGCTGCAGTAGATTCGCACATTGCTACGATTTTATCCAGGCCTTCTTTTCCGGGAATTGCACGGTCCTTTGCATTGATGAATTCTTTCATCTTTTTCTCGGTTTCCGTTTTTTCGTTTACGCCCATTGTTTCGAGCTTTGCTTCCGCAATGTCAATACGCCTGTTCAAAGCATCAAGCGCTCTGTTCATTGTTGCCAGTCGATGCTTGCCCTTATAATCCAGTTCTTTTCCTTTTTCCTTTAATTCCCTGATTTCCTTTTCCTTGCGGTCAATATAGACAAGCGCCTTTGCTCTGGCTTCTTTTAATTCTTTTACCTCCTCCTGCAGGGAGTTCTTGGAAGGAGCCTTTGTCGCTCTTGCGGAGTCTCTGGTGATTTCATTTCCGGTCACCTTTTCATAAGCGGCTAATGCTTCGTTGTAATCGCTTCCGCCAAACCATACTTTGTTGTTATTAACATGTGTCTTGGCGATGGTTAAGTCGGTGGAAATCGCGGTTTCTTCCTCCTGAAGAGTCTCGGCAGTCACATTCTGATACTGAGCACGACGTTCTTTTGTCAACGCCTCGCACTTTTTTCTGGCTTCAATAATGGTTTCCTTTGCCTGACGCATTGCATCCACGCGCTTCTGCGTCTTCTCACCGATTTCCTTGTCAAACTTGCTGTGAAGATATTTGTCGATATCTTCTTCCGTCTGATCCATCAGTCTGTTGAACTCTTCCAGTTCTTTTACGGAAATCGTATGATTCGGATCGGATAATTCGGTCAGTTTGTCGTTAAAAGATTTAAATCCGGTCTTTGCATTCTTGTATTCTGTGCTGCCGAAATGAACATTCTTTTCCGCATCTTCGATTGCAAGATAATTCTTTGCGGAATCGCCGCTTAAAACATTTAAGTCTTTCGCCGGAGCCTTCTTCTTCGCATCCTCAAGCTGATTGCATCTGCGCATCGCCTGAGCAAGGAAATTCTGTGCGCTTTCCATTGCCGCGGTACGATTATGCGTATTCTCGCTAATCGTTTCGCCTGTCTTCATGTCCAGATATTTGCTTATCGAATTTTGCGTATAGAGAATCTGTCCGCGAATATCGTCCAATTCACCGACTGTAATCTGATCTTCTTTTCCTGCGTATTTTTTCTTCAGGTCCTGTATTCTTTTATTGATTTTTTCAAAATCATTAGCAGCTTCATCAAACTGCTCACTGCCGCGCAGGATAAGTTTAGCTTTATCAATTGCCTTATTGGCACTGTCAAAACCGTTTGACAGATTCTCCAGACTCTGAGCAGGCTCTTCGCAAATTTCATCCAGACGAGCCGTCAAAGCATAAATCTGTTCCTCAAGAATGTTAAACGAATCCTTCACGGAACGAATACGTTTCTTTGCGTTCTCGCTGTTATCCTTGTCCTTAATCTTCTTGCCGATGTATTTATCGTCCAGGTACAAAACATTCGTAAGTTCATTTATAAGGCGACGGGTATCGGCTTCCGAAAGATTCTTAATCTGTCCGCCGGCATCTCCAAGCACTTTGTTAAAGTCTTTCTGAACCTTTAAGAATTCTTCTCTTGCATTCTTATATTCATCGCTGCCGCGAAGTGTAAGCGTGTTGTTTTTTAAGGATGTCGCAACTCTTGTGGTGCGCGATACAATTTGAGAAGTGCTCATTACGGGACGCTTATTCTCCTGAACTGCCGGCTGCGGCTGTTCGATATTGTTCTGCGGCTGTTCGATATTGTTCTGTTCCTGCTGCACCTCTTCCTGATGCTGGTTTTCCTGCAGAACTTCCTGATGCAGAGGATTCTCATTGTTAACAATATTATTATCCACTACAGGCCCGTTATTCTCGTTCTGAACTTCGATATTGTTGTCAGCATTGTTCAGCTCATTTGCCATCTCATCCAAATTGGGCTGATCCTGATTGAAATCAAAATGTTCTCCGGCCGCATTCAAAAGCCCCTGGAAATGGAGAATGGACGGTCTCTGAACCTCATTGTATGCAAAATCCTCATGCCGCTGCGCCTTTAACAGAATAGCGTCTCTTACGGCATTCTGAATCATGACTTCGTAGTCTGCTTTCGCATTCTGATTCGGTTGCTGAAGAGTTAAAACCATCTTCGCACCTTCCAGAATCGCTTCATGTCCTTCCACGCCGTCGCAAAGGTTAAACAGGGAACGTACGGTATTGTCATTCTTGGCATTCGCCCATCCGTTTGCTTCAAACTTCTGAGCGAATTCATCCCAATTCAAACCTTCCACGCGTCTGCCCGGGTTATAAAGTTCAATCAGGTTGGGATCTTCTGCCTGTATCTCCGGCTGTGCTTCCTGCTGAACCTGCGGATTCTGCAAATTATTCTGGTATGTAATCAGTCCGTTCAGTGCATTCTGCTGTAATTCGGTTTTATTCTCCATACCATTACCGTAATTGATCAGGCTGAGCAGGATATTCTGCTTATAATCGTCCTTGCTTACACCCTGAGGAGATGAACCTGCTTTAAGAAGGTCTGCAGCCACTGCAAAGTCATTACTCTGAGGATTATAAAAGACCGTAAATGCACGTAAAACAGGATCCTTCGTTGCATTCACATATCCGTTCTGTTCCGCCGTCTGCAGAAACTGCTCCGAAGATAAGTCGGCAACCTGCTTATTATTATCAATTACTATTTCCGGAACAGCCACATTCGCATTATTGTTTAATAATTCCTGATTATCCATATTGTTACCTCGCCTTTCCTGTTTGCATCTTTAAAGGCATCATAAACCTCTGTGTCCAACATATGTCCAACAAAAATTTACTTTCCTAAAAGATTTTTTCCGATTTCTTCCTGATTGGCCTTCTGAACGTTCTTTTCGTTGATCATATCCTTTACTTTAGACTTCTCGGCGCTCTGCTGAACGTTGTAATGGAAAGCTTTTCCGAGTTTCGTTAATGTATTCGGATCCGAAAGGAGGCGCTTACACATATTCTGATCCAGTTTCTCATCCGGTAATGCAGCCTTGAATTCCGGAGAATCCATAATACGTGTAACCATTTTACCGAAGCTTTCCATAGTTCCGGGAATCGGCGCATTAAAGGTTTTATCGTTAATGCTCTTCTCTAAGAAAAGCGTTGCAGCCGCACGACGGATTGATACTTTGTCGTCCTCGGTAAGGGTCTTGAATCCGGATATTGTTTGCAGATTCTCTGCAGCAGTTGCAGCTTTCATGGCAGAGATTTTTGCAAGTCCTTCTTTTCCGGGAATGGCGGATTTCTTCTCCTGAACGAAGTCCTTCATGTTCTTGTCGATATCTTTCTTTTCCTGTGCATTCATTTCTTCCAGTTTTGCACTTGTCAGATCGATTCTTTCATTCAGACGGTCATATGCGTTGTTCATCACTGCCAGACGATGCTGTCCCTTGTAATCAAGGGTCTTTCCTTTTTTCGATAATTCCCTGATTTCTTTTTCCTTACGGTTAATATAAACAAGCGCGGCTTTTTTCGCCTCATTCAGTTCCTGAAGTTCGGCTTCCAGGGAGTTCTTTGAAGGAGGATTCTGTTCTCTCGCTTTGTCTCTGTCGTATCCATGATCCACTGCCTGACTGTACAATTCCGCAGCCTTGTCATAATCGCTTCCGCCGAACCACACTTTTCGTTCCACAGTATTCGTATCCAGAACGCGGTTCTTTGCGACATTTAATTCAATTCGTGCGGTGTCATCTTTTCCCCAACGCTCAACCGGACTGTCATTCGGAATCTTTTCGCGAAAGTCGCTTACAATCTTTTCATGTCTTCTCTTCGCCTCAAGAAGGTTTTCCTTTGCCTGACGCATTGCATCCACACGTCTCTGTGTCTTATCGGATAAATCCTTGCCTCTCTTGGTGGCAAGATATGCATCAATGGACTTAAGGCTTTTATCCATGAGAGCATCCAGATCATCTGCCTCTCTGTGGGTAATCTCATGACCTTCTTCCGCAAGAATCTTCAAATGATC
>JAEEGL011005314.1_pt1 | contig 19611 bp, 11 predicted proteins | sample 9134231 | NCBI WGS metagenome assembly JAEEGL01 (sample SAMN16246548, study PRJNA631951) | gut metagenome | biome: gut microbiome; feature: rumen; material: fiber-attached | host: Bos | place: Iran: Karaj | collected 2018-10 | reverse complement strand
TTATGACAATAAGTTAAACAAAAATACTCTGAATATACTTATTCTATTAAATATATGAGTTGTTATATACTTAATTTATATCAAAACCAGACAACTCTTAATTTTATTTTTTATATAAGATTTATGTATCTATTCTCCTTTAATACCGTGATTGTGTAAGAAATACTCAAATTTTTTTAATTAAAAAAAATATATATACAATCCATTTTTTCAATTGTTAATAAATAAAAAATATTTTGTGTCATATATTTTCTAATAATTTTTGTTATTTTTTACATAAAATATTTCCAAGACTTAATGTTATTTATTTCGTTTTTGATTAATTTAATTATTGCTATATCCTTTGATTAACTATATTTTTTAAATAATATAATAATTTTTTTGGGTTTTGAGAAGTTCTTTCATTTCTTTTATCAAAATAATCAAAAAAATTATACCCTAAATTAAAGAGTTGTTCAATATATTCTGGTTTTCTTTTTTGAAATTGTTTACTTGTTTTAACCAATTCATATAATGGAATAGCCTTTTTAATTTTATATTTTTTATATAGTTCGTCTTTTTTTTTTATATCAACAAAATAAGGGAACATTTCTGATAATTTAGTATTAAAAAAATTTTTAAACTCTAATTGATTTTCAGATAATTCTTTAATTAATTTATGATTATGATCTTTTTTATATTTCTGATATTTACTCCCAATTGGTAGGGAATAAATTTCTTTTAAAGTAAAATCTTTAATTATAAGATTTACTTTAATAGTAATATCTGTTTTTACAGCATGAAGAATATTCAAAATTTTTTTCTTTGGATCTTTCGTTATAGAATATATATAATCATTGCATAAATTAAAAAGAAATTTAAAAAATTTTATTTTGAGTGTTTTAATCATATTATCTATACTTTTAAAAGTATGATTTCTTTTTTCAGGATCTTCATTAACAAAATGTTTTTGTTTTTCTCTTTTACTATCAAAAACATAAAAAATAGGTTCATCATCCTCATTTAAATTTTGTGAATTATCAATGGAATTTGTAACTTCATTTATATTTTGGTTTTTGATAAAATGTTCAAAGCAAAATTCATTGTTTTGAAAATCAGGATTCATATTTTTATATATTGTATTTTTCAAAAATAATTTTTCATTATCTAAAGTCATATTTATATTTTCGGAATTTATATTTTTTTTTAATTTATTATATTCAAAAAACAGAAACTCCAAATTTTCTTAGATTAATTTCACAATATTTTTCTTTTTTAAATTAGTTTATTATTGTTTTTGAATTATATTTTATTAATTAATTCTCCTCTAATTTTTTTTTTCAGAGTTCACTCAATCAAAAATATTTATTCTGGTTTAAAACTAAAAGATTCTAGACAAAAACAGCTCATTATTAAGTATTTAAAAGTAATATATAAGTGAATAATTTGAAGTTTTTTTGTTTTTATAATTCAATATTCAACAAGTTCAAAAAATAAAAAACAATAAATGATTTTAATGATATATAAATTAAATAAAAGAAAGATAAAATATCATACAAAATTCAAAATTAATTAAAAAATAATAATTTCTTTTTTACATAATTGATTATTATTATTATTATTATATTAAAAAACTAAGGAAATAAAATAATGAAAAAAGAGATAATGAATATCATCTAAAGATTTAAATAATAAATAAAAAATTTAAAAGTAGAAAAATTTAAAATATTTTATTTTTGTTCTAGATTAATAGAATATTAAAATATAGAATTTTACTTTCATATATTTAATAAAACAATTTTTCTCAAAATATTGTAATTTAATATAATTGATTTTTGAATTATTTATAAAATATTTATTAATTTTTTATATAAAATATTGAAATTAATAAAAATTGAAATAAATATTCCCTTTTCTTGATTATAAAGTAATACAAAATTATAATATATTAAAAAATATATTTTTATTTATCTATTTTTTCTTTATTTTTTTTAAACCTAATTCCATGATAGATTTAGTATAATAGCTTTCATCACCTTCATTTATTAAAACATAAGAATCATAAGGTTTAACATATTCTTTAATTAAATTTATTGCATCTTCTGATAAATTTGAAGTATTACATCTATTTTTGAAAATCATTTCTACAATTTCTTCAAGAGCTTTTTTATTTTTTTCTTTAAAAAAATCTTCATTACTTTTAATTTTTCTTTCATTTTTATATTTTCTTCAATAAGTTCATTAAATTTTTGATTATATAAAGATGTATAATCATTATTATTTGTTTCAAATCTATAAAAATATTCTTCCCAAAATTTAATTCTTTTTTCATTAAATTCAATTTTTTTCTTATCATTTTTATTATAAAGAGGATTAATAAAATAACTTTTATTTCTTAAAACTTCAGACCAAATAGAAACTGTTTTTTGAGAAGCTTTTTTTTCTTCTCTTTCTTTTTCAGAATTATATAAAAAAGTACCATATTTCCCATTAATAACTTCTTCAGCAAGAAATTTAAGTAAATTAACATTAAATTCAAATTTACAATAATTTTGAATAACAATTTGATAAACAGCATCTAACCATTGAATAAAAATAGGAGATTTTAATTCTTCTCCTGAAAAAGAATTACTAAGATCTTCTTCATGATAATAACCATTTCTATAAGCAAACATATGACCAAAACTTAACCAATCTTTTTCAATTAAATTAATAAATCCTTTTATTGTTCTATATCTCATATCTAAAATAATTTGACATAAAGAACTTAATTGAGGTGTTCTATCCCAACCATCACTACAATGAATTAATATTGATATATTATTCTTTATTGATGAAACAATATCAAAAGAAGATTTAATTATTTGATTAATATATTCATACCATTGAGATGAATCATTTATTTTTATTTCTTTATTATATATAAAATCTTGGTAAAATGTTTTATATTTTGCACTTACACAATGTATATTTACAATATCACAAAATATTACTTTAAAATTTTTTATATTTGGATAATCTTTGATATTTTCATATCCTCCTCCTTTTAAACAATTTGCATAAGCATTTACTTTTGGTCTTGGGTCATATACTAATAATTTATTTGATGATTTTTCAGATATTTTAGTTAATAATTTTATATCTTCTTCACATTTATTACTTGTTAATCCTGTTTTACATTGAGAACTTCTCCAAATTGAGGTTGAATTTGCTTTATTATAATATGTTAATGTTGGAAATCTTTTTTTTGTTCTGAATAATGCACATGATTTTATTTCATTATCACTCATTGATTTTGGGACTATTAATTTTTTTGGGTATGTTGGACAAAAATCATAATTTGAATTATCTAAAATTCTATAAGTTGAACTTTCATTAATATTTAAACCCATTAATTGTAATTCTTCTTCAAAATTATATAAATTCCATCCATCAATATCATATATTGGATTTTTTATACAAAAATATAAAGCATAATTTTGATAATTGGATGATATTCCTGGAAGACAGTAAATGTTTAATATATCTAATAATTCATCATAATCTTTTTTATTTAGTTTTAATGATATTATTCTGTAATCTTTTGTATATATATCTATTTTATTATTTTCTTGTAAAAAATATCCACCTGAAGGCTTTTCATATTTTATTATATTTAAAAAAGAAAATGTATAATAATTCTTATTATAAGGTGGAACAAATCCATTATTAAATGATATTTTGAACATATAATCTTTTATTTTTAAAGTTATTATTTGTTTCTCTTGATTATTTAAAAAAGATAACAATGCATTGATTTTATTGGAGGATTTATATTTATTTTTATTTCTTCATTTAAATATCTAAATGATGATCTCGATAAATCAGATGAATTGTTTTTATCTCTTTTAGGTGAAATTTTGAGATTTACATTTTTTTTCTTTTTCTTATCATCTATTACACAAAAACCACTTTCGATATAATTATGATAATCAAGAATTTCAAAACTTTCTTCGTTCTTCGCTTTCATAAGATAAAAAAATTATAAAAATTAATCCTAAAAAGTTAAAATAAAAAAAAAAAAAATTATTTAATTGATAACTAAAAATCAAATAAAAAAAATGAATACAGAATTAAATAAAATTCTACAAAACGAAGCAAACAGAAAATGTGTAGATTGTAACTCTCCGTTTCCTAAATGGGTATCAGTAAATAATGCAGTATTCCTTTGTTCAGAATGTGCAAAATATCATAAAACATTATCTCCAGAAATAAGTATAATAAAATCATTAGAAACAGATAATTTATCAGAAGAGGAAATTAATTTATTAAAAATAGGAGGAAATGAACGTTTTTTAAATTTAATGTCAGAATATCAAATATCACAAGAAGATAATAAGGAATTTAAATATTTTTTTAAATTATGTGAATATTATAGAATGTTACTTCAATGTGAATTAAATAAAAATTCAAATCCAGAAGCTTATGAACAAGCTATTAAAATTAAACCTTCTCAAGACGTTGCTTTGGAATTAATGGATAATCTTTCTTCAGATTTTATTGGTGATAAAAAAAGTAAATTTAAAAATGCTTTAGAAACTGTTAGTAATGTTTTTTCTGATGTTGGTTCTAAAATTCAAGATACTGCTCATCAATATGGTATTGATGAAAAAATTAAAATGTTTGGAAATTATGTTAGTGAAAGTATTAAAAATTTAAATGATAAACTTCCTGTGGTTAAAGAAGCTGGAGAAAAAGCTGTTGGATATGCAAAAAATGCTGGAAATTTTGTCGTTGAAAAAGGAAAAGAAATTTATAATTCAGAAAAAATTTTACACATAAAGCGGAAGAACAATATATTTCTTTAAAGGAAAAAGCCATGAATGCTATAGGTAATTCAAATAGAAATAATTCTCAATAATAGTTTTTTTATTTTTTCAAAGAAAATTTAATTAAATAAACTATATCTTAATAGATGTGAATTTATCATCATCGTAATTAAAATATTTAATAAAATCTATTAAATAAAGAATATGAAAAGAAAATCCAATTATTAATAGAAGAAAATGTACTTTTTAATTCATTATTAACAGAATATGAAATATTAACATCAACATCTCCTAATAAGGAATTTTAATATAAATTAGAAAATATCAGAATATTATTGTAATCTTTTAAAAGTAGTATTCTATAAAAGGGATAATCCATAAAATTATATTTATATTATGTATAAAAAGAAGGATTACAAAAATTAAACAAACCTAAATCACTCTTAAGAAAAAATTGATAAATTGAAAGCTGAACATCATAAATTTCAATAACTTCAGAAAATGCATAGAAAATACAAAAAATTATTTTATTATGGATAATATCAGTGAATATATAAATCTGAAAAATACCAAAATTTAATTGAATCTTTATTAGATGAATAATTAAAATAAAGTAAAAGAAAATGAAATGTATAATGAAAATAAGTATAAAAGAAAATTTTAAATTAAAAAAATTATGATAATTATTTATTTATTAAAAACAATAATTTAAAATGGTTATTAATAAAATTAATTATTTTTTTATTTGAAAATGAATCTCCTGTTAGAAAATTTAGATTCAAATAACTAATTGTAAAAATCAAATAAATATGTTCAAATATTCAGAGAGACTCAAAAATAAATAAATCATTTGGAAGAGGAATTCTAGTAAAAACATATTAAGATGAAGCCTTATAATAAACTTATTTTCAAAGAAAAAGTATACATATCTCATCTATCATTTGAAATTGGAATGAATGCTCAAAATTCTTTTAAAATGATAAAAAAACATTTTGTAGACTTTATATGAAATAATATTTTTTATAATATTTAGATGATTTGAATGAATAATTGATTTATTATTTTTAAATATTAAATTATCATATATAATTAAATAAATGATTTATGTATTTTTAAATAATATAATCTAGAATAATAAATCAAAAAATAATAAAAAAAAAAAAATCAAAAACCAATAAAATCAAATAAAAAAATTAATTTACCCAACTCCAATCCACCTGAAAAAAGTATATAACCAATAAAAAAAAAAAATATATATATATAAAATAAAAAAATGAGTTGGAACGACTACATCACCACAAAATTACTTAACGTACAAGATGCAAACGGTCACGTAATAGTGAATGCAGTAGAACAAGCAGCAATAATAGGAAACACAGACGGAGCAATATGGGCAAGTACACAAGGATTTAACATAGGAACAATAACAGTAGATGTAGAAGGAAAAGGAAAAGTTCAATTGAATGAATTCTTAAATATTGCAGATGCATTTGCACACAATGGTGACTGTACTAAAGATGGTGGAATTAGATTAAATGGTGTTAAGTACTTCATGATTAATTTCGATAATGACAAAAAAACCATGTATCTTAAAAGACAAGGTGGAGGTGCTGTCATTGCTTTAACTAATATGAGCTATGTTATTGGAACCTTTAATACTGAAAAAATGATGACTAAGGATAATGTTCAAGAAAATCAAAATAATGGATATTGTGCTAAAGTTGTTGAAGAATTAGCTGCACTTTTAATTAGTATGAATTATTAAAAATTTACTTTTTGAGAGTTATTAGTTATTATTATTCATATTTAAAAGAATCTTATATTTTTTTTTTAGATTTCTTCGTTTTTTAATTAATTAATTATTTTTTTTTCCGGTTTTTATTGGTTTTTGTTTTGCTTGTAATTACATTTTTTTTTTGTTTTTTGTTATTTGAAAATATTTTAATTTTGAAAAGGGGTTTTCTTGTTTTTAAATATGATTTTTTTATTTTAAATAAATATTTAAAGTTTTTATTATTTTTACATTTAAAATTAAAGAAAAATCAAAAATACACCTTTAACTTACATAACAATGAATATTGTTAATAATAAAAAGTTTTTAATCATCTAACTCATAAGGTTTTAAAATTTTAGTATTAAAAGTTTTAGTGAGATCATAATTATAAGAAGGAATTAATTTAGTTTTAGCATTTTGACTATTATCAATAAAAACAGTATTAACTTTATTTTCTTCACTACTTATTTTAGAAGAAGAAGAACTTAAATCAGAGGATTTCACAATATTACCTTTTAAACCAATGTCTTTAAAATCAGGCATAGATTTTCTTGGATGGTATTTACTCATAGTATGAATTTTTTCTCTAAAAGAATTTAAAGCTTTTTCATCTGTTATTGCAAAACTTCTTATTCTTTTTTTCTTTTTAAATGAAAGAGAATCTAAACTATTATTTTTTTCCAAATTTTTAACTTCAGAAATTAATCTCATTTTTAATTGCTTTTTCTCTTTTCTTTCTTTTGGAATTACTCTTACAAAACCTCTTGTTGCATTTTCAAAATTTCTTGCTTTATCAAAATTATAACTATCACTTAATCGAGATTTTGAAAATGAATTATTATTCCCAAAATATTTATTTATAATATCTGAATTTTGATTCTTTTTAGGAACTTTATTTATTTTTATTGCTTTTATTCTTGGATGATTATTATTTTTATTATTTATTTGATTTTTAATTATCTTTCCTCCTTTTACTTTAATTAAATTTTTTCCATTAAATGGAAAGTAATCATTAGGAGATAATAAATCACTCATATCTTCTTTATTATTATCTATATAATAATATATTGATTCATCATTTTTATTATCTGGATTATTTAATATATCTATTAATTCTCCTTTATTGTTTAATTTTATTACTCTTCTTCCATTAAACATTAATTGTTCTTCAATTGGTTTCTTTGATGATTTTAATTTGTTATTAATATTATTATTATTTTTGGATGAATTTTCATTTGTATCATTTTTATTTTTATTTTTTAAATTATTCTGAAATGAATTTGTTTTATTTCTTCCTTTTTGATTATTATTTTTATTATTATTATTAATATTATTTATTTTTTTTCCTCCTCTTAAGTTAATATTATCATTTGTATTATTTGAATTTTGATTATTAATTTTTGTTCCATCTTTATTCACATTAACAAATTTATTTCTATTATTTTTATTAATATTCCCTGAAGTATTACTTCTAATTTTATTATTTTTTAATCTTTCTTCTTCTTCTTTTTTCTTTCTTAATAATTCTTCTTGTTTTTTTCTTTCTTCATCTTCTTTTTTTTTTCTTAACAATTCTTCTTTTCTTTTTCTTTCATTTTCTTCTTCTTCTAATTTTTTTCTTAATAATTCTTCTTTTCTTTTTCTTTCATTTTCTTCTTCTTCTAATTTTTTTCTTAATAATTCTTCTTGTTTTCTTTTTTCTTTTTCTTCATCTTCTTTTTTTTTTCTTAAAAATTCTTCGTACTTTAATCTTTCTTTTTCTTTTTCTTTCTCTTCTTCTTCTCTTTGCTTTTTTAATAATTCTTCTCTTTTTAATCTTAATTTATCTTCTTTTTGTTTTTTTAATAAATCTTCTTGTCTTTTTCTTTCTTTTTCTCTTTCTTCTTCTTCTTTTTTTTTTCTTAATAATTCTTCTTGTCTTTTTCTTTCTTCTTCTCTTCTTTTTTTATTTTTTTCATCACTAATTTTTTTTAATCTTTCAAATTCATCTTCTTTAATTTTTTTCTGTCTTTCTCTTTTTAATTTTAATTGTTCTAATCTTTTTCTTTTTTTTTCATCTTCATCTTCGAAATTTTCTTCTTTAATTTTAATATAACTAATATTTCTACTAGTTAAATTTTTCATATTTTTATCAGAAACCATTGAACCATTAAAAAAATCTTCATATGAAATTTTTTTATTTCTATTCTTTAAATTATCAATTAATTTATTACTTTCTAAACTATAATTTCTTTTTTTTCCTTCCCAATCATTTTCTAATATATTCATTTTACTTAATTCATCTCTTTCTTCTTCTGATAAATCTTTTATTTTTGAAATTGATACTTTTTTTTCTTTATAATTTCTATTTATTAAAGTAAATATTTGATCTTTTTTTAATTCATATGTATTTTTTTCTTTTTCTTCACATTCTATTTCAAAAAAAATTCCATTGATATAATGAGATGATGTAGAATAAATTAACTTTATTTTCTTTTTTAAATTTATTTTATATAATCTTTCATAAAATTCAAAAGTTGTTTTAGTTAAAGTGCTTTCATTACATGGAGAATATCTTAATAATAATTGTTCACCTTTACCATTATTTAATAAAATAAATATTTCATTATATCTCACAGCTAAATTATCAATTCTAAATCCATTTTTATTATAATAATTAACTTGATGAATACCAAATTCATTAAGTACTAAAATTTTATCTCTTGTATTTTTTACAACAATAATATTATTACCACAAAAAATATCTTTTGCACTACTTCCAATATCAAATTTTGTAATTTTTTGAGTTTTATTATTAAAATAATTTACAATACATTTTTCATTTTCTTTACAATAAATAACAACATCATTACCACAATTAAATAATCTAACTTTACAATCTATAATTTTTGGTTTTCCTCCAAAATAATAACCCCAAATATATAAATTATTATTATAATCTCTTCCACAACAATGTCTAAAACCACAATAAATATCAAATATTTTTAAAGAATTTAATTTTTTATTAATTAAAGGACTATCAATATTAAAATTGTCATTATTACTACCAAATAAACCATAATTATTAATATCATTTCCCCAAGAATAAATTTGAGAATTATTTGTTATACAATGAATTACACTTTCACACATTACAATTTTAATTATTCTATTTTTAATTGGTGAAAAATAAAAAGTGGTTTCTGGAATTGATTTTAAATATTTTATTTCCTTATTATCATCATAAAAATTATTATTCATTGGAATCCAGGTTAAAATTAATGAATTATTTGATTGAGTATTGAATAAGGCAAAAGCAATATTTTGGGAATATGATATTAAATTACAATGATCATATTGAGATATATAGGATGAGTTTATAAAATTTATTGTGGGTTGAGAATGAGGTGTTATATAAAAAATAAACTATATTTGTTAAAAAAATTTCTTGTTACATTTTTTCTCATTTTTTTTATCAAATTAATTTTTTTTTTTTGTGTTGTAAAATTTTTATTAAATACTAATTTATCATTTTATCTAATTATTCTGAAAATTCAGTTATTAAATTGAAAAAATTTAATATTATGGGAAAATATATATAATATTTATATTTATATAAAATATATAATTGAATTTAATTAAATTTTTCCTTTTTATTTTTACCAAAAACATTAATTATTTTCCTTTATAACAAAACCCAAAATATTTTCTAAAATAAATACAATACAAAAAGTTAAAAATCAATAAACATATCATCATTATTTTTAGTTAAGAATTCATCTAATTCTCCACTAGAAGCATTTAAATTATTTCTCATAAAGTGAATAAATGAAACATCAGTATATTTCAAATCTTTTTCTTTTAAATTTTGGTCAAACTGATAATATCCTTTAATTTTTAAATTCATTAAAGAATCAAAATCAAATCCTTGAAAAAATTTTTCTCCTTTAATTTTATTAAAATTATTAATTCTCTTTTTAGGATTTTTAGTTAATAAACCACTTAATAATTCATTAAGTGATTCATTATTATTATCATTATTAGGGAAAGTAATTTTTTTATCAGTAATTTCTCTATAAATTTTTTGCCCATCTTTTTCATCATTTCCGAAAGGGAGTTTCCCATAATACATTTCATATAAAATAATTCCCATTGACCAATAATCAACAGAAGTATTATAATTTTTTCCTAAAATTACTTCAGGAGCCATATAATGTGTAGTTCCAATAAATGTATTTGTAAAATCTTTTCCATTTGTATCTTTAGCAACACCAAAATCAATTACTTTTAAATAACCTGTATATTCTAACATTAAATTATCTGGTTTTAAATCCCTATGAATAATTTTTTTTTTCTGTAAATATGATAAAACTAAAGATAATGAAGCACCATAAAATTTAACTTCATATAAATCATTTTTTTTCCTGTTATATATATTTAAATATTTTCTTAAAGTCATTCCATCAACATATTCCATTAAAAAAAATAAATAATCTTTTGTTTTGAAAGTATTAATAATAGAAATGATAAAAGGATGATCAACAGAAAACATAATATTTTTTTCATTAATATATAAATTAGCCATTTCTTTCATTTGATTCATAGTTTGAATATCAGCAGTTTTCATAGCATAAAATCTTTTTTTATCATGAACTAAATAAACTTTACCATAAGCTCCACTTCCTAAATCTCTAATATAATATAAATTATCAAGAGTAATAGTAATATCTTTCATATGAAGATTTATAGGATTTAAAAGACTATCAAAACCAACAATTTCATCATAATTATCTTTTAAAATATAATAACATTCCATTTTAATAGCATTTGATACAAAATCTGCTTTTCTTGTATAAGCTCCAATTTGAGAAAATATATCTCCAAATGAATGTCCTGGTTCTATCATTTTTAAAGTTTTTGAGCCTTTTTTTATTTCAACATTTCCATTTTTAATTATATATAACTTATCACTTGTTGGACCATCTTTTATTATTATTTCCCCTTTTCTAAATGTTGTTAAATGTAAATTATTTGCTAATTGAAATATATGTAAAGGAGATAATAATTTAAATGATGGAATTGGTTTTAATAAATTGATTCTATCAAATAAAGGTAATTTTGTTTCTGGAGATGGTAAATTTAAATTTTTTTCTATATCATTCCATAAACATTCAAAAATTAAACATTCATCTCCTAAAAGAGAATAACTTAAATCATTTTGTACCGTTATTGATTCTATAAATAATTCTCCTTTTTCTATTAAATCTTTTTGTTTTGATTTTTCCTTTGTAAATAATCTTTGTGTATTATTTACTGAATTTTGTATTGAATTTGGTTTTGTACTTATATTACTTAAATGAATTTTAGTATTATTTTCATAACAATAAAATCTTAATATTGATTGATAAATGAAATTTCCTATATGTTCTTTTATATTATTAGATTTATGATGATATTTAAATACTGTTCCTGATATTGGAATAATAATTTTTTTTTCTTTTGGAGTTAAAATAATATCATTAAAATAAAATTTAAATTGAAAACTATTAAATAATCTTGATTTATTATCTCCGATGTCAAAATATTGATTTAAAATTTCATTTCTTTTTATACTTCTTTCTAAAATATGATAAACAATATTTTTAACAGCATTATCACCTAAAATCATAAATAATTGTTCATAAGAAATACTTAAGATTACAGTATCATTAGTAGCACAATAAGCATATAATGATTCAATTTGATTAAATATTCCAATTTCTCCAAAAATTTCTCCAGGATAAATTTTTTTAATAATTAAATCATCTTTTGAACATAAAACACTTCCTTCTAAAACCATAAAAATACTATTATTAAATTGATCTTCTTCAATAATTAAAGTTTTTTTACTATATTTAGTTTTAACAGCTAAATCAGCTAAAATATCTAATTTATCTTTATCAATACCACTGAAAAAAAAATGACTAGATAAATATTTTTTCTTTAAATTATGTAAATTATTATAAAAATTTTCTGCAATTTGTTTATATTTTTCAATAGGTAATTTAAACAAATAACATCTTTCAATAGAAATTAAAAAGCAACTTTTTTTACAATTTTTAATTAAAGCCCCAGTTCCAATTCCAGAATGTTTAGGTAATTCATATATATCTCCATCAATAGAATAAGTTAATTGTCCTTTTTCAATCATATAAAAATAATCTCCTGGAGGACTTTCTTTAGAAAAAATAATAACTTTAGCTTTTACTCTAATATATGATGTCGCATTAATTATTAAATTTATAGTATCTTCATCCATTTCATCAATTATTAATTCTTCTTGAATTAATATTTGTTTTAATGTATTTATTTGCTTTTCTGTAAAAGGTTCATTTATTTCTTCAATATCTAAATGAAGATTTTTATTATTTTTTTCTTGACTTGATGAATTTATTGTTACTGATTCTGAATTTATTGATGAAATTGAAGCTTTTTTTTTTTCATTATTGTCTTCATTAATATTATTTATTTTTAACATTTTTTTCGATGTTATTTTATTTGTTGGTAATTTATTATATATTTCTTTAAATTTGAACCTTAAATTCGTTAAATCATATGTTCTATTATAATGTATCGCTGAACGGGATCTTCCTTCTCTTCTTTTTATTTTTGTTTGATTTGTATATTTATTTGTTAATTGATTTAATTGATTTATAGAAATTGAGATTGATTTTCTTCTGTTTTGTGAATTTGTTATCTTAGTAAATATATTTACTTTTTCACTTTGTTTTGTTTGTTTTTTTTCTTTATATAATTGTTTGTTAATTTTATTTTCTTCTGTTGAATCATCTAATATTTCTACACCTCCCTTACTCTTAATTATATTATCTTCTTTTTTTGGGATGTTATTGTTCTTTTTTTCACTTCCTGAATTATTTTCTAGTCTTATTGTTTCTATATTTTCATTTATTGCTAAATTATTTTTATTTGATTTACAACAAATAATACCCATTTATTTAAAAATAATCTCCTATATTTAATTATTTTTTTATAAATTCATTCATTTTTATAAATTTATCATCAATCAAAATCTAACTTTTATTTAATCATAAATAAAAAAATACCCTTTAGAATTTAATTTTATTTGAATGCCTTAAATATTTACATAAATATTTTTATATTTCTTGGCTTAAATTTAAATTAAAAATAAAATATTATATTTTACAACATATTTTGAAATATAAAAATCAAATTAAAAATCACATTAATTAGTTCAATCAAATAATAAATATATATATGTTTTTGAATATAATAAGGTAATCCCATTAAAAATTTATAATTATTTAATAGAGGTTTTATAAATAGATTTAACAATTAAAAAAACATTAAAAGATATTTAAGTGAGACTTATCAAATACTTTAAAATATAAGTCAAAAAAATAACATAATATTTTGTAATATAACAAATTTGTCGTATAAAGAGTAAAACTATAAATTTAATAAGTAAAATTATTCTTTTTTATATATTTCTAAAGAATAATTAGAATAACAACATTCAAATTCAATTGTATTATTGCCGGATATAGAATACTATTTTCATACTATTTTTGTTTTATTAGATTTATTATCATAATAAATGAGACAAAGGAATGAATAACAAAAAGTTCTTATGATATTTATGGAGTAGAAATAATAGGAATATCACTTAATATTACTTTAAATAGATTCTTACTTTCTAAATGTTATTTATAGATTTTTTAAATTCATAATTTCATTGTTTTTTTAGTTGGGTTAATTTAAATTTTATTAATGTGAAATTATTCTTAATATTATTTATTTAATATGTTTTCTTTATCATAAATATAATTTAAATAAATTATCTTGTTAATAATAACTTCTTTAAAACATATAATTATATTCAAACTTCAATTTTAGTTACAATTTTTCTAAGATAGTGAAATAGAAGAATTTTTATAGATTTTCTTGTTTTTTTATATTATTTTATCAAAATTTAATTATTTTATTTATTTTTTAATGGAAAAAACTTCATTCGCTTTACAAATAATTTATTTTTTATTCAATTTTTTGATTAAACATTGAAATTTAATTATAAATGTTGTTAATTTATATTTTTTTATACTTTTATTTACCTATTTTTATTCTTGATATTATTATTCTTAATTTTATTTCTCCATTTATATTATCAGAACAATAGAAATTCATTAAAGAAATTAATTCATAAAAAATAAAAAAATTATTATCTTCCTTTTTATTAAATTCTTTCAAAAAAATACTTTTATATTCATTTTTATTATATTCTTTTATTAGAATTGAAACATTATATTTAGAATCATCAAAATCATTTTCTTTTTTAATTTTAACAATAAATTTAACTTCATTTGGTTTAATTTTTACAATTTTATATTGAAAGTAAATACCATTAATCATAATTAAATTACTTTTAGTCAAAATTTCTTCATTTTCATTCAAATTTTTTAAAATTATTTTTTTGCTTCTAACTGATTCATATATAATATGTTTAGGTTTTTCATTTAATAATTTATCAAATATCTCTATTGAATCATCTGACTTTATTTTTTTTGCTTTTTCTTCTATATTTCTAATTAAATCTTTATAACCTTCTAATTGTTTTCTATCTATTATATTTTGTAAAGAAACATTTAAAAAAGGTGGTTCATTCTCAAATTTATTTTTAGAAGATGATAATTTTGCTCTAATATTTGAAAATTGTGTTTTAATTGATGAACAATTTTCATTTGAAATTTTCTCAATTTCATTTGTGCTATTTTGAATAATTTTTTTTAAATGTTTGAAATAAGAAATTCTTTTATTAAATGAATAAATATTTATTTGATATTTATTAATTTGCTGCATAATTTGTTGATATTCTTCAATTAAGCCCATTAATTTTTTCTTTTTTAAATCTTTTATTTTATAAACATTATGATTTTCATGATTAATATTATTTTTTTCTTGCTCTTCATAATTATAAGGAGAAATGCATAAACCACATAATTTTTTATTACAATCAACACAATAAAAAATAATTTCACTATTATGTTCTTCACAATAATAGTAATTTATACTATCTTCATAAAAATCATAATTATTTAAACCATTGCTCATATCATTATTTTTATTACAATTACTTTCATAATTATTATTTTTTGGAATATTAATGCCAAAAAAGTATAAAATATCAATATATCGAATGAAAGGTAAATATTCATCATAATTTATTTTTATTTTGCAATTTTGACATTCATATAATTTAGTTTTTTCATATTTTTTTTTTATACAATTAAAACAAAATAATTTTTCACAATATATACATAAACGAGGTTCTTTTAACATTTGGTTACATATATTACATAGTAAATAATTTTTATATATATTCAAATAATCTATTTTTTCATTTTCATTTTGTCCCATATTTGATTATTAAAATAAAATTTTGTAATAAATAAAAAATAACTTGAAAAAAATAATTTCAAAAAAAATCCAAAAAAAATGTTAGAAGATAATTCCAAAGTTTCTTCTTCTCTAAACGATGAGATAAAGCAGAAATTAGATGCATTAATAAATGGAATGAATGAATCAAATATTAATTTAGAAAGTCGATTAACAAAAGATCAAATAAAGCAATTTTTAGATGGAAGGAAAATGAATGGAAGAGAATTTGATCCGGTATTATTAAATAAATTATTTGAGCATTTAAATTTAAATGATGAAAATCCAACAATAAATGCAGATGAATTTGCTAAATTATATATTAATTTTGAATCAGAAATAAATAAACAAGCAAATGATTTTAATAATAAATATAGAAATGAAAAAGAAGAATATAATAGATTAAATGATGAATGTAGAAAATATCAACAAGAAAAAGTAAATAAAGAAGGTTTTTGTGAAAATGCAAAAGTTACTGTTATTATTGAAGATGTTGATATTAAAAGTAAAATTGAAGGTATTCAAAGTATTTCAATTAAATTAATTTATAATAATGAAGAAAGAGAAACTGAATTTATTTCTGGTGATGATAATCATCAAATTAATCAAAAATTTGAATTGTAAGATATAATTTATTAATTATTGTTTTTTAGTAAACCAAAAACTAGAAATGATCACTTTGAATTTATTATGGAAGGGATTAATGATAATGAAGAAAGATTTACTATTGGAAGTAAAGTTTTTCCATTAAATACTATTGAAAGCCAAGATGAATATGAAGTTCAAATTATCATTCCTGAAAAAAATGATGATAGTAAACCAGCAGCACATATTAATTGTAAAATAATATTTTATTGGTCAGATTTTCAATTTTATGATGAAAAAAGAAAAAAAGAAGAAAAAAAAGTTAATTCTTTACAAAAAGCTGTTAATAAATTAAGGAAATATCAAAATGAAATATATGAAATATATCATTTGAATGATAGACCAAATTTAATTGGTAAAAATTTCGAATTACCGAATTTTACTGAAGAAGATGATGAATATAACATTGATAATATTAACAATAATATAAAAGAAGATAGCAATTATCAATTAAGAGGGCAACATAAAAAAAACAATCAAAATAATTATTATAATCAAGATTATAATAATTTAAATGATAATAAAAATTATGCTTATGGAACAAATAGTAGTTATCTTAATAATTATACATCGACTAATACTAAATACTTATGTGGTGGTATTTCTCTTTTAGGAATATTATCTTCTTTTTATAGACCAGATTTTCCAAATGAATTAGGCGGATTATTATTATTATTTGGGACATTTTTCATCAATGGAATAAAAGATAATCAAAAAGTTATACAATATTTAAGAAATATGTTTTATAGTGTCATTGGGTTATTATTTTATGATCTAGTTTGGATTATTTTAAATTTAGGTAATTCTATTCATGGAACAGACCAATATACTGGTGGAAATGAAAATGGAGTAATGAGATGTTCTATGCTTTTAGCTATTGCAAACTTAGCTTTAAAAGGATTGTTATCTTTAAATTTAAATAACCAAATTAGAAAATTAAGATCAAGTCAACCTAAACCAGAACAAGATTTTAATTATTAATTGTTTAATACCTAATTAATAATTAAAATAATAATATCAAAAATAAGCCAATATAATGAAAAAAAACAAAACAAAATAAAAATAATAAATATCATAATTTTTTTATTATTTAAAATAAAAAACAATAAATTTAAATAAAAAAAAGGCAAAACAAAAAAAAAATTTAAATAAAAATGGAACAACCAGAAGAAATCACTCCTCCGAAATATCCTCCAAACTTTAAATCAGATGAATCTCCAACAGAATCAGACATCTTAGAGACATCTTTAATTGAAAGTATCCTTAGAAACGACTATAACCTTTTTGAGACATCATCAGAAAGTCGAAAACGTCAAGAGGTAATATGTACCTTAGATTCTTTAGTAAAACAAGCATGTAAGAATTTAGGAATAAAGAAAGGTCTCTCAGAAAAAGAAGCTGAAGAAGCAGGAGGGAAATTATTCTCCTTCGGCTCTTATAGACTTGGTGTCGTCTCTCCAGGAGATGACTTAGATGTTTTATGTGTTGGACCTGAACATTGTGATAGAGATGATTTTTATGATGAAATGGAAAATAGGTTGGGTTCGGAAAAATCAATCACTGAAATTTCTCCTATTAAAGATGCTAATGTTCCTATTATTAAAATTGTCTTTTCTGGTATTCATGTTGATATTTTAGTAGCGAGATTAAGTTATAAAACAATTAATGAAAATTTAACTTTAGAAGATGATAACGTTTTAAGATATTGTTCTAAAAAATGTATCTTAAGTTTAAATGGTTGTAGAGTAACAAATGCAATATTATCTTTAGTTCCTGACAAAGATAATTTTAAATTAACTTTAAGAGCGATAAAATTGTGGGCAAAAAAAAGAGGAATATATGGTAATGTTATTGGTTATCCAGGTGGTGTTGCTTGGGCAATTTTAGTTGCTAAAATTTGTCAAATGTTTCCTAAATTAAAACCTAATAAATTAATTAGAAAATTTTTTGATGTTTATGCTAATTGGAATTGGGAAGAACCTATTCAAATTACTGAATTAAAAAAAGAAGTTGGATTCGAATGCGAAGTAGATGTTTGGAAACCTAAGGATGAAAAAGATAGAGATAAATATTTTAATATTTTAACTATTTTAACTCCTGCTTTTCCTTCTCAAAATACTAATTATAATACTAGTGAAACTACTAAAAGAGTTTTAATTGAAGAATTTACTAAGTTTGCTAATTATGTTGATAATATTAAATTTGAAGATAATAATAATAATAATGAATTTAATGGAGAAATTTATATGAAGTGGCATAATTTATTTAATGAAATTGATTTTTTTAATGAATATAATGTATTCTTACAAATTGATATTCTTGCTTCTTCTTTTGAAAATTTAAAAAATTGGGAAGGATTTGTTGAAAGTAAATTAAGATTTTTAATTACTGGATTTTTAGATTTTCCACAAATCAATTTAAGACCTTATAATAAAGGATTTGAAATTCAAGATATGAATTTCCCTTTTGGAAAAACTTATTTTTATGGAATTGATTTTAATGATCCTGATGAAATTATTAAAAATAATCCAAATCAAAATAAAGATGATTTATTAAATATTAATGTTAGACCTGCTGTTAAACATTTTATTATGAAAATTAATGAAAAAGAAAAAAGAAAAAATCCAAATGATATGAATGTAAGATTAAGAATTAGAACTTCCGATAATTTACCTATTCAAATTATGCAAATGAAAAAAAATGAATATGATATGAATAAAGCAATAAAAAAAAGAAAATTGGAATAAATATAATTAATAATATATATTTATATATTTATATATTTAAATTATCAATAAATGTAATTTTATATTTATGAAAGTAATTATAAAAATAGTTTTTTTATTCATTTATTTTTTTCCTCTTTTAATTTTTTTTAATTGATTTTTCTTTTCCTTCTGAACTTTTTTCTCTTTTTCCTTTAATTCTTTCTTCAATAATTCATTTTTTCTTCATTTTATTTCATATCCTTTTAAT
>JAEEGL016877953.1_pt1 | contig 19612 bp, 14 predicted proteins | sample 9134231 | NCBI WGS metagenome assembly JAEEGL01 (sample SAMN16246548, study PRJNA631951) | gut metagenome | biome: gut microbiome; feature: rumen; material: fiber-attached | host: Bos | place: Iran: Karaj | collected 2018-10 | reverse complement strand
TTTTATCACGTGGGCGAGGTGAAACCGAGGGCTTTTCCAATGGAAGCCTTGCTGAATATAAAGGGAATCCTTTGCAAGCTTTGGCCAGAGAAATTTGCCAGAATTCTCTGGATGCTTCAGATGGAAGCGGAAAGCCGGTTATCGTTGCTTTTGAAAACGTTTTCATGAGCATTGATAGTTTTCCGGGCATGTCTGAGATGCGAGAGATTATAAATGCGTGCAACAATTTTTGGAAAGGTAAAAGCGATGTTAGCACGACTACTTTTCTGAAAAATGCGAGAAAATGTTTTAATTCTCCGTCCGGAAAATTCTTTGTGCTGCGAGTCAGTGATTATAACACGACAGGCGTAAAGGGCGCGTTTTCAACAGAAGATATCACGCCCTGGGGTAGCTTGGTAAAAGGGAATGCTTTTTCCGTAAAAGCAGACGAGAAAAATGCAGGTGGCAGTTACGGGATAGGAAAAGCGGCACCGTTCGTTTCCTCTTATTTCCAGACTGTCTTTTATCGAACATACGATACTGACGGAGTTCGCGCCGCACTTGGCGTAGCACGCTTGATGGCGCATGATTCCGTTCTTCCGGTTCCTGACGGAGAAGACCCTGTCAGGAGATCAGTCGGCTACTATGGGGCGGATCAATTGGGATGGCCGGCTAAGCGCTTTGAGGCGCTGGACAAGCTGAATCGACGTGAAACCTTTGGAACGGATTTGTTCATTCCCGGATTTACCGGAGCTACCGAGGATGAGACTTGGGTTAAAGACGTCCTCAGAGAAATAGTCGATAATTTCTTGTATTCAATATATACTGGAAAACTGGAAGTCAGAATAGAAGGTCGGGTTCTTAATAAAGAGAATATCGGATCAATGCTGGACTACGTTGGTTCCAAAGACGCTAAGATTTTCTATGATGTAATCCGGGAAAATCCAAACGTGCAACAAATAGTCAAACCGTTTTACAATTTGGGAACACTGCGTTTGAGATTGCTTTATGGAAACGATCTCAACAAGCGGATACTTGTCGTGCGAAATTCTGGTATGAAAATTGCAAGGATCACTTCGCTGCCCCGCATGATTTCTTATTCGGGTTTCCTCGAATTGCAAGGCGCGGATTTGAATCAGTTTTTCAGAGGAATGGAAAATCCGAGTCATAATGCATGGGAACCGAAACGGCATAGAAACCCCGAGAAAGCAAAACAGTATAAAGAAGAAGTAGAAAGTTGGGTAATTGAAACAATCACCGAAAAGCTGATCGAACTGAGCGGGGAAGAGAGCGTTGTCAACGTCGGAGATTGTTTTAATTTCGACGATAACGATGGAATTCCTTCCGACAAAAGAAAAGTGGAAAAAATCATGGATGATACAGACAACATCCAAACTGAAGCATATATTCCACAGCAACAAACTGGCAAGAGAATAAGCATACGAGATGAAGGCAGTGCAAATAACAATCGACAGACAAGAGGGCGTGAAGATCCGAGCGGAGCTTCAACGGGTCATCGACGTCGCACCGGCAAGAAACCTGGAGGTCAGCCTACCGGTCGAAAAGTAGCTGTTGATCCCTTCGGCCCGGATACAGTCAATATAGGGGAGGGTGGGAATCCTCGAGAAGTCTTTATCTCGGCCAGAATTATTAGCCAGGGAAATGGATTGAATAAACTGCTGTTTACAGCAGAGGAGGAGATCGCTCTAGGCAGAATTGTTATTGTTACACGCGGAGAAAACGGGAATTCTATGGCTCTGCGCGTATGTGAAGTTCTTGGAGATAACTGCGAGATGGAACAAGGCTATATTGTCGTTCACTCTGTTCCCGCTAAAATAAAACAAACAGTTGAGTTTAGCTTAATTGATAATCACAGCTACGCGATGGGAGTTAAGGCATATGAATATTAAGAATCGATTGTTTCCGTATCCGGTTCTTTGCGGTGAAACAGACGATTATCTAGACAGCGCGAATTTCTCTCTTGAATCGGATACTGTTGAAACGGCTCACGAATTGTTGCTAAAGTATGATTATATTGTAGATTGCAATTCTCTTGAGACGGTTCTTAGAAAAGGTGAAGCGGAATATGTGCTTCATGTAGAATGCAGCACAACATCATTTCGAATTGCCCTGAAAAGCGCCGTCCCGCACATTGAGTATCGTCTTCCAAAGTCAAGAGTGAACGGCGAAATCAATCTTGTGGCAATGCTAGTGGCAAAGAAGGATATCGCAAATTATGAGAGTATAGAGTTGAACGAGGATTATGAAGGAGAACGTATCAGCTTAAAAAAGGGATCCATCCTTGCTTTTCAGAATCTTCCGCCGATTTATGTAAGCAAAAAAACTGAAAATCTGGCGAACAACGAGTCTTTCTTTTCGGTGATCAAGCGGCCAAGCGTTGATCCCAATGAGATCAAGCCATTAACATTCAATCTATATAACGACAAAATCCAAGTACATGTAGATGAAAAAACCTATGAAGCTTTTGTAAGATATCAGCACTCGACGTCTATTGCAATGGCTATGCTTCTTCTCCCGGCTTTAGTCTATATGGTAACAGAAGTCAGCGATGATCCCGATAGTTATCGCAATTATCAGTGGTTTATAAGGATGTCTAAGTTCTATCGGTCATACGGGAAGGACTTTGTCGAGGACGTTCTTAGAAAAGAAGATAATCCAGTCAACATAGCGCAAGAGATGTTGCAGAACCCCGTCAGTAAAGCATATCGGGAATTGTATGCGTTGGAGGGTTGATTATGAAACTGTATTCCATGAAACAGTCTGCGCTCGATTATATTAAGGCGAACATTTCAAGTCTATATAAGAACTATTACCAGTTTGATTCGCCAGATTGGATCTGTGATTTATTCGATTATGATCCTTTTGAGGTGTTCGATACTGTAGAGGACTTTGAATTAGCAGATCCGAATCAACAACCCGGAGAAATCGATTTACAGAATTGCAAAATTCTGTACGGGAGACTCAAGTATATCTCTGACTCACAAGCTTCAGATGAAAGACTATGGGCAGGGCTTACCAATAAAACATTTTATTCCTATATGAGAAGACGCTGGCAGTATGCAAAGCGACATTTGAAGAAAACGGCCGACGATTCAGATGCTGTTCTTATGAGGTATTTCTTTAAGAGCACCGGACGCTCGGGCCTGTTTCGCAACACATTGTCAAGATGCTGGTGGACAGGCCGTTTGACTTATTCGGAAAAATACGGCAACCGTTGGGAATTGTTGGATGCAATTGGATCGGAGGATCTTGTTTCAAAAATCAGCGATATTCTTTACAGTAATACCTATTCGTCAAACAGCGACATTATTGAGGGCTTTTGTCAGGGGTTGAAGTTTTACAGAGATAGGAACATCCATGTTGCAAATCGTGAGCATATCAGACCTACAGCTCAATATCTAAACGCTCTTGGAGGCGGCCTTTTGCTTGATGTATTCTCCGCTGATGAAATCAAAAAATTTGTTATCGAGAGACTATCAATGCTGATAAAGGGAATTGATCCCGGCGTGATAGCAGACATTATCGAAGATCCGGATGCGCGTTTTGACTCAGATGACGATGACGTTGATGCGGCAGAAGTAAATGTCGATTACGACGAGTACCTTGATTCACTTGCGGAATCGGCCGATATTGATTTGGATAGCGTGCTAGGCAAAATTACTACAGTTGAATACGGATGCAAGATTCTGGTTCTAAAACGCCCGGAAAACAAAACATGGGTATCAAATATGCCGATGGCAGACGGGCAATTGAATCTACTTCAAAAAAACTTTCTTGGAAAACAGGTTGGTGCAACATGGAAACAAGGGCCAACCATATACGAGATCATTAAAATATGGCGTTAAGCCGCTGTCATTATCCAACAGTATAGAAAAGGTGATTAATGAGATTGAACACGTTGCTAATGCGGCATGGAAAACGGGACAGAACAGTGTTCTAGGCGACAAAGAATAAAGAGGAACCGAAATGGACAAAGAGATCTTAAACCAATCACAGTTGGAAGCAGTCACCTCCACGGAGGGGTTTATTCGCGTGATCGCGGGCGCCGGCTCGGGAAAAACGCGGGCGTTGTCGCACCGGTTTGCGTATCTGGTGAATGATTTCGGCATTCTTCCGGGCAATATCCTGTGCGTCACGTTCACCAACAAGGCGGCCAATGAGATGCGGCAGCGCATCCACAATCTCACGGGGGATAACGACACCGGCTATATCAACACCTTCCACGGCTTCTGCGTATCCGTGCTGCAGGAGGACAGCTACGCCGTTCAATATCCGAAGAGCTTTCTTGTGCTCGACAATTCGGACATCGACGACATGCTCAAGATCATCTATGAGGAGCGCGGGTTTACACTTCGGGACATGACGTTTTCGAACGCCCGGGACATGTTTGAGATCCAGAAGCTGTTCAAGAAGCCGGAGTATTATCTCGATCTTGTCAACCTGTCTTTGGACGCGCTGCATGAGAAGTACATGAACGCAGTCGGCACGAACGATATCCTGTTCTACGGCTATTTATATCAGCAGAAAAAGTGCTTTGGACTGGATTACAACGATCTCATCAAGTTCACGCTCTATATCTTCCGCGAGCACGAGGACATCCGGCTGAAATGGCAGAAGCGGCTCGAGTACATCATGATCGACGAGTTTCAGGACATCGACGGCCTGCAGTATGAGCTGATGGAAGTCCTGTGCGGCTATCACAAAAACCTGTTCATCGTCGGCGATCCGGATCAGACGATCTATACGTGGCGCGGCGCCAACGTGAAATATCTGCTCGATTTCGACAAGCAGTTCCCGAACGTCAAAACCGTCATGATGAACGAAAACTACCGTTCGACGCCGGAGATCCTCGCCGTATGCAATTCACTGATCTCCAACAACAAAAAGCGAATCGAAAAGGATCTGGTATCCATGCAGCCGCACGGAGCGTCCGTTTTATGCCATCACGCAAGGAACGCGGAGGAGGAAGCCAAGTGGATCGTCACGCAAATGCACGAGCTGCACGAGCAGGGCGTTCCGTACAGGGATATGACGGTTCTCTATCGCGCGCATTATCTGACGCGGCAGGTGGAAGAGGTGCTTTTGAAGGCAAAGCTGCCCTATACGATCTACAGCGGCGTGCAGTTCTTTGCGCGGATGGAGATCAAGGATTCGCTCAGCTATCTGCGCATGATCGCCTATAAGGACGATCTGTCCTTCCGCCGCGTCGTCAATTCCACGAAGCGGAATATCGGACAGCGTCGGATCAAGTTTCTCGAGGAGTATGCACAGGCAAACAACTGCACCCTGTACGACGCGCTGCTGCGTAACCTCGATCAGGACATTATGAAGGGCACGAAAGCGGAGAAGTTCGTCAAGCTCATCGAACGCTTCTCGGCAACGTATGCCGGACGTCCCGTTTCCGAGGTGCTGTCTTCGATCCTCGACGAAAGCGGGTACGAGGCAACGCTTCGCACAGAGGGGAGCCAGGAGAGACTCGACAACCTTGCCGAGCTGAAGCAATCCGTGTACGACTACGAAACGACATGCGGCGAAGAGGTGACGCTGGAGCATTATCTTTCCCACGTCGCGCTGTTTACGAACAACGACGCGATCGAACCCGGCGACAAGGTAAAGCTCATGACGGTTCATGCGGCAAAGGGACTGGAGTTCCCGTATGTGTTCCTGATCGGCATGAACGAAGGCGTGTTTCCCTCCCGCAAAGTCCGAACGATCGATGGCATGGAGGAGGAGCGCCGCCTTGCGTTCGTCGCCATGACGCGTGCGGAGAAGCGGCTGTTTATTTCCGAGGCGGACGGGCTCAATCTCGACAGCACGCCGCGCTATCCGTCCAGATTCCTTCTGGATATTGAGCAGGATCTTCTGGAATACACAAGCCCTCTGCAGGAGGGCCTGATCCGCGACGCCCGCGATTATATCCATTATGCCAAGCAGCGCCTGTTGAATGAGGATTCGCAGCTTCTTCCGATCGGGGCGCGCGTGGAGCATGCGCTTTTGGGGCAGGGAACCATCATAGATCTGGACAAGGATCACAACGCCTACGTCATCCGGTTTGACAAGCTCCCGACGCCGAGAACGATCGCAACCCGCGTGCTGCTGAAACGGCTGTGAAGACTGTAAGGAGACAGTTTATGGATCGGAGAACAAAAGAACTTAATCAACAACTGTTGTCCATATGCACTGCGGACGTCATTGACTATCAGCTTGCTGAGGAATTGCTGAAGCAGGGAGCCGAACCGCTTGGAAGAGTGAAAGGCGAATATTGTGATGACAATCTGTATGGGGCGATTGTGGAGAAGCTTTTTCAGTATGATGAAACAACAGAGGACTTCTTCCGAATTACGGATCTGTTTTTAAAACATGGTATGGATATTACAAAGCCATCGATACCATATGATTACAACTATGTCTTTCACCCTTTATTGTGCTACATTTATCGCACAAACGAGTGGGGAATTCGGACATTACAGCTTTTTCTTGATAACGGATGCAGCGCTAAAGATGCAAGGGAATTCTGGCAATACGCTATAGGAGATTATCGATACTGCCCGCATGATCTCGATATAGAAGAACTGAATGATTTTGTCAGAAAACTGATGCTGGTTGCATCATATCCACACATTCTCAATGCAGACGAAGAACTGCGCAAGGAGATTTGGTACGACTACAACTGCCTCGACTATGACGTGAAGAGATTTCGTAACTGGAACGACTATTCGTTTGATGTGGATACATCGCATTGCGAACGTGGGCCAAAAGTTTATAAGTCGGTTGTAACGATCATCGAAAAGACAAGCGGTAAGCCGGCTTGGAAGTTTGGCGTATGCCTGTCGCCGGACGATGTATAGAAAAGGAATCCATTTGTCACCTGCCGGTTTACCAAAGCATAGCGGTAAGTCGATATAATGAAGCTGTAAAAGAGATTCAGGAGGAGACGAAAAGATGTTCGGCGCTATCATCGGCGATATGGTTGGTTCCATTTACGAGTTTGACAATCACAGGAGCAAGGAGTTTCCGCTTTTCGGCGGCGGATGCTATCCGACGGACGACAGCATCATGACGATCGCCGTTGCAAAGGCGATTCTGGAAAACGACGGCAAAGTCGAAGAACTTGCCGAAAAGACGGTGGAGTGGATGCAGAAGATCGGGCGTCAGTACCCGAACTGCGGATACGGCGGACGGTTCCGTGTATGGATGAGCAGCGATGATCCGAAACCGTACAGGAGCTTCGGCAACGGCGCGGCCATGCGAGTCGCCGCTTGCGGCTGGGCGGGCAATTCACTGGAAGAGGTGAAGCGGCTTTCCTATGCCGTCACCGCCGTCACGCACGATCATCCCGAGGGGATCAAGGGGGCGGAGGCAACCGCCTGCGCGATCTTCCTTGCCCGCACGGGACGCAGCAGGGACGAGATCCGCGCCTTCATTGAGGACAATTACTACAAGCTCGGTTTCACTTTGGACGAGATCCGCCCAACCTATGAATTCAACGAAACCTGTCAGGAGACGGTTCCGCAGGCGATCGAAGCGTTCCTTGAATCCATGTCGTTCGAGGACGCCATCCGCAACGCGATCTCCGTCGGCGGCGACAGCGATACCCTTGCGGCGATCACCGGCAGCATCGCGGAGGCATTCTACGGCATTCCGGACGATCTCCGCGAACAGGCAATTCGGCAGTTCAAGCTCGGCTGCACGGTGCATTATCCGCGTGCAACGGCGAAAAAGGATCCGGATCTGCTCTCCGTCGTCGAGCAGTTTGAGCAGCGTAACCGGTAATCTTTTGCGCATTATGAATGAAAAGGAGAAACGATATGGAACGCAGGCGCTGGTATAAAGATATGGTATTCTACCAGATTTGGCCCAGAAGCTTCAAGGACGGCAACGGTGACGGAATGGGCGATCTGTGGGGCGTTCTCAGTAAGCTGGACTATATCAGATCCCTCGGCTGTGACGGCATCTGGTTTTCTCCTGTTTATCCCTCTCCCGGAGCGGATTGCGGATATGATATTGCCGATTACATGGATATTGCTCCCGAGTTCGGCGGCATGGAGGCGTTCAAGGCGGTGTTGGAAGGCGTACACAGCCGCGGCATGAAACTGATCATGGATCTTGTGGTCAATCATACCAGCGATGAGCACGAATGGTTTCAGAAGAGTCGTCAGCGAATCGATCCCTACACGGATTACTATATATGGAGGCCTAAAAAGCCGAACGGAAAGCTCCCCAATAACTGGCAGAGCAATTTTGAGGGCTCGGCGTGGCAGTGGGATGAGGTGCGCGGGGAGTATTATCTGCACCTGTTCGCTGTCAAGCAGCCCGATTTGAATATGGACAATCCCCTTGTCAGGGAAGAAGTCAAAAGGATCCTCAAGTTCTGGCTGGATATGGGGGTGGACGGCTTCCGCGAGGACGTGATCACCTATATTTCAAAGAGGGAAGGGCTGCCGGACGATCACCTTTTCCCCATCTTTAAGGGGATGCGCTTCTACAATCACGGCCCTCACGTGCATGAGTACCTGTCGGAATTCAAGCGGGACGTGCTGGATCATTACGACTGTATGACGCTTGCCGAAGCGCCGCTCGTTTCGCCGAAACGTGCTCTCGAATACATAGACGAGAAAAACGGGCAGATGGACATGATGATCCAGTTCCAGTGTCAGACGGCCGACTGCCTGTTCACGGACTGGCTGCCCATGAAATTCTCTCTGCGCCGTCTCAAGAAGGCATTCTCTGTCTGGCAGTACGGGTTGGAGGGCAAAGCATGGAACATGCTGTACCTCGAAAACCACGATCATCCCCGCATCATCTCCCGCTACGGAAGCGAAGCGTATCGCCGCGACAGCGGCAAGGCGCTTGCAACCGCTTATCTCTTTCTGAAAGGGACGCCTTTTGTCTATCAGGGACAGGAGATCGGCATGCTCAATTGGAAGCCCGCAAGTCCCGAACTGTATAATGACGTACAAACCCGAAACCACTTTGCCAACAGCAATCCCAAGAAACCGCTTGAAAAGCGTCTGCGCGAACTGTGGCGTTCCTCCCGCGATTCCGCGCGCACGCCCGTGCAATGGGATGACAGCGAAAACGCCGGCTTCACAACCGGTACGCCGTGGCTGCCCGTGAATGAGAATTACAGGGAAATCAACGCGGCTAAGGAGGAAAGAGATCCCGATTCGCTGCTGCATTTCTATCGTAAAGCGATCCGTCTTCGCAAAACCCTGCCGGTGGTTCGTGACGGCAGCTACAAAGAACATTACCGTTTCAGTTCCAGGCTCTATGTCTACAGCCGTAAAACCGATGAACAGAAGCTGCTTGTGATCTGTTCCTTTGCGGATACGGATACGAAGATCAGGGTTCCGCGCGGATTCGATCTGAAAAGCGGCAAGCTGATTCTGCAAAGCCATACGGATATCTCCGACAGCAGCTTAAAACCTTACGAATCCCGCGTGTATCTTTGGGAATGAGGAGCGCTATCAATGAACGGCACAAACGTATTTGTTTACGGTACGCTGATGCGCGGCGAACGTGCGCATTCTTATCTTTCAAAGGCGGAGTTCGTTGGAGAATACCGTCTTTCCGATTATGCAATCTATAACCTCGGGTGGTATCCGGGGATTCGCCCGAAGCAGGGCAGCGCCGTGTACGGCGAGGTGTACGCCGTCGACGACAGGATGCTCAAGGATATGGATCGCTACGAGGGCGAGGGATCGCTGTATTACCGGACGCCGGTAACCGTCGAAAACGACAGGGAAAAAATAGATGCCGTCGCCTACGTTTACGCGCAGGAGATCCACGGAAACGAGATCGCGGGAGGGAGGTGGAACCATGGCGGAAACCGATAAAGTCTGGTATGCGTGCTACGGCTCCAACCTGAACGCGGATCGTTTCAGAGCATACATCGAAGGAACCGTCAATCCGGCGAACGGGATCCCGGAGAACGGCTGCACCGACAGATCGCTATGGACGGACACGAAGGTGCGATCCTTTCGCGGACAACTGTATTTTGCGAAGAGCAGCCGGAAATGGGAGCACGGCGGCATCGCCTTTATCGATCCGGACGCAGACGGCATGATCTATATGAGGCTGTATCTGATTACACGCGAACAATTCCTCGAAGTGCAAAATCAGGAAGGCAGGTGGTATTCCCGCCGCGTCGATCTCGGCGTCGCCGAGGACGGCAACCCGATCTATACCTTCACCGCCCCGTACCGTTACCCGAGCAACCCGCCGTCCAAACTGTATCGGGACTGGATCGAATCCGCCTTGATCCGTGAATGCAGCATTCCCGCGTCAACCGCCAAGTCCTATCTGGATCGCGCTGCAGCACAATCGTTATAATGCATCTGCTTAAGTCAGAGTGCAATGATGAAAGGTAATTGAACAGGGAAAAAACGGATCAGTACCCAATGATAAGTATGCCGGAAAGAGGCAGATTAAGGCGATTGCTCGCATAAAGCGACTCAAAGAAACGACATACTTTATCAAAATCATTGGAACTTCGGTAAACATTTCTCACGGCGATGCAAAGATTATGAACATTTGACATCGTGCACGCTTCAAAGAAGTCTTTCAGAAACTGGTAATTCGTTACACCACGGCCTGCTTCGACTTCGATTACATATCCATACTGTTCAAAATAAGCGTCTGCTTCAAATGATTTTTCAATTCTGCCATTCTGCCCAAACAAAACCGGAACAGCAACAAGATCCTCATTCCTTTTGCTCTTCTCAACCGTGAATCCAAGTTGTTCCAACTCGGGACGAACGTGAGCAAGAACGTCATCGCTTTTAAGCTGGTATATGGTTGAATCAATTGAAGACGATACGCTTTCAAAAGAATGAACTACTTGAACAGAGAGCGCATCCGGAGGCGTGTTCTTAGGAAAATACATCCAATTAATCATTTACTTGCTTCGCTTTCTTTGGGTTTATGCGGTTTGCAATTAGTATTATATCGGTTTTATGCATCCTGTCAATCTCATATAGTGAAGGTGATATATCTTCAAAGTTTTTTCTTACTGTCCCATTTATGGACTTGTGCAACAATTAAGATAAATGTATAATAAAATATATGTCGAAAAGTGGTATAAGGGATAAACTGTTAATTTCCGTTTCAAACGGACATTGACATGCTAATACGAGAGAAAAAGGGGCATATGTATGCAGCAGGGCAACTTGAAACGCAATAAACCAGCGGCAGAAGTTTTAATGACTTCAATGCGGGCAATGGGCTATTCCTTCGAGAGTGCAATTGCGGATGTAATTGACAACAGTATCAGCGCAGATGCTCATGAAATAACCATTCGATTCCCTATAGATCCGGCAGAGTGTTTTGTCGCTATATGTGATGATGGATGCGGGATGACAGCAGACGAACTGTTTGATGCGATGAAATATGGCAGCGAACAGAAACGGGACGGGAGAAGTAAACAGGATTTAGGCAGATTTGGATTGGGGCTGAAAGCTGCTTCTCTTTCGCAGTGTAGGCGTCTATCGGTTGTCAGTAAGAAAGATGGGAAAACTTCAGCGTATGTGTGGGACCTGGATGTCGTTAAAAAAGAGCGCGACTGGGTTGTGATAGAGTGCAATTCATCACAGTTTAAAGAAATAAAGTATTCTTCATATCTAGAATCCGTTGATCATGGGACAGTGGTTCTATGGGAAAACTTTGATATTCTGGAAAAATCGACGTCGAGTGTTTATGCTGCGCTCAGCAAACTCCAGGAGTCAACATCCCGTTATCTGTCCTTGATTTTTCACAGGTATCTTAGCGGGGAAGCATAGAGCCCCGTCAAAATCACAATAAACAATTACATGTTGGAACCGCTTGATCCATTTCTGGAGAATCACAAGAAAACCAATGTGCGGAGAAAAATAGGCATAGCGATTGAAGATTCTCAGGGAACGGAGCAAATGGTTTATGTTCAGCCCTTTATTCTCCCGTTTCAAAAAGATCTATCTGCCGAGGACAAGAGGCTTTCAGGAGGATTGGAGAACTATCGCAGCAAACAAGGATTCTATATTTATCGTAATAAGAGGTTGATTGTCTGGGGGACATGGTTCGGAAGGCCGAGAGATGAACTGACAAAATATGCAAGAGTCAAAGTCGATATACCCAATACACTTGACGATATCTGGGAGATAGATATCAAAAAACAGAGCGCTAAAATACCGCAGACAATAATGGCAAGGCTGACGAAAGCCATCGACGAAGCCATGGATATTGCGGTAAAAGCGCAGACTTTCCGGGGGAGACTTGAAAAGATTGATGAGAAAGTCGATTACGTGTGGGACAGAGTCAAGATAAGGGAGAATCAATACGTTTACAGGATTAATCGTAAATCTCGCATTTTCGACTTAATCAAAGAGAAAATGGACGACGAGACCATCAGTCGACTGGATATGGTTTTGACAGAGATTGAAAAGTGCCTTCCATATCAGCAGATATACCTTGACAAATCACAGAACCGAATGGATGAAGACACTGAAACCGAGCAACGAAAATCGGAGATTCTGGAGGAAGCAGAAATCCTTATTTCAATGGCCCACCTTATGGGAAGTACGGACAGGCGAGAGGTTGTTGAAAAACTATTTGCTTCCGAACCGTTCAGCAGTTATCCAGAATTGAAGAACGTATTGATGGAGGGGGAAAATGAGCATTGACCTTGCAAAGATCAGCAAGCTGACAGGGTTTGTGGATAAACTCATTCAATTACAGAACATTGAAAATTCGCTTGATGATTCTGTAGTGGAACATCTGTTGTCTCAGGCTTTGTCATTCAGCAAAGAGGACTATGCCCCGGAAGAATTGGCTGCGGCAAAAAGAGATATCCTTTGGAAGTATCAGATCTATGCAAATCCCGGGCAGAGCATTCTTTGCGACTACGATCAGGAAAAATGGTATGATGATGCAAAAGCAAACATTATACCCAAGTTCTGGACGCGCTATAAAGATTATTTGATCGACGAGAAGCACTTCAGTCCGAATGTTGTTAGCTTATTGGGAGACGACACTTTGGATCAAAAACTAATGAATTATATTCTTGATCCGAATAGCGATTATGGAAATAAAGCCGTTTTGAGACGAGGGTTGATTATCGGTGATGTTCAATCCGGAAAAACATCGACATATATCGGATTCATGTGCAAAGCTGCAGATGCTGGATATAAAGTATTCATTCTTCTGACAGGTACTATTGAATCCTTGCGTCGCCAGACGCAGGAGCGTGTAGAGGAAGGCTTTATCGGAATAGATATGTCAGCAAATACTACTGGCGGGAAAAGAGTTGGCGTAGGACTGGATAATAAGCCAATATTCGCTAGGTCCATGACCTCCAGGAAAGGTGATTTTACGGGTGATCACGATAAAATAGCTGTATCACTTGCGGCAAATAAAGATGCTGTGGTGTTTGTCATAAAGAAGAACACCACATCGCTCCGAAAGCTCACGGAATGGCTGTTGACATTAAACGCAGATCCTTCAACAAAAAGAATCAATATGCCGATGCTGCTGATCGATGATGAAGCGGATAACGCATCAATCAATACCAGCGCCAGCAAAGAAGATCCGACAAAGATCAACAAGCTGATCCGCAGATTGGCCAGCGTGTTCAGTGTGTCCAATTACGTCGGATTTACAGCCACACCTTTTGCAAATGTGTTCATTGATCCGGAAACAACGGAGAAAATGGAGAATCACGATTTGTTCCCTGAAGATTTTATCGTGGCTTTGCCTACTCCATCCAACTATATCGGACCTGACAAGATCTTCTTCCCGGAAGGAGAATACTATTCGCAGCTTATATTCATAAAAGACGCTGGGGCAGAAGAGGCAGATGGTTTTCCATTCTATTTCAAGCATAAGAAGGACTGGGAGGGTGAACTGCCGGAAAGCTTGACCGATTCTGTTTATACATTTTATCTGGCAAATGCGATCCGTGATCTGCGAGGTGATGTCAAGGATCATCGCTCCATGCTGATCAACATATCGCGTTTCGTAAAGGTTCAGAAGTACATCAAGGAAGAGATTGAACGGATACATGACGAAGCATACCGTTCAATAAAGTTTAATTTGGGCTCTGATTTTGACGAATCTATGGCGGATCCGGTTTTGAGAAGGATCTACCAAAATTGGGAAGAGCAGTATGAATCTTGCTGTGAGTTCTCATGGGATGATGTAAGCGCGGTTTTGTTTAGAGCGATTGAAAGCATTCAGATCAGGGTTGTCAACACAAAGAGCAAGGAGAGACTTGAATATCCTAAAAATGAGTCGCTGCGAGTAATTGCAATAGGTGGACTTGCATTGTCAAGAGGATTGACTTTGGAGGGGCTGATTGTCAGTTATTTCTTCAGAAACACAAATACGTATGACGTATTGATGCAGATGGGAAGATGGTTCGGATATCGAAAAAACTATGAAACGTTGTTTCGGATCTGGACACACGAGGCTTCTGCTCGATGGTATGCTGAAATTGCCCGTGCAACGAATCAGCTCAAAGATGAGATGTCTATTATGCGCGAACGTGAATTGAAACCAAGAGACTTTGGTATTCGTGTTAGGAATAACTCATCTGAGTTGAAAATTACTGCATTCAATAAAATGCGTAATACGACAGATGAATATGAGTATTCCAGTTATTTTGGAGGAGTCATTGAAACGCCGTATCTTCCGCTTGATGCAGAGTCACACATATCCAATTATAAACTGGTACAGACGCTGGTTGATAATATGATTGCCAACGGGACCCGATTTGAACGACAGAATGAGAAAGGGCACTACATCCTGCAAAATGTTCCTAAGCAAGAGATTATTAACCTTATCAGAAAAGCACAGGTATCCAAATTCAGCTCTTCGTTTGACTGCAAGCAGATAGCCGCTTTTCTGGAGGGGTGCAACGATGAAAGTCTCGATGTCTTTGACGTAGCATTCATGGAAGGAACAAAAACAGAGGATGAATCAAAAATCGTTGATCTCCGGGGAAGACGGTTTGCCATGCTGACAAGAAGTCATTGTACTTTTGCAAGCGAGGAAAACCGGATCAGCATTGGAGCAAGAGGAAAGCTGGGAGGCACATCGGACGGAGAAGCAGGCCTATCAGAAGATAAAATCAAGAAAGCAAAGACGCTTTTCCAGGCCGATTCAGCAAACGAAGGAAAAGGTGTGGCATCAGATACCTGGTTCAAGTATTTGACAAAGGATGATCGCAAACCATTGCTGCTGATCTACTGCATTGATGTAATTGCTTATGATAATCAGCAAAAGCAGCAAGAGGAGTTTAAGGCAAAGCTGAATGGTTTGCCAGCTGTTGGGTTTGGTCTTGGTATTCCAAGAAATGATAGTGCGCCACAATCGGGAATGACAAAATACAAAGCGAACAAGGTGTATAACTGGTTTGAAAGAGATGAGATCTTAGCTGAGAGCGGGGAGGAAGAGTAATGGATTTCAGCGAATTGTTTCGCAAGTTTACCAGACCCAATTATTTCTCGAGGGTGGATAATATCCATCCGTTGGATCTGTTTGTAGGGTTGGATGACAAAGGCCATAAAGCTTTTGAACTTAGAGGACACTTCCTTCCAAAGAGAGTATCAGGAACATCTGCTATCGAAGTCAACCAATATAACAATCAGGAATACCAGACAATCCGGTTTTCTTTGGTGGATGAGGAAATCAGTGGGTTGTTTTACACGTTTTGCGAGGATCTGACTGAGTATCTGAGAGAGATTAAAGAAATGGATTCCGGGTATAAACAGTTAGTTATCAGATTTTCCCAATGGAGAAAGATGTTCCTTTCGTCAAAGGTTCACTTGCTGACTGAACCGGAAATCATGGGGCTGATTGGTGAAATACTGTTCCTGAAAAATGATCTGTCCAAAAGAATCGGATTGAGCGCTGCTTTGAAAAGCTGGAGCGGACAGGAGCTGACGCATAAGGATTTTTCCTTTGGAGACAGTTGGGCTGAAGTCAAGACAATCAGCAGAGGTGTAACGGGAGTAAAGATTTCATCCCTGGAGCAGCTGGATTCTCCGAAAGATGGTGAACTGGTTGTCTGGTCACTCGAAAGGATGGGAGCTAATTTCAATGGCGTTACCTTGAACAAACTGATTCTCGAAACAAGAAATCTTTTCACTCCGGGAGAAGAAAGAGACAGCTTTTTGTCAAAGGTTGCTATACAAGGATACGAGTACAATGATTACTACGATAATTTCGTCTATGAAATCAGCAATTACGTTCGCTATCGTGTCAATGATGGTTTCCCAAGGTTGACACACTCATTGATTCCGGCTGCGGTGATTAAAGCATCCTATGAACTGGCACTGACTGAGCTTGCACCATTTGTTATTCAGTAAAGAGGTAATTACATGGACTATTCCGAGTATAAGAGAGATTTTTTAACAGATCTTCGAAATGAATCGGCGCTAAGCGGTTCTGATACGGAAGATGAATTTCTGAACAGAACATTAAGCCTCCTGACGGATTTCAATGAGATAGAAGATCCGGTCCGGCTTGGAATGGGAGACAAAAAAGGCAGAGGGAATCGCTTAATGCGACTTGATGGATACGCCTTTGACGAAACTGATCGCAGCTTGATTATGATTATCAGTGATTTTCAGGATTCGTTTGAGACTGAAAAACTGACGATGACAAGAGTCGACGAGCTTTACTGGAGGTTATATTATTTTCTGGACGAGACATGCAATGGAAGGATAGAGGACTTTTTTGATGACTCCGACGATGCCATCAAGATATGCAGACTTATCCGGAAGAGGGTCAACGCATCTAATGACGACGACAATCAAATATTGAAAATCCGTTTCTTTGTTTTGACAAACAAAGAACTGGATACAAGGCTGTTGGACGCCAATCTGCTTGAAACAACCATACGAAAAACGAAAGGAAGTGTCAAAAAAGCAAAAACCACAAAAAAGATCAAAAAGGCTGATTTCAACAATAAACCACTCGAAATCAACTTGTGGTATCTGGAACGCTTTTATGAAATGGAGAGTTCCAATACCAATGATCCTGTCGTTATTGATTTCCAGAATGATTTTCCAGAATTGAACATAAAAGGGATACCTTGTTTAAGGGGACATGTTGGAGAGAATTTAGGATACGATGCGTATATAGCGATTATCCCCGGGAATGTTTTAGCGAGGATATATATAGAACATGGAAGCAAAGTCCTTGAAGGCAATGTACGAGCCTTTCTGGGCACAAGTGGTTCAAAAAGTGTAAACTTTGGCATCAAAAGAACGATTAACACCGATCCGACAAAGTTCTTTACATATAATAACGGAATTGCAACTACGGCGTCGGATGTTGAAGTTGTTGATGTTGACGGGGAACAACTGATAACGAAAATTGTTGATCTGCAGATAATCAATGGAGGACAAACCACAGCTTCCCTCGCAGAAGCAGTATTGAAAAAAACCAATACATCTCTGGAAGGGATATTCGTTCCGATGAAGCTGACGGTAATCGAGGACAGAGAAACTGAAGATGCAGACGGTGTACGCTTTTATGATTCAATGGTTCAATCGATTGCCAAATATGCCAATAGCCAGAATAAAGTTACGGCGGCTGACCTCTTTTCCAATGACCCGTTCCATATCTGGATGGAAAGAATGTCGAAGAAATATATGGCACCTCCGGCAGTTAATCCAATCCCAACGGGATGGTATTACGAACGATCGCGGAAGAAATATCAACAGGAGCAGGTAAAACTGAGAGGGGATGAAGCGAAACGTTTTCAAATGAAGTTCCCTAAAAAACAAGTAATCACCAAAGAACAGTTAGCTATGTATGTGACTGCATTGCGTTGCAAACCGGATATTGTATCCAGAGGTAAAAACTGGGTAATGAAAGAGTTTGGAGCGGAGATAGGAAAAGAATATAAAGCAAATAAAGCTACGTTCAATGAGTTTTATTTCAAGAAGTGCGTTTGTGCAGCTATCATTTTCAGAAGCATAGACGACTATTTGGAAAACAATAAAGACAGTGCAAAGAGACCAACTGGGTTCTGGTATAAAACGGGCGGCTACAAGCTGAATATTGTTCCTTATACGATTGCCAAAATCCTTAGCGCGATACCTAATGGATATGAGCTTGACTGGAACTATATATGGAATAAGCAGTCGGTTTCTCCGGCTTTTATGCATGAAGTAGAGCTGGTGACCAAAATGACAAACGATTTCATATGTGACAGCCATGGAGTTATTGTTACTGAGTATTGTAAAAGGCAAGCTACCTGGGAGGAATACAGGGATCGGGTACACTATCGTCCGGATAAGAATTTCCTGAGCGAACTGGTTTCAAAGGATTTGGTCAGGGAACAGGAAGCTGCCGCCAAAGATGACCAGAAAGACATGAATGAACTGCAGTATGTCATGAGCGTAATCACTCGGGGAGCAGATTACTGGAAGCACTTGCTTGAAAGAGGAATCCGTGTTAATATCTTATCTTACGCGGAACAAACCAACATCAATCAATTGATTACCATGGCATCCACTGGCAAGATTCCTGTCAGTGCGAATGGAAAGATACCGTATAAGACCATGGCAATTGTAAAAGCTGCAGAAGCAGCCAGGAACAAAATGGAAGCAGAAGGGATAATCGTTCAGCAATGAGTCAGTACAGCATTGTTGAGCTTTTCAGCGGCATTGGAAGCCAGGCGAAAGCTTTAGAAAAGATAGGAATAAAGGTTAATCTAATCAAAACGTGTGAATGGGACATTCATGCGATGATTGCGTATGAGGCAATTCATGAGAAAAATGATGTAGATGAGTCGGTTCGAAAGCTAAGTAAAAGTGAGTTGCTTGAACAGTTAAAACAATACCATTTGAGCAATGATGGAAAAGAACAGATGAAGTTCGAGATGTTGAAGACATACTCGACAGATGCGTTGAAAAGGATTTTGTCTTCTATAATCAGAACAAAGAATGCAGTTGATGTAACATCGCTTAAAGGCTCAGATCTTCCCGCCAACATTGATTTGCTGACGTATTCTTTCCCGTGCCAGGATCTGTCGAACGTCGGTGCGTTTCATGGATATAACAAAGGGATTGATAAGGATTCCGGAAGCAGATCCAGTCTGTTATGGCAAGTCGGCAGAATCCTGAAAGAGATGAAAGATGAAGGGGTTTCATTGCCGCGTTTTCTGGTTCTTGAAAATGTTCCTGCTTTACTGGCTGATCGCCACATAAAGAACTTCAAGATATGGCAATCCGATCTGGAGGAGCTTGGCTATCATAATAAAATATACCTGATGAATGCTGTGGATTATGGCATTCCCCAGAATCGTCCGAGACTGATCATGATCAGCACGAAACTTCCTGATATTGAAGCACAGAAAGCAGAGATAATGAACAAGCTTAATGAGTATTATCAGTCTAATGACATTACAAGCAAAGCTTACATTAAGAAAATACCTAAAAAGACACTGTCGGAACTTCTTCGCACAGATTACACCAACAAGATACTGTGGCAGGAAGCACTTGAGAGCCAACCAAACGATACGGAATCCAGAAGAGATATCTGGGACAACAATCCTAAACTGATTGATGAAAACGGTAATATGCCATATGCTTTCGTAAGGACCATTACTCAAAAACAGGCACGGGAT